>JAEEGL012537057.1_pt1 | contig 66976 bp, 57 predicted proteins | sample 9134231 | NCBI WGS metagenome assembly JAEEGL01 (sample SAMN16246548, study PRJNA631951) | gut metagenome | biome: gut microbiome; feature: rumen; material: fiber-attached | host: Bos | place: Iran: Karaj | collected 2018-10 | reverse complement strand
TTCGCTCTGCATCTCCACGACCTTCACGGTCTCGCCGAAGAGGTTCTTTCTGCCAGCAGCAGCCCATTCGTCAATGTACTCTGCCATCGGCGAACTCGGCGTGATGGGGTAAATTGCGGCGACCTCGCTGAACATATAAGCCACGTGGGCAGCAGCGCAGTTTGCGTCGCAAGTCATAAATTTCTTTTCTTTTGCCATAATTTATTATTACTTAAACGTTTAAGGATTAATTATTTATCTTTTTTAATTTCAACACACTGAATCTGCAAAGATACATATAAAATATAGAATCACAAAATAAAAATTAACGTATTTTTACTTATGAGAAGGGGCGGATGCAATTCTTAGGGACCGATTGTTCCAAGAAGGTAGATGTTCCTTTTGTCCAATTCAATTTTTTGTCGTATCTTTGCACCCGAAACAGAGATCGATTATGACAGACATTCAAGATATTTTGAACCGTACCGACCGCTTTGCGGCAAATGCAGGTTGCCGAATTACAGAGGTGGACGAACGGCATGCGGTGGCAGAGATGACCGTGACAAAGGAACACCTGAACGCCGGCGGCGTGTGTCAAGGTGGGGCGCTGTTTACGCTGGCGGACCTGGCTATGGCCGCACTGATGAATTTTCAAAACAACCTCACCTTCGGCATCAGCAGCAATGTGATGTTCGTGTCGAGCGCCCAAGAGGGTGACCGACTGCGGGCCGAAGCTGTCAGCATCGCCGACCACCACAAGCTACCCTCCATCGAAGTGCAGGTCACAAATCAGGACGGACGCCTCATCTGCCATGTCACAGGCATGGGCTACCGCAAGGATGTCCCACTTACCAAATAACTCACCGACACATCACCGCAGCCATAAGCGCCACTTGTGCAATCAGGATAAGCGGCACACCATAGCGGAATTTCTTGTGCTGGGTTTTGTGGCGGAAAAGGTGCATCGCAAAGAGAGCGGCGGGGGAGCCACCCAGCAGGGACAACCCTATAAGCGCCGCTTCGGAAATACGCCAGTGTTTCTTACAGGCCTTGTGTTTGTCGATACCGAAGGCAAGGAAAGTCACGATGTTGACCGAAACAAGATAGTATAATAAGAGACGGAGGTATATTTCCATGATAATTAACCTGTTGGTCTGTTAGGTACAGGCATTTACAATCCTCTCTTTTTGCGGGGTGCACTGGAAATAACCGTACTGCGGGGACGGACGGAGGATTTGTTACCCGAATTTTTGGTTGTCTGACTAGTTGAGGTCGCGGGCTTGTTGTGGGCAGGAGACTTCGATTTTACGGAATTGTTCTTTCCGGAAGATTTGCCTGCGGGTTTGGCGGCAGGCTTGTTTCCAGAAGGCTTTGTCGTCGACGGTGCGTCGTCTGTCGCTGCCGGCTCGACGGGACGCTCATAGTCCGTCGGGGTGTAGCCGCCCCTGCTCTGCTTGTAGTTGGTCATCGTCTTCACGCGGCTGATGCGCGACGAGAGATTGTGTCCGCCCGTGGTCAGCAGGTCATTGAAGGTGACGATGAGCGACGAGGTCTTCAGATAACGTCCCGCATTGCCCGACAGATTGCCGGCAAACCAATTCTTCACATGGCTCAAGTCCATCCCCAGCAGGTCGAGATTATTTTTGCCCACCTCGCGCATCAACTGGTTGACCCGTCGTGCCCGCAGATAAGTGTTATAACTCTCCTGGTCCTTGACAGTCACCCCACGGGGGTAGGACAAGTATCGCGCCAACTGCTTGAATTGCTCCTCTGAAAGGCTGCCCAGCATGTTTTTCACCTCCTGCAGACTTCTGATGATACCCGCCTGGGTGTTGCGGTGCACATCCTTGTAGATGAAATCGATGTTCTCGTCGCTATAAGTCATATTGTTCCGCTGCTCGTTTTCACGCAACTGCTTGTCGACCTGCTCCTTCTGATAGCTTCTGAAGGTGCGTTGCGACAGGCTGTCGGCCAGCGAATTCATCTCATCGTTCCCCAACTGGCGTATTTTATCAAGCAACTCCACCGTCGGTTTATACAGCAAGAACGGCTTGTTCTTCGGAAACGACGGATAAGTGTTGCCCGAATAGCTGATGTTGTTGTCGATAAACAATTGATAGAGGGCGGTATACTGCACCACACGGGCAAGGTCGGTACAGCCGAGGGTAGCGAAGTAATGGTAGGCCTGACTCTCATACTTATATCCTATCGACTGGCTCCGTTCCTGCGAATTGAAGTAGCTCACGGGCAGCGAGCCGGTGCGGCCGAGGGTGTAGATGATGTATCCTTCTCTGTCTATGGCGTACATTGCACCGGCGGTGTTCCAGTTGTAGACCAGCTCGTTCAGTCCCAGTTTGCGGAATAGCGGCCGGTCGAAGGGATAGTAGCCCGGCTCGGGGTAGCGGTAGTAACCCTCCTGGATGGTGCCACGTTCCGACCAGCCTTTCAGCAGCACGTCGGTGATGGTCATCAAGTCGCCAAACTCGGTATTCTCCAACTCGCGACTCAGATAGGTGGGGCACCAGTCACGGCCGTTGTTCATCTTGCCGGCCATGAGGTCGTTGATGTCCAGGCTCTGCGACAGCTCCTTCTCGGTGGTGGAAGCCAGCAACAGGATACTTTCTATCTGCAACGGCGGCAGCTCATACAAAGGAGACTGGCGTTCGCGTCCGATGATGACCAGCGTGCTGCTGTCGGCAAGGGCACCCAGTATCAGGTCGGCATCGAGCGTAAACTGCCGTATGTCGCCCACCTGCGGGGCGATGTCCGCATTTTTCGCCACCGCCCACGCTACAAACCCCGGCTGCTGACTGAAATAAACACCCCGCGCCTTCTGAGCAAAAATATCGCTGACAGTCAGAACCGTGTTGGTATCGTCGAGATGGAAGAACTCCTCCCCTTCTTCAATGAACCAAGTGTTGAACTCGTTGAGCGTAATTTGGTAGTCAATATTCCCCTTAGCGAAATACTGTCGTTTGTTCTCTGCCGGCAGCGTCATCACCGTGGGCTTGTACTCGCTGAAGAAAAGTTCTTTGTTCAATCGCTTCACCAGCCGGTCGCAGTTCTCCTGCGTGGCGTTGCCTAGCAGAATGACCATATCGGTCGTGTAGCCGTCGTAACCGATAGTGTGCTTGCGCAGCTCGTACCGATGGGTGAACTGGGCAAAGATGGGTCCTATGGAGTCCGTCTCGAAATGCGGCGGCAAATCGCTGAGCAGAATCATACGGCTGCTGTCGTCGAACGACGCCATGCCGATGCCCTGATAATGGAAGCGGTATTTTCTGCGGAAATCCTTGTAAATCGAGTCCGTCGCCACTGATGCTGCGCAACTGTCGATATTCACATGCTGGTTCGGAATATACTCATAGTCGAACAGCTTTGCGCTCCCACGCTTCACACGCTCCCCCACCGAAGTGCGCGCCAAAACAAACATACCCAACCCTATGATCGCCAAAACAGCAACCAGCCAGAGAAGAATTTTGTGGGCTTTCTTGTTCATCGTTTTTTTAGGAGTCACTTTTATTCTCTGTTGTCTAGAAGAGACGCTGCCATCTGAAAGGGAATGTCGTTCACAGGTAGTGGCGTCCCTCCGAGACGCATAGAGGATGGATTGATTTGTCACCACACTGCGCCTACGGCTTAGTATGGTGTTATTGAAATAGTGTATCTTCGACACTCATTAATATTTCGGCGTCACGCCCATGTTGAAGAAAATGAAGGAGAAGATATCGACCGTTTCGTTGATGGTCTTGTCGAGGGGCTTGCCGCCACCGTGGCCAGCATTGCTCTCGATACGGATGAGGTGCGGACGGTCGCCGATGTCGCTATTCTGTAGCGTGGCGGCATATTTGAACGAGTGGGCGGGCACCACACGGTCGTCGTGGTCGGCAGTGGTGACGAGGATGGCAGGGTATTCGACGCCGTTTTTGACGGAATGCACCGGTGAATACTTATACTGGTACTCGAACATCTCCTTGCTGTCTTCGCTGGTGCCATAGTCGACAGCCCAGTAGCGGCCGATGGTGAATTTGTGGTAGCGCAGCATGTCCATCACGCCCACCTGGGGGATGGCCACCGCGAAGAGGTCGGGACGCTGGTTGACGACAGCACCCACCAAGAGTCCGCCGTTGGAACCGCCCTGCAGGGCCAGATACTTGGACGAGGTGTATTTCTTCGCAATCAGGAATTCGGCAGCGGCGATGCAGTCGTCAAAGACGTTCTGCTTCTGCAGCTTGGTGCCGGCCTTATGCCAAGTCTCGCCGTATTCGCCGCCGCCACGCAGGCAGGCGACAGCCAGCACACCACCCTGCTCCAACCAGGCCACACGCGTAGCGCTGAAACTGGGCGTGAGCGAGATGTTGAATCCGCCGTAACCATAGAGCAGTGTGGGATTCTTGCCGTTGCGTTTGAGGCCTTTCTTGTGGGTGATGAAAAGCGGTATCTTGGTGCCGTCCTTCGAGGTGTAGAACTCCAGCTCGGTCTCGTAGTCATCAGCGTTGAACTTGATCTCGCTCTGTTTGTAAAGCGTCGAACGGTTGTTGGCCACATCATAACGGTAGATAGCCGCAGGGGTGGTGTAGGAGGTGACGGTGTAGAAGGTCTCCATGTCGTCGGCCTCGCCGGCAAAACCACCGATGCTGCCAATCATGCTATTGTCGAGGTCGGCAAGTTTCTTGCCGCTTTCGTCGAAGATGCGCACCACCGAGTGGGCGTCCTTGGTGTAGTTGGCTATCAGGCGGTGGCCCACATGGCTTACGCCGGAGAGAACCTCAGGAGCCGCCACGGGAATGAGATCGCGCCAGTTTTCCTTGGCGGGATTGTCGGTGGGGATGGTGACAACCTTGTATTCGGGCGCGTCGCAGTTGGTCATGACGATGAACTTGCCGTCAATCTCGTCGATGACGGCGTAGTCGTTGTCAAAACCTTCAACCACCTTGACGATTCTCCCCTTGGGGTCGTTGAGGTCTCTGAAATAAATCGAATTACCTGAGGTCGACTCGCTGCCGTAGATGACCAGCCAGCGCTTGTTGACCACGTCAGCTGAGAAACTGAGGTTGGCATTGGCGGGGTCTTGATAGGCCAGCTGGTCGGCCTTCTGGTCGGTACCCACCTTGTGGTAATAGAGCTTGCCATTCTCGTTGATGCCAGACAACTGGTTCTTGGGCTCCGGGAAGCGGCTGTAGAAGAAGCCGTCGTCCTTCCAGGCGATGCCGCTGAACTTCACCCACACCAGATGGTCGCTGAGCACCTCGCCCGTAGCGATATTCTTCACATAGATTTCCTGCCAGTCGCTACCATTGCGCGAAATAGCGTAACCCAGATAGTTGCCGTCGTCCGAGATGTCGAGCGTGGAGAGCGCCACGGTGCCGTCGTCGGAGAGCTTGTTGGGGTCGAGCAGCTCCACCGCCTTTCCGTCAAGACTGTTCTTATAATACAGTACACTCTGGTTCTGCAGGCCGTCGTTGCGGTAGAAGAAGTAGCGGTTGCCTTTCTTCCAAGGGGCGCCTTCCTTCGGGTAGTTGAGGATTTCCTTCAGGTGGTTCTTCATCTGCTCGCGGTAGGGAATCTGCGACAGGTAGCTGTTGGTCAGCTCGTTCTGTGCCTTCACCCAGTTGGCGGTCTCTTCCGAGTAGTCGTCCTCCAGCCAGCGATAGGGGTCGGCCACCTGGATGCCGAAATAGGTGTCGACGGTGTCGCACACCTTGGTCTCAGGGTAAGTCACCGGCTCGCCGCCAGGACGCCCGTTGTTGCACGATGTAAGCATGGCAATGGTGCTTAAAAGGATTGCACTTGTGATAATTTGTTTCATAATATTATTGTTAAAATGATTATTGTCAGTTGGATGATTAGTATGGCCGGTACCCCGTAGCGGAACTTTTTGTGAAGGGTTTTGTGGCGGAAGAGGTACATGGCCAGCAAGGCCGCCGGGGAGCCGCCGAGGGCGGCGAGAAGCAAGAGTGCGACTTCGGGGATGCGCCGCGACAGGTGGCGTTTGTTGTGCAATGCACCGTTGCGGCGGGCTTTGAGCTTGTCGATGCCGTAGGCAATGAATGTCGCCAGGTTGACGCTGAGGAGGTAATATATAAGTATTATGGTCATCGGTGTTCGATCTTTTCTGCATTATATAAGCCGTAGCATCCACGGTGGAAGACGACGGTGACCGAGTCGCCGTCGTGGAAAGAGTCATCATGGTGCATGCGGATAAAAACCTTGCCCTGGCTGGGTGTTTCGACATCGACATGATAGTTGTAGCTCAAATCCGACGGGTTCTTGCCCCTGGCATCCACTTCTGTCACCACTCCGCTGCCGTAAACTGGTTCGGACGATCCGAACCACCAGTTGACAGAAAAGATCAAAGCCATAATCACGCCGATTACCAGTGCCGCCGCCACGGTGCTGAAGAAGAAACGCCACGGGAAATCGAGGCTTTTGAAGGTGATGTTGAGAGCAGAGAGGAGGAAGCCCACTGCAGCAAACACGGCGAGGGGCGGCCATGAAGGCAGCGAGAAGGGTAGGAGCGTCTCGTTGAGATCCCATTCGGCACATATACCGAGAATTGCCAGAACACAGAGGACAATAACAATCAGCAAGGTAGCCATTCCATGACTTTCCATCCAATACCAGAGGTTGGTGAGATCTCTCCGACGACTTTGTTCCCCAATCTTGATGTGTCGTCCTAACGGGTTGAGCTTCAAGTGGGGATAGGGGCGGTAGGTGGCGGTGCCTGTGATTTCGGCCCGGAGAATTTCGGCGCCGGTCTCCTCGTCGGTATGGTCGAGGAGTTCCCATCGCTGGCCTTTGGGGTCGACGAGGTAAAAGAAGTCCCGTCCCGGATAGTCGAAGTCGACATAGAGCATCTTGCCAGAGGGCAGCTCAGGGTAATGGGTGGTTTCTTTGTCGAACCGAATCCAGGCATCAATATGCACCCCCTTGTAATTGTCGAAAGCGCCGGTTAAGGCAATACAGAGGCCGATGAAGTCTCCACTTTCGGAGAGTCTGTTGGGCTTCAGGGCGAAGGTGTCGGCCTGCTGGGTGGCGAACAGCTGCAGCGAAGTGATACTGTCGTTGTCACCGCCTAACAGGTGTACCTCCCTCTTTATCTCCGTTTCCACTGCCTGTTGGCTAGCTCCTTTTATGAGTATCAGAGCTTTCATGCGTCAATGATTCCTATTTGTTTCATCATATCAAGATAATACCTGGCTTTCTTCTCCAGCTTCATAGGGTAGGCACGCGAGGAGGAGGGCATGCGCCAGAGGCGCATCTCCCTCCCTGCAAGGGAGAATACATTATGTTCACCCATCTTGGGGACGGGGACGCCATAATCCTCGGTGAGGACAGAAAAACTTTTCTGTCCCGTACAGACGATGTCATGGCATTGCGGTATCTTTGCGAGCAGTGCCGGAATGTCGGTTTTCTCCACTACCGCGAGGTCCTTGTCGGAGGCATTGCCATTCAGCCGTTGCACAGCACAGGCGGTGTCGTAAATCGCGATTCCACGTTCCGCTAGAAGCGCTTTAATTTCCTCCAATCGAAACGTCTTATGTTCTGCATCTACCAGTCGCTGTGAATCGCCAAAGAATACTAGTCCCACAATCTCCCACATCATGTTGGTGCGGTTGGGGTAGAAAAAGTCCATTGCCCAACGCTTCTTCGGTGGTGGGAAACTGCCAAGCATCAGCAGGCGTGCGCCTGAAGGCAAGAAAGGCTGCAGCGGGTGTCGTTCTATATTTTTATCCAGGGTGAACATATATTTTTAAAACGGACAACTACACTTTATTATTGTTCGATCTGTATTGATGTCATTGTTTTGCTACAATTTGTCATGCACACTAATTCAAAAGTTTTTGCGTTTTTTATGTATTTGGTCAAAATAAAATGAACACATTTGTTAAAAAATAATCAAAAACTGATTGAGATATGAAAATGTTCAAATTTGCATTACTGTTTTTGCTTTTAGTCATATGTGTTTCCTGCAATAAGGGTTACGACTATGAAATTGGGATAAACGAACAGATAGAGATAACATTGGAATCTACCGGATACAATGGTGGGTATTCTTGGCATTGGGACAAAAAAGACAATATTTTGGATTCTGCATACTGGGAATTCATACCCTACAACGAAACTCACAATGGTTCTCCTGGAATAGAGCGGTGGGGTTTCGTTGGCAAACACAAAGGTTCATCTATTATAAAACTAAACTATAAGCGTCCATGGGATGACGAAACCTTGATAAGTCGAGAATACAGCGTTAAAGTGAAGTAAGGAACGTCATTCCATATTAATAGAGTCGAAACAGCTATACGAAAGCTTTTTCTTGTTCCAATAATCGAAATCGCATGTGTTTTTTTCTTCGATAATACCAAACATAGAGCGACTAGAACTTGTCAAAGAAACTGCCAAGCATCAGCAGGCGTGCGCCTGAAGGCAGGAAAGGCTGCAGAGGGTGTCGTTCTATCTGAATTCGTTCATCCATTGTCAAAAAATGGGTTCATTCTTGACGAAGGAACCCATAAATACATCTTGAAATATTAGTAAGCACGCCCCAATAACGTCACAATCGGATTTTTGTTGAGTCTATCCACTTAATTTTTCTTAAAAAATCGTTTTTTAACATTTGGAGACTATCTTTTCCGCCATTTACAATATTTGCCGGAGGAACACGTTATTATTGTTTCTTATGAATTTGAAAAAACAACATATCCTTTTATCCGTTATCCTCGTGGTGCTGTCCGTGTTCCTGTCGGCCTGCGCCAAGCAGGGTATGCCCTCCGGTGGGCCCAAAGACGTGACCCCTCCAAAGATGCGCAACGCCCAGCCTGACAACGGGACGCTCAACTTCAATTCCAACGGGTTCTACGTCGAGTTTGACGAATACGTGGTGCTTAAGGACGCCGACAACAACATACTGGTGTCGCCGCCTTTGAAAAACAAGCCGGATTACCGCACCAAAGGACATGGCATCCAAGTACGTCTCCACGACACACTGCAGCCCAACACCACCTACCTCTTCCAATTCAAGAACGCCGTCGCCGACTTTAACGAAGGCAACCTGCTGCCGTCGTTTGAATATGTCTTCTCGACCGGGTCATCCATTGACAGTATGACCCTTCGGGGCCGCGTGCTTGACGCCCATTCCCTCGAGGCTCGCAAAGAGACGGTCACGGTGATACTCACCGACGCCAGCGACAAAAACCAACTGACAATCCTTGCACCGGATGACAGCGGTGCCGCTCCTTCGCCACGCTATGTCACCCGATGCGACAGCAACGGCAATTTCGCCTTCAACTATATCGCCAGTGGCGTGTACTACATGACAGCGCTGGTTGACGAGAACAAAAACCTGAAAGTCGATGCCTCCGAACCGGTGGCTTTCACACAAGAACATTTTGTGTCACACATCGTCAGCGACAGCGTTGCGGCACTCCATCCGGTGACCCTGCAACTCTTCGACCCTGCCAACGAAAAACAGCGCATCACCGGCAGCAATTTCCTGAGACAAGGCTTTGTGGTAATCACCACATCGAGTCCGCTGCAATCGCCTTCGTTAGTCTGCGACGAGACCCACACCTGGCGACTCAACAGCACCCGCGACACCCTTACACTCTGGACCCTGCGCGAGAAATGCGACTCACTGCGACTGGTGATTAGCGACCCGTCGGGACTGCAGGACACCCTCAAGCTGCGCTGGCGCTCCAAGCGAGGGAAAACCGGTACGGTCAGCGAGCCCACAGACAATACCGCCATGACACTCGTCCAAAAGACCCTCCCCTACTACGATACGCTGACACTTGCCTTTGTGACGCCGCTCGACTCCACCCGCTGCCATTGCGACTCGGTGGCAACGGTGATGCTCCTCAGCGACAGCAGCGTGGTCAATTGCCGTGCGCAACTGGACACCGGACTGCTCAAAGCGCAGTTGCTGTTCCCTTTCAAACAAGGAGAGAAATACGAAATCTATATTCCCGCGAAGATGTTCCACGACATCTACGGCCACCCCAACGATTCGCTGAAAGCCACCTTTACGGTAACCAAAGCGGAGGAATACGGCAACCTTTCCTTGGAAGTGATTCCCGACACAACCTCCGGCCAGCTGATTGTCGAACTGCTCAACGAGAAAAAGAAGGTTGTCGCACAGCGAATCACCGATGGCAACGAAAAAATAATCTTTCCTCATCTTGCACCCGGCAAATATCGCGTGCGGACAATTCTCGACGTCAACCGCAACGGTCGTTGGGACACCGGCGATTACATACAGAGGCAACAGCCGGAACGGGTAGTATATCTCAAAAAGACACTCGATATCAGAGCCAATTGGGACTTTGAAGAAAAACTAACAATCGGAGAGTGATGATGAAGAAAACGCTGCTGTCGGGTCTGTTTTGGGTGTTGTTGGCCAATCTGCTGGTCAAACCTTTCTGGATTCTCGTGATTGAAGTGGGGGTTCAGAACGCTGTCGGCACCGAGATGTACGGCTTCTATTTCACCATCTTCAACATTTCCTACATCTTCAACATCCTGCTCGACTTGGGCATCACCAATTTCAATACACGCAACATCGCCCAATACCCCAAACTTATCCGCAAACACCTCTCCGGCATCCTCTCTGTCAAGTTGATGCTGCTGGCGCTCTATGCAGTGGTCACTTTCAGCGTCGGAGCACTGATAGGTTTCGACTCCCGCCAGTTCCATCTGCTGGCGTGGCTCTGCTTCAACCAGTTCCTTAATTCGCTGATTCTCTATTTGCGCAGCAATTTCGAAGGGCTGCTGCTGTTCCGCTGGGACAGTGTGCTGAGCGTGATGGACCGCCTGCTGATGATAGCCATCTGCGGACTGCTGCTCTTGGGACCCTCCACCGCAGCGAATTTTCGGATTGAATGGTTTGTCTACGCCCAAACGGCCGCCTACGCCATCACAGCCGTGCTGGCACTGTCGGTGCTGGTCAAGAAGACCGGGCTGCGCCGCTTGACGTGGAACCGTCCTTTCTCGATGGCCATACTGAAAAAAAGCCTGCCTTTCGCATTGCTTGTACTGCTGATGGCCAGCTACAACCGACTCGACCCTGTCATGCTGGAACGGCTCTCGCCCTCGGGAGCGGGTCATTTCAATGCAGGCATCTATGCCGGGGCTTTCCGTCTGCTCGATGCGCTGACCATGGTGGCTTATCTGGTCTCCATTCCGCTGCTTCCGATATTCTCCAAGCTGACTAAATCCCATTCTCAAAACGGAACTACCGCTGCCGACAGCGAACTGAAAGAGACTGTCCGCATGATGTTCGGTCTCATGACGGTCTTCTCCGTGACTGCCGCCTGCACACTGTCGTGCCTAGACAGCGAACTGATGGGTCTTTTCTACAACCAGCATGTCGCCGACTACGCTGCGGTGTTCCGCATCTTGATATTCTGCATCATACCTCTTTCCATGACCTATGTTTTCGGCACGCTGCTCACCGCCGCCGGCCGGCTGAAGGCGCTCAACCTCTTCGCCGCAAGCGCCCTGCTGCTCAATCTGGCGGTCAACATCATATGTATTCCCCGTTGGGGAGCCGTAGGCAGCGCCTGGGCAGGACTGACAGCACAAAGTTTTATGGCGCTGGCACAAATCTTCGCTGCCCTGAATATTTTCAAAATCAAGCTGTCGGCGAATTACATACTAAAAACACTCCTGTTCGCGTTAATCATTGTTGCCTGCACTTTCTGCACACCCCATTTGCAGTGGTGGATCACCCTGACAACTGTAGGCGTGGTGGCTTTGGGTCTGGCGATGGTGCTGCGCCTTATCGACATCCGTGAAATAGTGAAAATCATCAAAACAGAAAAATAAACATATCTAATGAAAAAAGCATACGTATTCCCCGGTCAGGGAGCCCAGTTCGTAGGAATGGGCAAAGACCTCTACGACAACAACAAGCAATGCCGCGACATGTTTGAAACGGCCAACGACATCATCGGTTTCCGCATCACCGACCTCATGTTCGCCGGCACACCGGAAGACCTGAAGCAGACCAAGGTGACCCAGCCTGCCATCTTCCTCCACTCCACCATCCTTGCCGCCTTCATGGGCGACCAGTTCCAACCCTCCATGGTGGGCGGCCATTCACTGGGCGAATTCTCCGCTCTCGTCGCCGCCAAAGCCATGAGTTTCGAGGACGGTCTGCGATTGGTTATCGCCCGCGCCAATGCCATGCAGAAATGCTGTGAGGCCCATCCGTCGACCATGGCCGCCGTGCTGAAGCTCGACGACAAGACGGTTGAGGATATCTGTGCTTCTGTTGGAGGCGAGGTGGTGGTCCCCGCCAATTACAACTGCCCCGGACAATTGGTCATCAGCGGTACCAACGAAGGTGTGGCATTGGCCTGCGAAAAGGTCAAAGAGGCCAAAGGCCGCGCGCTGCCGCTCGCCGTGGGTGGTGCATTCCACTCGCCTCTAATGGAACCCGCACGGGTGGAACTCTCTGCAGCCATTGAAAAGACCGCTTTCCACCAACCCGTATGCCCTTGCTACCAAAACGTGTGTGCCCTTCCCGTCAGCGACCCCGAAGAAATCAAAGCCAATCTCAACAAACAGCTCACCGCTCCCGTCCGCTGGACAGCTACCGTGCAAAACATGCTCAAGGACGGTGCCGAGGAATTCATCGAAGTGGGTCCCGGAACGGCACTCCAAGGCATGATCAAACGCGTCGACGCCAATGCCAACGCCCACTCGGTTGAAATGTAATACCGTATTGATTCAAAATAACACTGATACCGGACAAAGTCGCTCTTACAGCGACTTTGTCTGTTTTTTACCCCGCCACTCAAAATCGCGACCCAGATATTTCTCGCGCACATCGGGGTCATTGGCCATCTCCTCGGGGGTGCCTTGGTGCAGCACCTGCCCTTCGTAAAGCAGATAGGCCCGGTCGGTGATACGCAGCGTTTCGTTGACATTGTGGTCGGTAATCAAGATACCGATATTCTTCTCTTTCAAGTGCGCCACAATATCCTGGATATCCTGCACAGCGATGGGGTCCACACCGGCAAAAGGCTCGTCAAGCAGCAGGAATTTAGGATCGTTGGCAAGGGCGCGTGCAATCTCTGTTCGCCGCCGCTCGCCGCCGCTGAGCTGGATGCCTTTGCTGTTGCGTATTTTCTGCAGACCGAATTCGTCGAGAAGCGATTCCATCTTCTCCACCCGCTGGCTGCGGTCCAAATCTTTGCGGAACTCCAACACCGACATGATGTTGTCGGCCACCGACATCTGGCGGAACACCGATGCCTCCTGGGCCAAATATCCCACACCCATCTGGGCACGACGGTACATGGGCAACTCAGTGATGTCTTTCTCGTTGCAGTAGACACGTCCCGAATTGGGCTTGATGATACCCACTATCATGTAGAATGTGGTGGTTTTTCCTGCCCCGTTGGGACCCAGCAAGCCCACAATCTCTCCTTGACGGACACTGACGCTCACCTCCTTGACGACGATGCGCTGTTTGTATTTCTTGACAACATTTTCGGTTCGTAGTTCCATGGTTCGCTGTTTTCTTTGCGGTAGCCGGCAATTGCGGTAGAAAAAATTTACAAAATGCCTTCGCGAAGAATATCGTGAAGGTGTATCACGCCGATGTAGGCGTCGTTTTCGTCGACCACCACAAGTTGGGTGATGGCATTGGACTGCATCATATTGAGTGCGTTGAATGCATATTCCTGCGGAGCGACGCATTTGGGATTGACCGACATGATGTCGCCGGCTTTCAGATGGTCTACATTGTCATATTGCTTCATCATGCGCCTCAGGTCGCCGTCGCAAATGATGCCGAGCACCTTTGAGGGCTGCTCCTTGTCGACCACCACCGTGCATCCCAGACGCTTGGAGGTCATCTCCAGTACCGTATCGCGCAGCGAAGCGTCGGGAGTCACCGCAGGACGTTCGTTCTGTCGGTACAGGTCGTCGACCTTCACATAGAGTTTCTTGCCCAACGCACCGCCAGGGTGGTAGCGGGCAAAATCGCGTGCCGTGAAATTGCGGCAGTGAATCAACGCTACCGCCAGTGCATCGCCCATCACCAACTGTGCCGTCGTGGAACAGGTAGGGGCCAGATTGCTGGGGCTGGCCTCGCTCTCCACTGTGGTGTCGAGCACCACGTCGGCCTGCGACGCCAGAAAAGATTCGGTGTTGCCCACAATGGCAATCAGCGGATTGCCAAAGCTCTTGATGAGGGGAATCATGTTTTTGATTTCCGGCGTATTGCCACTTTTCGAAAGGCAGATGACCACATCCTCTTTCTGCACCATGCCCAGGTCGCCGTGGATGGCATCGGCAGCATGCATAAACAATGCTGGTGTACCTGTCGAATTAAAGGTGGATACAATCTTGTTGGCAATATTGGCACTTTTGCCGATGCCTGTGACAACCACTCTTCCTTGCGATGAAAAAATCATTTCAACCGCCTTTACATAGGCATCATCCATGCGTTCAGCCAATTGGCCTATTGCTTTTTTTTCATCCTCAATTACCTGGTATGCAATATGTTTGATTTCTTCCGGGGTTTTCAATTTAAAAATATTTGGTCGTTTCAAAAAATAAACGTAACTTTGTAAAAAGTTATATAAGCGTTATAACGCCACACTTTCAGGAAAATTATGTAAGTGTGAACTTAATTTTTTCTACCTGCCCAATGGGCATCTATGAAGACAATGGAGACGAACCTCAACCTGCGACAAAAGCTGAAAGAAATCTTTGGCTTTGACAATTTCAAAGGCGACCAGGAACAGATTATTGAGAGCGTTCTGGCCGGCAAGGATACTTTTGTCATCATGCCTACCGGTGGTGGCAAGTCGCTGTGTTACCAATTGCCTGCCATGATTCTGGAAGGCACCACCATTGTCGTCTCCCCCCTTATCGCGCTGATGAAAAACCAAGTCGACGCGGTACGCTACACCTCTGGCCACAACGCCGTGGCCCATTTCCTCAACTCTTCGCTCACCAAACAGCAGATGACCGAAGTGAAGGAAGACCTTCTAAAAGGGGGCACAAAACTGCTGTATGTGGCTCCCGAAACACTTTCGAAAGAGGAGACCGTCGAATTTCTGCGCAATCTGACCATCACTTTCTTTGCCATCGACGAAGCACACTGCATCTCAGAATGGGGACATGACTTCCGGCCCGAATACCGGCGACTGCGCAGCGCCATCGAGCAAATCAACGCCAAGGTACCCATCCTCACGCTTACCGCATCGGCCACCCCCAAGGTGCAGCAAGACATCATCAAAAACCTGAAAATGGAGGATGCCCAACTTTTCGTCTCCTCCTTCAACCGTCCCAACCTCTACTACGAAGTGCGCCCCAAACCCGCCGAAACGCTGGCGCTCCACAAGGAAATCATCAAGTTTATCAAAGAAAACAGCGGCAAGAGCGGCATCATCTACTGCCTCACCCGCAAACGGGTCGAAGACCTTGCCGAACTGTTGGTAATCAACGGCATCAAGGCACTACCCTACCATGCAGGTCTCGACTCCAAAACACGTGCCGAAAACCAGGACAAATTCCTGATGGAGGATGTCGATGTCATCGTCGCCACTATTGCCTTTGGTATGGGCATCGACAAACCCGATGTGCGCTTTGTCATCCATTACGACATCCCCAAAAGCCTGGAAGGCTATTATCAGGAAACCGGGCGCGCAGGGCGTGACGGTGGCGAAGGCAAATGCATCGCCTTCTATTCGGAGCATGACGTGGAGCGACTTTACAAATTCTTCACCGACAAGAATATCACTGAGCAGGAGATGGCTGGACAGCTGGTACAGGAGATGGTCTCCTACGCTGAGAGTTCCATGTGCCGCCGCATGAACATACTCCGATACTTCGGCGAGGAATACTCCGAACCCAACTGCGGCAACTGCGACAACTGCCTGCACCCCAAACCGCGCATCGAAACCAAAGAGGAGATGGTCTACGTTCTGGAAACCATCCTTGCCATGAAACAGGCCTTCAAGGCCAACGAGATAGTCGATGTCATCATGGGACGAACCAATTCCCACACGCGCATATACAAACACAACCTGCTGGAACAATTCGGCAAGGGCACCGACCGCAACGACCTCTACTGGAAAGCGGTCATCCGCCATGCCGTGTTCGAGAAACTGCTGTACAAAGAGATCGAGATGTACGGCGTTTTGAAAATCACCCCGGCTGGATTCAAATACATCAAATCGCCCTACACCTTGATGGTTCCTTGTGACCACGACTATACCAACACTGCCAACGAGGACGATGACGAATTCGCTGCCGGCGGTGGCGGATCGGCAGCAGGCGACGAAGTGCTGTACGTCCAATTGAAAGGACTGCTCCGCTCCATTGCCCATAAAGCCAACCTGGCACCCCATGTCATCTTCGAAGACCGTTCCATCAAGGATATGACCATCCAGTATCCCTGCACCATCGAGGAACTGAGCCGCTGCACAGGCATCGGCATCGCCAAAGCCAAGAAAAACGGCGCTCCCTTTGTGGAACTCATCAAACGGTATGTCGAAGAAAACGAAATCGAACGCCCGCAAGACATCGTCGTGCGCTCTGCCGTGAACAAATCGGGACTCAAGGTCTACATCATCAAGGAGATTGACCGTCAGATGCCACTGGAAGACATCGCCCGCGGCAAAGGTATCTCCATGAAAGATCTTATCTCCGAAATGGAGAGCATCATCTCGTCGGGTACAAAACTCAACATCGACTACTACATCGAAGACAATATCGAACAAGAGCATCAGGATGTGCTCTTCGACTACTGGCATGACGCCGAGAGCGACTCGCTCGAAGATGCCTATGAAGAATTTTCCGATGACCCCGACTACACCGAAGAGGAAATCCGCCTCATGCGCATCAAGTTCCTTACCACCGCAGGATTCTAAAACAAAACCAAATTATTAATATGCTGACTATCAATACCCCCCGATGCTAACAGTATCCCTCCGTAAGGACTTGGGCTATGGTACAATGCATTGAATAACGATACGAAATTTCAAGACAAAATGTCTTTTTACAATAATTAAACATCATTTAAAATTATGCGCGTATTAATTGCAAAAGACTACGACGAGATGTCAGTAGCGGCAGCAAATTATGTTGCCAAAAGAATTGTGGATTTCAAACCCACACCCGACCATCCATTCGTTCTGGGTTGCCCCACCGGCAGTTCCCCCATCGGACTCTACCGTCACTTGGCCGAGCTCAACAAAAAGGGACTCATCAGTTTCCAGAATGTGGTGACCTTCAACATGGATGAATATGTAGGATTGCCCGTTGAGCATCCTGAAAGCTACCACAGCTTCATGTGGACCAATTTCTTCAACCACATCGACATCAAAAAGGAAAACGTCCATATCCTGGACGGCAACGCTCCCGACTTGATGGCAGAATGTGCACACTACGAGGAGATGATTGCCCAAGCCGGAGGCATCGACCTTTTCATGGGCGGTGTAGGCCCCGACGGCCATATCGCCTTCAACGAGCCGGGCAGCAGCCTTGCCAGCCGCACCCGCATCAAGACCCTCACCACCGACACCATCCAGGCCAACTGCCGCTTCTTCGACAACGATGTCACCAAGGTTCCGAAGCAAGCCCTTACCGTCGGCGTAGGCACCGTGATGGATGCCCGCGAGGTGTTGATTCTCTGCAACGGCCCCAAGAAAGCCCGCGCGCTGCACCACATGATTGAAAACGGTGTCAACCATATGTGGACCTCCAGCATGCTCCAGATGCACCCCCACGGCACGGTGTTCTGCGACGAAGAGGCCACCGTGGAGCTGAAACGCAGCACCTACGACTACTTCAAAGACAAACAGCAGATCGAAAACACACTGGAACGCTTCTGCTCCTATTTCCCCTGCTGATGTCTTCTTGACTAACACAAAGAGACGGTGTCGTTACACCGTCTCTTTTTTAAGTTTAAAACGTTTCCGCAAGGTGCTGAGTAACCATCTCACACCCTTTAAACCTAATAACAATCTCTCATCATGAAATACAGAAATCTTACCCCCGAAGAGGTGACCCGTCTCGAACAACAGGGCAACCGTGCCGAAAACTGGAACGATGTCCAGGTCGGTGACGTTTTCGACCCCGCATGTGTCTACGGCACCTGCTTCGCCGGAAAAATATACCTGGGCGACCTCTCCAAAGGTTCCCTGCAAGATGGCGACCTCATCCTCCCCGAAGGCATCTACGCCAGCATGCTGCGCGACTGCTGCATCGGCAACCACTGCGCCATCCATAATGTCAAAATGCTTGCAGGCTATACCATCGGCAACCAGTGCCTGCTCTTCAATATCGATGAAATGACCGCCAACAGCAACGGCGACTACGCCTGGCTGGAACCCATGAACGAAAACGGCGGACGCCGCATCCTGCCTTTCAGTGGCATGACCATCGGCGACGCCTACATGTGGGCACGTTTCCGCGGCCAGTCGAAAATGATGGAACGCCTCGAAGCCCTGACACTCCAAGAACTGTCGTCACCCCAAGGAGGCTACACCCATGTGGGCGACTGCTGTGTAATCAAAAACAGCAAGTGCATCCACAACGTGGCTGTCAACAGTAGCACCGACGACCGCAGCCGCATCGAAGAATGCATCATGCTCGGCGACGGTGTGGTAGGTTTCGGCTGCAAGCTGGAATTCGGCATCATCGCCCAGCGCTTCCTGCTCGGCGAACATGTACATTTGGAATACGGTCTGCGTCTCAACGACAGCGTTGTCGGCGATAACTCCACCCTGGCACGCTGCGAGGTGGGCTGCAGCATCATCTTCCCCGCCCATGAACAGCACCACAACAACTCCTTCCTCATCGCCGCCCTGGTAATGGGTCAAAGCAATGTGGCTGCCGGCGGTACCCTGGGCAGCAACCACAACAGCCGCACTGCCGACAACGAGATCAGCGCTGGACGCGGTTTCTGGCCCGGTCTCTGCGTGAGCCTCAAACACTCGAGCCGCTTCGCCTCCTACTGTCTCCTCTCCAAAGCCGACTATCCGTCGGAAATCAACATCACCCTGCCTTTCGCCCTGGTCAACAACAATGCTGCCAAAAACCGGCTCGAAGTCATGCCCGCCTACTGGTGGATGTACAACATGTACGCCATGGACCGCAACAGCCGCAAGTTTGCCGCCCGCGACAAACGCCTCTACAAGGCACAACATGTGGAATTTGACAATCTGGCACCCGACACGGCAGAGGAAATCATCATCGCCCGCGACCTGCTGCACCTCTGGACGGAGGAGTCCTACCGCGAAGGACGCACCGAAGTGGAAGCCCACGGCATGGAGAAAGGCAAACGCAAAACCATCATTCTCAAAGCCGGCGAAGGCTACAAAGCCTACTACGACATGCTGGTGTTCTATGCCATGAAGAACTTGGATCCCGACGGCAACGGACCGATGCCCGACAGCCGTATGGGCGACAGCGAACGCATTACCCGATGGGTCAACGTCGGCGGACAACTCGTCGCCGAACAGGACATGCAGCAACTCATTGCCGACATCGAGAACAGAACACTGGACAGCTGGTCGGCCATTCACAACCGCTTCAACACCCTATGGGAAGCGTATCCCGAAGCCAAACGTTGTCATGCCTATCAGGTGCTTTGCCATCTCGCCCAGAAACGGCACCTCGATGACGGTGAGTGGGCCCGTTTCCAGGCCGAATACAAGCGCATCCAGCAGTTCATCGCCGACCAGAAGGTGTTGACCCGCAAAAAGGACGACACCAACGAATTCCGTCACATGACCTACTGGAACGACGCCGAAATGCACGCCGTATTAGATTAGGAAACTGTTATTTTACCATCAAGCGCAGCAAATCTTGTCCGATGTCGTGACGGTAGTAACGACCTTTCCACTTGATTTGCTCTGCGCTTTGGATACTCTTAAGCAACGCTCCGGGAAGGGTGTCGCTCAGTGCGGTGACACAGAGCACACGACCTCCGTTGGTGAGCAGTCTGCCTTTATCGTCCTGCTTGGTTCCCGCATGGAACACTGTCACCCCGTTGACCGCGTCGACGCCGGTGATGACATCGCCTTTCTTGTAACTCTCGGGATAACCATGAGCGGTGAGCATCACACACGCCGCCGTACGTTCATCGACAAGTAGCAACGGGATTTGCAGCTGCCCTTTGGCCGTAGCTTCAAACAATTCGACAATATCGCTCTTAATGCGCGGGAAGACCGACTCCGTCTCAGGGTCGCCCATACGCACATTGTATTCTATCACGTAGGGGTCGCGTTCCCCTTCGGCATTGGTCACCGCCATCAGTCCGATAAAGATAAAACCCTTATAGTCGATCTGCTCTTTCTGAATTCCCTTGATGGTCGGAATAACAATACGGTGTTCCACCTTGTGCATAAAGTCCTTGTCGGCAAACGGCACAGGGCTGACAGAGCCCATACCACCCGTATTGAGACCTGTGTCTCCTTCGCCGATGCGTTTGTAATCCTTTGCCGTAGGAAGAATCTTGTAGTGTTTGCCGTCTGTCAGCACAAACACTGAGAGTTCGATACCCGACAGGAACTGTTCGATGACCACGCTGCTGGAAGCGTCGCCGAATTTGCTTTCGACGAGCATCAATTCCAGCTGATGCTGCGCCTCGGTCAAATCATCGATAATCAACACTCCCTTACCTGCTGCCAGACCATCGGCCTTGAGCACATAAGGAGCCTGAAGCGTGGCAAGGAATGCCTTGCCCTCTTCGAGCGTCGCAGCCGTAAAGGTGCGGTAAGCCGCGGTGGGGATGTTGTACCGCTGCATGAACTGTTTGGCGAAATCCTTACTTCCCTCAAGGCGAGCGCCATGCGCCGAAGGACCAATCATCATGACATTCCTCAATTGCTCGTTTGCAGAGAAATAGTCGACAATACCGCCCACCAGCGGAGCTTCGGGACCAACGACAACCATCTGGACATCGTTTTTCAATACAAACTGACCGATGCCTTTAAAATCGTCCACTTTAAGATCCACATTGGTGCCACAGGCTGTTGTACCGGCATTGCCGGGAGCGATATACAAATGGTCACATTGCGAACTCTGTGCAATTTTTGCAGCAATGGCGTGCTCACGGCCGCCCGATCCAAGAAGTAAGATATTCATATTGTAACGTTTTTTGCATTGAAGGTTTTTTAACGATTTCGTTTGGCAGAGAAATCTATTAAGTATCTATTTTCAATATAGATAACAGAAATATGATAGTTTCTTTGTCTTTTCAAATTTACGAATTCTTTTTCAATTTTAAGTATTTTTCACAAAAAAATATTATATTTGCATTAGCAAACATAAAAAGAAAAAATATTATAATACACTCAATAATAATCAGATAATTATGATAAAAAGGAGTATTATCCTGACCGTTGTTTGCCTGATGGCAATGCCGGCATGGGCACAGAATGAGTTCGCCTTGAACAGTACACAGCCCCTAACGATGCAAGAATCGCATTCGCTTGACCAGACAACGCTGCTATCCCCTGAAATGCAAAAGAAACACCTTGATGCCAGCGATTGGATTTATCACGATGGTTTGTCTCTTGGCTATGTTTTCTCACCTGTGTATCAGATGAGTTTCAACATGCTTGCTTGGTATGAATATCTTTATATCGGGTGCGACGGTGGCTTCAATTTCGGCAAGAAAACCTATGAATCCCTGCGTTCGGCAGAAACCGATTTCAACCCGTTGAGCTACACCCGCGGTTCTTTGGGTTTCAAACTGGGTCCCTTGATGGTGGGCTGCGGCATCGGCTATACCTGGAATACTGCCAAGGCGCACTGGCTATACAACTTCGGTGCGCTGCCGGGTCTTATTTCTTCCGCTTTTGGCAGAATCTTGGATGCCTCTCCCAACTTCTTCAATGGCGTCTACTTCATGTGGGGTCCCGAAGTACATCTGCAACTGGGTCCGGTGATGCTTACCGGCGGGTACCACATGTATCCCAGACTCGACATGAATCATCTGTTCTTCGGCATCGGCCTTAGTACAGACGGTATGCCACACTCCTAGGATATCACACACACCATAAAAAAACTTCTCTTTTTCGCTGATCCGGCGGACACATTCACCTTTCCAACTGAAGGTACCCGTCGACATTTCGGGATTTCACTCCAAAGACAGTGGCGATACGTTCGCTGCTGAGGGCGTCGTGGGTGGATCCTTGGAAAAGCAACCCGTGGTCGTGGAGCAGTAACGCTTCGGGACAATAGCGCAAAGCTAGGTTCAGGTCGTGGACCACGATAAGGATGGTCTTGTGCTCGCGAAGGTTGATGTCGCGCAACAGCTCCATAATCTCGAACTGGTGGGCGATGTCGAGATTGGATGTAGGTTCGTCAAGCAGCAATACTGGCGTCTGTTGCGCCAAAGCCCGGGCAATCATGACACGCTGCAACTCACCCCCGCTCATCTGGCTGGGCAACGAGAAACGCAAATGCCATGTGTTAGTTTGCCGCATGCACTGTTCCACAATGTCCCAGTCGCGTTGCGACTCGTTCTGCAGATGCCGCTGGTAGGGGTTGCGTCCCATCAAAACCGTTTCGAAGGCGGAAAATTCGATGTCTGTCTGCGGATGCTGATGCACCATGGCCAGCTTTTGTGCCAACTGCCGGATGCTATAAGACTCGGAGGCTTTACCGTCAATCAGCACTTGACCCGAACAGGGCGCGAGCAGTCGGGAAATACACCGCAGCAAGGTGGTCTTGCCACAGCCGTTGGAGCCCATGACAGCAATGAATGAACCCCGCGGTACAGTGAAGGAGATATTATTCAGAATCTCCTTTTTCCCATAGCTATATGACAAATCACGGACTTCAATCATAACATCAAATTTTTCTTTTCGACTTATAAAGCAGGTAGATGAACATGGGAGCACCAATCAGCGAGGTAATACTTCCCACAGGCAGTTCGTTGGGAGGCAGAAGGGTGCGGGCCAAGGTGTCGCACAACAACAGAAACAACGCGCCGACGAAAACGGAATAGGGTATGATGCGTCTGTTGTCGGAACCGCACACCAGACGTACACAGTGGGGAACCACCAAACCGACAAAACCGATGACACCGCAGGTGGAGACAGCGAATGCCACCATAAGCGTAGTGACAAACAACAGCCTGCGGCGCACTATCTCGACCTCCACACCCAGGCTCTGCGCCGTCTCGCTGCCGGCCAACAGCAGATTGAGGTCTTTGCGGTAGTATAGCACTACAAAAATACCCACCACAGTAACAGGTATCAGCAGCCATACGTCGAACCATGAGGCGGAGGCGAAACTGCCCATGGTCCAAAAAATGATACTCTCCATCTTGTCCTGACGCAACGCCATCAGCAACGAGATGATCGCCGTGATAAGGAAGGTGAGACATACACCTGTGAGCAGCAGCGTGGTGGTGTGCATGCGGTTGCCCATCGACGAGATTTTGAAAATGAGCAGTATGGTGAGCAACGCAGTACACAACGCCATACCACCCACACCCCATAGGTAGGACTCCCATCCCAGAAGAATGGCAATGGCGGCTCCCAAGGAGGCTCCCGACGAGATACCCAGCACATAAGGGTCGGTCAGCGGATTGCGGAACACCGACTGATAGACACCACCGCATACAGAAAGCACTGCACCGACAAGAACGCTGAGGACGATGCGCGGCAGACGCAGATTCCAGAATATGGGCGACTGGACCAGACTTTGCCGGTCAAAATGCACCACGCCCAGCCCTGCACACAACACCATCACCACCGCCAGGACGATGGCAAGAATCAAGGATATGAGCCAGATATTGTGTCGTTTTCTCATATTTCTACTGTTTTATACCGACTTCCCTGGCAACTGCTGCGACGCGCCAGCTCGGCATCGACAAGCAGCGGAATCTCCTCGTTGCGTATCAACCTGCCGTCGGCACGGCGCCAGCTGCGTTCAGGCATCGCCTGGAAGCGGGGAGGCACCTCGCCGGCGAAGCGTTCCATCATGATGTCGGGACGCAACCGCTCCAGAAAGTCGCATACCAGACCAATATATTCTTCCAGCTGGAACTGGACAATTTCATCGCCCGGGGCAACGGGATGCGTACCCGCATATTGCCGCTCCATCTGCGACCCTTTCAAAATCTGCAGCTGATGCAGCTTCAATGTGTCGACAGGAAGTGCACTGACAACCTCCGCCTCGCGAAGCATCATCTCGCGACTCTCTCCGGGCAGTCCCATAATAAGATGGATGCCGCAGTGGATACCCCGTCCGGCGGTCATCTCCACCGCCCGACGTGTGGTGGCAAAATCATGTCCACGGTTGATTTTCTTCAAGGTGGAATCATAGCAACTCTCGGCGCCGTACTCCACAGCTACATAATAATCCTGTGACAGCGCGGCGATATAGTCCAGTTTTGCCGCATCGACACAATCGGGACGCGTGCCGACAATCAGACCGGCAACCTTTTCGTGACGCAAAGCCTCTTCATATCGTTTCTGCAGCACATCGAGTGGTGCGAATGTGTTGGAGTATGCTTGGAAATAGGCCAGATAACGCTCCGATTTGCGATAGCGGCGTTCGTGGAATTCGATTCCCTCGTCGAGTTGTCGGGTGATGCTTTTCTCCGGACCGCAATAGGAGGGATTGAATGCCTGGTTGTTGCAAAAGGTACAGCCCCCCGTGCTACGGTTGTCGGCATCGCGGTTGGGGCAGCTGAAACCTGCATCGATAGACAGTTTCTGCATCCGATATCCGTAGGTGCGCCTGAAAAAATCGGCGTAAGCATTATAGCGATGCGTCCCCATTCAAACGTTTTCCTCGGGTTTCCCAGCCAGAATATCAGCCAAATGCCGACAAGCGACAGGGGCACCCACTTTGTCAATATAGGATTGCAAATGTAACAGACAGCTCATCTCGGTCGATACAATATATTCTGCACCCGAAGCAACAGCATTGTCCACCTTGCGCTTGGCCAGACTGTCGGAGATGGGCGTGAAATAGTTGGCAAACTGGCTGCCGTAACCGCAGCATATATCCCCTTGTTCCATTTCCACCAACTCCAAATCGGGAATGGCACGGAGCAAACGCCGCGGCTCGTCGTAGAGTCCTTTGCTGTCGGGATGGGCGGTGCATACATAGTCCCGCAGAGTGGTGCAATGATCCATGAATGTCACCTTGTGGGGAAAACTGACGTCTGTCGGCTCATAGTGGACCACATTGACCAGGAAGTCACTGAGGTCGTAGGTTTTGTCAAGAAACTGACGGTAGTTGTTGTGGAGCGTCGTGTTGTGGAACAGGCGTCCGAAGTGGACTTTCATATAGGTGACACATCCGCTGCCGCAGGCCACGATATGGCTGCAGTCGTTGTAGTATTCGATCATCTTCTCGCCAAGCATTTTGGCACCCTCGCGGTCGCCCTGATGGTAGAGGTCTTTGCCGCAACAGGTGAAGTCCTCGGGGTAGTAGCACTGCATGCCGAGACGCTCCAGAAGACGGACCATGGCAAGACCCGTCGCGGGGGTGAACTGGTCGACACAGCAAGGAATGAAAATTCCGACAGTAGATTGATTTGCGAACATGTTATCCCTATTTTGTAATATGAAAATCTGTGCAAAATTACGCAAGTTTTGTGGATTGCGAAAATTTATTTTCACAATCAGCAAAAGATATGTATTTTTGCATCCACAAACCTGCCTGTTTTTCTTCCCATGACAGAACAAATCATCATGCTGGCGCTAGCCGTTCTACCCGTGATTGTGCTGGCCGTTTTCATCTACCGCAAAGACAAATTTGAGAAAGAGCCGCTCAAAATGCTTGTCAGGGCTTTCCTGTTCGGCTGCCTGTCGGTGTTGCCTGCCATTTTTCTCGAATCTTTCCTCAGCTCGCTTTATACGGGTTTTGGCGGCGACAGCCTCCCCGGAGTGTTCAGCGGCCTGTACAACGGCTTTGTCGTGGCTGGTAGTTCTGAGGAGTTGAGCAAACTGCTGCTGTTGATGTGGGCTGTGTGGAAGAGCCGCGAATTCAATGAGTATTTCGACGGCATCGTCTACGCCGCCTTCGTATCGCTCGGCTTCGCAGGCTTGGAAAACATCATGTATGTCTTCAGTCAGGACACCTACTCCTCGGCGCTGATGACCGGCTCGATGCGCGCCTTACTCTCTGTTCCGGGACATTTCCTCTTCGGTGTGGCCATGGGTTACTACGTGGGATTGGCCAAATTCCAGCCCGAGAATCGCGGCACCTGTCTGCTCAAGGCATTCCTCGTCCCCATGCTGCTCCACGGTACCTTCGACGCGCTGCTGATGATTCCCGAAGCCATGGGCGAAGGCGGCTCCTGGCTGTCGGCCATTCTGTTCCCGCTGTTCATCTATTTCGACATCCGTATGTGGAAGATCTGCATGCGCAAACTGCGTCACCTGCAGGAACTCTCCGGCCAGCAGAGCTATTCGTCGGACAACTATACGACCGGCGACAATGACAACCCTGACGTACCCAACCATGGCAACGACGGCAGCGGAGACGCTTTCGACGGATTCAACTGAAATGTCTGAAAAGGGTGCAGAAACAGGTCGTGCTTTAGCCTCTATTTCGCTCTTTTCAATTGTACAAAAAGTTTGACAGAAAACACATCTTAAAAATTATTATACTGAAAACAAGCAAAATAAAAAATATTTTTGGTAGATATAAAAAAAGTTGTACTTTTGCATTCGCAAAAACGGGGTATTAGCTCACTTGGCTAGAGCGTTTGACTGGCAGTCAAAAGGTAATCGGTTCGATTCCGATATACTCCACAGAAAGGAACTCAAACGAGTTCCTTTTTTGTTTCCCGCAAAATAAAAAACATTCTTTGAACAATAAACTGACTTTAACGACGTTGATATTGAACGTACATGTAATGCCCAAAACTGACGGACCATGAATATCCAGAAATACTTGATTGTTTCGTTGCTCTCTTTGCTGGCACTCACCTCTTGCCGTCATCGCGAAGTGGCCTACATCAGCGATGCGCAGCGCGACAGTGCCACAGCCATCATGGAGGTCTATACCGCCACCATTCTGCCTGGCGACCAACTTTACATCCATGTCGCGAGTATGACACCTGAGAGTGTTATCCCCTTCAACCAAGAGACGCACCACCTTTTGCTGGAAAACAACCAGGTCATCAATCTCGACACCAACCAGAGGGGCGTGATAAGCCAACAACAAAGCAATCTCCAACAAGCGACAAAATACATCTCCACCAATGTGTCGGGCTATACTGTCACGGAAAAAGGAACCATCAATTTCCCCATTCTTGGACAAATCACCGTCGTCGGACTGACACAGGACAGCCTGTGCCACTACCTCGAAAAACGTTTGAAAGACGAGGGCTACGTCAACGACCCGCAAGTGACCATGGACTTGATGAACTTTCGCGTGACGGTAGTCGGCGAAGTGCGCAACCCGCAGCAAATACATGTCCAGGGCACCCGGCTGACCATCCTCGAGGCTCTGGCCATTTGCGGCGACATCACCGAATACGGACAACGGGAAAACCTTGTCATCGTGCGCGACAACAACGGACAAAAGGAGATTGCCGAACTGGACCTTACCAAGAAGGAGATGCTGGAATCGCCTTATTACTACCTTCACAACAACGATATCGTGTATGTCGAACCCAACGACGTCAAGAAACGCGATTCGGACCGCAATCCCGACATTCCGCGCTACATCACCATCGGTATCAGCATCTGGAGCCTCATCCGAACCAGTATAGAAATCGCACGACATTCAAACTAAGATTTGATAGAAGAAAAAAAGCAGCCGATTGGGCTGCTTTTTTTGTGTGGAGTATACCGGAGTCGAACCGGTGACCTTTTGATTGCGTGCTATAGGCTGCCGACCGAAGTGGAGGCAACCAAGCGCTCTACTAACAAAACAAAAAAAACAGCCGGATCACGATGCCGACTGCTTTCTCGTGGAGTATACCGGAGTCGAACCGGTGACCTTTTGATTGCGAACCAAGCGCTCTACCAACTGAGCTAATACCCCTTTTTTGCGGCTGCAAAAGTACACAAAAAATAAGAAACAGCAGCCACTTTTTTTATACCGCACGATAGATACCTGTAAAACAAAATATTGTCTCTTTCTTTTATTTAGCAGCATGTGTCTGGTAGACGAGCACCGTCCCCTGCCCTTCCATCGAAACGGTAAATTTCTCGCCGATGGCTTCGTTGAGGGATGCCTCCCACCAATAGCGCAACTGGCGATGCTGCATTGGGTAGCGCAGCCCCTCTGAGGTTAGATACACTTCCGGCGTCAAAGAAAAAACCGACACCTGCTGGCGCTCAAAAGAGACAAAGGATGTAGTCTCCGAAATCGGAGTGAAATAGCCGTAATCGGTGTACATGCGCACCTTGATGGGAACGCCCGACGCACTCTTCATTTCCATATACTGGGCCAGTAGGCTGATATTGCCCAGTGTGTGGTCCTCCCGCAACCCGGTGGCCCCTAGGATGACAACATGAGTGACACCCAACTTGACGGCGTATTTCACCGCCTTGGTGAGGTCGTTGGTCTCTTGGTCGTCATACCCCGATACAAACTGCGTAGGGAAAGGTGGATGCTGGCGCATCTCCGCTTTCAGCGAGTCGCCGTCGCCTACCACATGAACCTCTGGCAATGTCTGTGCATGCGAGAAAAGTTGACTGGATACCAATCGATTGTAGGCACCGTCACAACATATCAACAAAGGCGACTGCAACAGTGCCTGCAGCGCCTCCTCCCGTTGGGGAAACATTCCATTGGCTAAAATAATCGCTTTGTTCATTGCTATTCTCCTTTATTTTCAACGGCAATGGCTTGGCGTCGCCACGAAATGATGCCGAGTATGCAAAACACTTCGTACACAACATACAGCACCGCCGAGGCGTAGTTGCCTCCCATCCAAAAGAGGACGACCATAAAAGGCTCCACTATAATCCAGCAGAACCATTGTTGCCACCATTTCTGTGCCAGCATCCACATACCTACAATGGACAGTGCAGACGATATGCCGTCAAGCCATGGGTACTGGCTCTCGCCAACCTTGCCCAACAGCCACCACAAAGCCACGGAAAGCACCACGGTGGCCACAACGATATAGGGTACCACTCGCATGGGACAGGAGCCAAAAGGTCTCTCTTTCTTGGAACGGCTTTGAATGACACCCCGCCATACCATAATACCATATATCGACATGACGAAATTATATACGCAGATGGTACCGTTAGCATAATAACCCGATGAATAGTCGATAACAATATAGAATAGCGACATCAGCAGACACCATGGCCAGAACCACCGGCCTGCTCTATATTCGCTGACGATATAGAACAGGCCAATGATTGCGCCAATAATGTCTACCAGTTTTACCTGATAGTCCCAAAATGAGAGTTGATAATTAATTAAGTCTTGCATTAAAACCGATAAATCACACGCGCCATGAAATTGATGCCCGGCTGCTGGAAGTAGGTGCGGTCAAAAGTAAAAGCACCTGTGGCAGGGTCGATAGTGCTCGAAGCGTAGGCACTCAGACGATAGTCCGTGTTGAGCAGGTTGTTGACCGCCAGCTGGCACTCCAAGTCGTTTCCATTGGCAACTTGGAAGAGATGGCTGACGCGCAGATTCAACAGAAAATAGGGATCCACCTTCATCTCCTCGCGCGAGCTGTTATCTGCATATTGGATGCCCACATACTTGCCAATCAACTGTACCTTGGTGTTACGGAACGGACGGAACGTGCCCATCACAGCACCCACCAACGAGGGAGAGAGCGAAAGGTCAGTGTTGCCGAAGTTTACCAGTTGCTTGTCGCTCCAATCGTCGGTGGTCACCATGCAGGAATAGTCCACAATGCGGTTGGTGCTCACCGTCAAGTTGCCGTCAATCGAAAACAAACGGCTGATGCGGTAACCCGCCACCAACTCCAAACCGATACGGTAGCTTTTGTCCACATTCTCCATCAGCGCATAGCCACTGGGCGAATAGTTGCCCGAGGGGGTCAGCTGGTCTCTGTAGAGCATGGCGTAGGCATTGGCACTGAAAGAGAAATTATCATGCTTTATGCTGTAACCCAGTTCAAAGTCCAACATCGTCTCGGCCTTGATGGTATCACCTTCCAAATACGTCTCCTTGATATCGGAACGGGTCGGTTCGCGACTGATGACACCAGCGACAAAATAGAGACGACTGTTTTCTCCTGTCAGGTAGTTTACACCCAGTTTTGGATTGAAAAACAGGTAGTGCTCACGGAAATCGATGTCCTCGCGGTCGGATTCAGTGCCGTAGAGAGAGTAGTCGACCGTGCGCAACTGCGCCTCGGCATAGACATTGAAGCGCTCTGTGAAATCGCGGTTCATCTTTGCGTAGAATGTATTGTCTTTTTTCACACCCTCGTTACGATACCACTCGTAAGGATGCACACGGTCGACAAACAGGTATTCACCGTCCAGCGCCACACTGTCTTTCGACCATACCAAGTTGCCCATGTGGTCGCTGGTATGATAAACGAAAGTCTCACCAAAATCAAAAGTAGTGGCCTTGTTCCTGTATTTTGCCGAAAAAGTTCCTGTATAGGTGGAACTGTACATATCCTTGCGGTGGATAAAGTCGTCTTTCGTGTTGCCGTTCATCAGTGTCAATCCATACTGCTTCACCTTTTTATTGTAACGGTAGTTTTCGTAATATCCGTCGCCGTGGGTGAAGTCGAAAGCGGCGTTGAATGTCAGACGGTCACTGGCCAGATAGGAATAATAGAGTTGGTAATGGCGCTGGTTGTAGTTATCGTTCTCATTGTCGTAGTAGTGCACGTTGCCGGATTCGTCATAGTATTCACCCGCCGGGTTATACAGGCGGTCGGCATCCAGCTGTGCCTCGGTGGCACCGTTCCAGGTGATACCCGTTGTCTGATGGCCCATGATGAAGACAGCCTTCAATATGGATCGCTCGCCGTAGTAGCCACCGCTAAGAAAGAGCGATTGCTGGTCGGCACCGCTGCCGCGGATGAAGCCGTCCGAGCGGGTGTTGTTGTAAGCCATGTCGAACGAGAGGCCATGCTGGGTCAGACCTGTCCCCGCCGTGATGCCCTGCTGCAGTGTGTTCCACGAACCATAGCCCAAATCAACATGGGCATAAGGTCTTGACGAGGCATTCATCGTCTGCAGGTTCATCGACGCGCCAAACGAAGGCGAACCGCCTGTCGACGCACCCACACCGCGCTGGATTTGGAGGCTTTGCGCCATACCGCCCAGATTGGGGATATTATACCAGAACACCTCTTGACTCTCGGCATCATTCAACGTTATACCATTGATATTCACATTAATGCGTGACGCACTCACACCACGGATACTGATTTTCGTCTCTCCAGTAGGACCGTTTTCGCCTGTCACTACCACCGACGGCTCCAGTTCCAGCATATATGGCATCGATACCGCTATCTTGGCGTCATCCAACTGATCACGGTTCAGCATGGTCGTTGTCAACGGCGTTTTGTTGTCGACCCGAGAACTCGAAACAATCACCTTTTCCAGTTGGCCGATCTTCCTCTGGCGTTCCTTGTGCCAGTTGCTGTCGGCGTCGCCATGGACCACATCCTGGCCCATACTCGTGTTTACTACCGCCCCGAAGAGCATTGCGGCGCAGAGCGTCTTGCTCCATGCGCTCACACCTGCCGGACGCATCCCGCGCCCCGCAGTCATTCTGTTGTTTTTTTTCATAAAATTTTCCTCCGCCGGTATTATCCGGATCAGGTTCCAAGGGTCTGTTCTCAGCCCCGTTGGCAATGCCAACTGGTTGGGCACCCCCTTTGAGTTAAAAATTATATTAACGTTTGTAGGTTACATAAAAACGGTCGGCTGTCGAATAGAGCATCTTCTCCACCTTCTCGCCTTTTTCTTTGCCGCAGGCATCCTTTTCGCGCACCCACTCAAACATCGAGCCTTCATTCACATTGATAATCTGCGACACATAGAACACGTCGTCCACATGGTATTTCTTACCGTGCATACCCACCTTATAGGTGACAAAGTTGCTGAAAACAACAGGCGAAGTCTCTTTTGTGAACGAAGCGCCGGCCGATTTGCCTTTGCGCGGGGCATCCTTCACACCGCAGAGCTCTATCACACCCGAGACAATATGGTATTCCGAAACATACTTTGTGGCATGGGGCGGGACCATCACCACTCTGCGCTCCACCGAAGAGGTAGCCTTGGTCGAAGTGGAGCTGGCACTCGACGACACGTCGGTCGTTTTGCTACCCTTCTCCTTTTTGGAGTTGGAGACAGTCTGCGATTTGGTCTGTGTCCATTCACGTGCCTGATAATAATCGTGGGCGTTGCCGTTCAGGGTGAAGAAACACTCTGCGAGGTCGACATAGATAATCGAATCGCTCTTGTTGGTTACCCAGAATCCTGCATCACCCTCCTCGGCAAAGAAGTTGTAGCGCACAATGCAGTAGGCATCCTCGTGGGTGAGATAGCCATCCTTCATCTGGCATTCATCCGTTTTGGACGGCAACGTCTGAAACACCTGGTAATAGACCTTCTTAGAGCACGAGGTCATAAAGACTCCTGCAACGGCCACTGCCATCAAAAAAATACTTATTTTTTTCATAATCCGATTTTTTAAAGATTAAACCACTTATTGAGTTGAATGAATTTTCGAAAAAGGGAATCAGTTCACCCGCTGGTAATATTTCCACCACAGTTCCGGCACCTCGTTGCGTTGCGCCTGCTCGTAGTCCTCAAACGTACACGGCACCAGCAGGTGGCGTTTGTACTGTTCTTTCTGCTCGCCGTTGTAGGGCACCTCCATCCACCAGCGATCGCTCTTCTTGCTTTTGTAGAAGGAGATTTCCACATCGCCATCGTTCAGTCCCACCATGAAATGCTTGTAGTTATGCTTGTCACGGTGCGGGAAGTCGGCCTGTCGCAGATAGTAGCCTTCAATGAAGTACCATATCGCATGCGCTATCATGTGGGCCGTCTGGCCGCGCATGTCGTAGAGCGGGTTGTACTCGTAGAAACCGATGGAGGTCAGCTTGTCGCTCATGCCGGCGAAACGTGCCAGACGGCACAACTCTTCGCCATAGAAACCGTGAGGCGATCCGTGTGCCTGTCCCGGCGCATCCGAAAGGCGTACCGCGTTGATGTCGACCGACACCATGTCGGCCGAACGCACCAGTGTTTCAGCACGCACCATGTCTGCCTGTATGGCACCCAGACGGTAGGCGTCAAAATTCAGCTCGTCCATCAAATCCACCATCGGCTTGCCGGTGAAGTAGGTCTGGTAGCCGATATTGGCGAAATTGAACAGAAAGTTGGGCTGCTGGGCGATGATGTGACTCATCCAGTTGCGCGATGTCAGTTCCGACGTGTCGTTGCCCAAGTCGAAAGTGGCGTCGATGCTGGCGATGTTCACCACCCGACCCAGCACCTCGTAAGCCTTGTAGTTGGCAAACGATAGCTGCTGTCCGCCACCCAGGATGATAACCGTCATATTGCGTTCCAGCAACTTGTAGAGCACCTCCGTGACAGCATACTGTGTATCCTCTTGGGTGTCGCCGGCCTGAAGGTTGCCCAAATCCACCATCTGAAGGGTGGCTTCGGGAAGCGCCAAACGATAAAGGAAACGGCGTATCTCGTCGGGCCCCTCCTTGCATCCTGCGTTGTCCACGGCACCCCGGTCGTCGCATACGCCGAAAAGAGCCAACTGTACGTTTTCCAAGCCCGGAAAAGCACCCTCTTGATGATAAATGCGGGTCGCCATTCCGATGTTTGTGATGAATTCATCCTTGCGGAAGGCTATCTTGTCTAAACTAACAGGCTGAAAATACGTACTCAACTCCATATTTAACACTTTTTTTGAAAGTGTAAAGATACAGAATTTTTTTATACCGTCAGAAAAAACTTTTTCCATTACCTCGTCACCACCGGCAAAATAATTTTTGCCATGTGGAAAAAAGTTTGTATTTTTGCACCAATTTTAAAAACAAGATTATGAAAGATATAATGCCTGCAAACGGTCTTTTCGCCATGCCGACACTGCCTTACGAAAGTCTCGGCGACATCATCAGCAAAGAGACCTTGGGATTCCATCACGGGAAACATCTGAAGGCCTATGTGGACAACCTGAACAAAGCCCTTCCCGGCTGCGGATTGGAGAACCTTCCGCTGAGCGAAGTGGTTCGTAAGGCCGAAGGGGGCCTCTTTAACAACGCCGGTCAAGTGCTAAACCACGCCCTCTATTTCGAACAGTTTTCTCCGGCACCGCACACGATGGGCGACAAAATGAAAGCACTGTTGGAACGCGATTTCGGTTCTGTAGAATCTTTCCAGAAGGAGTTTGAGCAGAAAGGTGCCGCGCTTTTTGGCAGTGGCTGGGTGTGGCTGAGTGCCGACAAAGAGGGCAAGTTGGTTATCACGCAGCAAAAGAACGCCGAAAATCCTGTCACCATGGACTTGACGCCCCTGCTGACCTTCGACGTGTGGGAACATGCCTACTATCTTGACTACCAAAACCGTCGTGCCGACTATCTCGCCGCCTTATGGCAAATTGTCGACTGGCAGGTGGTGGAAAACCGCTTGTAAAGGTAGTGGTTTTTATTGTCAAGAAATTTCAATTTTTTTCTAATTATTTTAAAATCAGCATATTCGTGAAGCGAAAAATAATTGTTGCCATGGTCTGTGCTGTCGCTGTTGTCGGCGCCATTTTCATTATCAGCTGCGTCGGCGGTGACGATGTCATGACCAAGAAAAAAGGAGTCTACACCATCAATACCACCACCCTGTCGCAGGAGGTCAAAGGCTACAATGGCCCCACACCGCTGCTTATCACCGTTGAGAAGGACAAAGTCGTGAAAATCGAAGCCCTTGAAAACAGTGAAACTCCTAAGTTCTTTGAACGGATGAAAAAAGGCGGGATGCTGGAGCGATGGAACGGCATGACTGTCGACGAAGCGCTTGCCGCCAAGGTGGATGTTGTTTCCGGCGCCACCTATTCGTCCAACGCTGTCAAAGAGAATGTGCATCTAGGCCTCAACTACTACAAGGCACATAAATAAGAAGCGTTTTTCTAATAATTCCTCCTCAAAAATTTTTGAGGAGGAATTATTTTTCACGAAAAAACTTGAGCCGTTATTGCCGTCGCCTTGACTCCTTGGCAGGAAGCGACTCTGTTTTCACTTCACCACTAGCTTCTTGGTGACGTTGCCGGCGGGGGTGTGGATGACCACGATGTACATCCCCTCGGGCCAGCCGGCCACGTCGAGGGCGGCTCCCAGTCCACGCACCCGCAGGTCGGCCATCTTCGTACCCTGCAGGCTGTAGGCCTCCACGCGCGTCATGCCGTACGACGAGAGCACCTCCACCTGATCGGCGGCGGGGTTGGGCATCAGGTAGGTCAACTGGTCCAGCAGCGGCACCTCGATGGCGGCAACGCCGCCCGTGTCGCACAGGAAGATGTCCAAGGGCTCGCTCCATTCGCTGTAGTGCAACGAGTCGTGCATGCACACCGCACGGATGTAGGCCGAGTAGTGCGTGCAGCTGTCCAGGTTGGCAATCTGGATGGCGGGAATGGCGGCGATGAGCTGGGTGCCGTCCTCAGGCGCGATGCCCTGCGGACCGTAACTTATCTCCCACCGCAGGTGGTCGTTGTGGTTGTACCACAGAAGCACCACGCTGCCGTCGCCCTCGTTGCCCACGCGGAAGTTCTCCACCGCCGGACACACATACTGCGGAGGACCGTAAAACGAGTCAATCTGAATAATAGGGAAAATGAGCGAAAAGAAAGGTGACTCGTGCCATATCCAGTTGGTGTCACTGATCAACTGCCCTTCGTTATACTTGAAGGTTTTGTATTTGTATAGCTGCAGCGGGGCGGAGTAGCAGGTGTCGGTATCTGGACATATACCTATCTTTGAGGCATACCCAATGGTGTAGGCACTGGCCGCATACAGCGGCCTAACATATTCGGGTGGATTATCAAAACTACGAGAATTGTTACTCGTCATTCCCACATAGAAAGAGTCGTACACCGTCACCGGCTTGTCAAAATAGTATTCGTGTACGGGAAGATACCTATTGACATCGTATTGCGCTTCGCAACAAAGCTGACCTGGAGAAAACCTGCCACCCCAATAAGGATTGTTTCCCCTTAACGGCACCTCCATGTACCGGACCGGCTCCGCATGGCGGAACTGGACAGAGGCCAACAGAGGAAATGTATCCGTCTGCGCATCGTAGAGAAGAAGGTACTCAGGATAGTCGGCCTCTGCAGTGTCGGGAGGGGTATGATATAGGTCATTGTCACCATACAATAAAGCGATACAGGCCGCCAAACCCACAATATTCAACGGCTCCGCCGTGTAGTTGTAGCGTACATATCTGCCAAGGTTCTTGCTACTACAAAATCCGTTGGGAATCCACGGCACCGAATAAGGAAAACCACCGTATGAATTGCAATAAAAGATATCGTAATACAGAAAGTTGGATGAATCGCTCAGCCACTGCTCGCTCCACCACTGGTAGAAATAGATGGTGTCGCGCCCGCGGATGGTGTCGCCCACCCTGTGGTAGTGCTGGTTCTGCGCACGCACTCCGGATGCAAATCCGGCTATCAATGCAAAGATGAATAGTATTTTTTCATGGTTCGTCGGTTTTTTCGGTTAGTCACTGCATATCGTTTCCTGGTCCAGCTTGAGGTACTTTACAGGGGCCCTCTTTTCACAGGTCAACACGCTGGTGCAGACTGTGTAGGGGAGCTTGTCTATCTTGACAGCATAGTTTAAAGATAACCCCGATTTGCCTAGATTCATTGCACACACCGCTCCCGACTGCAGCGGCTGGATGAAGTAATTCACCTTCGAAGGGTCGCCGTTGTCTGTCCCCATGGTGAGAAAATACTGCTGGGTGTTGTAGCGGTCAAGTGATGTCATTATTCTGTCTGACAAAAAAGTAGGCGTGGCAGGGAATGTGTACTCCCTGACGATAGTGTGCCCCACCACGGAAGGGTACTGCACCTCCGTAATTCTATGCTGTCCCCACGCCGTGCCGGAGTATGCCGCCAGCGTGGCGAGGAGGACGAGGATTTTGGATATAGGTATTCTTTTCATAAGACATTGGATTTGAGACTCCTTTTTTTTTGGATATAAGTTTACCTTTGGAACAATCCTACATATGAATAGAGACCTTTTTTCCATAAAAAGTGACATCTTTTAACAAAAAAAATAATAAAAAATTGCAAATTGCAATAATTCAATATGTTATAAATGTTAAAAAATCATAAAAATCACAAACCCCACATCAGTTTGTCACGGATAGCGGAGAAAAAGTTCTGACGCTCGATACGCACCAGCTGGGTACTGTAAGGAGCCTTGCACACTTCTACCACACTGGTACCGTCAAGTGTGCAGACATAGGAGTCGACACCCAGCGTAAACCGGACATCAGCCTCTTCGTCGTGGAGTCGCAGACGCACGTTGTCACTGACAACAACGGGTCTTTGCGTAAGGGTGTGGGCGGCTATGGGTGTCAAAACCAAACATCCTGAATTGGGAGTCAAAATGGGACCGCCACAGCTGAGCGAATAGGCAGTGGAACCTGTCGGTGTAGCCACTATCAAACCGTCAGCGGCATAGGTGGCCACCATGTCATCGTCGACTTCCACCTGCGTGTGAAGCAAAGGTGCATCCTCGCAACGATGAAGATAAACCTCGTTGAGGGCGCTGAGATGACGCTGCTCACCACCTGTCATCACCATCACTTCGAGCATGGTACGCGTCTCGGTGCTGTAACGTCCGTCGCGAAGACAATCTGCCAGTTTGTCGATATCATCCCGACCTGCCGTAGTCAAAAAGCCCAAATGACCGAAATTGATACCCACCACAGGGATGCCACAATCGCCAATCTGGTGAACAGCACTCAACAACGTACCGTCGCCACCGATGGAGATCATCATATCAATCTGTTTCACAGAATTCCACATATCCACCACTTCGATGTCACGACGATGCAATGCTTCTATTAATGCTTCGCGTCCAGCCTTGTGCTCTGGTGTGTTGTTTTTGGTAAATAATGCAACCCTCATTATTTTAAAATATTTATAATTAAATAGTTCCGGATTATTCATCCGCATATTTGCAAAAACAAAGATACGAAAAAATCCGCATATTAATAAATCAACGTCACCGTACCTTTACAATGCTGGACGGTACCGTCGCCTTTGAGGTAGCTGAGCATATAGACATACGCTCCTGCCGGCATCAGCCGGCCGTCCTTACGTCCATCCCACTGGGCGGAAGGGTCTGAAGTGCGGAACACTTCCAATCCCTGACGGTTGAAGATGACAAACTCGTAGTCGGAGGCATCCATGTAAAGGAAATGCGGACCAAAACTATTGTTGGAATTCTCAGTAGGTGTAAAGGCGTTGGGCATCCACACCTGTGTGGCGGGCCGATGGTAAAAAACGGCGCTCTGCAATGTGTCGTCTTGCTGATATTGCGAATTGAGACCTTCGGCGGCAACCACCTTGTAGCGCCGCCCGCCGCCCTGCTGTCCGTCGGCGAAAACCTCTTGGGCAGTGGTGGCACCGACCGAGATCCACTGCTCTTCCCCTATCGGGCTTTCCAGCAGTTCATAACCTGTGGTGCCTGTCCAGCCCTCATAGGCATTCCAGCCGATATGAACCGCCAATCCCTGCGCGTCGATGTGAAGCAGCAGCGTGGAGCCTGTAAGGGTCTTCATCTCATTGCGGCCACAGCCGTCAACCACACCCATACAGTAACTGTAGACAGCCTCGGTGGGACGCGCCGAATAGTCTCGCCACACCAGACTGCCGTCGCTCTGCGGCTGACAATGTCCCGTCACCACAACAGGACCTCCGTCGACGGAACGGTACACCGTGTAGTCGCTGCCCGAAAACTGCGGGTCGGTCTGCGCTATCACCGTCACCACACTTCCGTCGTCGGAAGTGGAGACCTTACGCAGATAAAAAAAGGCTGGACGGTCGGCCGTGGAGAAGGCAACCGAATCCCTGTTGCTGAGCGATACATACTGCCCACCGACCGCTTTGACATAGGCCCGCACCGACATAGCCTGTTCTGATACTTCAAAAACGGTCTGAGGCGTCTCGGAAGCGGCTACGGTGGCCACGCGCCGGAAAACGTCACCATCCTCGGAAGCCCACAACTCATAGTGGTCCACCCCGCCGGGCATGTTTTCGTAACGGTTCCAACGGGCAATGACTTCACGACTGCAGGGCTGGCTCTCCAGCTTCACGACAATATTGTTGCAGGCGTCGGTGAGTGCCGCCGCCAACAAACAGGAGTCAAAAGCACAAATGCGGAAATGATAGACGGTGTCGGTAGAAAAACGCGAAGCGGTATATTGTGTGTTGGTCCGTCCAAAGACGGTGTCGGCCACCATGCTGGGCGTGCCCTCCATGACGAGATAGCCCATAATGTCACTGTCGGGACTGGCTTCCCACTGCAGAATGATGGTCTGGGTCGTCTCGTCGACAGTCACCAAGCCCCACGACGCAACGGCTGTGGGATCCATGTCGGTGACATTCACCGCGGCAAAGCCACAATTGTCGACACCTGCGACGGTCTGTCTGATGGTATAGTAGACGGTGTCGTCGCACACGGCGCGTTTGTGGCGGTCGGTGAAAAAATTGTCGGTGGTAACCGCTATCTGGTATTCGGTTGTCTCACCGGGATAGCGTCGGAAAAGGGTGGTGACGGTTCCTGGAGTTGCAGCATTCCACTGGAGCTCTACAGTACGGGTTGCGACTTGCTGTACCTGAAGGGGGATGGTGTCGCCACAGGCCCGCGCCGATGTCACTCCCGAACAAAAGAAGATGCCGAGGAGAAAGAGAAACCAAATCCGATGAGAGGACTTCGCTATCATTCCGCCGCCTTTCTGATAAAACGTTTCTCTTCCATGCTGAAGACAGCATCGCACCGCGCAATGGTCGATGCCCTGTGGGCGATGATGACCATGGTGCGGTCACGCATGCTTTCACGCAGCGAATCGCTGAAATGCTGCTCGGTGGCAGCATCGAGTGCCGCCGTCGCCTCGTCCATGACAATGACGGCGGGATTGCCCACCAACGCCCGGGCGATATTGATGCGTTGCCGTTCGCCGCCCGAAAGACGGCTGCCGCCGTCGCCAATGGAAGTCTGCAATCCGTCGGGCAGCTGCTGAACGATAGGATCCACCTGAGCGATACGAACCGCTTCGTCGATCTGTTCACGGGTCACCCATGGACGGCCGAAACGGATGTTTTCTTCGACGGTGTCGTTGAACAACATCGGTTCCTGAGGAATGTAGGCTATCCTTCCTGCACGTTCGGCACCGCTACAGGGCATGCCGTTGACAAGCACGTCACCCTCTTGCGGGTCGAGCAGACCAACAAGCATACGTCCCAACGTAGTCTTACCCGAGCCGCTCTCGCCTATGATGGCGGTGTGGCGATGCATGGGGATGTCAAGCGACAGGTGGTCGAACACCTTGTCATGTCCGTAGGCAAAACCAACATCGCGCAACTGCAGGGACTGTATGGGGGATTCTGAAGCCGGTTGGGAATGAACATCAACAACATTGTCAGATTGCTCCGGCGACGATTCAACAGCATCGATAGCTTCGGCCAAACGATCCTCCACTCCCCTGCCCTTCTTCAGCTGTGCCATGGCGTTGCTGAAGTCTTTGATGGGGGTGAGCAGCAGCACGTAAATCATGATGTAGGATACAAAGAGCGCCGGAGTGAGCGTAGCCGAATCACCCAACACACGGTAGGCTCCCAGGATAAGGATTATCACCACGATGGTGTTGCCTACAAAATCGCTGATAGGCGATGCGGCATAGATACGGCGGTAGAGGGCGATGCGGCGGCGGGTAAACAGGCGGTTCTGTTCCCGCTGGCGCTCGTTGACGTAGTCGATGGCGGTGGCGGCTTTGATTTCCTTGAGCGAGTCCATGGTCTCCTGGGTGGTGGTCATGAGTTCGCCGTTTAACGCCTGGAGCTGCTTCGACTGCCGTTTCAGCCGACGGCTGACGGAAAGCAGCAGGGTGCCGACACCCATCACCGCAACCACGAGGAGCGTCATGCGCCAGTCGAGGTAGAAAAGCATGAAGATATAAATCACCATCGTCAGCACTGCCTGCACCAGCAGCTGGATGCTGTCGAGTACATTGGCTTCGTACTCCGCCATGTCGTTGCTCATGCGCGAAAGCCACTGTCCCTGCTGCTGCTGCGACCATCCGGCAAAGGGTTGCCGCAGAACCGCCCGATGCAGCCGGTCACGCACATCGCGCAGCACTCCCGTCTTGGTAGCGGCAAAGGTGACCAAAGCCAAATAAGAGCAGACATTCTTCAAGCCGTACAACACAAAGAGCAGCACAGCATATAGCATCAACGCACGCATAGGTCCTTGCGCCACCAGCCAGTCGTAGACAACGTTGAGAAGCGACTCGACAGGGTTGGCGCTGCCTGCCGACAGTGTAGCTGTAGAGCCCTCGGAAGGGAATATCAATTGCAGAAAATCGGTCACACTCAAGGCAGTTGCCATCGTCAGGAAAGCAGCCAAGGCCGCGGTAAGTATGAACGCGGCCATCGAACTTCCATGACGGAACAAACCATTGCGTGTGAGGGTGGAACGCATCGTTTGTCAGATTTCCTCAGCGTAGCCCAGGTAGTTGTGCGGGGTGATGGCATGGAGCCGCTGCTTCACTTCGGGAGCCACTTCCAGGCTGTCGATAAAGGCCGCCATGGTCTCGGCGGTGACTTTCTCGTTGGTGCGGGTCAACTGTTTCAGCGCCTCGTAAGGGTTGGGATAGTCGACGCTGCGCAGCACCGTCTGGATGGCTTCTGCCGTCACCGCCCAGTTGTCCTCCAGGTCCTCCTGCAGCTTGGCTTCGTTGAGCAGCAGTTTGCCCAAACCTTTCTGAAGCGACTGCAGCGCCACAAGGGTATGTGCCAACGGCATGCCCAGGTTGCGGATTACCGTGGAGTCGGTGAGGTCGCGCTGCATACGCGAGATGGGTAGCTTCATGGAGAAATGGGTGAAGAGGGCGTCGGCAACGCCGAAGTTGCCTTCTGCATTCTCAAAGTCGATGGGGTTCACCTTGTGGGGCATGGCGGAGCTTCCTACTTCGCCGGCCTTGATGCGCTGACGGAAATAGTTCATGGAGATATAGGTCCAGATGTCGCGGCAAAGGTCGATAAGGATGGTGTTGAGACGACGCAGGCCGTCCATATAGGCCGCCAGAAAGTCATAGTTCTCTATCTGGGTGGTGAGCTGTTGGCGCTGGATGCCCAGGTGTTCCTCTAGGAATCGGTCGCCGAAACGACGCCAGTCGATATGCGGATAGGCCACCTTGTGGGCGTTGTAGTTGCCCGTGGCACCACCAAATTTGCCCGTGAAAGGCACCTGTGCCAACGCGGCAAGCTGCTGCTTCATACGGTAGACAAAGACCATCAGCTCCTTGCCCAGCGCGGTGGGCGATGCCGGCTGTCCGTGGGTGTGGGCCAGCATGGGGATGGTGCGCCATTCGCGCGCCAGCGATTCCAACTGCTCCACCAAGGCGTTATAAGCGGGAAGGACGACCGTTTCGTGAGCCTCTTTCATCATCATGGGGAAAGCGGTGTTGTTGATGTCCTGCGAGGTAAGGCCGAAATGAACCAGTTCTCGTGGCAGTTTGCTGCCCATGGCGTCGAGGTGTTCCTTGATGAAGTATTCCACCGCCTTCACGTCGTGGTTGGTGGTCTTCTCTATCTCTTTGACACGTGCGGCCGACACGAGCGTCCAGTCGCGGTAGAGGCTGCGCAAAGCTTCTGCGTCGACAGGCTCTTTGACAGTGCCCAGTTCCTGCATCAACGCGATATAATACTCAATTTCCACCTTCACGCGATAGCGTATCAGTGCCGACTCCGAGAAAAAAGCGGCCAACGGTTCCGTCTTGCCGCGGTAACGTCCGTCAACGGGCGATATAGCATCTAAAATATCCATAACTCTTTAATTTACCAGATTTTTGTTTTCAAATTCTTCACGCTCCAACAATTGGATAATCTTCTTGTTGCAGGCAGCATGACGCAGCGCCTGGGCGTACATCACATTGTGCATGTCGGTTCCCAGAAACTCTATCCATCCGTTATCCAGATAATCGAAAGCTTTCTTGCGCGCCTCTTCGCCATAGAAACCGTCGAGCGAAAGGATATTGGCCTGGAAATAGACGCCCTGCTCTTTCATCTGTTCCAGTTTGGGGCTGTGGACGTTGAAATAGGGATAGCGCTCCGGATGGGCCAGGATGATATCATAGCCCTCCATCTGACGCTCGAAAATAATCTCGTCGAAACCCATCACAGGCTGGTGCAGCGAGAGTTCCAGAAGCAACAAACCCTTCGCCGAGCCTTTCTTGGGGTCGGCAAAATGATAGGTCAACAGACGACCCCGTTCGATATGTTCATTGAAACCGTCATCGATACGATATTCCCCTGTGACACTTTTCATCACCGGAAGATCCCTGTCGCCTTTGTTTCGCTCCACTTCGGCACAGAAGTTTTTGTAGCGTTCCTCAATGTCGCCCTCTTGGTTAGGAAAACGCGGATACTGGAAATGAGGGGTCAGACGGATCTCCTCAAAGCCCACCTCCTTCATGATTTGCATCACTTCGAGCGATTCCTCGAGCGATTTGCTGCCATCGTCAACCAATGGTAGCAGATGGCAGTGCATGTCCGTATACAATGGGGCGAATGTGCGAGGGGTCTGTTTTTTCTTGAATAATCCGAACATAATGTGATATGTTTTTATTTTTTGCGCCGGAAAAGGCGTTTCAATTGTCGATTCTGGTGATACGTGCTCCGAGGGCGTTCAAGCGGGTGTCAATGTTCTGATAGCCCCGGTCGATCTGTTCGATATTGTCGATATGGCTGATGCCTTGTGCTGCCATCGCTGCGATAAGCAGAGCCACACCAGCGCGGATATCGGGCGAGGTCATGTGCATGCCGCGCAGGGGGTGTTCGCGTGCCAACCCTATCACTGTAGCGCGATGGGGGTCGCACAGGATAATCTGCGCGCCCATCTCTATCAACTTGTCGACAAAGAAGAGTCGGCTCTCGAACATTTTTTGGTGGATGAGTACGCTGCCGCGCGCCTGGATGGCCGTCACCAGCGCTATACTGATAAGGTCGGGTGTGAATCCTGGCCACGGGGCATCGGCGATGGTGAGGATGGAACCGTCCATGAAACGGTCTATTTCATAGACCTCCTGAGCCGGAATGTACAGGTCGTCGCCTTTCTGCCATATCTCTATACCCAGCCGACGGAATATTTGGGGGATGAGTCCCAAATGCTGCAGCGCTACATGGCTGATAGTGATGTCGCTCTGGGTCATGGCTGCCATGCCGATGAAACTGCCCACCTCGATCATGTCGGGCAACAGACAATGGGTGGTGCCTTGCAGGGAGTCGACACCTTCGATGGTCAGCAGGTTGCTGCGCACTCCCGAGATGCGTGCCCCCATGCGGTTCAGCATCTCACACAGTTGATAGACGTAGGGTTCACAAGCGGCATTCATGATGGTGGTTTTGCCCTTGGCCATCACGGCAGCCATGATGATGTTGGCCGTACCGGTGACGCTGGCTTCGTCAAGGAGCATGTAGGAGCCTTCCATCCGCCCGTTGACCGAGAGTTGGTAGCCTCCGTAGCTGACCCCTCTACCGGTGGCAGTGGCGGGTGTTCGCAGCAGGAAATCGTCGATGACGGCTCCCAGCTTCTCAAGTCCGGTGAGGTGGGTGTCGATACGACGGCGACCGATTTTGTCGCCCCCCGGTTGGGGAATGACCGCCCTGCCGAAACGGGCCAACAGCGGACCGGCAAGCATGATGCTTCCCCTGAGACTGGAGGCCAGCGCACAGTACTGTGCAGTGCCAAGCACCTCAAGGTCGATAGCGTCGGCTTGGAAAATGTAGCTGCGTCCTACTCCTTCCCACGGCTGCTCCGTGACCTTCACTCCCAGCAGTTGCAGTAGCTTTATCAAATGATTGACGTCCCGTATGTCGGGTATATTGTCTATCCTGACCTGTTCGGCGGTAAGCAGCACGGCACTGATTACCTGCAGCGCCTCGTTCTTGGCACCCTGCGGAGTAATGGTTCCATGCAGTCTGTGACCGCCTTCTATCTCAAAAGTAGACATAAATGTTGTGTTTCAAAAAAGGACTTACTGAAAATCTTCAGACAATTATTTTTTCTTTTTCTTTTTCTTCCCTTGCACCGGTTCAATGGGCAAGGTGGCATGATTGACGTAGATGCCTTTGTCGAGCAGCCGTTCTTTTACTCGCTCGTCGCCGCTGAACTCGGCAATCTGGTTCACCAGGAGATTGTCGTCCGACAAATCGCCGTTCCAGACCAGATAGGAACGTTTGGCCTGCTGTGCCACCAAGGTCGCCAAGGCGTCGTATTCCTCCCCGTCGGGGGTTTGTTTCAACTGACGCATCATGGACTCAAGATAAGCTCCGTAATGGCGACGGTTGATTTGGGTATTTTTATAGGGCAACCGTTCGTCGGGGTGGTAGGCTTCCTGGTGGGCGCGCTGTTTCAGTTGTTCCAACTCCTCTTGGGGATAGGGCCATGCCGATGACAGACGGAAATCAGAAAGAATCATCAGATGGTCCCACAGTTTATGCAAGGAGACCTCGTCGCGCAGCGACATACCGCTCACCTGTCCCATGACCGACACAAGGGCGCGGGTGGCTTCGTTTCTCGCTTCTCCCTCCTCGACTTCGCACACCTTGTCAATCATCTTTTTCACCGTACGACCGTATTCACGGTACTGCATGTCTCCTCTTTTTGTATTATACTCCATGTTTCAATTTTTTCTTTATCTTCAAAGCGCCCGCTTAAACTTTTAAACTTTCAAGCGCAGCTATTTTTTATACTCTATAACGTTCTTTCACCGCTTTTTATTTTGTATTCTCCCTTTTCTTTTCAAAGAGGCGGAAGAATTCGTCGGGAATCGGTGATTCTAACCGCACATCCTCGCCTGTTACCGGATGATGGAAACATAGTTTGAAGGCGTGCAATGCCAACCGATTGAGGGGGGAGTTGTCGTCACGATAGCCATAGATGGGATCTTTCAGCAAGGGATGACCTGCTTCGCGCATGTGGACTCTGATTTGGTTGCGGCGTCCTGTTTCCAGCTGGAACTGTACCAATGCGTAACGGTTGTTGCTTCGCATTGTTTTGTAATGAGTCACTGCCAACTTGCCTCCATTGTCGACAGGTGACGACTCCACACAGTATTCGCCATCGGTAAGCCACGAACGCACCATTCCGTCACGCGGCACTGGCGTCCCCCACGTCACACCGACATAGACACGTTCGAACACCTGTTCCTTCCAGTTGTGTTCCAACTGACGCGAAATCTCTTTCGACTTCGAGACAAGGAGCAATCCCGAAGTATCTCTGTCCAGACGGTGAACCACATGGGCCCGCTGGCGCGAACGGCGGCGAATCAGATAGTCGTTCAGTTCCGTTATTACGGTTATGTCGTTGGGATGGGCACTGCTGCTGAGCAAACCCACCGGTTTGTCCACCACGATAAGATAGCGGTCCTCATAGACTATGGGCATTTTGCCCTGCATGGGCTTGGTTCTGTTTTCATCGCCCGTGAATGTAACCCGCATGCCAGCCTCCAACGGAAAATCGTATTGTGTAATATGGCGTGAGTTTATCACCACCCTGTGCGTTAGGATTTCCTTCTGCTTGGTTCGGCTGCATTCCGGAAACACTTCCGCTATCAACTCCAATAATTTTATCGGTTTCTTGACCTCTACCTCTATCGTTTTCATTGCTGCGGTTCCTTTGTATTTATTATTGTTGTCGTGTTTCCCGTGAAACAACCATACAATCTATTATAATTCAATTTTATAAATATTTTTTCTATAAACAGCTTTTTACGAGTTGTCAACAGCTTCGTCATCGTAAAGCGAAAGAAATTCGTACGTGTTGCCTATGGATTGGATGAATTTCAACATATCGTCGCGGGTTATCACCAACGAGGCACGGTTGTCATTGGGGTGGAAACTGACTTTCTCGGCTTTCAACAGGGACTCGTCGACAAACAGTATCACATCGTGATGGATATCGTTGACCAGATTCAGTAAACTAACGGAACCGGGCATCACTCCCAAATATTTCATCATCCGTTCGGGCGACGCAAACGACAACTTTCCTTGATGGAGTTTTTTCTCGATGCTATGGATATCCATCTCGTGACGGCTGTCCATAATCACCAGGTAATGCTTGTTACCTTTGTGATTGCGGAAAAAGAGATTCTTGCATAACGTAGTGCCTTCGCCACGGTAGAAACGGGAAGCAATCTCTATGGTGGGTGCCTCGGGATGCTCGTAGTAGTCAAACGGTATGTCCAGCGTTGCGAGACGGTCGTAAACTTGCTGCTGACCAATCATTTGATAATTCCTAATTGTTTTGACATCTCCAACATACGGACGATAGGCTTGCTGGCTCGCTCAATCATAGTGGCGTCAAGTAGTATCTCCGGCTGTTCGTCACGCATGCATTTATATAGTTTTTCCAGCGTGTTCATCTTCATGTAAGAACAGTCTAGACAAGCGCACGACTCTTGAGCGGAAACGGCAATGAATTCTTTGTCGGGATTGTTTTTACGCATCTCATACAGAATACCTGATTCGGTGGCAACAATGAAACGCTTGTGATGGGATGATTGAATATAGTTGAGCATGGCTTTGGTAGAACCGATAAAATCGGAGACTGCCAAAACCGCAGCATTACATTCGGGATGGGCAACAACAGGAGCATCGGGATGGGCTTGTTTCAGTTTCAGAATACCCTCTGCCTCTAAAGCATCGTGCACCGTACAGACACCGTCCCACAAAAGCATGTTTCTTCCCGTCTGACGATTGATGTAGGAACCCAGGTTTTTGTCGGGAGCAAAAATAATCTTCTGGTCGGCGGGAAGCGCATTGATCAATTTCTCGGCATTGCCTGAAGTGCAGATCAAATCCGACTCCGCCTTCACTTCAGCTGAGCAGTTGACATAGGAAACAACAATATGGTCGGGATGCTGCTGTTTGAACTTTCTCAAGTCGGCACCGCTGCAGGATTCCGCCAGCGAACAACTTGCATCCATATCAGGAAGCAGCACCTTGCGCGAAGGATTCAGAATCTTGGCGGTTTCAGCCATAAAATGTACACCGCAAAAAACAATAATCGGTGCATCGGTACGCTGGGCTTCCTGCGCCAAAGCCAAACTGTCGCCTACATAATCCGACAATTCCTGTATATCATCGATTTGATAGTAATGTCCCAGAATGACGATGTTTTTCTCTTTCTTCAGTCTGGTAATCTCATTTTTCAACTCGTTCTTTGTCATGGTTGTTCAAATATTATCACAAAATTCATTTTAAATAGTTTACACTATAAAAAACAATTTTCATTATTTTGCAAAAATACAGATTTTTAGCGGAATGGCAAAAAATATTTCAATCTGAAATTTTTTTTAGAATCAATTTCTGTCTTTAAAGATAGTCCATTTTTTGAAATTGAAAAATCGAACAACAGAAAAAAAAAGAAATAGAATAATTAAAAATATCTTTTTTTCTTTTCTTTTTTATGCTTGTTAATATGTTTATTTCTGCATTTTCAAGATGGTCGAATTGACATGAAATCCCCACTTATCACAATTTTATTCATTCATTATGATTTATTTTTCATTTCATTGCATAATTATCAACGTGTTGTTGAAATAATAATCAACCTTGATTTGTTCCCTGTTTTATCCGTTGAATAATCTGCTTGAAAGAGATTGAAAAAATCTGATAAAACCTGTTTTATCAACAAAAACAATAACCCTTTCATTTTATCAGTTTTTTTCCACCAGCATATTCTCTGAAATTAAACACCTATCTGTTTGTATTTAAATTTTTTTCTAAAAAATATTACGTCTGTAAATGTAAAAAATGAAGAATAATCGAAGTTTTGTTTTGTGTTGATAATATATTTGTAACCGTCTTTTCTGTTTTGTAACCACTTTTCACGATTGTAAATTTTATGTGATTATTTTTGTAAATTTTTAAAATATAAAAATCATAGAATTAATCACTTATATAAAATGGTGATAAATTGTCAATAATAAACATTCTTTGTCTGAATCCATACCGTTTTTTTATTGTAACTTTGCAAAATTGAAAAAAATTCAACAATTGATATGAAAGAGGAAAAAATCATGCCGATTGCTTCGGACCATGCGGGTTTCGAACTGAAGGAAAAAGTAAAGGAGTATCTTGTAGAAAAGGGTTATGAAATAAAGGATTTCGGTACCTTTTCACCCGAGAGTGTCGACTATCCTGACTATGCCCATCTTATCGGTTCGGCAATCAACAAAGGTCAATATCCTTGCGGCATTGTGATATGCGGTTCCGGAAACGGTGTTCAGATGACAGTGAATAAATATGCCAACGTCAGATGCGCCCTGTGTTGGAACGAGGAGATTGCCCAGCTGGCCCGTCAGCACAACGATGCCAATATGATGGCGTTGCCTGCCCGTTTCATTCCCACCGAGACGGCACTGCATCTGGTGGATATCTTCCTGACCACTCCGTTTGAAGGGGGAAGACACCAGCGCAGGGTGGAGAAAATCAACAAATGTTTGGATTGATGAACAAGGATTACTACATTAATTTCCTGGACGCTTGTGAAAGGTCTATCAAAGGCAATCAAGGTCCTGCCCTTTTCAAAGCAGAGGAGGACAATGCCTCGCTGTTTCTCGACAAAGCGGAGACAACAAGGCGTTTCAGCACCATGCTGCAACGCACCATTGAAAACCTTGATGAGGAGTTGACCCGTTTCGAAAAGAATTTCTCGGGCAAAAACAATGCCGTTTTCTGGGCTTCGGACTATCAGGATGTTTTCGCCAGTCTGAAAAAGATTTTCAAGTCCCAGAAAGTGCGTTCGGTGCGCCTGCCCAATGTCAACGCCTCTACTATTTTCCGTGAATTGGGAATCAAGTATTTTCTCCAAGAGGAAAAAATCGAGTTGCGTGAGGAGGGCGACATTCAGTTTTTTGTTGCCGACATGATGCTTTCCGACACAGGAGCGTTGCTTTTGCTGAACCAGAGCAACAACAGCTATGCCAGGCTGACCAACGACAAGACGAACATCTTCTTCACCACGATAGACCGTATCATGTGCAACAGCGACTGGGCAGAGGTGTATCAGCAACTGGCCAGCTACAGAACAGGTGGTAGCCAGCAGGAGATGATACTTTACAAAGGGTCGTCGAATTGCAACAATTATCTCTTCATTGTCGATAACCAACGTACCAGTTTGTTGTACAACAAAGATCTGCGTCAATCGCTCACCTGTCTTCAGTGTGGTCGTTGCAACGATGTGTGCCCGGTGATGCAAACCATTGGCGACGAACCCTACAACAACGTTTTCACAGGACCTATCGCCAACATCACGCTCCCCTATCTCGAGTCGCTGGAGTCGTATATGCATGTCATCTATGCTTGTCTGCTCTGCGGCCGTTGCGAACAGGTGTGCCCGATATCATTGCCTATCCGTGACATGATTGTGGATTCTCGCCATTCCCTTTTTGTCGAAAACGGATTGGACAAAAAAGAGAGACGCATGCTCGCTGTCCAACGGAAAAGTCTCATGAGCCGTTCCAAGATGAACAGTTCCCGCTTTGTCAAAAACATCAAGTGGGGACGTTTTCTCTCTTCCGACATCAAGAAATCACGCAAATTGCCTGCGTTTCAAACCAATACATTCAACAAACTGTATCAGAAACTTAAAAACGGCCAATGAACATTGCATTTGACTATTCTGACAGCTATTTTCAACAAATCATAGACGAAACGGAGCATACTCTCCGCGAGGAGACCCTTTCCTATGCAGCGGCAGCCAGCCTGTTTGGGTGTCTGGACCACACTTCGCTGAATGGTTCTGATTCACCGGCATCCATCCACGCTTTCTGCAATGAGGTGAAACAGTTGCAAGGAGAATCGATACCTGCTGTGGCTGCGGTGTGTGTCTATCCCTGTTTCGTAGAAGAGGCAAAAAAAGCACTTGCGGGAAGCGGCATCCGTGTGGCTGCTGTGGCGGGAGGCTTTCCTGCAGGGCAATTGCCGCAGGGTCTGAAAATGGACGAGGTACGCTGGATTGTCGATTCGGGAGCCGACGAGGTGGACTATGTCATCAACCGGGGCAGGTTCCTCCACGGCGACAACCAGTACCTTTATGACGAGGTGGCGGCGGCCAAATCTCTTTGCGGGCAGGCCCGACTGAAAGTGATTCTGGAAACAGGCGAATTGGCAACAGCAGAGAATATCTACCGTGCTTCAATGTTGGCTCTTCATGCGGGAGCTGATTTCATCAAAACCTCGACAGGAAAGATTGCAGTGGGTGCCACTCCTTTGTCGGCGGCTGTCATGATGGTTGCCTTGCGTGATTTTTTGAAAAAAAACAAATCGACGGCGGGCTTCAAAGCCGCTGGAGGCATATCAACTCCCTCTGAAGCATGGTTCTACGCTTTGCTGATGAAAAAAATATTGGGTGTAAAAAATATTACTAATCAAATTTTTAGAATTGGAACAAGCCGTTTGACACCCCAATTGTTTAATTTTTTAACAAATCTATAGGGGGTTTTTTCGATTTTTTTTTGTTATTTTGCACTTTTTAATAATAAAATATAGATGAAACCACTCCAACAAAAACTTTCCAGGTACACGGCTCCGCAAGAGGCCAAAGCCAAGGGAGTTTATCCATATTTCAGGGAGATTTCGAGCGATCAGGACACAGAGGTTATGATGAATGGCAAGAAGGTCTTGATGCTGGGCTCCAATAGTTATCTTGGTCTCACCAACCACCCCAAAATCAAAGAGGCTGCCAAGGCAGCTATTGACAAATACGGTACAGGCTGTGCCGGTTCTCCTTTCCTCAACGGAACCCTCGACATCCACAAACAGCTGGAAGAAATTCTGGCCGACTTCCTCCACAAGGACGGGGTGCTTCTTTTCTCAGCCGGTTTCCAGGCCAATTCGGGTGTAATTCCCTGTGTCACAGGTCGCAACGACTATGTGATTTTTGACGAGATGGACCATGCCTCGATTATCGAGGGCAAACGGCTCACCTTTGCCTCCACACTGAAATACCGTCACAACGACATGAACGACCTGGAACGGGTATTGCAACGCTGTCCGCTCGATGCCGCCAAATTGGTGGTCACCGACGGCGTGTTCAGCATGGAGGGCGATGTTGCCAAACTCCCGGAAATTCAGGCGCTGTGCGATAAATACCAGGCCACACTGATGGTCGACGAAGCCCACGGCTTGGGTGTTTTCGGACGCGAAGGACGCGGTGTCACCGACCATTTCAACCTGCTCGACAAGACAGAGCTGGTCATGGGTACTTTCTCCAAGTCGTTGGCCTCCATCGGCGGTTTCATCGCTGCCGATAAGGACACCGTCAACTGGATGCGCCACAATGTCCGTCCCTATATCTTCACCGCCAGCATTCCTCCTTCGGCGACGGCATCGGTCATCGCTGCCATCGAGATTATGCGCAGCGAGCCCGAACGTCAGGAAAACCTGTGGAAGGTGGCCAACTACGCTCTCAAATCGTTCCGCGAGGCAGGTTTCGAGATTGGCAACACGGAGACGCCCATTCTGCCGCTCTATGTGCGCGACAACGACAAGACCTTTATGGTGACACGCATGCTCCTCGAGGAGGGCGTGTTCGTCAACCCGGTCATCTCGCCCGCCGTGCCGCCCGAGGATACGCTCATCCGTCTGGCATGGATGGCGACCCACACGCTCGAACATGTCGATTTCGCTGTCGAGAAAGCCGTCAAGTGCTTCAAAAAACTTGGCCTTCTTTAAAAAAATATTGAGACGTTGCCAAAACGTCTCTTTTCATTATAATCCTTTTGTGCCATGAAAAATATCGTTATCAGCGAGGTGAAAAGCCGTCGCGACCTTAACAGATTCATCGCTTTCCCCAACCGCCTGTTCAAGGATGTCCCTACCTATGTTCCTCCTTTGAACCGTGACGAGAAAGCGCTGCTGACCGACAAAAACCCGTCGCTCGAGCACTGCGACCTGCAGATGTATCTGGCCACCGTCGACGGCAAGGTGGTGGGTCGTGTGGCCGCCATCATCAACCATTCGGTCAACACGCACTGGAACAAAAAGGCTGTCCGTTTCGGATGGTTCGATTTCATTGAGGATTTCGATGTCTGCCAGGCGCTGTTCGACAAGGTGGTGGAATATGGTCGTCAGAAAGGGATGACTTTCGTCGAAGGACCTTTCGGCTTTACCGACATGGACAAAGAATGTTGGGTGATTGAGGGTTTCGATGCCCGCCAGAATCTCAGCACGCTCTACAATCCGAAATACTATATCGACTATATCGAACGGCTGGAATGTAAGATCATCTGTCGCTGGCAGCAGTACAAGATGCACGCCAACCAGCCTATCCCCGACAAGGTGGCGCGTATCAATGGTCTTATTCTGGAACGCTATAATCTGAAGCTCCTTCGTTTCAAGAAACGCAAAGAGGTCTATCCCTATGCCCGCAAATTCTTCCACACGCTCAACGATGCGTTCAAGGACCTCTATGATTTCGTCCCCATGACGGAGAAGGAAATCGATGTCTACATCAAGGAATACTTCCCTTTCATCAACTTGGATTTCTGCAATTTCGTGGTCGACAAGGACGACAACCTCGTGGCTTTTGGTCTCAGCATTCCCAGTCTCACCGAGGCTTATCAGAAAGCCAAGGGCAGACTCTTCCCCTTTGGCTGGTACCACCTGCTGCGGGCGCTGCACAAATACGACACCATCGACCTGCTGCTCAACGGTGTCCATCCCGAATGGCAGAAACGTGGCGTTCACTCCATCTATTATGCCGAGATGAACCGCAACGCCATCAAGAACAATGTGATATGGGCTTACTCCAACCCGCAGATTATCGGTAACGAGGCCGAGAAGATATGGGGTACCACCTACGAGACCGAGCCGTTGATGACCCGTGCCGTGTTCGGCAAGGAGATTTGATTAGAGTTCCTCTATCGTGATATTAAGCGCTTCGTCATCGTTCGAGGCGCTTTTGTTGTCTGGGCATTCTGTGGTGTCACCGGGTGCGACGACATCGCCTTCCAGCGGGTAGGGACTTTCCACATCGCCCTGTGTCGTGCAGGTGGCGGCGAGTCCCAGCGTCATGCCTGCCACCAGGGCCGCTTTCCCTAACAGGCCCCGACGGCCCATTTCCTTTTCCAGATATTGCAGTTCCGCGTCGCAACGGGGGCAAGTGCCTTGGCAGGGTCCCTCGTGACGGCATTCGTGCTGCTCCAGCGGAATGTTGTTCTCATCGGCAATCTGGTGACGGATTTCCTTCAACTGTTCGCAGATTTCTTTTCCTTGGTTTTTCATAATTATAATGTATTAATGGCTTACACTTTGTAATAATTGCGCAATATGCCTACCATGCAGTTGCCGGGCAGTATGCGTTTCAGCAGCACGGAGAGTTTCTGCTCCAGATTGGCTACCACATAGCGCAGTCGCGGGCGGCGGCATTCGATGATTTTTACTATTTTTTTTGCCAGTTTTTCGGGCTTCAGACCGCCGTTCTCCTCTTTCTCGATAAGGGACAGGGAACGGGCAAAACTGGCGCTGTAGGCGTCGTTTTTGGCCGTCAGTTCGGAGTTTTTGCGCCGGGCGGTGAAGTTGGTGGCAAAGTCGCCGGGTTCCACCATCGACACTTTGATGCCGAAGCCTTTCACCTCGGCTGCCAGGGCTTCGGTGAAGCCTTCGATGGCGAACTTCGAGGCGGAGTAGAAACCTTGATACGGCAGACCCATGACGCCGCCGATGGAGCTGAGATTGATGATCTGTCCCCCACCCTGCCGGCGCATGACGGGCAGCACCTCCTGACAAACGTTGACACAGCCGCGGAAATTGGTGCCCATCTGGACAGAGATCTCGTCGTCGGTGGCCAGTTCCAGCGCACCGCCGATGCCCATGCCGGCATTGTTGACCACCACGTCCAAACGGCCGCTTTCGTCCAGCAGCTGCGCCACGGCTTTCCGCACCGAGTCGCGGTCACGGACATCCATGACGAGGAAACGGATGTCTTCATGCTGCACTTTGTTGCGGCTGGTGCCGTACACGGTATATCCTCGTTTCACCAGCAGTTCGGCGGTGGCTTTGCCAAAGCCCGACGAGGCACCTGTTATCAAAACAACTTTGCTCATAGGGTTCGTTTTAAAATGCAAAAATACAAAAAAATCTTGAAATAGACGTTCTGTAAAGGAAAGTGAGAAGGAGAAATCAATTTTACGTAATGAAGGCAAACAATATAAAAAGCGTTGCTTTTTCATAATATTTTTTCGATTGCGCCGTTTTTATATCTCTTTTTGAAACAGTCCATCCTGCAGTGTCAACAGATAACAACATTATAGACAAACTGGACCGGTTTATCCGAAAATACTACAAAAACCGGTTGCTGAAAGGCTTGCTCTATGCTTTGGCAGCGGTGCTGCTGTTGTTTATCTTGATGGTGGTGCTGGAGCATTTCGGCTATTTCGGCATCGCGGTCCGCACGGTGTTGTTCTGGACGTTCATTGTCACTACCGCCGTTATTTTCGGGGTGTATATCGTCACACCGCTGTTGAAAATGTTCCGCCTGGGTTCCTGCATCTCCTACGAAACGGCTGCCACCATCATCGGTGACCATTTCCCTGAGGTGAGCGACAAACTGCTCAACCTCTTGCAGCTGCAAAAGATGGGTGCAGATAGCGACAGCGACCTCCTTCAAGCGGGTATCGACCAAAAAACGGCACAGCTCTCCCCTGTCCCGTTCCTGAAAGCCATCGACCTGCGCAAAAACCTCAAATATGTCAAATATGTGGCAGTGCCTGCGCTTTTCATTATCGTGACGCTGATTGTCGCTCCCTCGTTTATTACGGAGCCTTCGAAACGCATCATGAACCACTCCACCTACTTCGAACGCCCGGCACCGTTTGCTTTTGTCTTGGAAAACGAAACTTTGGAGGCATCGCAACAGGACGATTTCACTGTCAAGGTGGCCATTGAAGGCGACGAAATTCCCAACGAGGTCTCCATAATGATCGACGGAGTGGCTTATCGCATGCAGAAACACGACAACCTGCACTACAGCTATCTTTTCAAGAACCTGCAGCGCTCGCACAGCTTCCAGTTCACCGCCGTCGGCATCACCTCCAAGGCCTACGACCTTGTGGTGGCCCCCCGTCCGGCTATTGTCCATTTCCAAACACTCCTCACTTACCCTGCCTACACGGGTAAAGCACCTGAGACACTCTCCAACGAAGGCGATATCACGATACCCAAGGGTAGCGTCATAGAATGGATTTTCATGACCAAAGACTGCGACACGCTCCATTTCTTCACCGAAAGCCGCACCCTGTCGCTCTCCCCTGGCGACAATGGCCGCAGCAAGACGGCTCTTCGTGCAATGGCCTCTTTCTCATACGGTTTCTATGCCCACAATCCCCACACTTCCTCCGACACGCTGACGTACAATATCTCCGTTGTTGACGATGCCTACCCGATGATTGCCGTGATACAGATGGGCGACTCGTTGATGCCCGACCGTTACTTCTTCAAGGGCCATGTGAAGGACGACTACGGCTTCTCGAAACTGGAATTTGTGGTGGAAAAGAGCAATGTCACCGATTCCACGGTAAAGGAAACGCTGCGCTCTCCTATTGCTTTGATATCCGACCCCTCGCAGGAATTTGTCTACTCCACCGACCTTTCCCAGCTGTCGCTCAATCCGGGTGACCATGTCAAATACTACTTCGAGGTGTGGGACAACGACGGTGTGAACGGTGCCAAATCCACAAAATCGCAGACATTCGAGGTCCAGATTCCTACAGAGAAAGAACTTGACCAGATGATTCGTAACAGCTCCTCGGAAATCCAGCATCAGGCGGAACTCTCCATCTCCGAATTGAAACAACTGCAGGAGGAAATCAACGAGATGATTCGCAAACTGGTCGACAAAAAAGAGCTCACCTGGCAGGACAAGAAGCAGCTGGAGGAATTGAAGAAAAAGCAGGAAGAGGTGAAAAAACAGATGCAGCAGATGCGCCAGCAGATGAAGGAAAACAGCCGTCTGGAGGAAAAATACCGCGACCAAAGCGAGGAAATCATCGAGAAACAGAAAGAGCTGGACCGCCTGTTTGACGAAGTGCTGAGTGACGAAATCAAGGAAATGATGAAGGAAATGGACCGTCTGATGCAGGAGATGGACAAGCAGAAAGTGCAGGAGGAACTGGAGAAAATGAAGCTGAAAAACGAGGATTTGGAGAAGCAGCTGGACCAGAATCTTGAACTGATGAAACGCCTTGAGATAGAGAAAAAGGTGGAACAGGCCATCAACAAGGCCGATGAGTTGGCGAAAAAACAGGAGGAACTCTCCCGGAAACAAGGCGATTCCAAAGAAAACCTCAGAGAACAGCAGAAACTTTCGGAGGAATTCAAACAGCTGGAAAAGGATATCGAACAAATCCAGAAAGACTACAAAAATCTGGATCAGCCGTCGGATTTCAAGGTGGATAGGGATTTGATGAAGAACATTGAGAACTGGCAGAACGAAGCGGAAAACAAACTGTCGAAAGGCAAGAAAAACGACGCTTCCAAATCCCAGAAATCGGCTTCAGAAGATCTTGAGAAACTCTCTGAACAGCTGGCTCAGGCTCAGATGGATGTGGAGCAGCAAGACTTGGCCGAAGACTCTGAGCAGGTGCGGCGTTTGCTCAAGAATCTTGTCCAGTTGTCGTTCAACCAGGAGGCACTTATCTCCGACCTCTCCAAAATTCATGTACAGGATCCGAAATATCAGCAAATCATTGCCAAACAGAACCTTCTGAAGGATGATTTCAGGAATGTGGAGGACTCGCTCCGCAGCATGGCCAAACGTCAAATCGCCATTGCGACAACAGTCAACAAAGAGTTGTCGGAAGTGAATGTAAACATCGCCAAATCGCTCTCGTACCTTCTGCAGTACAACCAGTCGATCTATGGCAATTTCCGCAACACCACCGCTGCCAGTCCTATGCAGTATGCCATGACCTCCATGAACAACCTCTCGCTGCTTCTGGCGGAATCGCTCGACCAGATGCAGAACCAGATGCGCCAAAACCAACAGCAGAAAAAGAACGGAAGCTGTAAAAAGCAGGGAATGAAGATGAAAGGCAATTGCAGCAACCCCGGAACAAGCAAACCCTCACCCAAGTCGATGCGCCAGATGCAGGAAGAACTGAACAAACAGATGGAGGCGTTGAAAAAAGAACTGGAGAAAAAAGGCAGCAAACCCGACAGTCGCGCCCGATTGGGTGACCGCAACTCCATGAGCTCTGAATTTGCCAAAATGGCGGCCCAGCAGGAGCAGATACGTCGTATGATGCAGGAATACGGACAGCGTATGAAGGAGGAAAGCGGCGGCGATCCCCGTCTGGCACGCGAGATCGACGAGATGATGCGACAAATGGAGCAGACGGAGACCGACCTGGTCAACAAGACCATAACACGTCAGACCATCCAGCGTCAACAGCAGATTCTCACACGTTTGCTGCAACATGAAAAAGCGGAGTTGCAGCGCGAAAAGGAGGATCGTCGCGAAAGCACGGAAGGCAAGGATATCTATCAGCCTTCCCAGGAGGATCTGGAACGCTACAAGAAACTGCAGGAGAAAAATATTGACCTCTTCCGCTCCAATCCACCTTCCATGTCAAATTATTACAAGCAGAAGGTCAACGACTATTTCTTCAAATTCTAGTCCGAACAGCCCCTCCCCCACCCTTTCTCTCATAAAAAAAACAAATTTTCTTTTTGTCTTTCCATTTTTTCTCTTTATCTTTGTACCAGAGATAGTTTGAGGAAATGTTTATGGAAAAACTTATTATTCAATCAGATATAGACAATTTGACCGAAGTGGAACGCTTCGTTGATGTTGTTTGCGATACCTATCATATCAATAATTATGCAGGAACTATCTCCATGTCGCTGCTGCAAGCTGTGAAAAATGCCATAGTCCATGGCAATCACTCCGACAGCGACAAGCAGGTGACCATCGAAAGCGATTACTGCAGGGGGGGAGTCTATTTCACCGTCACAGACAAAGGCGAGGGATTTGACTTCTCTTTGTTCGGAGCCATCCCCGACCAAGAGGGTAAGGGTACAGGCATCTACCTGATGAAAACCCTTTCTGACAAAATGACCTACTCCGACCAGGGGAGGACCGTCCGTCTGGAATTTGCCATCAGCGGAATCGAACCGGGACGTGCCTTGGAGCGGATTGTCACGCTTCGGAATTTTTACACCCCGAAACTGGTCAATGCTTAGTTTTTTTCAAAAAACGGATTTCTCGATAACTTGATCTCCTTTTTTCGGGGAGACCCGTTGCACGTCGTAGTTCCGTCTGGACGTGGGAAAATGATGAAAAAAACCAAGAAATATATATTAATTATCATATAATCAGTTTGTTGAATCGTTGTTTCCAAAAACAATACTGTTTTTCTAAAAACTAATAATAACTGTTTTTAATGGCTGTTCGTTTTTTTTCGGAATATGAGGGTTTCCATCTTGCCGACGAGGCTCGTCTCAAGCGTTGGATTGCCGAGGTGATAAAAAATCATGAAAAAAAGACGGGCAAGATTACCTATCTGTTTTGTTCCGACGAACGCATCCTCAAAGACAACGTCGCGTTCCTGAACCATGATACCTATACCGATATCATTACCTTCGACTGTGTGGAGGGCGATACTGTTTCGGGCGACATCTTGATTAGTGTGGATAGGGTAGGGGAGAATGCCCTTTCGTTCGGGGTCACCTTCGAACAGGAACTGTATCGTGTGCTGATTCATGGCGTGCTCCATCTGCTCGGTTTCAAGGACAAGACTGAGTCGGAGGCTGTCCAGATGCGATGTAAGGAAGAGGAGTCTTTGCAACTCCTTCAAGAGATTCAATAGGAATTGTTTCACGGGGAACAGAGATGTTATATTGTTGAAAAATAGATTTTTTATGAAGTTTGAACCGTTTGATGTGGTGGTTGTAGGAGGGGGTCATGCCGGGGCAGAGGCTGCCGCTGCCGCTGCTGGATTGGGAGCCCGTACGCTTTTGGTGACACTCAATATGGAGACGATTTGCCAGATGTCGTGCAACCCTGCTATGGGCGGTGTGGCAAAAGGTCAGATTGTGCGTGAAATCGATGCTTTGGGCGGATGGTCGGGAATCGTTACAGACCAGTCCATGATACAGTTCCGCATGCTCAATTTGTCCAAGGGTCCGGCCATGTGGAGCCCCCGTGCACAATGCGACAAAGCACTCTTCTCTGCCAACTGGCGTCATGTTCTGGAAAACATTCCAGGACTCTCCCTTTGGCAGGATGAAGTGGTGGAGGTGTTGTTCGACCAAGGTGCCGTGAGTGGTGTGGTTACGCGGATGAATATCGAGATACCTGCGCGCTCGGTGATATTGACCAACGGCACTTTTTTGAATGGTCAGATTTTTATTGGCGAAACGGTTCTGTCAGGCGGACGTATCGGAGAGTTTCCCGCCAGAGGACTGTCAGACAGTCTGAGGTCATTAGGCTTTGCTGTTGAAAAACTGAAAACAGGTACACCTGTCCGTATCGACGGCCGCACCATCCATTTTGACAAACTGACCGAACAACCGGGCGATGCTCATCCGCAGAAGTTCTCGTTCAGCGAACAGACGCAACCCTTGAAAGAACAGAAATCCTGTTTCCTGGCTTATACGAATGAGAAGACACATGAGATTCTTCGCACCGGCTTTGACCGTTCGCCGTTGTTCACAGGTCGTATTCAAGGTGTGGGTCCCCGCTACTGTCCCTCTATCGAAGACAAGATTGAACGCTTTTCGGGCAAAGACCGTCACCAGCTCTTTGTGGAGCCGGAAGGACGATATACCAATTCCTACTATCTGAACGGTTTCTCTTCCTCGTTGCCGCTCGAGGTGCAGCTGGAGGCGTTACACTCCATCCAAGGTTTCGAGGATGCCCGTATCTTCAAGCCGGGCTATGCTATCGAATATGATTATTTTCCTCCCACACAGCTGAAATACACACTGGAAACCAAGTTGATGGAGAACCTGTATTTCGCAGGACAAATCAATGGGACTACAGGATACGAGGAGGCTGCCTGTCAGGGTTTGATGGCGGGTATCAACGCGGTGCTGAAACTGCAGGGCAAGTCGCCCTTTGTGCTGAGACGTACCCAGGCGTATATCGGCGTCCTGATAGACGACTTGGTCACCAAAGGTGTGGACGAACCTTACCGGATGTTCACTTCCCGTGCCGAGTATCGTATCTTGCTGCGGCAGGACAACGCCGACTCGCGACTGACACCGTTGTCCCACACCTTGGGTCTTGCCTCCGATGAACGGATGCGCAGGGTAGGGGAGAAGGATGCCGAGGTGGCGCGTCTTGCGGCTTTTGTCGAAGAGGCCTCTGTGCTGCCCTCCGAAGTCAACGGCTATCTCTCCGACCATGCTTCGTCCCCGTTGCAGCAAAAGGTGAAACTGTTGAGCCTGCTGTTGCGTCCGGAATTGGCATTGGATAATTTGATTGAAATGAATCCTCCGTTGGCCGATTTCATTTCGACAATCCCGGAACATATTCGTCAAGAGGTTTGCCTCTCGACAGAGGTGTTGCTCAAATATCGACGCTATATAGAGAAGGAAAAAGATGTGGCGGATCGTATTTTGAAGTATGAAGATTTTCCCATCCAGGAGGGTATCGACTACAGAGCCATCCAGGCCCTCTCTTTCGAGGCACGTGAAAAACTATCCAAAATGCAACCGCAAACCGTCGGTCAGGCTTCCCGTATCAGTGGAGTCTCCCCGGCCGATATTTCGGTTTTGCTGATTGCCATGGGGTATTGGAACTAGCTCCTGTTTCACGGGAAACATATATCGTAAACATCATGCTCCATGATGTTTACGAATTTTTTTATGATATTGGATGATATCGGGACTCAATGGCACCGAGAGCAGTCTAAAAACCATGGACCATGGTGTTTATAGATTCAATTGGAGCAGATATTCCTTTGTCTCGGGTCCCAGGTTGAAGAGCAGATCCAACACGCTGACATTGCTATCGAAAGGGTAACGGTCGCCGAATACTTGTGTATAGGGGGGATAGATGATGCGGCTGTCGGGGTGTTTGTAATTGAAACGGTCTCGATAGTCGTTGTCGCTTGTTTCAGGACGGACAAAGTGGTCGGTGTGTCGTATCGAGCAGCGGGTTTTTATTTTTTGGAACAGATGTTCGAGCAGGGCTTCGTTGAGTTCGGTCAGTAGCCGGTAGCGTTTCATCAGGAGCTGTTCTATCCCGTCACGGTAGTAGAGGAAAAAAGGCGACGAACTGTAGGCGGATTCGATAGCCCTCCAGTGAACGACATTCCATCGTTCGGTGTAGGCGACCTGGATGTCTCTCGTGGAAGAATGGGTGCCGTTGGGACGGACGACGGGCACACTCAACGTCATAGGCCCGTTGGCGGTCAGGATGACGGTTCGGTTCCGGTGGGTCTGCTTGGGAAAAGTCTCGCAGGTCTCGACGAGGAAATCGCCAGACTGTACCATTGCCGCCATCAGCGCAATAGAGGGAAAATAGGCTGTCGGAAATAAGCAGTGCGATGCAATAGGCGTGGGACTATTTTCCATACACGATGGCTATCAGTTCGTCTCCCTCAAGGAAAAAGTCGACATTGCCTTCTCCAAACGAGATGCGGCGTTCGCCCCAGGCTTCTTCGTCGGCATCCTGTTCGTAGTAATTGTTTTGAATCATGAGCTCCACAATCTCTTTCTCCGTGAGGTTGAAAACGGACTTCCCGAACAGGGTGCTCTCCTCGATGGATATGTCAATGCATTGGAGCGTTGGATTCTCCCCTTCGAAAAACAGGGAGAGACCTCCCTCTTCGTAGTGGAGGATGGTGGTGGTTTCGTCGGTGGCGTTGTCCATGGATTCCACCTCTTCGGCTTCTCCCATAAGGGAAACCACCTCTTCCACAGGCATGTCAAAGCGGATGTCGCCAAGTCCTTCTTTCAATTTTATCTCATATTTCATAAGGCTAGGTATTGTTTTTTTTGTTTTTCTTTTTTCTCTTTTCAAAGGACAAAGATACACAAACTTTTGCGGGTGACAAAATTTTTTTTCAAAAAACAAATAAAATGTTGATATTTATTAGATTAAGATATTTTCTCCCGTTTTGCCTCCAAAAGATGAAAAAAAATGCATCGATTTTCGTTGACAGAGGGTCTGTCGGCATTGAATCGAAAAAGTTTCAACATGAAACAGGATGGTTTTTATTACATTGTAAACGACTGATATACAGTTTTATTACAGGCTATAAAGGGGGCTATGTTAAAATTATTTTGTCAGTAAAAAAAAATGTTGTACTTTTGCAAACTCAATTTGAGGGTGGAATGACTAAGTAGCTCAGCAGGTAGAGCACATCCCTTTTAAGGATGGGGTCCTGGGTTCGAGCCCCAGCTTAGTCACCAAAAACAAGTCTTTTCGACTAAGTAGCTCAGCAGGTAGAGCACATCCCTTTTAAGGATGGGGTCCTGGGTTCGAGCCCCAGCTTAGTCACCAAAAAAGCCGCAGAATCAATTCTGCGGCTTTTCTATTTGTGGCGGTGGAGGTCGTTCCACCCGTATGGTCAGGGGTTATTCCACGGTCACCGACTTGGCCAGGTTGCGCGGCTGGTCCACGTTGCGGCCCTTGGCGATGGCGACATAGTAGGAGAGGAGCTGCAGCGGCAGGATGGCCAGCAGCGGCACATAGCAGTCGCGGGTGTCGGGAATCTCAAAGCAGTAGTCGCTCATGCCTTTGACGATGGTGTCGCCTTCGGTCACAACACTGATGATTTTTCCTTTGCGGGACTTGATTTCCTGGATGTTGCTCACGATTTTCTCGTACATGCCGCGTTTGGGTGCGATAACCACCACGGGCATCTCTTCGTCAATCAGGGCGATGGGACCGTGCTTCATCTCGGCGGCAGGATATCCTTCGGCGTGGATATAGCTGATTTCCTTGAGTTTCAATGCGCCTTCCATGGCGACGGGATAGTTGTATCCACGTCCCAGATAGATGAAATTGCGGGCGTATGTAAACATCTGGGCAAACTGGTCGATGCCTTTGTTGTGGTCCAGAGTCCACTGCATCTTGTCGGGAATCTTCTGCAGTTCGTCGACGAGCATGTGGAACATCTCGTCGCTGAGGGTCTTTTTCTCCTTGGCGATGGCGAGACCCAGCATGATGAGGGTGATGACCTGTCCGGTGAAGGCTTTTGTCGACGCTACGCCGATTTCGGGACCCACATGGAGGTAGGTGCCGCTGTCAGTGGCGCGGGGGATGGAGGATCCGATTACGTTGCAGATACCGTACAGGAACGCCCCTTTGCTTTTGGCCAGCTGGATGGCTGCCAGCGTGTCGGCGGTCTCGCCCGACTGCGAGACGGCGATCACCACATCGTCGGGGAAGATGACCGGGTTGCGGTAGCGGAATTCGGAAGCGTATTCCACCTCGACGGGTATCTGGGCGGCTTCTTCGATAAAGTATTTGCCAATAAGTGCTGAGTGCCAAGAGGTTCCGCAGGCGCAGATGATGATACGACGGGCGTTGATGAATTTCTCTTTATGGTCGATGATGCCGCTCAGCAGCACATCTTTGTCTACGATATTCAGACGACCTTTGGTGCAGATACGCATGGCGGCAGGCTGTTCGTAGATTTCTTTCAGCATGAAGTGGGCGAAACCGCCTTTCTCCAACTCATCGAGGTTCATCTGGAGCGTCACCAGCTGAGGGGTCTGCTTGACGTTGCTCAGATTGGTGATTTTCAGGTCTCCCTGACGGTTCATGATGGCGATTTCCTCGTCCTGAAGGTAGATGACCTTGTTGGTGTATTCAATGATGGGGGTGGCGTCGCTGCCCAGGAAAAACTCGGCTTTGCCGTTGTTTTTGTCGTTGTCGGCGCCGACACCGATAATCAGCGGACTGCCTTTGCGGGCGCAAATCAGCTGGTCGGGGTTGCGTTTGTCGAGAATGGCGATGGCGTAGGCGCCTACGACGCTTTTCAGCGCCAGCTGGACGGCGGTGTAGAGGTCGCAGTCGTGGGTGTTCTGGGTGTATTCCACCAGCTGCACCAACACCTCGGTGTCGGTCTCGCTGCAGAACGTCATGCCGTGTTTCTCCATCTCGATGCGCAGGGGCTTGTAGTTCTCAATGATGCCGTTGTGAACCAATGAGAGGTTTTTCGACTGCGAGAAATGGGGATGGGCGTTGGTGGCATTGGGCTCGCCGTGGGTGGCCCAGCGGGTGTGGGCGATACCGATGGTGCCGCTGACATCCTTGTCGGCAACGGATGCTTCCAAGGCCGAAACTTTGCCTTTGGACTTGTACACAGAGAGTTCGCCCGATTTATTAATCATGGAGACACCGGCGCTGTCATAGCCACGGTATTCCAGACGGTGAAGCCCTTTAATCAAGATGGGGTAGGCTTCCTGTTCCCCGATGTATCCTACAATTCCACACATTTTCTATGGGTTTGGTTAATTTTGATATTGTATAAATTGTTAATTACGCGCATTTTAAGGAGAAAAACAAGCATTTCTCCGTCAATTTATCAAATGACAAAGTTAATAATAATTTTTTATATTATGTGGAAATAGAAAAATAAGGTAGTTTGATAGGGGAGTAAAAATGGGAGTTAAAATGGGAGTTAAAATGGGAGTTAAAGGGGGAGTTAAAGGGGGAGTTAAAGGGGGAGCAAAATGGACAAATGATCTGTATAGTCCTGTGCGCAGCACATAACTTCCATTTTAACTTCCCTTTTTGCCGAAGGCTGCGAGCATCATAGAAATAAAAAAAATACAGTGAGCAACTTCCATCGAAGATTCACTTCCTTTTATTACTTCCCAGATAATACATTTTAAGCGTTACTGCACCGTCAATTTCTTCAAAATCTGCTCGGCAAGGCCGATGGAATAGCCATGGTTATGGAATAGGATTTCCCCCTTGTTGTTGACGATGGCGACGAGCGGATAGTCTCCCTTCAGGTCGAGTTTCAGCGCCTTCAGAATCTGTTGTTCAAAAGGATCTTTCTGGCTGGGTTCCCGGATGATACAGTCGGTATTGGGCAGTTTCCATGAAGCAGGCTTGGCACTTGCTGGCGCCACCAGATAAACCATGCCGCCCCATTTCTTATAGGCATCGCTGATTGACTGCATCTCCTTGATTAGATGTTTGGAGGGTTCTTTGTAGTCGCCCACAAAGACAAACAGCATGCCTGTCTCACCGGCATAGTCGGCCAGTGTCGCCATTTCCGGGACAATCTCCTGTCGTGGGTCCAATGTTGCCTCTACGTTATTTGAGCGTTCAACCAACGGTCTAAGAATGATTTCTTTATCGATTTTCTGATCCTCCTCGACGGCGAAGTACTCGATGCGTGCCAGCACATCGCCTTCGGGATAGCGGTTGCCTGTAGTAAGGCAATAATAACCTGGTTCCAAATCTATTGTCGCAGGGAATTGGCTCATACGCTTGTCGTCCTCGAAGTCAAACGTGACAAAGTCGCCGTCCTTGTATTTGGCCAACGAGAAATGTGACCAATAGACGGGCTTGGCCAACTCTTTGGTGGGCTTGTATGTCAGCGTCAGTGTTGCGGTAGGTTGCACGGCAGTTTTCTCTTCAAAGCTGATTGCTTCCCATTTGTCTTTCTTCCAGAACTTTTCAGCGTCACCGTTGCATACATAGATGGTGTTTGTGGCGTTGTCGAGATAGGCGGGGATGTTCAGTGAGCGGCAGGCGGCGACGAAGAAGATATCGCGGCTGTGACGGTCGCTGTGGCGCAGCTCGTACACTCCGCGTGGCGAGATGGGACAGTTGTAGTAGTTGCCGGTATCGTCGACCATG
>JAEEGL014122917.1_pt1 | contig 66988 bp, 49 predicted proteins | sample 9134231 | NCBI WGS metagenome assembly JAEEGL01 (sample SAMN16246548, study PRJNA631951) | gut metagenome | biome: gut microbiome; feature: rumen; material: fiber-attached | host: Bos | place: Iran: Karaj | collected 2018-10 | reverse complement strand
TCCATCGCTTTCATCGTCATCAATAGGAATTCCATTAATCCTTTTGTCAAGGCCTTGGCTCCCGCCTTGGCCAGGGCGAGGATGTCCAGTACGGCTTTTAGGAAGTTCAAATCCAGTGTTGACATGAATAGGTCTTTTGCCTGTTTCAGCCTCCCTTCACTGTCATTGCATTTTCTCTCGTATTTACCCAGCAGGTTGTCAAGATGTGAGTGAAATCGATGGGGGATCTTTCCGATACTGTACCAACTTGTCTTCTTTAACCAACCTGGCACGCAATCCACAACGTATCGACGAATCTGTATTCGATTCTTACGGTGACTTGCACGTGCAGAAAGGTTGTAAGGAGGCTTATCAGAATGCCGATGTGTGGAAAAAATTCAACATCGTTGAGGATGCTGAAGAGATATTAGGCATCAGCAACATTGGCTCCGAGCCCATCGCTGCCGACAAGATATACTCTATATCAGGACATCAACTTTCTGCTCCACAGAAGGGCATAGTCATCATCAATGGCAAGAAAGTCGTTGTGAAATAACAGACAGCAAAATAAACAAAAAAACTGGTTAAAAGCAGAAAGCAATACCTACGTTGCACACCCCAATGTATCCATAGCCCATTTCAGCAACAAATTTCAACGGGCCAGCTCCTACACAGATTCCAATGGGTGAGACTTGATAGGCCATGCGCCATTTCGTCTCATCGAAGTTTGCTTCACTGATGATTGAACCGTATGGTTGGGTTTTGTTGTCGTATTTCCATTCCTCTGTGTCTAATTCGAGGTGATGGCGCATCACACCCATCGAGATACGAGAGAACAGACGATAGGTTCGTGTCTCATACCATGTGTATCTTACCGAAGGCGCAAATGAGAAACTGCGACATCTGGAGTAGCCTTGGGTGATGGTGCCAGGATGGTTTTGCTTGTTCTCTTCTATGGAGTAAAAATATTCATTGGTGTAGTTCTCAGACGAATAACCCCATGCCATCATGGCGCCGATGTCCCATTTACTGTTGAGACGGTAGTTGTATTCCATTTTTCCCACGATGTACGAATCACCGAAGATGTCTCCACACTCTCCATCTGTTTCCATATGCCTGGGCTGTATGATGTCATCAACAAAACGCCTTGTGGAGCGGTCGGCTTGGTTGGGACCCACACCCAACGTGATGTTGACTTCATGTCGTGGGAATTTCACAGGCAACTGCTGTCTCCTGAGCCTGGCTCTTACCTCTGGCCCCATGGTTGAGACCATGACTGCTTCTCTTTTCCTAAGCTGCGAATCCGCTGCTGAAAGGCTGTCCATTGGCATGATGAAGAACTGGTCGTATTTGGGCCTGCTGACAGCATTCGTTATCAGATCGATGAAGAAGCCTTCGCCAAAGATAATTGCACTTGGTAAAGCCCATCCATTGAAAGTTTTCTCCAAAACGATGTCATCGAAGGAATGATGCTCCGATGTGATTTGGATGTGTTGCCCATTGAGATGGCGGCGCTTCACCTCCACAAGGGCGGGAAGTGCGACATCCTTGTACTCTCCGGCACTGCTGTTGATGGTGACGGGTTCATCCACTTCGCCGTCGATGAAAATGTCTGCCTTAGTACCGGAAAACATCGTGGCGCACGAGCTGAAGGATAAGGCTATCAATAATCCGGAAAGTGATTTGGATATGACAGATGCAATAGCTTTCATGTGACGATGGTTTTTGCTTGAATGACATTTACGTCTTACAAACGACGAGGAGGGGCCTTTCTTGTATGAACAATTGTTAAAAAAACGCAAAACAGTCTTTGGCAAGTATTTTCTAGCGCAAAGGCAAACTCGACAATGAGTGTATCGAATGGCATGTCTCCTGCCTACCCATGGAACCCTTGGCGCGACATTTTGGGGCGTGAGAACCAATCCCCCAAACGACAAGTTTCCCAAACGACCAGTAAAGAAAAGAGAGTGTGCCATTTCATTTTGACACACTCTCCTGTATTTATGGTCTTTGCCATGAAAAGTGATTATGTCACATTGTCAATTCTTTTTCATAATGACCCCTTCCATGACGTAAGTGTCGATACCAGTCAAATCATAGCCATCATATACCATTTCTTCATCATACTTTTTTACCTTCAGAGTCTTGCTTTTCTCGTCGTAAACAAAGCTCCCGTCCATATCGTTTAATGTGGTGATACTATCAAGGATCTTGCCATTGTCGTTAAAGAAGGGGAAGTCGAGAATGTGGTCGTCTGTGATACATTGTGCTGTGATAGTGGTGTAATGGATATGGCTTGAAATATTAAAATCCGACTCTACCAGATATATCTTCCAAATGCCTGTGTCGATGGTGTGAATATCTCCTATGAGTTCTTTCCATTCCCAAGGCATTATACCCAATAGACTGCAGTCGCTTGTTTCTTCGCCAACCACCATTTCAGGTTCCGCGTGCTCCCATGATACTTCTTGTGCCATTGGCACCACAATTTGTCCGTCAAATGTGCGGAATTGGCTGAATTTGCAAAAGCAAGTCATCGTTCCGCCACGTCCTGTCCACCAACTGTAATATCTCAGATTGTAGTCGTCGGAGGTGCTGACGCAATCCCCGAGGGCGAATATTCCGAAGAGAATATGAAATCTACCGTGGTGCCTTTCCGCAACGGCATTATGCTGTCTATAGCCTGTGGTATGGCTGTGTATCATGGGGACGTGTATCATGGGGACGGGGAATTTGATACGGATAACTAATTTGACATGTATCAGAGTTACGGGGAATTTGATACGTGGATAACTAAATTGACATATTATTTGGAAATTTAGCTTGTTTTATATATTTTTGCAACGTGTTCATCAAACACAAATAACATCGTGGTTTAAGAATTAGCGTTCAGCTATCGATCTAAGTTTCGAGAATGTAGGAGTTTAAGAAACATGTCATAAAGATGGATAGAGTGAATGCTCACGCGATAGCGTGGGCTTTACTTATCTCATGACATGGGCTTCTCCTACAGCCTTCGAACTGGATTAAGTGAGTCCACGCTTTTTCTATCTAAGGATTTCATCGATAAGGGTATTAATCTCACACCATCTTAGCTGTTATATGCCTCAGGAATATAGATAGTTGTGATTTTGTGTAAAAATGTGAAATCATTTTATTTGGAACATAACACGATATTTTATAACTTTGACAACAAAATATTGGCACATTTAAAAACAAAGACTATGAAAGGAAAAGTGATTATCCTATTGTTGTCGCTTATGACATTCGCGACATCTATGGCGCAGGATGATAACGTCTTGTCCTGCCCCGATGACAACCACCCACATGCCATCGACCTGGGTCTACCATCCGGCACGAAATGGGCTTGCTGCAACGTTGGAGCTGATAAGCCCGAAGATTACGGCGACTACTACGCTTGGGGCGAGACGGAGACGAAATCCACATACAATTGGAGTACCTACATCCACTGCGACGAGTCATCCAATACTTGTCACGACCTTGGCAGTGACATTGCCGGAACGGAGTATGATGTGGCCCATATCAAGTGGGGTAACGCTTGGCAGATGCCGTCTTATGAACAAATAGAAGAACTATTTGACCTTCATATTGAATCGACTATAGTAAATGGTATTAATGGTTGGAAAATCAACAACATAAAAGGCGGAGCCAATATCTTTTTACCTGCAACAGGTTCCTATTGGGACAACAAATTATACGACATCAACATTGATGCCTACTATTGGTCATCCACTCAAGACACATCGAGTTTGGACGGAGTATATTTTTTCCTTTTATCAATGACTCCTAATATAGGTTGGGGTGATGGTGTTCGCATTCGCAGCATTGGCCAAACCATACGACCAGTATGGATTCCATGAATCACAGTACCGGAGATTTTGATACATTTTCTTTGCCAATGGCGACATCGTTGACCTCACAGGCTATGCGTCTCTACATGAGGAATGCGGGCGAGGTCACCTGTATCAGGGGGACGGGGAAATTGATACGTTTTATCTGTAGATAGGGCGAACGCTACGACCGTTGCCGCGAAAGAAGGAATTCCAACCCGCTTCGCCCGTATTGAAATAGAGGCAGTAGGCATTGCCCGAGCTTGATGGAATCGGTGTAGAAGACCAATTGTCACCGTAAGATTCAGCGTGGCTGAGACCATCGCCTTTACGGTAACCTGTATCATGGGGACGGGGAATTTGATACGTATCATGGGGACGGGGAATTTGATACGGATAACTAATTTGACATGTATCAGAGTTACGGGGAATTTGATACGTGGATAACAAATTTTACATATTATTTGGAAGTATAGCTTGTTTTATATATTTTTGCAACGTGTTCATCAAACACAAATAACATCGTGGTTTAAGAAATAGCGTTCAGCTATCGATCTAAGTTTCGAGAATGTAGGAGTTTAAGAAACATGTCATAAAGATGGATAGAGTGAATGCTCACGCAATAGCGTGGGCTTTACTTATCTCATGACATGGGCTTCTCCTACAGCCTTCGAACTGGATTAAGTGAGTTCACGCTTTTTCTATCTAAGGATTTCATCGATAAGGGCTTTATATCACATTATCTCTGTTGTCGTATGACGCTAGAATGAAGATGGTTGTGATTTTGTGTATAAATGCTTAATCGATTTTTGGGGATTATAATTAACTTTGTCTGTCAGAAACATATATATTTAGATAACGATACTTATTATATCAAAATTAAATCTTACAAATATGAATACAATTTCCTATAAGTTTTTCATGCTTGCAATGGCATTGACGACCTCTGTGGCATCATTGGCTCAAAACCCAGTGTATTCTCAGTATGCAGAAATTGACGGAATAGCCTACACTTTGTATGGTTACAAACAGGAAGCAGAGGTGACAAGCCCGTCATCAGGCCAATCATACGAAATGTATACCGGTGCCGTCAACATTCCATCGACAGTTACTTACGAAGGTGTGACATACAATGTGACAAGCATTGGCTACAAAGCCTTCAATAATTGTTGGATGCTAACATCGGTAACATTGCCTAACTCCTTAAAATCGATTTATGCCGAAGCATTCGCATACTGCAACCTCCTTACTTCTATCACGATACCAGATACAGTAAAAGACATTTACGATGAGGCATTCTCTTATTGCACACAACTCACCTCCATCACAATACCGAATTCGGTATTTTTTATGGGGAAAAACGTCTTTTATTGCTGTTATGGCGTCACATCCGTAACCATAGGCAGCGGTTTGAGTAGCATTCCGTCAGGCACTTTCTATAACTGCAATTCTCTTGAGTCAATTACCATTCCGAGCAACATCACCAAATTGGATAGTTATGCTTTTATGAATTGTGACAAGCTCAAGACTGTCGAGCTTCCCAACACGTTGGATTATATCGGACGACAAGCATTCTATCAATGTAGTTCCCTCACCTCCTTCATCATTCCTAAATTTGTGAGTGAAATAGATGGAAGAGCTTTCCGATACTGTACCAACTTGTCTTCTTTAACCAACCTGGCACGCAATCCACAGCGTATCGACGAATCTGTATTCGATTCTTACGGTGACTTGCACGTGCAGAAAGGTTGTAAGGAGGCTTATCAGAATGCCGATGTGTGGAAGAAATTCAACATCATTGAGGATGCTGAAGAGATATTAGGCATCAGCAACATTGGCTCCGAGCCCATCGCTGCCGACAAGATATACTCTATATCAGGACATCAACTTTTTGCTCCACAGAAGGGCATAGTCATCATCAACGGCAAGAAAGTCGTTGTGAAGTGACAGAAAGCAAAGTCGGAATATTGATGTTTGTGATTTTGTGTAAAAGCTGTAATCACTTTTCTTGGAAAATGTCGGTGCTTTGTGTAATATTGCATCCAACATCTAATGTTTACTAAAAATATGACGATAAAGAAATTCTTATCGCTATTAGCCATTTTACTGACATTGATGGCTTGTACAGAGACAGAATACAAGGAGACGGAGAATTATCAACTTCCGAGCATCACCTTGGATTCGTGTGTCGTTGCCTCTGGCAATTCGTTCACAGCCTATATGACTGTGGACAAGGGTGAGGCATTCTTCAATCATAGCGTTCTTTTACTTGTCTATGACGCAAAGGATTTGAGCCATGCGCTTTCTACCATCAACGTGGAACTCAAAGAAGACCGTTTGCAAAAAGTTCAGAAGACGTTCACCGTGCCTGCCACAGACGACGAATATATAGTGAGTGCCGTATTGAAGACCGAAAAGAACTCATTTAAGACAAGGTCGCTCTTTGTCAGTTTGGCAAACATGACCGCCGAAGGTTATCTTCACCTTTGGGGGCAGCCACGCTATTTTGAGGATGTTCGTTATGAGGGGAGAGCATACCCGTCGAAATATGCGACCGATGACATTGCGTTGCACTTCTCCGAGAGCAGGCGTTTTAATATTCTCGTGAAAGCGGCGATGCAAGGCAGACCAGTAGAGGTCAGGGTGGGCAATCATGTCTATCCTGTGGTGTGGGAAAACAGAATTTTTTCAGAGGGAGAAAAGGAAACCGCAGACTGCATGATTGAGGTGACAATGACCGACATTGAGCCAGGCATATACGACGTGGCCTTGCACTGGCCAAGAGTGGAACTCCCATTGTCGAAGAAAATCCGAATCCTGCCTTTGAAAGCTGAAGAGGAGGAGACGACGCCATTGAGCCAGTTTGCGGATTTGCCTCATAATGCCAAAGCATCTTTCAGAATAGATGACAAGATGTACTATTACACCAGAATGGAATCTAAAACATTGGTCTCCTGCGACCTCAACACCAAAGAGTGGACCAAACATAAGGACGTGGCCTATGATATCTCGGAGATGGTGGCAATAGGCTCCAAGGCGTATGGCATCACTGAGATATATAAACCTTATGGAGGAAATAGCAACTCGATACAGAACAAACTGTATGAGTACAGTCCCCAGACAGACACTTGGAAGGAATTGGCAGACCTGCCTGTCAAGGGTGAGATGTATCAAATGAAGGTTTTCACCACAGGTGGCAATGTGTATATCTGTGGTGGATATTTTGCTAGCACAAACAAGCAGTTTATGGAGACATGGAAGTATGATATCTCCAACGGTCAATGGACGAGAGTTGCCGACAGACCTACAGAGCAAAGGGTGATGCAGACGGGCAATGGCGAAACCTATGGCTACTTCATGACACCGCAAGGCTTCCTCTGGGTGTATGATTCAAGCAAAAATGAATGGCACAGGGAGACGCAGTTGACGTCGGTTTACCTCTCCTCAAACCAAGAGCAGTGCCTTCTCGAGCATGACGGCAAACTCTTCTATGCTGGTGATCCTGGAAACACAGATTTCGATAGTGGCAACCCTGCCATCTACAACTATGATTTCCAGACTAAGAAATGGGAGTTGTTAGGTCTCTACTCGATTAGGACATTGGGCAATGCCATTCTAACCGCCACCTTCCATAAAGACAAACTCATCTTGGGTCCCATGCTGAAGCGAGCAGACTATTCGGGCGCTACATGTATGCACTTCATCAATTTTGACATCAAATGAAAACAAAATCAATTATATCTTCAGTGCTGTTGGTTGTCGTGATATGGCTGACCAACGGTTGCAGTACTGATACTATTTGGGAGGAGATATCCTACGGTCAGGAAGAACCCTCGTATAGCAATGGCGAACTTCCTGCCATGGTGCAGGTTCATACGGACCGTGTCGAGATAACGCTCTATAAGAACCTGACACATTATATTTACCTCGATGGCGTGCTGATAAAGACGCTTGGCAACGAAAAAAAGGTAACGCTGCGTGCACTGACGCCAGACACGGAGTACCATCTGTTGATCACCGCCCTGGAAGGTGAGAAGGTTCTAAAGAAAGAAACAACATTCAGAACACTCAAGTCGTATGCAACTGTTATAGGATGGCGTGAGATGGACCTTTACGGGAACAATGAGGAAGTTGTGGATTTTGTCCGCCAGTTTCCTGGAGGCGATTTCCTCGATTTCACTCACAGATACTACAATTATTCCGAAGAAGACTACCGTCTCCGCCGAACTGATGCTGACGGACGGGTGAAGTGGAGAACCAATATAGCTGTTACCCAGGCTTCCCTTTCAGAGGATGGCCATATTGCAGCATGGTCATACGACATGGCATGCAGGGTGAACCCTGAGACAGGTGCCGTAGTGTATGAGTACATCCCGGAACTCAAGGACGGTTACATCAACGGTGCCTGTCCGTGCAAGGATGGAGGTATGGCTATTGTGGGTAGAGGCAACACACTCGATAGCTACTACTTCGCGCGCTTAGATGCCAATGGGCAACTGATTCATGAGGAGGAAGGTAATCTTGCCGACGAACTTTATAGTGTTCACGAAATGGCAGACGGCAATGTGGTGGCTATGGGTAAGAATGGCGCACAGACACTGGTGACCATCACCTTCGATGCCTCTGGCAAGGTCATCGACAAGTCATTGGACTATTCGGAAAATAGGGATTTTGAATACAGGTTAACTTTTATTCAGTCTATCAGTGACAACAAGGGCAACACCTATTTCTTGGGATATTGCGAAATAACAACAGGAGGCTTCCACCCATGCCCTATCATTGTCAAGGCGGATGCCCAGGGAAAGATAGAATGGACACGTGTGTTGAATGGTCAATATTCAGCATATCCATCCAATTTTTACTTCATTGAAGATGACAAGTTGTGTGTGCTCTATTCCAGTGACAAGAATACTCACGTGTCATTCATTACCACCGGAAATGAACATTTGCAAGACATAGCCTTCAAAAATAATTACGGCGCTCTCTATGCCTGTCCGGTAAATGAAGAGTATTCTCAGTTCATTCTCTTCGACAGTTTTGGCAGAATTTTACTTGTCGATACCGAAGGGGAATAAATAAGAGAACAAGAATCAATAATCGTTGCACAATCATATATGCATCACAACTAAGGCAGACGGCGGTAATATCTTCTTTCCTGCAGTGTGTAACTCCTTTATGGGCAGTGCCGTAGGCATCATAGATGCTATACCATGTTCCTTTCAGCATCCCGGCCAAAGGCCCAGGACCCTCATACTTATCTGTGTCGTCATCTTTGTCGCATGATGTGAGCGACACAGCCATTGCGCCACAAAATGTAAGGATGGTGGCGAGCATCCATAGTTTAGTCTGTTTCATTTGTTATTTGAAAAGTTGGATGCAATGGTAATACAAAATCAAAAATATAACAGAACTATTTGGCCTTTTCAGTTTTTTTCTCTACTTTAGCCGCCAGAATTATCGGTTGATTATCAAAAAATAAAGATATAAAATATAAATATGATGGAGTCGTCTCTTTTCAAAAAGGCATTCTTGCTGGTTGCCCTGTCGCTGACCACAGGTCTCATTGGGGCACAGACACCTAAAGCACTTGAGGTCAAAGAACTGAAGTTGAGCAATGGGATGAACATCTGGCTCAATGAAGATCACTCACAACCCAAAGTGTTTGGTGCGGTGGTGGTCAATGTTGGAGGAAAAGATTGTCCCAATACGGGCATCGCCCACTATTTTGAGCATATCATGTTCAAGGGCACCGAGGAGATCGGTACCGTCGATTATGAGAAGGAGAAGCCATGGCTCGACTCCATCGCCGGGTGCTACGACCGGTTGGCCGCCACCAGTGATGCCATGCAGCGCGCTGCCATTCAGAAAGAGATCAACCGTCTGAGTCAGAAGGCAGGCGAGTACGCCATCCCCAATGAGTTCAACAGCCTGATCTCACAATACGGAGGAAGTCAGCTCAATGCCGGTACCTCTTATGATTTCACCTTCTATCACAACGTGTTCACCCCGCAGTATCTGGAGCATTGGTGCTGGCTCAACAGCGACAGGCTCATCAATCCTGTCTTCAGGATGTTTCAGGGTGAGTTGGAAACCGTGTATGAGGAGAAAAACCGCAGCGACGACAACATCTTGGAAGGAGCGCGGGAGAAGATCATGAAAGAGCTTTTCGGTACCCAGCCCTATGCCTATCCCATCATCGGAAGTACCGAGAACCTGAAGAACCCTCAACTGTCGGAGATGAAGAAATTTTACGACAAATATTATGTCGGATGCAATATGGGACTGGTGCTTTGCGGCGATTTTGATGCCAGCCTGGTCATGCCGCTCCTGGAGCGCACTTTCGGACGTATTCCCCAAGGGACCATGCCGACTCGCGTGGTTTCCACCTTGCCCGATATCCAGGAGCGTACGGTGGAGGCCAAGGTTCAGATACCTCTGGTGAATGTGGAAGTGCTCACCTTCAAAGGACCGACCGATTTTGAGAAGGATGCCAATGCTTTGAAGGTGGCGTCTTATCTGTTATCCAACGGGAAAGCCGGTATGCTCGACTCGCTGATGAACGAGGGGGCCTTGTTGGCGGCCGTCGCCACATCTCTCAGCCTCAATGATGCTGGCGTGGCGGTCTTGTTGGTGGTGCCCAACCTGCTTGCCAAGACCGCAAAGGCAGAGGCCGCCTGCCTCGCTCAGGTCAGGAGGGTCATTGATGGTGACTTCAGCGAAGAGCAGGTGGCGTTTATTAAACAGGAATTGTCAAGAGAGGCCAACAGCGAGTTGGAAACCATCGATGAGAGAGCCATGCAGATGGTCACGGTCATGGCATCGGGACACCGGTGGCAAGACTATCTCGATCAAGTGGATGCCATCAGCCATATCACCAAGGCAGATGTCATAGCGGCGGCAAAGCGATATTATGATGCCCCATTCGTGAGATTCAAGAAAAAATATGGCCATTCCCCGAAAGACAAGATCTCGCAGCCTGGGTATACGCCTGTGAAACCCAAGAATAGAAACGAGGAGTCGGTCTATGCCAAGCGGATGGCCGCCATTCCCGTGAACGATGCCGACCCGCGGCTCATCGATTTCGACCGTGATGCCACGACCCTCCCGCTCGGCGGTCAGGCCACCCTCTATACGGTGAAAAACCCGGTCAATGATCTCTTCAGCCTGACTGTCAGTTATAACCGAGGTGAGAAAGCAGACCCAAGGATGAATGCTGTGGTCTCCCTGCTCAATAACATCGGAACCGATTCACTGACCAAGCAGCAATTAGGAATGGCCCTGCAGCGCTATGGGGCTGAGATGAGTTTCAGCAGCAACAGCAGGACGACCTCCATGACGGTCACTGGTGTGGACAAGCATTTCCTGTCAACGATGGCGCTGGTAGGTCATTTCATCCATCATCTCAAATCCAATGAGAAAGCTCTCAAAAATGTGAAAGATGCCTTGAAAGCTGAGGAGAAAGGATTGGATGAGGATAATACGGATGTGCTGTCTGCTCTGTCGCAGAAAATCATGTATGGAGACAACTCAAGGATGCTGCACCGCATGACCTATAAAGAAGCCAAACAACTGACAGGAGAGCAGTTGATCAACGCGTTTAAGGATATTTGGAGCGCTCATTGCACGGTTGTCTATAGTGGCACGCTCGACAGCCGTGAGGTGGCGGACGCCATCAGGAAGAACCTTCCCATGGAGCGCAGTCAGTCACCCTACAAGGACTATGCCGACGATGTGATCGGTTATGACCAGCCGGTGGTCTATGTCTACGACATGCCGAAGTCCCGACAGACCCTCCTGCTCACCTATGACCAGTTGCCACCCTTGTCCACACAGGAGGCGCGCGTGCCGGCCATTCTTCTGGATCAGTATTTCGGATCTGGCATGTCGTCGGTGCTCTTCCAGGAAGTGCGCGAATTCCGGTCCATGGCCTACAGCACGGGCAGTTCTCTGATGAGCAGATCCTATAAGAAAAATCCCAACTCACCTCTTGGGTTTATTACCATGACGGGAACACAGGGTGACAAGGCCATGGGTGCCATCGCCCTGATCGACTCGCTCTTCAGCGATATGCCATGCGTTGAGAAAAATTTCAACAGTTGCCGACAGGAAATCATCAATGATCTCAGCAATGATTTCCCCTCATTCCGGGGAATCGGATCTGCCATCGCCTCACAGAAGATCCAAGGCTTCACCAGTGACAAAAACACCGGCTTGGCTGCCCTCTACCGGAACGCCTCGTTTGAGGATGTCAAGAAATTCTACGAGACCCATCTCAAGCATCACGCCTCTCACCGCGTCTTAGGCATTGTGGGCAGCAAGAAAAAACTCAACATCAAGGAATTGGAGAAATACGGCAAAGTCGTCTTCCTGAAAGAGAAAGACCTGTTCAGAAAGTAGGCCTGGCACCCCGGCTTGGCCCCTTTTTTTTGTTTGTTGCTGTATTACAGCAACATACGGGACGGAGGGAGCAGAGGGGCTGTGTCACGCTTTGTTGATCAGCGTGGTCTCGATGTTGTATCGCGGACGGTCTTTCACTTCCAGATACATCTTGCCGATGTATTCGCCCATGATGCCCATGCCCATAAGGATGGAACCGCCGACAAACCATATCGAGAGGATGATCGACGACCAGCCGGGCACCACCTGGTCGTTGAGATATCTCCACAATACCCAGATGAAGATGCCTATGGAGATGAAGATAAACAGCAGGCCGATATGGAACAACAGCCGGAGCGGTTGGATGCTGAACGAGGTGATGCCGTCGACAGCGAAGTTCAGCATTTTCTTCAAAGGATATTTGCTCTCACCGGCAAAACGCTTCGCACGGTCGAAATAGACATTGTCTGACTTGTAGCCGATCAGCGGCACCAGACCGCGGAGGAACAGGTTGCGCTCACGGTATTTGGACAACTGCTCGACGGCCCGACGGCTCATCAGACGGTAGTCGGCATGGTTGTAGACCGATTTCACACCCAGCGACTTCATAAACTTGTAGAACCCTAAGGCGGTGTTACGCTTGAACCACGTGTCCGTGGCACGGCTGCGGCGCACACCATACACGATATCACAGCCCTCATGATATTTGCGCACCATCTCTGGTATCACCTCCACGTCATCCTGTAGGTCGGCATCGATGCTCACCATGATGTCGGCATGCTCACAGGCCGTGAACAGACCGGCCATCAGCGCATTCTGGTGACCGCTGTTGGCTGCCAGTTTCACACCGCAGACATGGGGGGTGGTGGCATGCAGATGGGTGATCAGTTCCCATGTGCGGTCGCGGGAACCATCATCCACACACAGCATGCGGCTGTCACTGTCGACCAATTGCTCTGAAATCATACGTTCGATGACTTGACCGATGCGGCGTGAGGTCTCCTCGATCACTTCTTCTTCGTTGTAGCAGGGAATGACAATGTAAAGAATGGGCTTTTTCATGGTTGTTGATAGTGTTTCCTATTTTTTTGCAAAGTTAAAAAAACATGTTGGAGAAAGCAAGAATTCAGTTGTTTTTTTGCTATTATGCTCCCCAAAGCACCTACTAATATCTTTTTTTAGGTTTTTTTTATCTGAAGGGGTGCTCTTTTCATAAAAAATAACTAAATTTGTTGCCAAATACGTCCTCCTTTATGGACAACCAACTTGTTTTTTCATCAATTTTAAATACTACAACCTAATGAAACGAAGACTGCTACTTTTTACAATCATGATGATTGTGGGTGCGTTGGGATGTGGGCATCTCTATGCACAGAAAGACGTCACCGCTCTCTACATCAAAAATGCCAATCTCAGCAATGGCTTGACTGGATGGACGGTGTCAAATTTCAACACGCCTCAAAGAGGCAACAACACGATTGGGTATGCCACCGAATCTTATGCCGGATGGAATGACTTGGCGGTGAAGGCATATAGCCTGACACAAAAAATCAAACTGCCCAAAGGTCGTTACACGTTGGTCAACTATTCTTTCTATCGTGAGAAAGAGCGTTTCAATGATGATCCCAACACCTCAAGGGCTTTCTTGAAGGCTGGTGATCAAGAGGTGCCGGTCAAGACCTTGGGAAGCATCCAGGCCAACGGATATGCCAACTCTCAGGCTGATGGAGCCAATGCCTTTGACTCAAAAATGTACCGCAATACCCTCGATTTCACCATCAGTAGTGATAATACCGAGATAGAGATCGGTCTCTATGGCACCTTTGAGAACATTCGCTCATGGGTGATCGCCGGTATGTTTGAACTGATCGACTTGGATAAGGAAGCCACCATGGACGCACCATTTGATGTGACGGGTTATCTCGTCAATCCTGGCTTCGAGTACCGTGACATGACGGGTTGGACGCTGTCTGAAGATGGTGCTATGGGCGCACAGGGCAACACCGCTTTCGCCAGCAAGGCCGGTGGTTACTATGCTGAGAAATGGCAGGCGTCTGGCGGACTTCCTGACAGAAGCATGTCACAGGACCTCTCAGGTCTGCCCAACGGTTTCTATCTCCTCTCGGCTTATGCTTTCTATGGTGGGACCGGCGCTTACCTGAAACTCAATGATAAACAAGTAGAGATCACGGCTGGGAAGGAAGGAAAATACACCGTGGGTTGTGTCATCAACGACGGCAAGCTTCATGTTGAGGCTGGCGTGAAAGATGGTACTTCCAACTGGGTGTGCTTCGACAGGTTCACGCTCTCTTATTGCGGTGACCTCAACAAGGCTCTCACTGATCTCTGCGCCTCTGTCACCAAATATCAGGGATTGATCCCTGAGACGATTTACAACAAATTGGTGACCGACGTCAATGCCTACAATAAGAGCTATGGCGATGTGGATGAGTATATCGCTGCCATCGCTGCTGTCAATGAACTCTTTGAACAGGCCGACGTGAGTGTCAAGAGCTATTCCATCATCGCTGCCGGTGAGGTGCCCACCAGTTCGCTTGACGGATGGACATGCACCAACAGCAATCTCTTCCAGGTGAATACTTGGTCGGATGAGGGTGTTGGCGACGGCACAGGTATGGTGACTCCGTTTATCGAAAACTGGGTTGCAAGAGATCAGGTGCTTGGCGACGGAAAAGTATATTATACGCTCAGCGGACTCGTTCCCGGTGAGGTCTATTATGCTCAGGCATTGGTGCGCGCATATAGTGAGGCAGGAAACGTGCCTAATGGCCCCAATTTCTTCATCAACGATCAGATAACGGATATGACAACCGCCGGCACCGCATTTACCTATTATTATAAAAAAGCTACTTTGTCGGGTATCTATGGCACACTGGGTGGTACTGCGGTTGTCGGTGAGGACGGTACGCTCACCATCGGCGTCGTCATCGAAAATGCCAATTACAACTGGGTGGCCTTCAAGAATGTCCATATCCAGAGCATGGAGGACGCTTTGCAGGCTGCTATCGATAGAGTGAAAGCTTATAGCGGAAAGGTGCCTGCCGGTATTCAGGCGCTCATCGACAATATCGAGGCTAATGTAGCCAGCACCTTCGACCTCACCACTGCCGAGGGATACGAGAAGGCTATCAAGTTCCTCACCGAGGTGGCAGAGCAATTGCCCGGCTATGCACTTGCTTATGAGAAATACCTCCAGCTGAAGGATAAAGGTACTGCCCTGGTGGCTGTCGAGAGCGACAATGCCAATGCGCTCAATGAATTGAAGGCTGCCATGGCTTCTGCCGAACAAGCCGTCAATCTGGCTACCAGCCAGGAGACGATCGACAACGCACGTGCTTCTCTCTTCGAGGCCATGGCTTCTTATGTGGCTGTTGCCAACCCGACAGGAGACGGCCGTTTCGACTGCACCTTCCTGCTGGCTACTCCTAACCTTGAGGGATTCGCCAACGAATCAAAGGCAGAGGGATGGTTCACCGATCAGCCTGACGGAAACAGCCAGGTGATGACCAATGCTGACGCCACTTCGGAAGACGGAACAAAAACCACCTTCTTCGAATACTGGAGTTCAGAACCAAAGGCCAACAACCTCTTCACACTCTATCAGAAGCTGACACTCGCACCGGGTATCTACAACATGACTTGCTATGCCTTCGCCCAGCAGCCTATTGCGGGCGATGTGAGAGGCGTGAAGTTCTTTGCCAACGATACAGAAGGCTCCACCATCGAGAGCAACAGACTCTCAGAGGCCAGCATCGAGTTTGTGCAGACAGAGGAAGGTGAGGTCAAGATTGGTCTGAAGGCCGTCGAGGGCAACACCTACAGATGGATGGGTATCGGCTATGTGGAACTCTACAAGCTCTCCAACGTCAAGGAGGCATCTATCAGCAATGCCGACGTGAATGCTCCTGCTCCAGGTGCATACACCACAATCAATGCCAATCTTACCCTAAAGAAGGGTCTGAATACGATCGTCCTGCCTTTCGCTACAAACAAGGATGAGATCGGAGCTTCCATGGTGCTCAAGTATGAGGGTACGGAAATCCGCGACAACGGAAAGCCATGCCTGCTGTTCACAGAGGTGGAGGAGTTGGCTGCCAACACGCCGTATGCTGTCTTCATGGATGCCGACACTCAACTCAAGAAGTTTGAGAACAAGACGGTGGTGGCTCCTACCAATCTCACCGTCAGCGATGCCTATTACAACTTCGTGGGTACCTTTACCGCTTATGACCGTGATTCTTCACCCATCAAGCAGGGTGACTATATCGCCGGTGTGAATGAATTCAAGAAGGCCAATGGTGGCAACACCATCAAAGCATACCATGCTTACATGGAGAAGACCGGTTTGAATGATGGTGCAGATGACTATGAGCCGCTGCTCTGCATCAATGGCATGATCCTTGACGGTATCAGTACCGTGAGTCTCTCCGAGACCACGGAGTCCAACCGCATTTTCAACCTCAATGGTCAGATGGTGACCAATCCTCAAAAGGGTGTCTACATCATCAACGGAAAGAAAGTTATCATTAAATAATTAATGTCTTAAAAGAAAATAAAACAATGAAAAAAGTATATATGACTCCCGCCATCATGATCAGGGACATAGACGAAGTGATGGAAATGGCTATCAGCGATGATTACTGGAAAGATGATATCGATCCGGACAATGATGAGGGTAGCGATGATGAGGCACGCAACAAGAAGAACCTCTGGGATGAACCAACCGAGAATTAATCAACAGTTATCATAATTGTCTTCAACGAAGGGGTGAGTCGGAAAAGACTCACCCCTTGTGAAATTCTGCCATAGCACCCTTTAGCGGCACCTCATGCGGAAACCTTTCCTCACTTTCCTGACGATATCCGTCCTCATGGCTATCGCCCCCGATCTCTATCTGGGTCTGCGGTATATGGGCTCCTGGCCATGGTGGGCATGTATGGCAGATGCCTTGGCGCTGGCCTGGGCGGCTTTCGCTTTGTGGGTGCTCTACTCCTGGTGCTTGGGACAGGTGAGGTCTATACGGTTTTTCTTCACCACCTTCATCTACCTCATCTTCCCCAAGATGCTGTTTGTCGTGCTCGATATGGCAGTGGGATGGCGCTTGGCATTGGGCCTCACGGCATTGGCGGTCATGGCATTGGCCTATGGCAAGATCTGGGGTTGGCGCCGGCTCGTCGTGGTCGAGGCCGCTTTCTCTTCACCCGATTTGCCGGAGGCTTTCGACGGATACCGTATCCTACAGTTTTCCGACTTGCATCTGGGCACCCTCGACAGGCATCCGGAGATGGTGGAGCGCATTGTAGAGAAAGCCAACAGCCTGAAGCCCGACATCATGGTGTTCACTGGCGACATCGTCAACCACGATGTGGAAGAACTGGAGCCTTATGTGGAGATGCTTTCCCGTCTCAAGGCAGCCGATGGCGTGCTGGCCGTGTTGGGCAATCATGATGCCGTAGACAAACGGCATGAAGAACAGTTGCTCCGTCTGATGAGTGGTATGGGGTGGCGTGTCCTCATGGATGAGCATGTGCTGGTCGGCCGTGGAGACCGTCAGATTGCCTTTGTGGGGGTAGGAAACATCGGGTTTCTGCCGCTGTTTTCTTTTGGTGACCTGTCAAAAGCCATGGCAGATGTTCCAGAGGGCATCTTCAAGGTGCTGCTCTCTCATGACCCGAACCACTGGCGGATGCAGGTGCTGCCCGACACGGATATCCAACTCACCCTCTCGGGGCATACCCATGCGGCGCAGTTCCGTATCGCGGGATTCTCGCCCGCCCGGTGGGCCTATCCTCAATGGGGTGGGGCATACCATGAGGGAGACCGGATGCTGTTTGTCTCCCAGGGCATCAGTGGCACCGTGCCTTTCAGGTTGGGAGCCTGGCCCGAACTCGATCTCATCACCTTGAGAAATAATACGATAAATCATGAATTTGTATAATTTGTATGATGGAAGATCAGAACGTGGAAAAAATGCGGAAGGTGTCGATAGACATTGTGAAGGCCAATTACTTTGCCATCATGATCATGGTGGTATCGGCTTTGGTATTGTTGGTGCCATTCTTCATGATATGGGGAGTGCGACAGTCTTTTGGTGAGATGTTTCATGGAGCACTCAGTATACCGGTTTTCTTCATAGGAATGGTAGTCGGTGTGGCGGTGCACGAACTCATCCACGGCATCACATGGGCGATATTTGCCAAACGCGGTTGGCGAAGCATCAGTTTTGGTGTGATGTGGAAATTGCTGACCCCTTATTGTCATTGTGATGAACCTTTGAGCAAAGTGGGCTATATGGCAGGTGGCCTGATGCCTTGCATCATTTTGGGGATTATACCATCCGTCGTGGCTCTTTTCACCGGCCATCTGGCGGTACTCCTTTGGGGCATCTTCTTCATTGCAGGAGCGGCAGGGGATATCTGGATGATCTGGCTGTTGTCGAAGGAAAAGGCAGGTTGCATGGTGCTCGACCATCCCTCCGAAGCCGGCTTTTATATCATGGATAAAGAACCAACAGACCTCTGAACCAACACCCCCTCCGATGAATAAAGAAGAGAAACGACAACTGCGCCGCCAACGGTTGATGGACAACAAGGTCTATCAGACGATGCAACGTCTGACGCGCTATATGGACCGTTACTACGTGGATGGGATTATCGGCATCATTCCCGGATGGGGAGATGCTTTTGCCCTGTTCAGCATCGTGCCGTTTGTCTATTTCTCGATGGTCGTCCTCAGGAGCATCCCTTTGACCTTGGCCGTCATCAACAATGCGTTGCGTGATGTGTTGATGGGTATGATCCCCTTTTTTGTCGGTGATGTCATCGATTTCTTTCATCGTGCCAACATTCAGAATATGGAAATGATCCAAGGATTTGTCGACGGTGACGAGGCCATCATCAGTCATGTCAATCATCGTGCCGTTCAGTCAGCCATTGTCCTTATTATCCTGCTGTTGCTCATAGCGCTGATGATCTGGCTGCTCATATCCTTCGGCAGTTACCTATATTCATTGGTGACAACAAGAATATGAAAGATGAAAAATGAAAGATTAAGATGAAAGATGAAGATGAAAAAATGAGTCCGCGTTAAAAGTCGTAGGGGCTTACTTTATGTATGCCCGAAAAACGTGCAATCAAGGGCGCAATCAAAGTCGCTCAAACAAAAGGACAGGTACTTGATTGAAATTATTTTTCACAAAAACAATCATTAAGAAGTCTTTTCATTCATAGAAAAAGATGGTGGATGATATGGACTTTACCTTCTGACAGGTATGTACCATGTCATGAAGAGAGGAATCAATAGCGAACAAGTATCCGTACTTCTGATTCTATTGTGTGCAGAAAGGAAGATTCTTTATTTAATTGCACCTTATTTATTGTTGATAAAGGAATTATTTTGTATTTTTGCAAATGCAATGTGTCTGTCGCCCATGCCGTAGAGGCGAGAAGGGAGGTATAGAAGGATGCAGTGCATAACATCGTGGCAAAGTTGATAGTATCAACCATCTGAAAAGGTTCCAAACTGCAAAGTCCTGGAAAAACTTTATTGGAACGAGCCTTGGAGGAAGTTTGGTACGCCGTAATAGGCGTACCCTTTCTTCGTATTTCGTTCCAAGCCTTATTTCCAGGACAGGCGCAGTAAGGAAGTACCATAAGAGGAGGGTACGTTCTTTATTTTGCCTATTACGGAATTTAGATCAATGAACATTAATAAAGTTAGGAAGTATTCATTTTCTGGTCATGAATCATTCCCTTGTAAGTCACTTTGGCTTAAGAAGGGATATGATTTTGTGATTGAAGGTAACGACTTCAATAATCCTGAGGCAGTGATTGGATTAGGTGTTGGCAAGAATATGGTCGCATCCATTCGTTTCTGGCTCAAGGCATTTGGAGTTACAGAGAATGATAACATAACATGGCTTGGCGATTATCTCTTTAATGATACTAACGGTAAAGACAAGTATCTTGAGGACATTGCAACGCTGTGGTTGCTTCACTTCAATCTGGTCTTCTCTGAAACAGCAACACTCTATAATTTGTTTTTTTGTGGAGTTCAGAGAGAACGAACACACTTTGAGCGTGAACAGGTGCTTACTTATGTAAAACTGAAGATGGTTGAAGCAGGCAAAATAACTCAGTTTAATGCTAACACCGTAAAGAAAGATATAGGTGTTCTGCTTCAAAATTATTGTCTACCTCGCAAGTCGCAATCCAATGAGGATTTTTCATCACTATTGATAGACCTTGACTTGATCCGCCAGAGTTCAGAAGGTAAGGGATATTATATCAATGTAGATGGAAAGCGTGGAGTGACGAGAGAGATTTTTCTTTATGGTCTGTTGAAACTGAAGGAGCAGGAAGGTGACAATACAATCGCCTTTGACACAATACAAGAGAATGTTGGCCTTGTGTTCTGTATGCAGGATTTTGAGACTATTGAGATGCTGAAGCAATTGGCCAATGAGTATAGTCAATATTTTGCATATAGTGATGTCGCAGGTATCAAACAAGTTCAGTTCACAAAGGATTTGGACCCAAGACATGTATTAGACAATTATTATGGCAAAGACATTTAGCTTATCCGCTAATATAGAGAATGGTTTTGCTAAGGGTAGCCAATACCTTGTAACGCCAAATGCTCAGAATGCTATTCACAATATTGTGAACGATTTTCGTTCTGGCATCCATTCTTTTACGATTATAGGTTCATACGGTACAGGTAAATCGAGTTTCTTGTTAGCATTAGAGGCTGACTTAAAGAAGACTGGAAAACAGAAATATCTGCTGGATTCAAAGAATCTCTCTAATGCCAAGTCGTTTGAAATCATGAACATTGTTGGCGATTATGCTGAGATGTCAACGCTGCTTAGCAAAGCACTGAATGTGGAAGGCAACGCCACAAGCATTCTGGATAGTTTGAAAAACTTTTATGCTCAGTGTCAGAAGAAAGGTAAGTTTCTGCTGATAGTGATAGATGAATTTGGCAAAGTGCTGGAACATGCAGCCAAGAATAACCCAGAGAAAGAACTATACTTCTTGCAGAAGTTGTCAGAATTAGTGAACGTTCCTACAAGACAAATGATGCTTCTTACCACTTTGCATCAGAACTTTGGAGCCTATGCAAAGGGCCTGACTGAAGCACAAGCCAACGAGTGGACGAAAGTAAAAGGACGTTTCAAGGAAATCACCTTTGTTGAGCCTGTGGAACAGTTACTTTATCTGGCATCTGCTCAATTGCAAGCAACAAAAGAATTCAAGTCAGATGAAAATATTGCAGCCTTATATGAATTAGCTAAAGAGACACGATATGTATCGAAAGATTTCCCTTTAGAAATAGCCGTACAGCTATACCCATTGGATCTTTTTTCGGCTTATACGATCACAACTGCTATCCAGCGTTATGGGCAGAATGAGCGTTCACTTTTCACTTTTTTGGCAGCAAAAGGAACTAACTCAATTTCTGAATTTGAACCTGTAGATCATCTGACATACAACCTTCAGAAGGTGTATGACTACGTACTCTATAACTTCTATTCTTATTTGAAAGATGCTAACGCCGACTCTATGAGCTGGAGCACGATTCAGGTGTCTATCGAACGAGTGGAAGGTCAGGATTGGAATAACGAAGAAGAGATGTTGCAGGCTGTAAAGATTGTAAAAGCTATCGGACTGCTGAATCTTTTTGGAACAGCTGGCTTTAAACTCACAGAGAGAAATCTCATGGACTATGCCCGTGAAGCAATGGCTATAGACAATCCAAAAGAGATTATTCAGAAACTGTCAGCCAAGAAAATCATCCGTTATGCTGCCTATAAAGAGCGTTTGATGCTTTTTGAAGGAACAGACGTAGATATTGAAGCAGAGATACGTGAAGCGGGTTTGATGGTATCTCGTCCAGTGACTTTCGTTGATGAGCTGAATATGTTCTTCAATCACAGAATCTCTCCTGTTAAAGCTCACTTCTATCAGAAAGGCACTCCTCGCTTTTTTGACTATATGGTTCGTGAAGAGCCAATAGATGTTGTACCGACAGGCGACACGGATGGTTATATAGAATTAATTTTCTCTACCCACAAGAATGCCTTGGAGGAAATTAAAAAGTTTAGCTCTGAGACAGACCACGCACTTATTATTGCATATTTTACAAATACTGATGAAATTATAGACCACCTTTACAATATAAAGAAATACATGTATCTCTTGGAGCGTGTACTAGATAAGAACGATAGGGTGGCTGTGAGTGAAATTCAGAAACTGAAGGAGTACGAAGAGACTCTGCTTAACAAAGCAATCAGTGACAATCTTTTCTCATACAAGAACAGAGTCGTATGGATTTTTGGTGGTATGGAGCAGAACGTGAAATCACATCGTGACTTCAACCAGTTGTTATCAAAAGTTTGTAACGAGGTTTATAGCAAAACACCCGTGATGGTTAACGAGTTGTTTAACAAGCATAAACTTAGTGGAACAATAACAGCAGCTAGAAAAAGTTATCTTGCATATCTGACAGGACACTATTCTGATAATGGGATGGGATATCCTGAAGACAAGTTCCCACCAGAAAAGACTATCTATTCATCTTTATTAGTGAATACGGGCCTTCATCAGGATGGAGATTTTGCAGATGCACCTACCAATAAGGGATTCATGCCGTTGTGGGAAGCTTGTGAGGAGTTCTTGCAGAGTACAGAGAACAAGGCAAGAAAGATTTCAGAGCTGATAAAAAAGCTGTCGTCTCAACCATATAAGCTAAAGCAAGGATTGCTTGAATTTTGGATTCCAACCTATCTTTTTATCAAGCGTCAGGACTTTGCTCTGTATGATGCTTCAAGGGGTGCTTTCATGCCCAATGTCAATATGGAATTCTTCGATTTGCTCCAGAAGCATCCTGGAGACTTTGAAATCAAGAAATTTGCCGTTGATGGTGTGAAGTTGGGATTCTTTAATCAATATCGTCGTTTCATTAATCTTGGTGATGAGTTTACCATCACCAATGCCAGCTTCATTGAAACAATCAAGCCTTTCCTCAGTTTTTATATCCGGTTGGACGAGTACACCAAACATACTCGTAAGTTCGATCATGAATCAACGATGAAGTTTCGTGACGTGCTTGCAAAGGCAAAAGACCCCGAGAAGGCATTTTTTGAGGACTTGCCTGAGGCTCTTGGATTTACTCAAGAGAAACTGAAACAAGAAGAGTTCATCAACGAGTATGGAAAAATTATTCAACGAGCCATTAGGGAACTACGTTCTTGCTATTCTCAGTTGATAGATCGTATTGAGGCAAGACTCGTAGACGAGTTTGGATTGCTGAGTTACGATTATTCAGAATATATTATCGAAGTTCGTGAAAGATTGGCTCATGTGAAGGCATTCTTGCTGACAGACAAACAACGTGAGTTCTATCACCATGTGATGACAGAATACGACAACCGTACCCAGTGGTTCCAATCCATCTGTTATACAATTCTCGAACAGCGTCTTGATGCTTTAAGAGACGAGCAAGAGGATAAGTTGGCTGATGATTTGGTCTATCTGTTCCGCGAGTGTGAGAAGTATTCAGATATTTCCCAGAAAGTTGGTGATTCAGAGAAGAATGAAGCGTATTCTTTCGATATGGTAACCAATAGAGGGACTAATGTAAAGACACAGACATATGTTTTGCTAGAGAAAGACAAATCGAAGGCTGATGATCTTGAAAAGAAAATCAGTAAGCTGCTTTCTGGTGATGCTAATATTGACGTTTGCGCACTGTTGTCAATACTTAACAAGAAGATAGCCAAATGACAAAAGTAAGACATATATTAGGCATATCAGGCGGAAAAGATAGTGCTGCCCTAGCCATCTATCTAAAGAAAGCGTATCCATCGTTAAAGATCGAGTACTACAATTCTGACACAGGTTGTGAACTAGCTGAAACTGAAACGTTGATTAACCGCTTAGAGGCCTATTTGGGTAAGATTGAACGATTGAGAGCAGCTGAAGGAAGTCCAGAGCCAACACCTTTCCATCATTTCCTGAAGGCAATGGGTGGTTTCCTTCCTTCGCCGCAGGCACGTTGGTGTACCAAAAAGATGAAGCTTGACAAGTTTGAAGAATATGTAGGTGATGATTATGCCGTTTCTTATGTGGGTATTCGTGGCGATGAAGACAGAGATGGCTATATTTCTTCGAAGCCCAATATCCAGGCTATCTTCCCATTCAGAAAAAATATTTGGAGTATTGATGTCATCAACAAATTCCTTCATAATGAGAACTTGAATCAGATAGTAGAAATCTACGAGCAGCTATGTCCTGAGGGATTCCTTCGCGAAGAAATTTTAGAAACGGTGAAGAAGCCTATTACGAAGCAGTTCTACTACTCGAAGAAGATGAATGCACTGCTGGATTATGACATAAAACTGTTCAATCATGCTGTTTTCGAGTTTCTGAAAACGACTGATTATCCGGTGGGTAAACTGGATGTTTTTCCACTGCTTGATAATACAGATATTTTGGTAAAGGACGACATATTCCGCTTACTCAGAGAGAGTGGGGGGGGAGTTCCAGCATACTACGAGGAGATTCCTTTTGAGGTAGATGGCGAGACTGGCACCTATTGCCGTAGTCGTTCGGGATGTTACTTCTGTTTCTTCCAACAGAAGATAGAATGGATATGGCTTTATGAGCAACATCCAGACCTCTTTAAGAAAGCTATGGAATTCGAAAAAGACGGATATACCTGGAATCAGAATGAGAGCCTTGCAGATCTCATCAAACCAGAACGTATTCGTCAGATAAAACTCGATATTATCCGTCGTCAGAAAGAAAGCAAGGCAAACAATAAGGGAACTACTCTTGCTGAAATCCTTGGCGATGATATTATGTGTACAAACTGTTTTATATAGACGCTTATGTTGTACGAAGTAGATTGGGCAGAAGATGGAACATATATTCCAGGTGAAGAGTACTCGCCCGAACGTTTCTTTAATGATGGTCTGAAGAATAGTACAGAGTTTGATTTGAAACTTGGTTACTTTAGTTCTGCTGCAATCAGCGTTCTGGCAGAAGGGTTTGCCACGTTTATATCACGAGGTGGTTATATGCGTCTCATCATCAACCATATCGTTTCTAAAAAAGATAAAGAAGCCATAACAGATGGATTGATGGGCAATGTCATCGATTGTGATGACCTATCCAACTTTCAGTATCTCAAGACTACTTTTGATGAATATCAAGAGCAGTTCTTCCGCTGTCTAGCTTATATGATTTCTCAAAAGCGCATAGACATTCGCATAATTAAGCCAAAAGGACAAAAAGGAATTGCTCACACAAAATCAGGTCAATTTAGGGATGGCGATAGTATAACTGCTTTTACAGGTTCTGCCAATTTTACGATTAGTGGTCTCTTTAACAATATTGAGGAGATAAAGATTGACAGAAGCGATTCCGTTGATAGAATGGTTCAAAATAGAATTGCCAGGCAAAGAAAAGATTTTGATTCTATTATGTCCGGAGAGAAGAAGGGGGTCGTGTATCTTTCTCCAAAAGATTTAGTGGAGGCAATAAGTGAAAACTATGGCGATACTGATATTGTGGAATTACTTGATGTAGAGAAAAAGCTCAAAGAAGTTAAGAAACAGCATTGCGAAATAGTTAAATTTGCTCATGATGATATTGCTTCTACTAATCCACAATTCCCGTATGATAAACCACGAGATTATCAACAATTGGCTTTCGAGAATTGGAAGAATAATAATCAGAAGGGCTTGTTCGCTATGGCAACAGGAACAGGAAAAACCATCACCTCACTGAATTGTTTACTCGAAATATATAAGAGAAATGGCTATTACAAGGCAATTATTCTTGTGCCAACAATCACTTTGGTTGATCAATGGGAAAAGGAATGTTGGAAATTCAATTTTGGTAACATCATCAAGGTGTGTTCAAAAAATCCAGAATGGCGTTCAAAGATAGAATTGCTGCAGTTGGCTGAAAAATACAGAATGCCAAGTGAACCTACGCAGAATTTCATCATTATCTCAACCTATGCATCTTTTGCAAGGGAAAAAGTTTTTACTATTCTTAATAGCTTTGAATGTGAAAAAGTGTTATTCATAGCCGATGAAGCTCACAATATGGGTTCTCCGTCGATACTAAAACGGTTAGGAACGATAAACTACCTAAGACGTATTGGTTTATCTGCAACTCCGGAACGGCAGTTTGATGTTGATAATAATAAGAAACTGTATAGATTTTTTGGCGCAGAAGAAAAGTTCACCTTTGAATACTCGATGGAAGAAGCTATCCGTAAAGGAGTGCTTTGCAAATACTATTATTATCCTCATTTGGTAATGCTGACAGATGAAGAAATGGCAAATTATCTTGAACTGTCAGAGAAGATATCGAAGTATTTCAATTACAATGAAGGGGTCTTTGACAAGAAAGATGAGGTTCTAATGGGCCTTCTTTTAGCTCGCAAACGAATCATTCATAAAGCGGCTAATAAACTTGATGTATTTAAAAAGATTATTAATGAACGATATGAGAAATACGGGAATCTTAAATACACTCTTATTTATGTACCAGAAGGTAATAAACCTGATTATTTCTCAGATTCTGATTTGTTTGATAAAAGTGATCAGATAGAAGATGATGATTTATCAAACCATCTGATAGATATTTATACTGATACCGTTATGAAAGTCAACAAATTCATCACGGTAAGAAAATTTGTGTCTGGACAGAAAGATAGGGATATTATCCTTGGTGACTTTGCAAAAGGAAAGCTTCAAGTGTTGACATCTATGAAATGTTTGGATGAAGGTGTCGATGTGCCAAGAAGTGAACTGGCTATATTTTGTGCAAGTACAGGGAATCCACGTCAGTTTATTCAGCGCCGTGGACGTGTATTGCGAAAACATCCAGATAAATATATGGCTGAGATACATGACTTGGTGGTTGCACCTGAAATCAGTACATCATCTTCAAGTTATAAGATGGAGCAATCACTACTGAAAGGTGAACTGATGAGAGTTAAGAATTTTTCCATGCTATCTGAGAATCCATCTTATTCTCAAATTGAACTTAAAACAGTAATGGAACATTATGGTTTGAATATGTATAATAATGATCATATTGTATGACACAGAAAGACAAAATGTTACGGATGGTCTTAGATGACCCGAAGCTACGAGAAATTTATGATTATGAGTTAGAAGATTACGAAAGCATTTATGATGCTTTAAACTCTGATAATGCTATCGTTGTTGCTGTGGCAAAGATTATCAAGGAACTAAATGGTTCAAATGATCCTTCTGAGCAAAAACGTGTTTACAAAACAGTCTTTTCCTATCTTAACAACAATTTGCTGGTATGATAATAAAGAATATTACTATTGAGAATTTCCGCAGCTATTATGGAAAGAATTCTATAGACGTGGGAAATGGCCTGACTTTAATTATTGGAGCCAATGGCGATGGAAAGACAACCTTATATGAAGCATTAGAATGGTTGTTTGATACCGTAGGTAACATGCCTAAGGTGGATACGAAATATATCTCTAAGAAACGAAGTTCGGAACTCATTGAATCAGAATCTGACTATGTGCGAGTATCGATGACATACATGAATGATGGTAATGAGAGAACAGCCCAAAAATCTTTTAAGTTTACAAAGAGTTTAAGTGGGGAAATATCAACTTCCAACTATTCTCATGAGTTATTTGTCCAAAATGGCGTTGAGAAAGATGTGAAAGAAGGTGAGCAAGCTGTCAAATTATTCGATAGAGACTTCGCTTCATCAATCCGTAAATATTGTTTGTTTAAAGGTGAACATGAACTCAATATCTTCAATAAAGAAGAAGCTATGAGTTATCTTGTAGAGACTTTTAGTCAGATAAAGGATTTTGATCCATATTTGAATTTTATGACTAATGCAAAGAAGATGGCAGAGTTGGCCACTGATAATGCTATCAAGGCAGACAAGAAGAATACCAAGGCAGCCCAAAATCTTCGTAGCAAAATAGTAGAAGAAGAAAAACTTATTGGCAATTATCAATCTGAATTGAATCAGAAATTGACTGATGCTGTCAATTTTCAAACACTCTTAGAAGACCTCGAAAAAAATAAAGAGGCATCAAAGGATTTGGTAGACCTCAATAGTAGACTTGAAACCCTAAAGGCGACAAAGGAAAATATACAGAAAAGTATTAACGAGAATTACACGTTCCGTCTTTTAGACGAGATGTGGATATTAATGGGCTTTGAACCAATAGCTCAAGAGTATCGTGAGCTCGTTGGAAAACTTGATCAAGAACAAAGACGTCAACAGAGTAAATATGATCAAGAGGTTGGAGCAAAAAAGTTAGTTGCTCAAATGCAAAAGGAACTAAGCGAAGGAAAAGTTCCTCTTGCTATCAACGTTCCTGATGAAAATACTATGCGTGAGATGCTTGATGACGAATATTGCAAAGTTTGCAATCGTCCAGCTCCCAAAGGTTCTGATCCGTATAATTTTATGAAGGCACGTCTTGAACAATTTTTGGCCTCACAGAAAGATGAGGAGAATGAAGAAGAGGTTGAGCCATTATTCAAACATTCCTACATTAAAGAACTTACAAGTAGGTATTCCGTTTTACATAATAATATGGGATTTCTGACAAAGTTAGATGGATTCATAGATCGGGCCATACGTGACAATTTAAAAAAGCATAAAGATGTGGACAAGTACTCTTCGAACATTGAAAAGGATGAGGAACGTAAAAAGCAAATTCTTGCTCAGACTGAAGGATTGACAGAAGAACAATTGATTTCTGCTTATCAGAATATCTCTGAATGGTGGAAGGGTAGAACCGATGCGGAACGTCAATCTGATATTCTGAAAACCAAAATAAAAAATCACCAGGAAAAATTAGAAGAATACCAAGAAGAATATTCTAAAATTTCAGAAGAGTCATCTGCTGCAATGTATGGTAGAAGTAGTCAGGCTATAAGAAGAATACTTGATGCTTTTGTTAGTGCAAAACGTCGCAATAAGCGAGAGTTCCTAAATCAACTTGAAACTGCAGCAAACGAATATCTGGCTCTGTTGAACAGAGGTGATTTTATGGGTTATGCACGTATAGTAGAAAAGCCAGATAATAGTGCAGAAATCATTCTTGAAGATACAGATGGAACTCGTATATACAATCCTAATACAGCCCTGAAAACCACTATGTATATGTCGCTGTTGTTTGCCGTGGCAAAACTGACGACAATAAAGCATGAGAATGATTATCCTTTAATATTTGATGCGCCCACTTCTTCATTTACTGCAGCGAAAGAAAGTGATTTCTTTGGGGTTATTGCTGGCATCAATAAACAGACGATTATTGTAACAAAGAGTTTCTTGATTGAAGATGGAGATGGAAATTCTATATTAGATAAAGAACGTCTGAAACAGATTGACGCTAAGAAATATCGAATTGAAAAGAAACGTCCGTTTGATGAAAAGGATTTATCGACTATACAAACAACCGTAGAATCTATTTAATACGACAAATTATGGCATTTGACAATAAATTCAATCAAAATGCTTTCACTCGCATCTTTGATGTGTGGGCAAGAAAGACTCCATCATACGAGAAACATTATGAACAAGAAGTCATAAAAGTAATATCTGATTTTGGTAAAGGTACAAATGAGGCTTCTGATGCTAAAGGAAAAATCCTTGGTGCTGGATATGAACCACTTATCATGGCATTTTTTATAGGTTTATATAGTAATAAAAAAATCCCATTTGACCAATATGCCGATATCAAAGATTTGGGACAGCCCATTCAATATTGGGGAAATCTAGACTCAAAGAAGGAACGTCGTGCGTATCCAAGATTGAGAGAATATATCTTTATTGCTCTTGTTGCACGTACACCTGAAATTAATTGGATAGAACTGGATAAAGGAAAATGGACTGTGAACGAAACAGTTGCATTATTGATGTCGACGATGGAAGAATACATCAACTATGGACTTGCAATTATTGCAGAAAAATTGAAAGAAGATGAGAGCTATTTTTACAACAAGAATTCTTTCATCGATATTTTCAAGGAACTCACTCATCCAGAATTGAAGTATGGAAGAGTTGTATCCCCGGATGTTCCTGAATCTCTTTGATTTCCTAATTCTTCTTAATAACAATCCCGCACCCGTTGAAAGGTGTGGGATTTTTACTATTTTTGCGCATAACAAAAGGCGTAAAATTATGAATCGGGTTATCCAATTTTTCAATTATGAACAGTGCTATAAGCATTACATAAAGCGCATAGAGACAGTTAGACAAGCAAAGATATATGGTGAAACTATTGTGGCGAAGCCTGTTCTGATGGTAGCAATCATTGATGGTATTGAGGCAAATGTGTTTCAGAACAATCAGTTCATTATCAACGATTGGCTGGAAGAACGATACAATATGTTGATGGCTAAATATACCAAAGAATCCCAGTTTGAAGGCATGACGGGTATCGAAAAGCCATTTTGGCATTTGGAGACAGATGGGTTTTGGCATTTGAACTATCCGGGCGAACGAAACGGCAAAAGTAAAACTCCCTCTAAAGCATGGCTTAAAACCAATGTTGATTTTGCTTATTTCGATGAGCCTTTATGGATAATGCTTCAGAACAGAGTTTGGCGTATGAAACTGCGTGACTTTATCATAGAACATAAACTGACTGATGACTTCTGGAGAAGAAATCTTGCAGCAGAAGGATTGGGTGTCTTAGTTGCAGTATTACTGGCTGCATGACAGTAAGCCCTGACTCGCTTACACGCTCGCCACATGGATCGTAGGGATGGTTCTCACGGGCCACTTTTTCCCTATTCATTGTCTAATAACTGATGCCTTTTTTGGGGCAGTTGCCTTATCCTCACCCATAGAAACAGAGTTGCCGTAGGATATCATCACGTGGATAGTCCATCGAATGGTGTATTGTGACGAATCGACTGTAGTTTCCTTGGCATGGCAGATTATTGGTTATTGCATGCAAAAAAGACTTTTGATGGATAATCGCAAATAAATCAGCAGAAAATGGATCACGAGAACCGTCCCCCCCGGTCCACGAGAACCGTCCCCCCGGTCCACACAAAAAATCGGCACCCATGAAACCAAGTGCCGATTTGATAGATAGATAAAAATGATAATTAGAACTTGTAGCGCAAACCACCGCAGATCGTTCCCTTCTCACCAAGGCCCAATTCGACGAAACCACGAAGTTTGCTACCAAACTCAGCGCCCAAAGCCGTGGCTTGGAACATGAATGAGGTCAAATGCTCATCTTTAATATTTGAATCATTGTTTGCTTTGAGGGAGAGGAACATCACACCGGCAGAGAGGCCTGAATACATACCCCAATTTGTCTTGCGCAGCCAATTGAACTTCACAGAGGGCATGATGGTGATGAAGGACTCTTTGAAATCCTTTTGCTTGGTTTTGTCGTTCTCTGCCTCGCAACCGGCAAACACTGCCACTCCACCTAAAGCCACTACAGGAGAGATGTGGTAATAGTATTCTACGCCTGCAGGACCCCACCAGGAACTTTGGTCGCCTGCGGCGGCGGAAAACATAGACGAATAAACTGAAAGGATGTTGGATGCCGATTCTATACCATAAAACACACCGATTTCTTGTTTGGGCTCATCTTGTGCATTCACACTCATTGCCGCCATCATGGTTGCGGCCACCAAAACTAAAAACTTTTTCATGATTTAATATTTTGATAATAATACCGTTATTTGGACGTTTTATTCGTTCAGGTTGCGTATTTCGGCAATAGCCGTTCGTCAATTCCGATGATATCCGTTCACTCGGTTGGTGATTGTCTATCTCGTCGGCAAAGTTAACATTTTTTTCTAAATCTTTCACCAGATAGTAAAAATCTCTTCGGTTTATATGCAATGCGATTTAGGCATGCCTCCGCAATGCCCTTGACAGTTTTCACATATTCATACGCCTGAACTTAATCCTAATTTTTTGCCCAAAGAAGGGACATTTTATGTTGGGCATATACTCAACAAGGATGATGCCATATTCATCGAGTACGAAGACAAGGATGGGAATCTGCGTTCTCTGGGTTGTGAACTCTTGTTACGTGAACCAGCGGAGTCAGAAAAACCCGAGTTTTTTCAAGAAGCTTTATTCAGATACAAACTGGACGACGATTTCTTTAATAACATAGCAGGAGACGGAACAATGTTTCAAGTTACAGTCTTTCGTGGGGGTAAATCCCGCACGATAAAGATGTTTTGGACTGTTTTGTTCAATAATTTCCCCATTAACCCATAGATCAATTATTGCGGCATACACCAAAATAAAAAAATCCTGTAACTGAGAAGTTACAGGATTTTTTCAGGGTGCCCGGTGGGACTCGAACCCACGACATTCAGAACCACAATCTGACGCTCTAACCAACTGAACTACGGGCACCATCTTGCCGCATAGCGGCATTTAGCGGATGCAAAGGTAGTGGTTTTATGACAAACAACCAAGATTTTTTGGTAGTTTTTTCAAAAAACTTATCCTCCGGGGCTGATTTACTTCGCTGGAGCAGCAGGAGCTTCCTTGGCAGGAGCGGCAGCAGGAGCAGCGGCATCTTTGGCAGGTGCAGCGGCTGGAGCATCCTTGGCAGCAGCAGGTGCTTCTTTGGCGGCAGCAGGAGCAGCGGCATCCTTGGCGGGACTGGCACCGAAGTTCTGCTGGGTGGCAGGGTTGGTCAGCGGGTTGGTGTCGGTGGATTCAATCACGTTTTGCTCTTTCACTGTGGGAGCCACATATGCGCAGAACACGCTCAGCACGACCATGGCGATAGCAAGACCCCAAGTGGCCTTCTCGATGAAGTCGGTGGTTTTGCGTACACCGGCAAACTGGTTGCCTGCCCCAAACTGTGACGACAAACCGCCGCCTTTAGATTCCTGAATCAGCACGATACCGATCATCAGCAACGATGCGATGACGATAAGAATAACAAATAAGTAATACATCTTTCTGTCTGTTTATTTTTTACTGTTTATAATCAATTTTTCCAAAAAACGGATTTGGTCTGCAAAGTAAGCACTTTTTTTTGGATAATTCAAATTTAATCGCTTAATAATTTCCAATGCCTTCGAATATCGGCCTTGTTTGACGTAAATCCGTGCCAAAGTGGCAGTAAAATAGCCCTCTTCGCTTTCTTTTGCACTATCTGAGGCGGATTTGTCGCTTTCTGTGAGATCAGAGGAGTCGGATGCGCTGTCTGGCAGTTGGATGCGTCCGCCTTCCTTGTCGATAAACTGGTCGATGAGGCTTTGTCCTCTCATCTCCGTCGGTGGGGTGGTGGCCGCCTCATTGTCTGATTCCAGGAGGTAGGCCACATAGTCGATGGTGGCATCGGCAGCGGTAGGCTTGCGTCGCTTGTCCTTTGGGGTCGATGCCGTATTCTCTTTGGTGCTGCTGTCGAGAAAATCGTCGATGAGTGAGAGGGTGCGGTCGGCCTTGTCGCTGGTGGCTTTCTGCTCACGGTTGTGCCACTGGTAATGGCCCGACTCCACCAGTTCGAAGAGTTTGGTGCGGTCGGTGATATAGATGGCGGCCCTCCGCAGTTCATCGTCAAACGAAGAGTCATGGAGCAGGTACAGGTTCTGCAGCAGCAGTAGCCGGGCTGTCTGGTAGTAAGGATGGAGTGCGGTGAGTGCCCGGAGATCGTAGAGCGTCTCCTTGTTCATCTTTTCAGGGTGCTGGATGAGTTGTTGCAGGTCCATGATGCTTACCAGTTGGCTACGGTGGCGTTGAAAATCTGTTCGGTAATGTTTTTGACCATTTCCGTCACCAGTTCTTCCTGTACGGTGGTGAGTGACTGTGAACTGTCGAAGGAGGATTGCGCTGTGAACTGCTGCTCGAAGTCCTGGTCGTGGTTGACGTTGTTGGTGAAGCGCACATTGACGGTCATCGAGAGTTCTACCTGAGAGGAATAGCCCTCACTCGACACACCCTTGTTGCGCTGATTGTATTGTGTGATCTCACCTTCGAGCTTCAGGTCGCCGTTGCGCTTCACCAGCGACAGACGGGTATGGTTGGCATACATGTCCTTCAGTTGATTGTTGAAGATGGAATGCATCGGTCCCCACACATAACTCGACCGGATCGGGAAATCCATGATGGTGATGGTCTTGGTCTTCGTGTAGTCGATGCTCGCCCCGTTGAATTTATAGGATACGGAGCAAGCTGTCATCAACAATGACAGCAAAAAGAATGCCAAAAAAGCGGCTGCCGCTTTCGTTTTAGGTGAGTCCATACAATCTTAGTTTGCGGTATAGTGTGCGTGGTGAGATGCCCAGTTCCTGGGCGGTTTTGCTGCGGTTGCCGTTGTTGCGCTCCAGGGCTTTGATGATGGCCTGCCGCTCCTGTTCGTTCAGGTTGAGGCTCTCTGGAGTGTTGTCGGCTATCTCCTCTGCTTCAGCATCCTCCACGTTGTGAGCCCTGTCCAGTTCATGCTGGTCGTTGATGCTGTTGCCCACGGTGGTGGGGAATTGAGAATAGGCTGGGATTTTCGACGACAACGTATGGCCCTCGTCGATCTGTTTGCGCAGGCCATTGAGTTCCCGCCGCAGTTCGCTCACGTTGGCACGCAGTTCGAAAAGCACTTTGTAGAGCGCTTCCCGCTCGTTCTCGTAACTGTTTCCTCCACTGGTGTGGGGGATGGGGGCAGGCAGCGTGGTGTCGTCGTCGCTCGGGATGAACCGGCTGATGGTCTCCTCATCGATCTCCCGCTGTTCGCTGAGCACCGACATCTGTTCGGTGATGTTTTTCAACTGCCTCACGTTGCCCGGCCATTTGTATTTGAGCATTCTGCGCTTCGCACCTTCGGTCAGCGTGATGCGGGGCAGCCGGTATTTCTCGGCGATCTGCATGGCAAACAGCCGGAAGAGGAGCAGGATGTCTTCTCCGCGCTCGCGCAGGGGAGGCATCTGGATGGGAATCGTGTTGAGACGGTAATAGAGGTCTTCCCTGAACCGTCCCTCGCTGATGGCTTTACGGATATTGACGTTGGTGGCGGCCACCACGCGCACGTCGGTCTTCATCACCTTCTGTCCGCCCACACGGATATATTCCCCGTTTTCCAGCACCCTCAGCAGGCGTGCCTGGGTGGCCATAGGCAGTTCACCCACCTCGTCCAGGAAGATGGTGCCTTTGTCGGCCACTCCGAAGTAGCCTTTGCTCTCGCCGATGGCATCGGTGAAGGCTCCTTTCTCATGGCCGAAGAGTTCGCTGTCGATGGTTCCTTCCGGAATCGATCCGCAGTTGATGGCGAAATAGTTCTTCCCCCGCCGGGCCGAATGGTCGTGGATGAGTCGTGGTATGATCTCCTTGCCCACACCACTTTCGCCCACGATAAGGACGGAAAGGTCGGTGGAGGCCACTTGGAGGGCGATGTCGAGCGCGCGGTTGAGCGCATCGCAGTTGCCCACGATGTTATAGCGGTTTTTGATGTCTTGCAAGTTGCTTGTCTTCATTGGCTGACAGGATTGTGCATTAGGATCAGCGGCACAGGCTTGGCGCTTTATGCGTTTTGATCATGCTTCTTGGGGATGGTGAACCTCACTTTCTCGCTATCATCTCGCTTTTCATGATAGAGTTTTTTCAGAGGGTTGCTGAGCGGTTCGTCATATTCGGCGCGATGGCGGAAAATGTCGATGGCCAGGTAGATGGCGTCACGCAACTGTTGTTCGTTGGCGATGCCTTGACCTGCGATGTCAAACTGTGGTGTCTGTCCGGGTGTCGTGTGTACCAGAGGCAGGCCGGCGCTCACCACCACACGGTCGTTGTCGGCCAACATGCGGAGGGGAATCATCGCCTGCTCATAGAACATGGCGAGTGTGGCGTCAAAATGCAGATGGTCGTAGCGGCTGAAGAATTCATCAGCAGGGTAGGGGCCATAGACACCCACACCGGTATTGTGAAGTTCGTTGATGGCGGGTTTGATGATCTCTTCCTCCTCGGCACCTTCCTGGGGGTTCACCTGCAGGAGGGCGATGCGGGGGTTGCTCAGGCGGAAGTCACGTCGCAGACACTCGTTCAGCACCGTGGCCTTTTCTACGATCAGGTCCTTCCGGATCTCACGCAGGGCATCTCCAAGAGGGATCTCATTGGTGATGGATGCGATGCGCAGGTCGCCGTTGACATGGATGGAGAGTGATTTCCCGTCATGTCCCAACTGGTGCTCGATCTGCTGGCGTGTGGAGACCGTTGCCGTGTCGTCATTCTCCGACGGATTGGTGGCCACGGGTGCCGTGACAAGCACGTCAAAGAGTCCTTTGTCGAAATCATCGAGTGCCCGTTTCAAGGCCACACGAGCTGCCGTGGCAGATATGGGCGTGCTGGTGCCGAGGTCCACTTTCACCTCTTCGTCGAAACTGGTGAGCAAGTTGAATTTGTCGTCACGGGCCTCGCTGGCCTGGTTGATGATATTGAAGTTCACCTGCAAGTCGAGCGTCTTGCGGTGATATGCGGCAATTTTGGGTGAGCCATATAAAATAGGTGTGCACAGTTCAAGCATTGCCGGGTCGGCGAATGCTTTGAAGATGGTCTCGTATCCTATGCCGTTGGTGTCGCCGTGGGTAATGGCGATACGCAATTTTCTTTCTTCCATGTTTTTGGGTTTGAAGGGTTATGGTTAGTCTTCTTCTGTTGATTTTTCTGGGGCGTTGCCCGACCGTTCTTCGCCGATGCGTGCCGCTGTGCTCAGCAGTCCGCAGGCAGCGTAGATGTCTTCTCCCCGACTGGCTCTGATGGTGGTGAACAGTCCCCGGGCGGTGAGTTGGTCGCGCAGCCACACCATCCGCTCCTCACTGGCTCCATGCAGATCGCTGCCCGGGATCTGGTGGAAGCGGATAAGGTTGATGCGGCATTCCAACCCCTGGAGCAGGAGAAGGAGCGCACGCACATGCTCACGGGTGTCGTTGACACCGCCGAAGACGATGTATTCAAACGACAGCCGGCGCTGGTGCGTGAAGTCATACTGGCGCAGCAGGTCCACGACATCGGCGATGGGCATGGCGCGCTCTGCTGGCATCAGTGAGGCGCGCTGGTCGGCCAGGGGCGTGTGCAGGCTGATGGCCACATGGCATTCGCTCTCGTCGAGAAAACGGCGCAGTTTTTCACGGATGCCTACACTGCTCACGGTGATGCGCCGCGGACTCCATGCCCATCCGTAGGAAGCGGTGAGCAGTTGGGTGGAGCGCAGCACGGCATCGAGGTTGTCCATGGGTTCTCCCTGTCCCATATAGACGATGTTGGTGAGCGTGTCACGCTCAGGAAGCGCATACACCTGGTTGAGGATGTCGCCGGCGGTGAGGTTTCCCTCAAATCCTTGTCGGCCAGTCTGGCAAAACTCACAATGCATCTTGCAGCCCACCTGTGACGACACGCACAACGTGGCGCGGTCGCCGTCGGGGATATAGACCGTCTCCACCTCCCGGCCGTTGCTGGTGGGGAAGAGGTATTTCACCGTGCCGTCGGTGGAGCGCTGGCAACTGGTCGGCGGCATCATTCCCACCTCGTAGATCTCAGAGAGTCGGGCGCGGTTGGCTTTTGAGAGGTTGGTCATCTCGTCGATGGAGGCCACCCCACGGCGATAGAGCCAATCGGCTATCTGCCCTCCGGTGAAAGAGGGCATTCCCATGGCGCTGACCGCAGATTTCAACTCGGCCAGGGTCATTCCCATCAGTGGCTTTTTCGTTTGGTTCATAGTGACTGTCAAGCAGTATCGTCCACTTGGTGATGCAAAGGTAATGAAAACCGAGCGCAGAACAAAATGAACCGTTCATTTTTTGTGCCGAGGTGCGTTTATCTTCTCTTAAAATTGGTAAATATGGTCTTGACACCCCTCTGGGGAAGTGGAAATAGTAACAAATAAAAAAGGCAGAAAAAGTGGCTCACGGGGATTGTCCCCATGATCCATGGCGGTTTTCAGCAGCCCCGAGGGCTGAATTTTATATAATTTTTGAAACACATTTTTGATAAATTTCTCGGCGTAGCCGACTTCTGTATCAAGCACGCAAAGCGTGCTGAGTAATGATCAGCCTTCGGCTGGAAATGATATAAAATTCAATTCAAAAATTATATAAAATCACATAAGCAAAATGAAAGATTAAAAAATGAATCCCTGGCTCACGGGTACTGTCCCCATGATCCAATTTTCCCATTTCCCCATCTTAATTCTTCATCTTTCATTTTTCATCTTTCATCTTAATTCTTCATCTTTCATCTTTCATTTTTCATCTTTTTACGTTTTTCATCTTTCATCTTTTCTCTACTTTCCTGTAGGTGAATGGGTCGAAATGCACCACACCTATGGCCTCGAGGGCCTCGCGGCTGCGGCGCACGTCGTCTTCTGTATTGTAATCAGGGATGAGCGGCAAACGTACGGTCACACGGTCTTTCATGCCATCGTGCGACAGCAACCAGCGCAGATGGTTGATGACGATCGTGTTGTCGCATGATGTGTAGCGGCGATAGATGGCCGCATTCATATCTTTGATGTCGACAATCCATGCTTTGACGTGGGGCAACAGACGTCTGAGATGACGGATATCCACGTGAAGGCTGGTCTCGAGGGTGATGTTCCACCGGCTGTCGGCCTTCTGGCAGAACTCCTCGATGAAACGGCTCCGCAGGCATGGCTCACCTCCTCCGAAAGTGATACCGCCACCCGTGGCCAGGAAATACAAATTATCGATACTCACCTCGTTGAGCAACGCTTCGGTGGTCATCTCGCGCCATATCCCGTCGCTTCGCTGACAGGAATAGTTGATGCAATATCGGCAACGGAGCGGACAGCCATGGAAAGCCACCAATGTCGTGACACCCTGGCCGTCGACGGAGAGACGGTGGCGCGCTATGCCGATCAGCGGGGCTTTTTCCATCTTATGGCTGGAAAATGATGGGCATCGTATATTTCACCCTGACAGCATGATTGCCTTGAGTGGCTGGCTTCCATTTGGGCATGGCATGGATGACACGCAAGGCCTCCTCGTCGAGTTGCGGATGGACGGGCCTGACGACCTTGGCATCGCTGATGCTGCCGTCTGCCTCCACGATAAAAGAAGTGATGACGGTTCCCTCGATATCCATCTTACGTAGTGAGTCGGGATAGTTGAGATGGGTGGTGATGAATGTTTTCAAGGCTTGAGGACCGCCAGGGAAAGAAGGATTCTGCTCGATTTGGGCACCAAAGACATCCTCCTCGCCGGTCGCGCTCTTGGAGACCATCGTGCTGGGCGAACAGGATTGACTGAGGGTGTCGGCTATTTGCTCACGGATGAAACCGTCGGTAGCGGTGGGTATTTCCGTCAAGGGGCTCGCGATGGAGTCTCCTTGCAGGGTATCCGATGGATCAATCAGATAGCCTGCCTCTTGTCCGCCCCCGAAAGGAAGCATATGACAACTGCTGAGAGCGGCCACACCCATGCTGACCCCTACGATACTCACGGCCTTGCCAAGGGTGCGGCGCCTGTCCAGCGCCAGTTCGATATCTTTCAACTCCTGCTCACATTTGGGGCAGGTGCCCAGACAGTCACCCTTATGAGGGCAGACTGCCGGCTCGTATGGGATATCATTGGCCCGTGCTATTTGGCGGCGGACTTCTTTCAGCGTCTCACAGATATGTTTTCCTAATGTCATTATTGAAATCTTTTTAATGGGGTGAATGATGTTCGTTTCGCAAAAATAATGTTTTCCATCCATAGTCCTTGTGAAAAAAGGAGGTTTTAATATATTTTATAAATACTTTACAAGACCATATCTCGTTTTTTTTGTGTAAGTTTGCACCTAAAAATAAAAAACCACTGAATGATGAGAGGAAAAATTGACTGTTTCCTGCCGTTCGAGGACCTGAAAGTGACACAGGAAATCATCACGCAACTGCATAATGACAAGGTTGTCAGACATATCTATCTGCTTGTGAGTAAGGAATTGGCGACTGAAGGGGAGTGCCCCGCCGGATGCACGCTGGTGCCCGTCGACAGGCCTCTGTCATCGTCGGCCATGATGGCCATGGCTCAGCATGCGGATGCCGATTATGTGTTGCTGGTCACCAAGACCACGCCGCTGCTGTTGGGCATGCAGGCTCTGGAGCGGATGCTGAGGGTGGCCAGCGAGGCGGATGCTCCTTTCGTCTACTCCGACCATTACTCCGTGGAGAACGGGCAAACCGTAAAACATCCGGTCATCGACTACCAGAAGGGCAGCATCCGTGATGATTTCGACTTCGGTTCCTTATTGCTCATCCGCACCGACATGGTGCGCGACTATGCCCGGCAGGAGCATGATGACAACTACCTCTATGCTGGTCTCTATGACCTCAGACTTTTCATCAGCCGCCGAGGTACCTTGCTCCACCTACGGGAATTCCTTTATACGGAGGAGGAATTTGACTTGAGGAAAAGCGGCGAGCGGCAGTTTGACTATGTCAACCCGCGTAACCGTGAGGTACAGGTGGAGATGGAGAAGGTGGCGACAAGGCATCTCAAGGAGATCAACGCCCTCGTGGACACCTCCGTATACATCGAACCTGATTTTTCCGAACAACAGTTTGAATACGAGGCTTCGGTGGTCATCCCTGTGCTCAACCGTGAGAAAACCATCTGCGATGCTGTGGAATCGGCACTCGCTCAGAAGACCACGTTCAAATACAATGTCATCGTCGTGGACAATCATTCCACTGATGCCACCAGTCAGTTGCTGCGCAACTATGATGATCCGAGACTGGTGCACATCATCCCGGAAAGACATGACTTAGGCATCGGAGGATGCTGGAATGTGGCTGTTGTCGATGACCGCTGCGGCAGATTCGCCGTGCAACTCGACAGCGATGACCTCTATTCCTCTGAAAACACCTTGCAGCAGATCGTCGACGCCTTCTATCAGCAGAAGGCGGCCATGGTGATCGGGTCCTACCGCATGTGTGACTTCCAGTTGCAGACACTGCCGCCGGGAATCATCGACCACAGGGAGTGGACCGATGAGAATGGCTGCAACAATGCGCTGCGCATCAACGGACTGGGAGCGCCAAGAGCTTTCTTTACGCCTTTGCTCCGGCAGGTGCTCTTCCCCAATACCAGTTATGGGGAGGACTACGCGATGGGACTGGCTTTCAGCAGAAGGTATCGCATCGGAAGGATATACGATGAACTGTATCTCTGCCGCAGATGGGGTGGCAATAGTGACGCCGCCCTCAGCGTGGAGCGCGTGAATGGCAACAACAGTTACAAAGACCAGTTGCGCACCATCGAGATCTCCGCACGCCAACAGCAGGCGGCAGGGGGTGCGTATAAATTCGGGGGAGGGTCACTCGAACGCTTCTTCAACCGGCAACTGGAGCGGTGGGAGGATGCCAGACAGCGTTACCGCGACCTGCACAACGTGATGACACGTGAGTTGCCGCACGACAACTTGCCGTTGACGCTCGTCGCACAATGCAACCCGGCTCGTATCGTCTCGACAGGAGCCAAGATCGACCAGAAGCATATCGCGGAGAGACCTTGTTTCCTTTGTGAGAAAAACAGACCACAACAGCAGATTATCAAGGCTTTTGACGGAAAACTGGATATCCTGGTCAATCCTTTCCCCATCTTGCCCACGCATTACACCATCGTGGCCAAGAAGCACCAGCCACAACAGATACGTGACAATTATTATGAGATTCACAGGCTTCTGGAGCAGAATCCGCAACTCATGGTGTTCTACAATGGACCCAGATGCGGGGCGTCCGCACCCGACCATCTGCACCTGCAGGCTGGCACATCGGGCGTGTTGCCGCTTCAGAAAGCATGGAAAAGACTGTCGCGTAACCTTGAGCGGCTGACAGCGCTCAATGATGTTGAGGGCATTTATGCCATCAGCGATTATCCCTGCCATGCGCTGTTGGTGAGAAGCCGCAGCAAGAACAATGGCGAACAACTTTTTAAGCGTCTTTACGACGCGCTCGACACTGTCGTGACTGACTCGGAGAGAGCGCAGGGCGAGGAACCCATGCTCAATATCGTGGCATGGAAGGAGGAGAATGACTTCCTCAGCGTGGTATTCCCAAGAAGACGGCACCGACCTGCCTGCTATACGGAGGTAGGGGAGAAAAACATGATGGTGAGTCCGGGCGCTCTCGATATGGCGGGACTGGTCATCATGCCCAGAAAGGAGGATTTCGAAAAAGTGGATGCGGAGATGGTCTGTGGCATCCTGCGTGAGGTGGCTATCGGCCAGTCGGATATGGAGGCTCTCAAGGCAAGGCTCACGGGTGACGCCCGTCAGACCGGACCTAGCATGATGGAGATGGAGCCGACGGTGACCGTGGGTATCGTGAGCGGTGAGAAAATCAAGTTTGCCCTCAACAAGCCTCATACAGCCAAGGGGGAGATCATCGAGGGAGAGCAGACGGTGGAGTTTTGCGAGGGTGCCATCTTGTGGAACGGCAACCAATACAGGGAACTCTCGTTTGCGCCCAAGTCTCCGGCAGCATCTTTCTCGCTATACGAGGTTTCCATCGGACGGCAGTTCCATTGGGAAAGAAAGCAGACCCAGACATTTACGGGGGTGCTGAGACTGGTTGTGGAGGCCGACAAAATAGTGGCTATCAATCAGTTGCCGGTGGAGGACTATCTGGCCAGCGTCATCTCCAGTGAGATGAAGGCCACCTCATCGCTCGAACTGCTCAAGGCGCATGCAGTCATCTCCCGGAGTTGGCTCCTGGCACAGATGGAGCGCAGAAAGAAGATCAGCAAGACGGGCGACCATTTCTTCTCCTTCGTCAAGAAAGAGGATGAGATTATCCGATGGTATGACCGGGAAGACCATGCCATCTTCGACGTGTGTGCCGATGATCACTGCCAGCGATATCAGGGCATCACGACCATGACCGACAAGAAGGCGGCGGAGGCCGTGAAGGCCACCCGAGGACAGGTGCTTGCCTTCGGCGGCGAGATCTGTGATGCACGGTTCAGCAAATGCTGCGGTGGCGTGACAGAGGAATTCCAGTATTGCTGGGACAATATCGCAAAACCCTATCTGAGGGCTGTCGGTGACTATCCGGAAAACACCTTGCCTGACCTCAGGGTGGAGCAGAATGCGAGAAAATGGATTATGACACAGCCCAAGGCGTATTGCAACACCCGTGACAGGGAAATCCTCACCCAGGTGCTCAACGACTATGACACCGAGACGACAGACTTCTATCGCTGGACGGTGGTGTATACCCAAGAGCAACTGGCCGCACTTCTCGCCGAGAAAGTCAAGGTTGACTTCGGGGGTATCAAGGCCTTGCAGCCTGTGGAGCGGGGAAGGAGCGGACGCATCTCACGGTTGAGAATCGTCGGCACCAAATGCTCTTTGGTGATCGGGAAGGAACTGGAGATCAGGCGTGCGCTGAGCGAGACCCACCTGTTGAGTTCGGCTTTCGTGGTCGATACGGAGGATGAGCAGAAGGGACTGCCCGGGAAATTTATCCTCCATGGTGCCGGATGGGGACATGGCGTGGGCCTTTGTCAGATCGGCGCGGCTGTCATGGGACAGCAGGGAAAATCCTATGAGGAGATCTTGTTACATTATTACCGCGATGCGGACATCAAAAGATTGTATAAATGAGTAAGAGAAGAAATCCATGGGCATGGATCCCGTCGCTTTATCTGGCGGAGGGACTGCCTAATGTGTTGGTGACGGCAGTGGCTGCTGTCATGTATATGCAGTTGGGAATGACAGATACGGAGATCGGTCTCTACACGGGATGGCTCGGCCTTCCCTGGGTCATCAAACCGTTTTGGAGTCCTTTTGTCGATCTTTGCAAGACCAAGCGGTGGTGGGTCTTGGCCATGCAGGTGCTTCTGGGCTCTGCACTGGCTGGTGTGGCCTTCACGCTCAACACGCCATGGTGGTTTCAGGGCACGATGTGCTGCTTCTTCCTCATGGCTTTTGCCAGTGCCACGCACGACATCGCTGCCGACGGTTTCTATATGCTTGCACTCGACGACCACCAGCAGGCGTGGTATGTGGGCATCCGTAACACGTTTTATCGGATCGCGGTCATCATGGGCAACGGCGTGCTGGTGCCCGTGGCGGGACTGCTCGCTAAGGGAACGGGAAACAGCGAGGCCTTCGCCTGGAGCCTGGTGTTCTTCGGACTGGCGGCTCTGTTCATCGCCTTGTGGCTTTACCACGGTTGGATGATGCCGAAACCAGATGATGATGAACGGAGGACGGCGACAGTGGCTGAGGTGACAAAGGGCATCGTGAAGATGTTTAAGACCTTCTTCACCAAGATGCCTGTCCGTCTCACGATTTTCGCCATGCTTTTCTTCTTGTTCTACAGGTTGCCGGAGGCCATGCTCAACACGATGACGAAGACGTTCTTGCTCCGGCCCAACGAGGAGGGTGGCCTGGGGCTTTCGACCATCGACTATGGCATCGCCAGCGGCACCGTGGGCATGATCGGCCTCACGCTCGGTGGTATCCTCGGTGGCATCCTCGCCGGTCGTGATGGACTGAAACGGTGGCTGTGGCCGATGGTCTGCGCCATCTCCTTGCCCGACATCGTCTATGTCTGGCTCAGTTATGAGATGACCAACAACCTGATGGTCGTGAGCGTGTGCCTGTTTATCGAACAGTTTGGCTATGGACTGGGCTTCACTGCTCTAACCTTATATATGCTATATTACTGCAAAGGGGAGTTCAAGACATCCCATTATGCCATCTGCACCGGTATCACTTATCTCGGACTGATGTTGCCTGGCATGGTGTCGGGATTCCTGAAGGACGCCATGGGTTACCGCACGTTTTTCATCTTTGTCATGGTGCTGTGCGTTGTGACGTTTGTGGTGTCGGCATTCATTAAGATCGACCCTGAGTTTGGCAAGAAAAAAGCAGCCTGAACGGATGAATCATTCAAAGAGACATAAAAGACACTTGCAGGTGGGCAGAAAGGCGTTGTGGACACCCTTGCTCAGTTTGACGAGGGGGGTGATGCTTTTCTCCTTGCTGGCGGTGGTCATGGTCATGCTCAAGCGGATGGGGTACAGCAACACATGGACAACTGCCGCGACGTCGATGCTGGTGCTGACGCTTGTGTTCCGCCAGTGGGCGGTGGCCCTGATCAGCAGGTGGTGGCCGGTGAAATGGTGGCTGGTGCTCTCGCAGGGCTTGTTTGCCGTGGCCATGCTGATGGTGTCGCCTCCTGCCGTAGGGCAGAGTGACTTCGTAAATTGGACCTGGCTGGTATTGGCGGCGGTCAGTGCCGGCATCCATGACGTGGCGGTATCACGCTACTCCATGCCTTGGCACAACGGCCAACGGTTGGGGCACCTGATGGCCTCTTTGATGTCTTTTCTGTTGGCTGCCTTGCTGGTGATGGGATTGTGCCTGATGATTGCCGGCGACCTGGAGGTGATGGAGCGCAACCTCAGTGATGCGTGGGTCAGGGTGTTGCGGCTCATCGGTATTTTCATGGCCGTGGTGGCTTTGCTCGTCGCTGGCGGCATGAAGGTGGAGAGAGATCTGCAACTGGGAGGATGGACGGCATTGCGCATGTGGTGGATGCGTCCGCACCGGTGGATGTGGGCGATATTCATCGTGCTCTTTTCCATGCATGAATGGATGTTGTGGAGAGGGACGTTGCTGTTTCTCATCGACCCGGGAAGCATCGGCGGACTGTCGTTCGGTCCGATGGAGGCTGGATTCGCACAAGGCTCCGTGGCGGTGCTGGCGATGATGGCAGGGGTGATTATCGGGTATCAGACCGTGAAGAAATGGGGCATCCGGCGATGTCTGTGGCCGATGGCTGTCGCAGCGACCTTGCCCGATGTGCTTTTGCTGTATCTCTCTTTCAGGATGCCCTCGGATGTCTGGACGGTGTCGATGCTGCTGGCCATGGAGGGTTTGGCCCTCGGGTTCGCCCTGGCAGTCTTTCTGGTCTATGTCAGGTGCAGTGTGCCCGGACGTCAGATGGCGGCTCATGCCGACGCTTGCGTGTCGTTGTTGTTGCTGTCGGCATGGTTGGCGGGCATGATGACCGGATTCATGCAAGATATGCTGGGCTACCGCAGATTCTTTCTGATTGTCGTGGCGCTGGCGGTGTTGGCTGTCGCCTCGCTGTTGCTGCTCCGGCTGGCGGCAGGCCAGCAATGGCATCGCAGGCTGATGTCGGTAGAGGATTAGTCTCTGTAGCGGCGCACGATGTCACCATATTCTTCGATGCGGCGGTCGCGGAGGAAGGGCCACCAACGGCGCACTTGTTCGCTGTGCCCCAAATCAAGGTTGATGAGGGCTGACGCTTCCTCTTTCTCACTGGCACGGTAAAGGATTTCTCCTTGTGGACCTGCCACAAAACTACTTCCCCAGAATTGGATACCTTTTGTCTGACCGGTCGGGTCGGGCTCAAAACCGACACGGTTGACGGTGACCACCGGAAGACCGTTGGCCACGGCATGGCCGCGCTGCACCGTCGTCCAGGCTTCCCGCTGACGCTGCTGTTCGTCGATGGGGTCGCTGCTCTCATAGCCGATGGCCGTGGGGTAGATGAGCAGGTCGGCGCCTGCCAACGCCATCAGGCGGGCTGCCTCGGGATACCACTGATCCCAGCAGACGAGGACACCAAGACGGCCTACGCTGGTGTCGATGGGGCGGAATCCCAGGTCACCAGGGGTGAAGTAGAATTTCTCGTAGTAGGCGGGATCGTCGGGAATATGCATCTTGCGATATCTGCCGGCTATTGACCCGTCGCGCTCCATCACCACGGCGGTGTTGTGGTAGAGACCGGGGGCACGGCGCTCAAAGAGGGAGGTCACGATGACCACATCCAGGTCCTTGGCCAACTGGCCGTAGAAGGTGGTCGAGGGCCCGGGGATGGGTTCGGCGAGGTCGAAATGACCGACGTTCTCCTCTTGGCAGAAATAAAGGGAGTTGTGCAACTCTTGCAGTACGATGAGTTGCGCACCTTGGCGTGCAAGGTTGGTGATGCCGTTGCTCAGACGGCGCATGTTGTCTTCACGGTCTGGGGTGTTGTGCTGCTGCAGCAATCCGATGTTCAGTTCTTTTTTCATGATGCAAGGTAATGGTTGTTGTCGTGGCGGTCAGTGGGTGGTGATGATTATTATACTAGTCACGCTTGTTGGATGTGGTGAGATGGTGGGTTGTCGGATGTGGTGAGGCGGAGTGCTCCCTCAGGGTATTGCATGGTGAGGCAATGGATAGAACCATGTTGCCGGATGATGGTGCGGGCATCGATGCCGATGATGTCGCGGTCGGGGAAAGCTTCTGCGATGGTGGTGAGAGCTTGTTGGTCTTTCTCAGCCTGGGCATAGGTGGGCACGAGCACGGCACCGTTGATGATCAAGAAGTTGGCATAGGTGGCAGGCAGACGCTCTCCCGCCTCGCAGATGGCATCAGGCATGGGCAGCGGCAACAGCCGGTAGGGCTTTCCTGCGGTGGTGCGCAGTTGGTGAAGTTGGGCGCAGAGGGCTGCGAAGTCGGCATATTGTTCATCGGCCGGGTCATCGCAAGTCACATAGAGCAGGGTGTCTGCCGGTGCACATCTAACGATCGTGTCGATGTGTCCGTCGGTGTCATCACCGGTCAGCGTGCCGTGGTCGAGCCAGACGATACGGTTGGCGTGCAGACGGAGGCGCAGTTGCTCTTCCAGACCGTCGCGGTCAAGGGGTTGGTTGCGGTGTGGGGCCAGCAGACAAGTGCTGGTGGTGAAGATGGTGCCTTGTCCGTCGCTCTCGATGGCTCCTCCCTCAAGCACGAAGTCATCGTGTGACTGCAGTTTCCCGCCCAGCATGCCGGAAGCAGTCAGGTGCCGGTTGATGGCATTGTCGAGTTGGGAGGGGAATTTCTCTCCCCAACCGTTGAAATGGAAGTCGAGCAACAAGGGTGAGGCATGAGGATTTTGGCGGTCGAGCAGGGTGATGGCTCCGTGGTCACGGGCCCACGTGTCGTTGGTGGGACAGGAAAAAAGCGTGATGCGGCGGAGAGCCTCGGCCGACAAGTGCTGCCGGAGCAGACGCAGAAGGCCTTCTGTGTCGGGAACGACGATAAGTAAGGACTCATAGCGGGTGATGGCGTCCGCCAATGTCAGAAACGTGGCCGTGATCTCGTCAAGACAGTCTTTCCAGTCGGTGTCGGCATGGGGCCAGGTGAGTTGGATGCCGTCCTGGCGGTACCATTCGGGTGGGAGGTAGTAGTGGTCGTCCATCTGTTGAAATTTTTATGCTGAGGCTATCTTTTTCGCCCGAAGGACAAAAATAAGATAAAAATAATGATTGCACAAATCCTGAAGGCTTTTCAACCTCGTTATGGGCTTTTTTCTTCGTTTTTTTTCTTGATTTTTCTTTTCCTTGATGAAAAATACGATTTTTTATCTATTTTTGCTTTCAAAAGAAAAAAGCGGCATATGAGATGTAGATTTGCTCCAATAGCGATATTGTGTGGCCTGATGCTGATGGCTGGGGCATGCAAGAACAGGTCGGCGAAAAATCCAACCGTCAGCAAACCTGTCAAGGGGATTTATGACAAAGAAAGTGCTGATAGGATGGGGGAGGCCTCGCCATCAAAAATAGCTGACACTGCGGATAAAGGTGCCGGCAAGACGAAGACGTGGCCGAGAGCGATGGAACTGCCGGCACCGGTCAAGGGAAAACCGGAACAGTTGTTGCGGCGAACAGGGTATTATGTGTCTTATAACGCCAACTTGAAGGTGCCCAACTGGGTGGCGTGGCATCTCACAGCGGCCCATACTGAAGGACGCAACTACCGCGATGGGCATGAGTTCTACGAGGATGAGGAGGTGGCATGGCCCAGGGCAACCAATGATGATTACCGAAATTCGAAATATGACCGGGGACATCTCTGCCCGTCTGGTGATAATAAATGGGACAAGATGGCTCAAAGGGAGTCTTTCCTGTTTACCAATATCTGTCCGCAGAACCATCAACTCAACAAGGGGGACTGGAATGACCTGGAACAACAATGCCGTTATTGGGCGAAAAAGATGGGTGACCTCTATGTCGTCGCAGGACCGGTTTTTTATCACGGCGCCCAAAAGACCATCGGAAGGAATGGGGTGGCTGTGCCTGATGCGTTCTTCAAGGTGCTGCTGTCCGACGGCAGGAGGGCCAAGGCCATCGGATTCCTCTATCCCAATGATGGGGGTGATTACGAGATGGACAGATGTGTGAGGTCGGTGGATGAGATAGAGCGCCTCACAGGATTTGATTTCTTCCCCTTGCTCGATGACGGGGTGGAAGACGTGATCGAGGCCGCCTCCAACAGAAAAATGATCGATGATTGGCAGGTGGAGAAGGCCGTGGCTTTCTACCGCGACAAGGACAGATGATGTTATAGAGTCTTTTGATTCTTAAATGAAAAATTGTGATAGATTTATCAGCATCAACCAACAATAAGTATGAAAGCAAATATTGTTTCAGATAACCAGTCTCCTCAAAAAATCAATCATTTTATCTTGACCCGTTTTAATGTGCGTCTCTACCCCAAAGATAAAAATGGTAATGACACACTCACTCCCGAATGGCTGGAGAATCGTTTTCAACTTTTTGAGCGATACACCTTGCCCAGTTTGTCGGCTCAGACTTGCAAGGATTTCACATGGATTATCCTGATCGATAATAGGACACCACAAGTCTTCAAAGACCGGCTGAATGAACACAAGAAACGATGCCAAAACATACAGGTTATCAAGTTGATGACCGACAAGGGAAATCTCTCCACAAAAGTGTTCAGTGAGGTCATTCAGAACGAAATGAAGAACCTCTATGGCAATAACTATAAGGACGGCAAGGTGCTCACCACCTGGATGGACAATGATGATGCACTGGCGATAGATTTCGTTGAGCGGTTGCAACAGGAGGCTATGGCTCAGCCTTTGAAGCGACCCACGTTTATCGCTTTCCATTATGGCCTGCAATATTTCACACAGCAGAACATCGCGGTCAGACATCGATTTAAGAACAACCACTTCATCTCATTGATAGAGAAAATGCAACCAGGTGAATTTCCGAAAACCGTCTTCGGATATGGCACTCACTGGTATGTGTATACCTTCGAAGATCGTTGCGATATCCATCAGGTGGCTAATCGTGACAAGGCGGCATGGATAGAGGTGGTGCACAAGAGGAATGTGGCCAACGACATCCTACCGAGGATGTATTGGTATAGACCTATCAGCGATGTGCATCTCCTGGAAAAGGAATTCGGATTGGATGTGGTGCTTGACCAGCATAATGGTAGAAAGTTATTTACCACCATCCTGCCTAAGATCCTCAAAGTGAATGCACGGCATTTCTGGACAAGAGCGCTGGAGAAGTCGGGTCTGAGGAAAAGACGGAAATAGGTCAGTTGCTTGTGCCGCCATTGTTGCTTGTGCCGCCATTGAGAATGATGTTGACGGTCAGCATCACATCGGTGACGTCCACGACTTGGTCATCATTGATATCTGCGTTTTCGGAGATGAAGACATCCAACGGATTGCCTATGATATGATTGACCATCAGCATCACATCGGTGACGTCCACGATCTTGTCGCCGTTCACGTCACCTAAAAGTTTGGCGACTGCATCCTTGTTGAAGACCGGGCGCACGCACTGGCCGTCGCACCTTCCGCCATATTCGTACCATCCATAATCATCAAAGCCAAGGTAGTAAGCTCCTCCCACATCTTCTGGGTCGGATGTGCGTGACCAATAGGCACCGCCATCGAGCAGCATGTCGTCAAGACGCCATCCTGTTTCGGGCAGGAAGATGGTATTGCCGTTGGCACCCTTTACCTCATAGCCATTGACTCCCCATACAGTGGTCTTTGTCCATTCACATTCGTTTCTTAATTCGTCTAACTGCTCCTTGGAGGGTGTCCGCCATTGGTTGCCCCAATTGACGTAGGCAGCATCATCTTCTGGATCAAGTTCGTATTTGCCATCTGTGAAACCATCCTTACCTCGGCTGCTGTCGGAGCAGTATTTGGTGAAACTGGTGTCAAAGCCTGAAACTTCGCCCCACTTGTAGTTCTCCCAATTAAACAGGTAACCATCAGAGGTGTCAAAATCGTGACCTGTCGTGTCGCCCCAGGCGAAGTAGAGACCGGATTCTTGGGGACTGAATGCACCCACATTACAGGTGGCCCATAGTGTGCCGCTGGTTAACCCGAGGTCTACGTATTCGTGCTCATCATTGTTGCCGAGTCTCACGAAGTCATCACCGCTGATACCTTCTACAGACCATCCTTTTTCTTTTGCCACGGTTATCTGCTCATCTGTGATGGCGTTTTGCTCTGCCGCATTGTTCAGGTCTATCACCACCATATAACCGCCGTTGGGGGGAGAGGGAAGCGAGTTGACCAGGTTTTCCATTGCCTGATCCTTGATTTTGTTGTTGTAGATATACAATTGGAACAATTCGTCGCAGCCCGTCAAGTCAAGCGATGTCAGTTGGTTGTCATTGCAATTAAACATCATCATTTTATGATGGTTGGTCACGTCAATCGCTGTCAATTGGTTGTTTTCGCAAAACAATTGTTCCAGCACCAGATTGTTGGTGACATCAAGTGCTGTCAGACGGTTTCCTGAGCACGACAGAACGCCTAAGTTGGGATTGTTGGCGACGATAAGTTCGGGCAGTTGATTGTCGTTACAGTAGAGAAGTAGCAGGTTCTCATTGTTGGTGACATCAAGCGTGGTCAAAAGGTTATTGCTGCAATCCATTTTTCTCAGTTCCGGGCACAGGGAGACGTTGAGCGAGACGAGTTGGTTATAGTCACAAGACAATTCTCTTAATTTGGGATTGCCTGACAGGTCGAGAGAGGTGATTCTGTTGCGCTTTTCTTCAGGTGTATCCACATTATTGCCTACATCAAGATTTGTCAGTTGCTTGAAGTTCTCTATACCGCTAAGGTCTTGTATGTTGCATCCTCTTGCTGTAATCTTGGTGATTCCCGACATCTCAGCGTCAGTAATGACAGCATCTTTACCATAGGATTGGGAGAGCAGCCACTCGCGGAAGTTATTATCGGGGAAATTGGTCTCGTTGATATTGACACCGCTCACGATTTCAGGAATTTTCTCAAAATTGATTGTGATCGTCATCATCATTACACCATCGGGCATTGTGAAAGAATAGATGCCATTAGAATGCTGGGTGACATTTTCACTTGACAAATTTTCATCGTATGTGATACCCGTGAACCGGTAATTGCTATAAGGATTAAAATCGAAGTAAACAGTTTCGCCAGGTTCTGCTATGCCTACTTGTGAACCTGCATTATACGTTCCCAACTCCATCTCCGTTCCTACACGGACCTCGCCCGCTTCGTATGGCTTGGCCATGATGACGATATACTGCGCCCAGGTAAATGTGCTGGCAAATAGTGTCATAAGCAGGGTTAACAATGCTCGCATATGCTTCTTTGGAGTGTGTTTTATTGTTTCCATATATATAATTAAGGTTTTTATGAGATAATCTGGCAGCAAAGATAAGGAAAAATAGTAAAAATACCAACGATTGACAAAAATCGCTGTAAAGTTGCGCTTTTTTTTGCCACTTCGGACAGTTTTTGATGCCTTTCCCCGTTTTTATCGTCTTTTTCCGTGGTTGTCCGAACAAGATAGACGGTTATCTGACGGAAAAATTGCGGCGTAGCGAAAATCTGTATTCCTTTGCAATGTCAAAACGAAAAAACAGAAAACAAAATAAAAAAACAAATAAAAAAATTACGATTATGAAAAAGAATGTTTTTGTATTGGTATTGTTCTGCTGTCTCTCAATGATGGCTCATGCAGAAATCGCAAAGTATTGTATGTCCTACTCCGACTTCGTGGCCGGTAACTGGAAATCTGTTGACGAACTGACACAAGGTCGCACCAAACAGGCTTGTCAGATGAAGTTCAACAACAATCAGTTCAGATTCAAGACTGGTGACAAGGTGGCTGACAAGTTGCTGAAAAAGGAAGCCTTTGCCGTGATGTATGGCGAACATATATATGTCAATTGCCGGAATCTCCGTGTCAACGGTACTTACCTCGACATCTCAGGTTACACGCATGCAGTGTGCTACGGTAAAGACAAGTTGTGTGTGATGGCTTATAAGAACCACGATGCATCATTCCTCTTAGGATTAGGATTGGGTCTTGCCGGTTGTTACGTCGACAACACAGCATTGAAAGTGGGAATGGAAGTCGGGTCGATCGGTTTGTGGGTTGGCAATGAATACCTGAGCCGTGCCGTATGTTATCTCGTTGACAGCGATGCCCAGCCTGATGGCAAGATTGCCACCACACGCATGAATGATGATTTCATGGAGAAATTGCTCAACAACGATGCACCCTTGTTGGAGAAGTACAAAGCTGCTGGCAACAAGCATAACCGCCAGTCTGCCTCCAACGTGCTCCCCATCTTGATGGAGAAAGGTCTTGTGAGCACAAGCGCCGTCTATTGATACTATGAGATATCCAAAAAACTCGCCGCTCTTTCTTTATGGAAAGGCGGCGAGTTTTTATTTTAGGATATCTCATTTCAAGTATTCTTCCATCGTCTCTTGATAAACGTTGCCATAGTTCTTGGTGTTGTAGAGCTTGACGTGGGAGCCGGAAACCGAGCGTGCGAGAGAGTAGTAGAGATTTCGCATGGAGATATGCGGATTCAGCAAGATGGTTTCTTGGAAACGATCGGTGAAATAGTTTGTCAGATAGACACCGATTTGATTGCTCCAACCAGAGGCGTGGCTCTCCTCGTAAGGACTGGCGGAAGTGAGAAAGAGCGTACCGGGCAAATTCTGGCACTGTTGCCCAAGACCGCCAGCATAGCAGGCTTCCACACAGACGAACATCTTGTGGTGAGGGGTATCGGCAAGGATGTCTTGTATCGTGGTGTAACGTATCGACCGCTGGTCGCCGAAATCTAGAGAACCGGGTGTGCCGTGACTGCTCCAGAATATGTAGATGTTGTCATTGGGTGTGGAAGAGATGACTCGGGGCAGCCGGTCGCTGGACTTTCCTTGCAGGATATTGGCCATATCGGTTTGTGTGATATCGTCGAGATGATAATCGATGGCCGATGGGGTGTATAGGTTGTCGCCCGCTTCATTGATGCGGATGGCCCCGGGGTCGTTGGTGTTGCTCTTGCTGTTGGCTATGTCATCATTGGCTATAAGCACGATATGGTCATCATCGTAACCATGTTGGCGAAGGATCTGATACATGGCGAAGACATCTGACTGGAAACGGTAGTTTCTCCAACCTGTGGAACCGGCCACCAACAAAGCCCATCGGTCGGATAGGGGCGGGTAGGTGATTTCAGGGGTGTCATCTTCGAAATAATCTATCTTGGAGGCTGTCCATTGCCAGGGATCCTGAGAAGAGATGGAGTGATTCGTGCTCTCCGAGGTGGCGTATCCCAGTGTGATGAATGAGCCTTGGTAATAGCGCCAGTGCCGGTAGGTGGAATGGAAATGGTTGGTGTGGGTGTTGGGGTCAAACAGCCAACGCCCTGAGGCTCCGTAGATGGAAGGACTGACACCCTGCTGGAGCTGACTGAATATCTGTCTCATGCCATCGGTGTAACATCCCCATGCTGTGCCATTGTTGCCCGTGGTCACCGAACGGATGGACTGGATGAGCGACAGTCCTGTGTGCTGCGACAGCATGTCGGCAAAGGCGACGAGGCAGAGAGCGTCGTAGAACTGCGCCTCACCATTCATCATTTCGGAGGAGAAATGCTGGCGGTAGGCTTGGCTGAACCCTGACTCCGGCCATGCGGAGAGATCGATGCCCTCGTAGGACACCTCTGAGTCGTTGCTCAGGTTCTTTGCAATGGAGGGGGTGATGAAGAGGTCGGAGCAATAAAAGCGTGGAAAGCAAAGGTCTTTTGTCTTATCTGATTGTAGCAGACGGGTCAGCTCTTCATCGAGGGCCAAAGCGTCATTCACGCTGCTAGGAACAAAGATGACGCTGTTGAATTTCATCTGGATGTCGTCTGACGGCAGGGAACGGACATGCTCGCGCAGTTCGTCGGTATTTTTGTATGGTAGCACACCTTTGATCTCCAGACCATATTCTTCTGCGATGAAACCAAACCAGTCGATATATGCGCTGTGGTTCTCCACCAGGTCATCGGCTTCGGTGGGAGCCAGTAAGGTGATGGTGCGGATCGGCGAGAGACTCTGTCGGGCGATGGTGGCGATAAGGATCTCCAACTGCGTGATGTCGCATTCGGCCATGTTCCACACATAGTCTTTGTCGGAGAATACACGTTGATACTCCACATTGGTGGCCATAGGCGAGATCATGGGCTTACGATAAGCGGCTTTCTGGGGATTTTGCTCAATCACCTTTCCCAGAGTGATGGCCATATCTCGCGCGAGCTGTGAGGTGCAGGGGCCGATGATGGCGTGGATGGTCGTGTCGTTGGCAATCCGTTGCATATACTCATCGATATCGGCGGCATTTTGGTCTTTGAACTCCAGTTGCAGTTCTACACGCTTGCTCATGCCTTTTTGTGCCTCAGACAAGTTGTGCAAGGCCCATGCGGCTGTCTTTTGCCACTGTGGCAGGTCTTCGTCCTCCAGAAGCACGGCCACCCGACAGACATGGGTGACGGTTGGTTCCGTATCGGTAGCCTGGTCTTTCTCGCTGCAGGCGCTGATGATGATGGAAGAGAGGGCGAGCGTGCAGCATGTGGAGCAGAAGGTGAAAAAACGGTGAGTAGAAAGATTCATGGTGATTGTCTTTTGCTTGTCTCTTTGGCGATGGCTTCATCCCTGTAGCTCTCGAGTTTTTGGATGAAGTAGTCTTTATTGTAAGCGTTGTAGAAGACGGTGGCCAGCTTGCTGATCTTAAACGTAGGGTCAACAATGACATCTGTCGCATGTTCTGCCAGTCCCATTGTCTGGGTGGCAGGCCATGACTGGCCGTGGCGCCAACTGGTGAGATAGTCGAAGATGATGTCGCCCCCATGCACGATGATGGAGAAGGGGATGAAGGGGGATTGTCCGCGTCGGTCAGTGTCCATCCCAATGATCAGACCTCCGTTGAGTTCCTCGTCGGTCATCGCTTGTATGGCTCCTAAGCAACTGCCGCCAAGCAATGGCAGGACGGTTTCATTGTAGAAGGTGATGTCCTCAGTGTTTCTCGTCTGGCTGCTGATACGCCGGCACATGACGTGGTAGGCAGAGTCGGGCATGGCAAAGCCCTCTTCACCATCCGCTAGATAGGCGACGGTGACGTCCTCAGCATGGGCCACATGGGCGGCATGTCCGTCCTGAAAACCTTTGATGGCTCGCTCGATCTCGGAAAAGCCAGGCGCTGCCGCCAGGATGTAGGCCGGTGAGGCATCCAGAATGAGGCCGGCGAGGTAGCATGCGCCATAGCGGTCGATGGCCACGGTGCTCACCCCCTCGATGGGGGCATCGCTCTCTAAAAAGAGTACCCGGCTGCCCTTTCCCTTCAGACTGACGTGCTGCTGGCTGACCATCTGCTGGTAGGCCGAACTGCTCACGATGAGCACAGCAGAGTCGGTGTTGGCATTGGTGGTGAGCCAGTCTTTGAAAAAGTGTTCGGCCTCGGTCATGCTGCCCGGAAAAAGCAGACGGGCTACAACACCAGTCTGCTCGTAGAACTTGAAAAGTCCGTCGATGAGACTGTCGTTGTAGCCGTTGTCACCCACACCGTTTACGGTGGTGAGCAATGTCACTGTGGGGCTGTTGCTTGTTGTCGGTACCTGGGGTGGTGAGTCTTCGTCTTCATGGCATGCTGTCAATGCCAGCAGCATCAACAGCATGCCCCAGAATCTGGTCATTTCATTTGTTGTTGGTTTCATTCGTAATTGATTTCATTCGGATTCCAATAGTATCGGTAGTTCTTGTCACGCACCATACGGTTGGTGGCACTGTCATAGTTCCAGTTGGGCAGACCGTCGAGGCTGCCGGTCTGGTCTTTGCCGTCTGCCTTGATCAACAGGAATTCAAGTCCTTTTTTGATGGTCATAAAGTAGGGGCGACTTTGATCCGTCTGGCCTTCACGGGTGATAGAGTAGGGGATCTCCACACCAGCGACATTGTGGCTGCGCTGGTAGCTGACATTGTCGTAGTGGGCGATGCCAGGCACACCGCAGTTGAGATAGACGGTGGTCTCGCTGGTTTCTCCTAAATCTTCCACGTAATAGCCCTCACGGAGGTTGCGCACACGATAGGCGTGGCCGTTGGCGATGCAGAAGCCGCTGCTGAGGTTCACCTGACGGTCATAGATGGGGTAGACCACCTTCACTTCGTTCTTCGCGTCGATGTCGCTGATTGTCTCACGGCAGATGGTTGCCACATAGCGGCCGGCGGCGATGACATTTGTTGTCCTGGGTTTGGAAAAAGACACATTCTTTTTCAGAATGCTGCATTTCACGTTGTCACTCATGTCGATGGTGGCGAACACACCGTTCTGGTAGCCCAGTTTCCGCAGCATTTCCACAGCAGTGCCTGAGATGCGCATTCTCACCCAGTTGGCCACTTCTTTGTTGGGGATGAACTCCCAGATGGGGCGTACCTGCATGTCGGTCATTTCCAGGTTGGAATGCTCCAGATCCTCGGGGATATACTCGATGCTGGACATCCATTCCTGGGCATAGCTGTCGATATCGGGCCGCTGGCCGAAGGTGAAGTGCAGCAGGTTGGCGGGGATGAGGCTCAGGTCACCACCACGGATGGAGATGTGGCAGTCGGCACTGTTCATCAGGTTCAGTTCTTTGGAATGACCCTCTGAAGAACCTTTTATTTTCAGGATTTCACCTGCTGTCAGATTTCCGAGGAGTTTGGTGTCAGTGACATCAAGCAGAGAGTCAAGGGCCATCTTCATCTCAATATCGAGCCGGCCACCCATTACGGCGCTGGTCACCACATGAGTGCCATAGCGGTTGATGAACGAGTCGACCACCTGGTCATTGAGATGTTTCTCCATCCATTGGCAGGCTTCCATGAAGTTTTTCGACAGCAGTTCGGTGTGTCCGTGATTGATATAGGATGACACTGATGGTCCGTCGAGCTTGACGCTCAGCGCAGGGGAGGTGACGTGAGTCACACTGTAGAAGTGGTTCACTTCGCCGCCTTCCCAGAAAGAGAGGGAACCGGAACCATTGCCGTTGATCAGGATGAGGTTGGCGTCGACATCGGCTTGGAAGTAGGCGCTCTGCTCATATTCACTGCGGTTGAAGGTGGAATAGCTATCGATGACGATCGAGTTGTCGGTGGAGGTGCCCAGCAGCCATTGTCCGGATGTTTTCTCCAGATCCTTCACTTTGGCGAGGTCGAGCACCTGGCAGCGGACATCTCGCATGTTGCATTTCTCACCGTGGATGGCATCGTAGCTGAATCCCACACCGTAGGTGCGGCGGAACTGCATGTTCGTGGAAGGATCCTCAACGTCTTGCAAAAAGGGTGACTGGTTTGCCAGACAGACTTCTTCATCCACCTTGTCGACTCCGGGGAGTTCAAGGTTGTCGCTGCATGAGGTCAGCCAGAGTGTGGTGGCTGCTATGCTGATAATGATGGTGAATATCTTGTTCATTGTTGCTGTCATGATGGGTTCTTATCTGTTGCTTTGCAGGCAGATGGGGTTATTGGTATTTGTAATATGATGAACGGAAGGCTCGTACGGGATACCAGTTGTCGGTAGCCTTGTTGATGGAGCAGCGCTTCAGGGTGTAGTTGGGACTGAGCACGAGGGCCTCGCCAGAGTTGCTCACACCCTCCTTGGCGGCGATGAAGCAATGCTCGCCCACGTAGTGCATGCCCATCTTGTCGAATTTCTTTCCGCCGTTGAGGTCGTCAAACTCACCGTTGTATCCGGCAAACTGTGCGTCGAAGCCTGACTGCTGGTTGGAGAAGAGCGCCTTGCAGTTTTTGCCTACATAGGTCTCCATCACGTGGATGTCTTTTACGCGGGGTACATACCAGTGGATGCGGTTGCCCATCTCGTCCTCATTGGCGTCAAACAGTCCTGGGTAGTTTTTCCTGTATCCGAGGGAGTTGCCATAGAAGATGTTGGCATAGAGCATGTCGTTGCGCACTTCCTCATAAAAATCGTAGTCGTAGCAGTCGGGATCTTTGGGGTCGACGGGAGCGCCAAACTCCAGCTGCCCTTTGATGTTCTCTCTGGTCCAGTAGCCCGGGCCGATTTTCACTACGCCATATTTGAAGCCGTCCTTGAGGTCGATGTTGTAGTCGCGGACTTGCACCTTCACCGGAGGCATGTTGATGCCCAGGTCATCGGGGTAGTAGGCACCGTCGATATAGTAAATGGTGGTGAGCCGGTCGCCGGCTTTGTAGCCGGATAACGGACGGACGTAACAGCCACCCTCGTTGTCGAACATCACCTCTGCCGGTGGGTTCTCGCCATCACCAGGGAAAAAGCCGCGGCGGATGTTGGTCACGTTCTTGTAGATGGGGTAGAAGATGGTCACACGGCGGTCGCCTCGCAGTTCGGGAACATACTCGTTGCAGATTTCCACTTTGGGAAGGTTGTCGAAATAAGCCAGTCTGACGAGGGTGCTGCCTGCCTTATTGCTGAAATATTCCATGTCTTTGGTGATGTCGAGGCGATAGTAGTTGTCGAGGCTCAGTTGCTCCAAGCGTTCTGCGAGCAATCCTCCCTCCTGACGTGCGAGCTTCAGGATATAACTGATGATCTCGGTACGGGCAGTGGAGTTGGTGAATAGCTGCCAGATGGGGAATAGCATGCAGTGCACCATGGAGAGGCTCTTGTTGTCGTCAGCCTTGACGCTATTCAGCCATGCGTTGAGCAGCGAGGGGTCAATCTGGTTGTAAAGGTCACCGGTGCGGGAGTTGGTGGTAAGGTTGCGGATAGCTTCTTCCGAACCGCCATAGATATCGAATGAAAGACCGTTTGTGGTGTAGATATTGTGTGAGGCCTCCTCCGTCTCGCGGTTCTCTTTCTGTTTGCCGTTCTTGTATTTCATGTATTTCTCGATGGTCTCACGGCTGGTCTCCTGTGAGCGGAAGTTCACCATGTAGTCGAGCCGTCCTCCTAGATCTGCATAGACCACCAGGTGGGTGCCGAATTTTTTCACCATCTCCTGGATCTTTTGCTGAGAGGCTCCGTTGTTCACCTCATCGTAGATCTTGCGGAAATCAGAAGTGAAGATGTCTTTCCCTGAGCGGATGATGCTTTCCAGTTTACCTTCATCCACATAGCGGGTGGCGACGGTCTTGGAGAGTGAGCTGTAGCCGAAGCTGCTTTGGGTCTTGTCGTATTCGCTCACATGCTTGAATTTTGACACCTTCTTGTTGAAGAACAGGAAATTGGATTCTGTGGTTATCTGAGTGGTCATCCATGAGGACATCTCCTCGATGCTGTAGGAACTGTAGATAGACAGTTCTTGCTTGCTGCGGCCCTCCTGTGAGATGATTTCGCCCCAGGTCTGCTCTGCTTCCACCATCTTCTGGTAGTCGAGGATTGGCTCTGTGACGCTTTTCGGGTCGATGTAGTCGAGGTACATGTTGTAGCCGTAGCCCACGCGTGACATTCTGGTGAGCGCTCCACCTGGCACGGCATTGGAGTCTTCTTCTGTCAAGCTGCGCTGATGCACTTTGAGGGTGGTTCTCTGTGTGGAGTTTCCGACACGGAATGAGATGACGGCATCACGGCTGTAGTCGGTTTCGTTGGGTTTCACGTAGAAACGCAGGTAGCCGGTGGAGACAGAGATGTCTGGATCCAGTTCTATCCAATCTGCGTCGGCGGTGGCCTGCAACTGGTTGGTCTGTCCCTCTGCGGAGACGGTCACGCTGTAGTAACGGCCGTCGCTGCCGATCTCCACTTCCTCCTCACTCAGCTGGATGGTGCTTTGCTGGTCTGGATTCGTTCCAGGCATATCGTCTTCGTGGCAAGCCGTCAGGCAGAAGGAGGCCAATAGTATGAATGTGATATGAAAGAAATAGTTTCTCATTGTTGTTTTAAACAAAAAAGGGGTTTATACTAGCAAAAATACTGTTTTTTTCTGAAGAAGAGAACAATTTTGGCAGTTATTTTTACTCGCCACGGTTTTTCCTTGTTGATCCTCCTGGCTGGTAGATCTTCTCCCACTCTGAGTCGTTGCGTTTGTAGTTGAGTGCGAATGTCATGGAATGGGAGGCATCGTTTTTGGGACAGGTTTTAAATGTATATGAATCAGTCCATTTCTTATATTCTTTATTTTGGAAAGATACACGTGAAATTTTCAGGCTGGCAAGATTGCCAAAGAGTACAGTGGCATCAAAGTCCAAGTCGAAGGTTACCTTGGTTTTTGTGTTCCATATTTTATCCAGCATCATGAGTGTTTGGTCATTGGCATTCACTTTTTCTTTGACGCTCTTTACCATGGTGTCAAATGATTTTTCCCTATATTTCATGAGGTCGGCCAGACAATCGAAAGCTGTCACTGAGGCACAGTTCGTATAAAGTGAGAAATCATTGAACCCAACTGAGAATTTCCTCTGTTCTAAGTTGTAGTTGCTCAGTGAGAGCATGATGCCGTCACATCCGTAGGGCTCACGCACGCAAATGTAGAGCGCGTTGGTAGGCAAATATTTCCATACACTGAGGAGGGTGAAGGGGGTCGTGGCCTGTGTAGCATTCTCTGGCCAGGCAGCGCGGGGGAGGAAGATGATGGTGGTGAGAACGTCTTTCAGACGTGGACAGTCGACAATGATGCGGGCGGTCTCTTCCGCATTGACGCCGTTGACGAATGTCAGGTGGACGTCATCCTTTTTTACGTCGTGCTCTGGTTGGGTGTTTCCGTCTTTTAAAAGAGCTAACACGATGTTCGTGTACTCACGCTCGGCTTCTTCCTTGGAGTCGGCCACCATGTAGCGGACGGTAGGGGTAGCACTGTAGAGCACCTTGCCCACAGTAGGGGTGTAGGTGGTCTTGCCGCTGGTGGAGTCAATGTCACAGAGCGCTTTCAGCATCATGTTGGCGGCTGTTGTTTCTTCGAGTTGGGCTAACTCGGCATCGCTAAGGCCCAATTCCTCCTGGGGAGTAGGGGTCGTTGGGGCATCGAAAATCTCGTCGTTGCTGCATCCGACGGTGGTCAGCGACATCACCATCGTGAGAAGGGTGAGTGCCATGGCTGACAGGCTGTTTTGAAAAGCATTCTTTTTCATGTTGTTTTTATTTTTTTTTTTATTGTTATTTATTTTCTTTGTTGTTGATGGCAAAGATAAGACGGATTGTTTTCTTATTCTTTGTTCTTGTTGTTGCAAAGTTAGACTGTTTTTATATAGCCGGTGCAGAAGGCCCCGTCTTTTTCCCGAGAAGGTTGTGACAGCCTGCCGTATTTCTGCCAAAAGAAAAAACGCGCCCGGATCCTTGTCAGAAAACGCCCGATTCTTGTCAGAAATATGAAGGATGCCATAGCGATGCAGGGAGTATCCGTCCCGTGTTCATCCCATATCCGTCCCTTTCCCGTCCCGTATGTTGCGTTGCCAACGCAACAGAAATCAAGTAGAAAAAAACTTACCCCCCTGACATGAAATACAAAAGATTTTTTTAACTTTGCGACATCTTGTGTGATTAACCAGAATATCAATAACCTTAATGGAAAACCTGTAAAGACTTTTTGTCATGATGAGCCACAATACAAAAAAAACACACACCATCAGCAAATTGATGCTGTTTCTGACTTTACTGTTGTCGTCACCATATACGATGGCGTTTGAGCAGATTTTCAATTCTGTACCAATTAGTACCTATTATGAAGAATTAGATAATGGGGGAAAAAAAGTAAATAGAGTATATCAAAATTGGGATACCTCTTTCAGACTTCGTGTTACCGGAGGCGGAAATTATGAGGTAGGCTCAGATGAGCTAAAAGGTTATAATGGAGTATATTATTGGAACCTTTACGATGATGATACATATTTAAGCAAGCTTTTTCAAGCCCGTATCAAGCCGGATGACGTCATTGAAGTCACGATTGACAACATCGTAGAAAATAAAGATACACCCCTTGGCTATATCATGAAAGTGAGATATGACGTGATGGGAGATGAGCCTTATGAAGATCCTGAAAACAAATATTATCTGCAAGGAGACACGATATCATTGCCCGATGCCAGTCAGCCCATGAAATCCACTTTCAAATTGAAAAGAATCAATTGGCCCAAAGACGAAAGGGTTTCTTTTTGGGTTGTCGTCGAACTTTATAGGCTTGTTAAAGAGGATACCCCGCATAGTAAAGATACTGAAGAGTATGGTGTTGGCCGTATCACATTCCATTTTGTTCTGGATAATGGTGTGGAAAAAGACCCTGTCGTCATCGTGGATGACACCAAGGCGTCGGCAAATCCCGGTGAGACGGGCTCCCCGATCCCCCTGGGAGCGATATTGGCCATCACCGGCGCCGTCGTCCTCGGTGCCGGCGCCTATTTTTACAAGAAAAAGAAGAACAAAGACAGCGAGGAGAGCGAGGACGGCGAGGAGCCAGACCGTGCCGAACTGCGCACGTACAAGGCCTTCGGTGACACGCTGATCGTCGGCGAGCAGCCCAGGCAGGTCTTCGCGCGCGTCGTTCGTATCAGGGAAGACGGCTCAGAATACACCGACCCCTTATTCACCGATATGATGAGGATAAGCTCTGCGGACAACTATCTTCAGGTGGAGCCCGGGGAGATGTACGGCGAGTGGAAGACCGTGTGGATCAGCGCCCCCTCTTCCGACGCCGCCCCTCCTCCGAAGGAGGGTGTCGTCAGCTTCTCCTTCGGCAATGAGGGCGGCAGCTACACCAACCGCATGCATTTTGACATCAAGGAGGGCCAGATGCACTTCGCCCAGGAGAACCTCACGCTGCCCGCCCGCTATAAGAAGGAGGTTCGGCTGCCTTTCGTCATCGACGGCATGGACGCCGACGCGAAGGTGGAGGTGACACTCACCGACAAGAGCGGGCAGCCCACCGACATGTATGAGGTGCATGTGGAGTGGAACAAGGAGAAGGAGGTGCAGGAGGCGGTCATCCGTGACAAGGTGCTCGACGAGGAGAAGGACAGCCACGACCCCGGGCACTTCATTGAGTTCAACATGCACCTGGAGGCGCACAACGGCAAGGGGCTGAAGGTGCGTGGCGACTACCTCCTGGTGCGCTTCTACATGGGAATCGTCTACGACATCGGCGCGGGCTACGACGGTTACGAGGTGGGATGCTACATCGAGGAATACAACGCCTACAAGCATGCGGCCAAGGTGATCTGGGCCCCCTCCGGGAAGAAGACGTTCGTTCCCGCCGAGACCAAGAGCTACCTCCGCATCTACGATTACGACGAGGAAGAGCACAGCATCATCATCGTGTCTCCGAAACCGGAGCCCAAGCTGTTCAGCGTGCGCGCCCTGGACGAGACGGAGCAAGAGCGCGTGGAGAAGCTCGGCCTCAACTACCAGGCGCAGAACACCGGACATCCCCGCGGTACGGAGTGCATCCTCCGCTGCACTCGAGCCGTCCTCGACTCCCCCTCCCGCATCGACGCCGTGGTTCAGTTCGGCGCCATGTACAAGAACCGGGAGTACAAGTGCGAGAAGCAGGTCCTTCTCTGCTCCCAGCCCCGTCGCGACCTCCATGACACCGCCGTCAGAGACGCCCTCGTCCGGCAGGACCGCCACCTTCTTGACAACATGCACAAGATCGAGGAGACGATCGAGCGCCTGGGCCTGATGGACCGTCTCCTTCCCCTTGTGAATTACATGCACATCATGGAGGACGCCTACACCGAGGACTACGGCATCGACCGCGAGCAGGCCCGTCTGGTGTCCCGTGTCTACGCCTACATGCTGGGCACCGTCAACGACTATGAGTCCGTTGAGAACACCAAGCCGCTCTCCGTTGCCGGCGAGGTGCTGAAGTTCTTTGAGGACATGGGCGTCGCCATACATAAGACCTACATGGAGCTCAGCTCCGACCCCTCCCTGCAGGTCACCTTCATACTGGCCCGCCTGGCCATCGGTGTCTTCACTCTGGGGAAGTCGGAGGGTTTTTTCCGCCTGTTGGACGCCTTCAGCATCGGCATGCTGGAGATCAGCGTAGCGGAGATGTACGTAGACCATGGCGGTGACCATGTGACGGAGCAGATGAAGGTCATGGTGAAGGAAGCGGCGAAGTGGCAGATCTTCTCGATGGGGATGCAGCTGTGCCTGCACATCGCCCTCACCCCCGTTGGCGGCAGCGCGCCGCTGGCCACCCGCGCCTCCACGTCGAAGCCCAAGGCCAAATCTCTGCCCAAGGGCAGCGGCAAGCAGTATTCCTCTGGCAAGAAGAGCGCGGCGGTGAAGCGTGCCGTGGCGGAGTGCGACAGCCAGGCGAGGAGGGTGCGGAAAGAGGTCCGCTCGCCCGGTGCGAGAGCCAAGTCGAAGGGCAGGATACCCAAGAAGAGCCTGCGGAAAGGGATAGAATACGGCAAGGCCAAGGCCATAGAGGATATCGACAACCTTCGTTCGATCATCGATGTGTGCAAGGCGGAGTCAACTCCCGAGAACCAGGAGATGCTCCGCAAGCTGGTGTTCGACGTCCAGCGCAACAAGCAGGCGATGAACCGTCTGAAGGCTCTCGGTCCGGAATACGACTACGTTCGTAAGGTCTTCAACCGCGAGATGCTGAAGATCTACAACGAGACGGACCTGGAGGTGATGTATGAGCTTGCCCGCAGGCACAACATCTCGCTCGACAGGATAAAGAGGGGCATCGTGTCAGGCAACAAGATGGATGACCTGATCTCAGGAAAGACCATCACCTACGACCGTGACACGCATTTCTACTACCTCAACGATAAAGGCGAAAAGATCTACTTCGGGCAGAAGTATACCGAGCAGCTTTACAACAGGTGCTTCTATGAGCGCGCGCTTGGTTTCGAGGCGAAGGACCAGGCTTACGCCAACCGTTTCGCCGTGGCCATGGACCAGGTGGTCATCGAGGACGCCATCAACCACCCGGAGAGTCTCGGCCCCGTAGACATCAATATTCTCTCAGACAAGAACCAGCACTATAAGCCGCTGGACAACGCGAAGAAGGTTCGCGATACCATCATATATAAGACAGAGGAGCGTCTGGCTGAAGGCGACAGGCTGTATGAGCTGGCCCAGACGATAGATGATCCGCAGTTGCGTGAGAGCGTGGAGGCCGAGGCCGTGTACGCATACATAGAGGGCAACCGCCAGACGATAAAGGACTTCAAGAAGTTTGTGAGGCCTTACGACAAGGCTCGCAAGGCGATCAACGGCAAGTCGTACGTCACCGACAGGATGATTGGGGCCTGCGAGGAAATAGAGCTGATGTTCGAATCTTCCAATCCTATCGACCTCGACGAGCTGAACGTGAAGCTTTCCGACCGCGGCTATACCGCCCGCTCTTTGGTGCACGATGTTGCCGAAGCCATCTATAAGGCCGGCGGCGGACAATAATCAATAGCCTACAATAGCCTACAATAGACAATAATAGACTATAATAGCCCACAATAGCTTATATTAGCCCGCAATAGCCCACAATAGCCCACGGAAAACGGCCGTCCCCGACAACAGGGGACGGCCGTTTCCGTATTTTCTTTAAGGGATGCCGAAGGCTCCGTCTTTTTATTTGCTGATCTCCTCGCAGTCCACACCTGCGATGCCGTAATTGCTCAGGTCGATGCAGGTCTTCTTGCCCAGTCTCTGGTAGTATGCCTGTACGGCGCGCTTCATCTTGATGGCGACTTTTGCTGGGAAGAGGTTCCAGATG
>JAEEGL012078851.1_pt1 | contig 66996 bp, 53 predicted proteins | sample 9134231 | NCBI WGS metagenome assembly JAEEGL01 (sample SAMN16246548, study PRJNA631951) | gut metagenome | biome: gut microbiome; feature: rumen; material: fiber-attached | host: Bos | place: Iran: Karaj | collected 2018-10 | reverse complement strand
CCTTCTGCTCCTCGGTGACCTTGTCTCCGAAATCGACCAGAGCCTTCTCAATTCCGAAAGCCTTTCCTTCGCCCTCGTTGATGGCGTCCGCGTCAGCCTTCGCCTTCTTGTCCTCTTCGGCGAACTCCTCCGCCTCCTTCTTCATACGCTCCACCTCTTCCTCGGTGAGACCTCCCTTGGACTCAATGGTGACGTGCTGTTCCTTGCCCGTAGCCTTGTCCTTCGCGGTGACGGTCAGGATGCCGTTGGCGTCCATATCAAAGGTGACCTCAATCTGAGGCACGTGTGCCGGAGCCGGGGCGATGCCGTCAAGATGGAACACGCCGATTTGCTTGTTGTCCTTCGCCATCGGGCGGTTGCCCTGCAGGACGCGGATTTCAACAGACGGCTGGTTGTCCACAGCGGTGGAGAAGGTCTCGGACTTCTTGACCGGGATGGTCGTGTTCGCCTCAATGAGGTTGGTCATAACACCGCCGAGCGTCTCAATGCCGAGGTTGAGCGGGGTTACGTCAAGGAGCAGGATGTCGCTTGAGGTCTCGCCGGCGAGGATTGAACCCTGAACGGCGGCTCCGAGAGCCACGGCCTCGTCCGGGTTCGCGGTCTTGATGAGCGGGGCACCGAACGTCTCCTCCAGTCGCTTCTGGACGTAGGGGATACGGGTGGAACCGCCGACGAGAAGGATACCAGTGAGGTCCTTGCCCGTGAGGTTCGCACGCTTCAACGCCTCTTTACCGCAGGAGATGACCTTGTCAATCTGCTTGTCAATGAGGTTCTCAAAATTCGCCCTCGTAAGGGTCAGGTTGAGGTGTTTCGGCTGATTGTCAACCGCCGTGATGTACGGAAGGTTGATGGACGTGGTCAGGGACGAGGAAAGTTCCACCTTCGCGTTCTCGGCCGCCTCAATGATTCTCGGCATAGCGAGGGAGTCGTTGGACAGGTCGATACCGGAGTCCTTCTTGTACTCGGACACAATCCAGTCGGTGACAATCTTGTCTATGTCGCTACCGCCACAGTATACGTCGCCGTAGGAAGAGAGGATTTCAACGACCTTTCCGGAAACGTCGGCGACGGAGAAATCCAGCGTGGCACCGCCGTAGTCCACCACCATGTATTTCGCGTCCTTGTCCATATCAATGCCGGAGGCGAGGATAGCGGCCGTCGGCTCCGCGATGATGCGGAGGACGTTCAATCCGGCAATCTCGCCGGCACGCTTGGTCGCTTCGCGGGCTTCGTTTCCGAAGAACGCAGGAACCGTGATGATGGCGTCCTTCACGGGAACACCGAGGTACGCCTCTGCGGTAGCCTTCATCTTGGCAATAATCATTGCGGACAGTTCCTCCGGGGTGTATTCCTTCCCACGGACGACAATCTTCGGGTAGTTGTTCACGTTCTTCACCTCGTACTGGACGTGCCCGATGCTGTCCTTGACCTCGTCGTAGGTACCGCCCATAAACCTCTTGACGAGGTTGATGGTCTCCTTCGGGTTCTGTACAGCCTGACGCTTGGCCGCCGTACCGACCTGCCTGCTACCGTTCTCTCCAATCGCGATGACGGACGGGGTGGTCCTTCCACCCTCCTCGTTCACGATGATAACGGGTTTTCCACCCTCCATAACAGCGACCTCGGAAAGGGTACTGCCGAGGTCAATTCCAATAACTTTGCCCATATTGTTACTTAATTTATTTACAGTACGTCGTCCCCGACATAGTTGTCCGGAACGTCCCTGATGATACGCTGGATGTCGTCCCGCGTGAACACCATCGGCTCAATGCACGAATCGCAGTACTTACCGCAGGTGATGAGCCCCATCTTTCCCTCAAAGACCTTGTAGTTTACCTTGAAACCCAGTTTCTTGAAAAAGTCCTTAAACAGGCTCGTCTCTGGGTACAAAACCACGCAGTAAAAGTTTTCGTTCCCGTACTCGTCTATCGGTTCAAAGCGATAGTGGTTCCTCTTGAGCATCTTGACGATGGTCTGCTGGGAATAGCACGGCTCGTTCGTGACAAATTTTAACTCAGTCATTTTTCTCAGGTTTTTCCCGCCCGATGATGAGTTCGTCGGCGTACGGGAGTGATTCAACAAATTTTATAAACGCACCCCAGTCCTCCCGGAGTTTGTGGTCTTTCCTCTGCCAATATATGGTCTGCAGTTGCTTGTAGTTCGTCGACACCCTCACAAACAGTTCCGTACCCATCGGGCAGTCACTGATACACCTCATATAGGCGTGATACAGTGCATCACCTTTGGACCTACAAACAACGTATGTGCCGTCCCTAAAATAAAAGTAGAAGCCTGTCAGTTTGTCAGGCTCCATCGCACTGAGTTGGTTGTAGATGTGGATGTCCTCCTTCAACTGCTTCACACAGACCTCGGACACGTACTTGTTGCACGCCTTGTCCGGGTCCATCTTCACGAGGCGGTGCATCATTGAACTGCTGGACACGTAGTCAAACCAGTGGTACCGCTGGAACTGCTTGGTGATGTACTGCGTGTACTTGAGGTCAAAGGACACGCGGATGCCCGTGAGGAAATTGTCGTGGCACTTGACGTTCTCGGACTCCCCGGAAGCACGGACGAGTTTCTTCGCCCGGACGAGGCTCGCCTCAAACTCTTCGTCCGTGTACACGGGCGGTTCGGTACGCATAGCGTTACGGCAGGCGATAACGCTCTCCTTCAGGTCATAGACCCTAACGTTTGTTACTTCCAGCATTGTCTTCAACTCTTTTGAATATATCGTTGACGTTCACGATGAGGAGCCACACGAACCTGATGACGAACAGCAGGAGCACGAGGCACATTCCGGAAAACGGCGTGAGCGGAGCGATGTTAAACGTGTAGACGAGCGAGTGGTTCCATAGGTAGCAGACGATTGGACCGAGGAGAACGGAAACCAAAATCCTGAAAATCCACTCAAAAATAATTTTCATAATTATTCGGTGTATAGGGTTACTCCAAGTTGCTGGTTGACCACGAGGGCGGCCTTGGACGCCGGCTTCCCGTAGTCTGAACAGTTGACGGCGTTGAGGATTACCGTGCAGTGCGGGAACATACCCTTGATTGGTATCGTAAGGTACGTGAGTTCAACCGTGGTCACGGTCCCGATAACCGTGAACTCAAGTTTTTCCTCGTCAGAACTGAACTCCTTCACGTGCTTTTTCACACGCTGGACGAGGTCCGGAATCCCGCGTATCTCGGTCTGGGAAATGAGGGCGTCGTATGTCTCCATCGGGGCTACGGACTGCTTTTCGTCGGCGTACTGATACGAGATGCCGGTATGGTCGCATATCTCCTTGACCATACCGTCGAACTGCGGTCCCGGGACGGGACGCCCGTTATACATCTTCGCCTTGAATATCAGTATCCTGTTTTTCTTCGCTGGCATCTTCTATTTTGATTAGGTGGTTTGACATATATTCAAGGTCCTCCTCGGTCAGGATGATGAAGTCGTTCTCCGTTGAAATCGGATAGTATTCCTTAATGGTGTCCGGTATTTCGGAAACGAACCAGCCGGCAGGCTGGACGACCTCAATGCACGCGATGAGCCGTTTGTCGTGGTACGGCAACATATCGTCACCCTTGACCTCCGGGCAGTTCTCGTGGAACCACGTGACCATTTCCTCGGTAGGCGTCACATAACGCCCTCTTCTTCCTGCTATCTTCATATCAATTTCTCCTTATAGCGAATCCGGGCGAAGGCGGCGTCGCATATCCTGTCCACCCTCTCCGGACTCACGTTGTGTTTTACGCTGATTTCCTCTTTGCTGATTTCCCGGCCCCTGTACGGACCGATGCCGTACCGCATCTTCACGATGTCGCGTTCCTTCTCGGAAAGATGGGACAGGTAGTAGTTGATCAACTGGTCCTGATACTCACGCTCAACCCGCTCGTTGTACTGGTTGTCACTTGCCGTGTGCTCCGTGAACCTGTCGCTCTCCTCAACGGTATAGTCATCGGAAATGGGCTCGTCTATGTAGGACATCGTGATGGTGCTGAGGACACGCTCATCTTTGACCTTGACGTCGTAGGACTGCTTCACGATATCCAGAGCCTCAACGTCAGAAAGCACGGTGCCGGTCTCCGCGTAAGTCCTCTGCTTCACGGAGTCCATCTTCTTCTGGACGTGTGCTACCGGGGCACTGTTTGAGATTGTCTTCCGCTTGGTGAGCAGGAACGTGTTCATCTGGCGTCTTATGTACCAGACACCGTAGGTAAGGAACTTGTATCCCTTTGAGGGGTCGAACCGCTCAAGTGCAGTCTCAAGTCCGATGACTCCCTCGTTCACGTAGTCAAGGACCTCCTCCTCGTTCCGGGAGTACACCTTCGCCACCGAGTATATGAACCGCAGGTTCGCCTCAATGAGCCGGTTCTTCGCCGTCTGGTCGCCTTCCTTGTAGGACGTGACCAACTCCTCCTCCTCATCCACCGTCGCCAGTGGTATCTTCCTTATGTCGGTCAGGAAAAGGCTGAGGCACCTGTTCCCGTTGAAATACTTGTATTTGTTATTGCCTATTAGCATAGGGTTGACAAGTGGTATAGGTTGTACGGTTCAAAGTTACTACAAAAATGTCAAATAACCCCAAATTTTGACGAAAGTGTATATTTCTTGTCAATTATCACAAAAAGTGACAATATTTGCTACAATATCGGCATAGAAAACGGTTTTATGCCGAAATTATAACGTTTTTGGCACAAAACGCCGTTTAGTGCCGGAATTGCTACACTTTTCCGGCAAGATTTCTACAAAATTGCCGGAAAAGCACCGCAGATTTAGAAAATTTTACTCGGAATCCTTCGGGGGTTTCACGGTAGCCTTCGGGGACTTCACGGTGATGGTGTTCAGGAAGGCGTCAACCACGAGTTCCGTGTTGAGTTTCCACCTATTGCACATAAGCGTGGGCTTCTTGAGCGGAAGGGGCTCAATCTCCACGTCCAGTTTCTTGATGGCGTATCCGTTGGCCTGCTGGCTGGCGAAGGAGGCGAGGAGTTTTTCCCGGGCGTCCTTCAGGTTGTCGCTGTTGTCGCAGACGACCTCGCCGTCCTCCTGCTCCCGGCAGAAGGTGCAGTTGAGGCACATAGCCTTCGTTTCGTGGTGGTTGGGGCAGATTCCGTTCTCAAGGGCGGAACCGCAAAGGGGGCAGTATTTTTTCATGGCTATTCCTGTTCAACGTATTTCCAGATGTTGTCGTTCCCTTTCTTGTAGGTACCGACTTTCAGACCACCCTTGTTGGAGAACCAGTGGACCAGTTCCTCAACGCTGTCAAGGTTGTCAGTGATGAACGTGTGGATGCTCCACATATAGTCCTCGAACTCCTGCTCAAAGCGGGGTCCGGTGGGAAGGTCCTCGGTGCCGGCGATGTGTTCGTCGTAGCGTCCGAGGAGGTAGGAGATGTCCTCAAAGACGTAGGAACCGCCGTACAGTCCGTACAGGTCAATGAAGAACTTTTCGCCGTCGGACTCGCCGTAGTCTTTGAAGTGGATGTTCGAGATGAGTTTGAGGATGTCCTCTGTGAGTTCAAGTTTCTTTACCATACCTTTCTATTGTTATGCAAATCTATCTAAAATTTCCTAATCGTCCAAATCTTTTTTCGTCACCCTTATGACTCCGTCATAATCGTATTTCCGGGGCTTGTACCGGTACCCTTCCGGCATAGGCTTGAAGATGCCGTTACGCCTTCTCCACTCAATCTCGCTACGTCTCCTGTCGTACTCGTCACCGCTTATCTCGTGTGCCTTTGAGAGGGCGTGCAGGGACGCTATCTCCCTGAACAGTTCCTGTGCGTAGTCCCTCTGCTCGTAGTCATAAAGGTCAACGTCCGTCTCATTGAATATACCCTCAAACGCACGGATTATTTCAGCACGGTCCCCGTTTCCGTCGCATTTTTCCGCACCGAGCACCGGAGACGCTATACGTCTCCCTGAAAACCTCCTGACCACCGCTTCAAGGCAGGACTGTAGTGCGACCATATCAAGGAACCTTCCGTCCGCGTCCTTCTTGAAGCCTGTGTTGTGTACGTAGCAGAGGCAGAACACGGTCTTGCCGACCCGGACCGGGAATATGGTGCCGTACTTACGCTTGTCGCCGTACGGGGACTCGGATTTCTCCCTTTCCTTTATTTCAGGAAAGTTGAGACCGACCTCATAACAGAACCCGCAGTTGAAGGAATTGTGTATCCCCATCGGGACCAGCACGACGTCGTAATCCAGTACCTTCTCAATGAGCGTGTCCTTAATCAGGGTTACCATTTTCCTTCGGTGGCTCGGTGAGCACGAAGCGGAAGAACACCTTTCCGACCTTCAGGTCAACGGACTCGACATCCTGCAGGAGTTCTCCTTCCGGGTTGAGCCGGTAGTGGAAATCCTCGTTCGCCTTCTGGAGAAGGTTCTTGTCGTATATCGGGACCATAACGGTGGTGCCCTCAATGTCGAACCCGTTGTCATAAAGGACATCGGCGACCTTCATCAACGCGTCCAAATTAAAAATGTTCTTCATCCGAGCACGTTTTTAACTTTTTTAAGAAACCTACCGAACTTTGTCTCCTTTTTTTCTTCCTCTTCCTCCTCTTTGAGAAATTCCTTCATTGAGGGACCGAGTTTGTTAAGGACCTCGTTCGCGTAGTCGTCCCTTTGCTTCGCACACTCCTTGGCGGTTTCTTCCTCCTGCGACTTGAGGAGGACTATTTCCTTGTCAACCTCATTCATCTTCAAATATCGGGGTGTTTTTGTCAATGTAGTCGTCAATGTTCCAGAGAAGGTGGCACACGCCGGCACAGTAGCAGGCGTCCAGAATCATAGCGAGCCACCACAGGTCCGTGCCGTGGAACACCATATTGAACGGGCTGATTGGGATGGTCGGAACAACGAACCAGTTGAACAGGGAAAAAACCCATCCGACATTCGTCGGGAAGCAGACCATGCACTTGAAGAGCATGCCGAAATTGCTTCCGACCCTGTCCGCCCACATACGTAAGCGGAAGAAGATGTTGAACGGTCCGTAGGACTGTGTAAATAGGATGCTAATACCGTACACGAAAAACGTGTAGGCGAAAAGGATAAGCCACTCGCTCATATTATTTTCCTCCTGTCATTGACTCGGCGAACGCGAGCAGGTCGTTCCCGTCAGCGGGTGGTGCCGGCTCCGGCTCCTCGTCCACGATGATTTCCTTTTTCTTGGGCTCCGGCTTGGATATCTCCTCCAACTTTTCCACTACGGTCTTGTCCTGTGCCGGCTTGACCGGCTTCTTCTTGCCGGAAGGCTTCTTGACCGGCTTGAACGTGAACTCCAGCCCGAGGAGTTCGTCGTAGGTTTTCTCGTTGAACAGTTTCTTCAGTTCGGCGGCCTTGACCTTGAACAGGTCCTTGATTTTCTCAACCTCCTGATTGGTGGTCAGGATGTATTCAATGCAGTCGAACAGCCTGTCGTACCCGTTGTTTACCTCCGTGAAGAAATACTGGAGGTTGTTCGGACCGGTACGCTTGATGACGCCGTAGTTGGAGCGAAGGCTCTCGTCATCCGGAACCATCCACCCCTTCGGCAAATCAAGGACGGCGGAAATCGCGTCATCCTCAAGGCTTATGTTGAACAGTTTGAGATACGGCTTGGCCGCATCAATCTTCTCCTGTAAAGTCATACTATAGTCTGAATCCGGTGAAAATTATCGTGCAGATGAAGGCGATGCTGACGGCGAGAAGGATCTTCCTCGTGGTGGTCAGTTCAAGTTTCTTGTTCCCGACGAACGCGAGAACGAACGCGAGTATCTCCCTGACAACCTCCACGATTGCGAGGAAGAAAACGAACATCATTATCTTGAGTGAAATCATAGGTACCTTTTTATAGAACATATAAAAAAACGGGTGAAAGTCAACAGCCGTCACCCATTTTTTAGCAATAACTGATATTTCAGTTGTTATGCCCGTTTTTGACCCGTAATATATGAAATATCGGTTGTTAAACCGAGTTCTCCAATTCCTCAACGGAATTTATTTCCTTGAAGGACGTGGTTCCGAACCAGTACTGGACCATAACGACCTTCGTGGCTACACCGTCCTCGTAGTCCACGTCGAACTTCTTCGCACAGTCGGAGTACAGGAAATCCATCTTGTCAAACTCGTAGAAGACCCGGTGTCCTTCCACCGTTTCGTAATCCTGATACCCTATCCTCCTGAGGAAGGTTGCCACTTCACTGAAATCCATAATTTCCACTTTTCCAAGGCAAAAATAGGCGATTTAAGCCACTTTTCCAAACGAAACGAGTTACGGCTCATCTGAAACAAATAACGGCTCAAAACTGAGCCGTTATGACCTGAAATCGCCCGTAATGGCTGAGTTTTGAACCGTTAGAACTTGTACATCACGCCAAGGCCGACCGAATGCTTGTCAATTTTCCAGTCGTACTGGTATACGGTCATCACGCCATATTTCTCCTCAAAGAAGGCACCGCCTTGGACCATAGCGGTCGGGAACGTGGTTACGCCGGCACCGATAAACGGGCTGAAATGCCGGTTAATCAACTGCGTCTCCGTGACCTGCTTCGTAACCGGGATGAACGATGCACCGAGCCAAGTAATCCTATTGTATTGTGTCTGTGCCTTGATGGTCGCGGTTCCGACGGTGTCGATGTCGAACACCTGTTGCTCATATTCCCTGACGGTCGCCCAGTCCCTCAGGACCGCGGCCGTGTCCGTCTTGTCAACGTATACGATGCTGTCGCGTACCTTCTCAGGGAACAGGTCGTAGTACTTGCCGGACTTGATGCAGTCGGCGATGACGTTCGCGGTGTCGGCCGGTACTCTCACGTAGATTGGCTCCGGTTCCGGATACTCAATCTTGATGGTGTCGCCCGGGACATACTCAATGTTCGTGACCACCTTCTCCTTGACCGTGCTCCTTCCGGAGAAGAAGCCGATGCCGAGGATGGCCGCGATGGCACCGATGTACCCGAGGACCTTCATAATCTTCTTGCCAACCTGCTTGCTGACAATTTTCTTCGTGTCTATTTTTGCCATAGTATCTTGTCGTTTATCCTGAACAAATTGGGGAGCGTTTCCGCTCCCCCTTTTTTTATCTCTTTTTGCCTACGCTTGCTTCGTCAAGTAGTGGTGATATGCTTGAGGCGTACCGTTGCATTTCCACCATCAGCGAGAACCTGTTCAGGTTCTCCGGCACCTCAAGGTAGGATATTCCGAGGATGCCGATTTCCTTCATGTTGCTACCGTAAATCATCTGGAACGCGAAGAAAACACCGTGGTTGAGACGCATTCTGTTATAAAACCTCTCGTCAATGTTTTTCAACTCGTCAACCGGTCCGCACCATCCGCCCTTCTCGTGAACAAGGTTCGCAAAATTATATCTTGAGAGGGAGACGTTTTGGATTTCGTCGCTGATGTCGTCGGTACCGTCGTTGATGAATGTAAGGTCACCGAATTGCCACTGCAGTCCGCTCGGGTTGGACTTTCCGTTGTGGAACTCAAGGATGTAAGCCCTTTCCGCATCGGTCTTGCTCGCCAGTTCGTTGAGGTAGGAACGGATGAGGGGGGAACTCTCCATCCGATAGTCAACGGACTTGCTGTGGACCTCCGAGATGTACCGGTCGTACCGCTCAAAAATCATTCCCGGGTTGAGGGCTATGTACGCCATATAGGAGAATAGGACGAACATAATCATACCCAAGATGAGTTTGACGGGACCGTAGGTCTGTAGCATTTTCAGCACACGCTCGAATGATGAGAACGTGGTAGGCTGAATGTCTCCACCCTTTTGCTCCGGGGCTTTGACCTCCTGCTCTGTGTTTTTGATGTTTTCCTCCATATCCAGTGTGTGTTTTTTTTTATTTGATGTTTTTCATCGTCTTCATCATCTCCATGAAGGCGTCGTTCTCGTTCACACGCTCCTGAGGGGTCTGCTTGGTGAACACGCTCTTCGTCTTGTAGTCAAAGAGTTCGTTCATCCTGTCAACCTGCTCGTTGAGGACGTTCTGGTTGTTGTAGCCGACCACGTTCACCTCAACGGAGTTCGTCGCAACGCAGTTCTCGCACATCACCGTGTACTCGTTGCCGGCACTGTCCACCATAAAGATTTTCTGACCGTCACGCTTGTACTCCTCGGGGATGAGGGTGAGCATCTTGGACTCGTTCAGGAACTTGGTGTGCTTGAAATGGAGACGCTTCGGCTTCGGGGCGGACTCCTTGAACAGGGAGTTCTTCAACTTGCTGTCCACGGTTCCCTCCTCGGTAGCCTTGGAGTTCTTGAGTTCCTTGCTCACGAGACCTGAGGTGGCGAGAGCGGCCTGAACCTCGTCGCGTTTCTTGGCCGCGTCCTTGAGACGCTTGCCCGGGTCCTCGTTGAACTCGGCACCAGCCTTCTCAATTCCGTTCTTCTCCTCCATAGCGGAGGAGTAGCCCTTCAGACGGGCTTCGTTGTCGTCCTTGTATGCCTTCGTGGGTTCGGTACGCGGGTTCAGGTCAGCCATAGACCTGTTTCCGTCCTCAACCTCGGGGAACTTCTTCTTCTCCGGCTGGGTAAGACCGCCGTCGTAGTCCTTGGCACGTTTCTTCGCGTCGTTGTAGGCTTGCCTGCTGTTTTTGGTATCCTCCTGCTCAACGCCGGGTCCAACCACGGGGTTGAACTCGTCCTTGCTTTCCCGGACGATACGCCTCAAATCTCCTACTCTGTAGTTGATTGTTGCCATATTCTTAAAACGTTTAATCTTTTACTTATAAATAGTTTCCAAACCCTAATTGTTCTCCATTACCACGGGGTGCGGAACCTCGTGTAAGCGGAATATGAGTTCCCGAAAATATCGGGGGTTATCTCTGCTTCCATCAGCCTGTTCAGCCTGTGGGAGTTAGGCTTTCCACCCTCGCACTCCTTCTTGATTTCCTTTCGTACTTTCTCCCTATGTTCCTTGACCCTTGAAAGGTCCTGATAGTTTATCTTTTGCATGGCATCGTACCGAAATATTTTCCGCATTTCTCGCAGACGAAAACAGGCTCGCCGTGTATCTGGCAAACAACGTCACCACCGCACTTGTCGCACTTTCTCGGCACGTCCTTCCCTTCGTCGTTCTTGCGGAGCCGTCCCTCGTTAACCTTCGGGTCGGTGTTAGGTATCCTCTGCATTGAGAACCCGCCCTTGCGTCCTTCCGGGGACACCGTAGGGTCGTCCTTGTCAACACCGCTGAACGGTACCGTGTAGGTGTAGTCGCCTTCACCGTCAGGACCGCCGACAGCCGGGGTGGTAGCGGTCGCCTCAATAATCCTCCTGAACTGCTCCTCGGTGACGATGAGGTTACGCTTTACGACGGACTCGTTCTCGTGCTTTTTCCTACGCCTCGTACCGAGTTGCCTACGCATCAGAGGGTACGCGATGGCTGAAAACTGACCGTTGCTACCGTCCTCCGTCGTTGAACCGACTATGTCTCCGCCGAAAACGCCATCGCTTCCACCGGAAATTCCGGCACCGTCTTCCTCGTTAAGTTGTTTCGGAAGACCGCCACGCTCGCTGTAGATTGGACCGAACTCTGGGTCGTCAAGGATGGTCTTAATCATATTCGGCTCGTCCTCAAACACGGACTCGCTAACGGCTGTTTCCGGACGCAACGGAATCCTCTCCAGCATTTTCACGTTATTCACGTTGAATATGACGTAGTTAAGGCTGTCCCCTTCATAGTACTCGCAACCAACGATACCGTTCTTGTCAAGTGCCTTGCTGACGGCCTCCGCCGTGATTCCGGCGTTGTCTATTCCGCCAAGCAGGTTTCCGAAATTTCCACGACGGTAACACGTGGTAAGGCTTTTGATGATGTACCATCTTTTCTGAGGGAACTCCCTACACAAGATGTTGCACACCATTTTGAACACAGGAAACCTGTTTTCGTAATAACGAATATAGTTTTTCCCGTTGTTTTCGGGGACGTCAACCCTATAAGTGTATCCGTTTCCTTCGTCTGTCCACGCATAAAAATCAGCAAAGGAGCGTGAGAAAGTCACGTATGTTCCCCATCCGTGGTTTCCCCTTTCGTGGACGTCCTCGAATTTGTCAAACCTGCTCAAAGAACCATGCCACGCCTCCACCTCGTCAATGCTCTCGTTCACGTTCCTCTCAAAGTACTTCGCATACAGCCAGTGGATACGGTCCTCAAAGTTCTTCTTGCGGACCTTGTACTTAACGGTATAGGTGGCCTTCTTCTTGTCGGAATTGGTGCTGTCAAGTATTTTCTCGTGACGCTCCAGCACGCCCTTGTTCCGCAGATCACGGATGAGTTTCTCCTTCGTGACTCCACGGTCAATGAGGTACTTGCTGGGCTTCGCGTCAATGGGCTTGCTCATCAGTTTGGCAAGGAACGCCTTCACCTCGGACAGGAAACGATAATACGTGACCTCATCTTTTTCATCAGATTCCCGGAGTATCCCGCTTATGTCACTGCAGGTCTTACTTCCTCCTTCAATGAACGCGGACGCGAGGTCCCCACGGCAATGCCCGATATGTAACACGCGGTTGATGAGTATCAGAAGGTCTCCCGGGTTCATACCCGGCTCGTAATGATTCAGTTCGTTGAAAATCGGGTCCAAGCCGAAGTCGCTCCACCCGTCGCTACCGTCCGGCAACTTGGACCATTCAAAATACCCGAGTTCATCAAGCGTTTCACAAGCGTCGGACCAGTCGTTGAAACTATAAGTCCCGTCGCCAAACCACGAGTTCAACTCATCCTCAACCTCGTCATAGGAACACCCCTGCGTATGCCCAGCAAGTTCAGTTGTCGCCTGAATAGCACACGCACTGTTAAGGACCCTGTGGAACCAATCTTCCACGACGTTTTCCGGAATCCTCGCCATCGTAGGCTCCTGCATATAACGGGTCAGCAAGTTCTGGTACTGCTGGGCCGGTATAAGTTGCCATCTACGCCTCGTAATACCTCTCCGCTTGTCGTTCAGAAATTCATAAACAAACGCGGACACGCCGAAAACTTCGTCGTCCTCAATCAGGTTCCAAAGGTCCTGCACTGACTCGTTCAGCCGGCTCCCTGCGTATTTAGCATCGTGACCCATCTGTCGCATTACCTTGAAAGTGTTCTGAATATGCCGTTATGTTGCCACAGGACACGGAAAAGTTCCGTGACCACGTCGGCCGCTATCTCCTTGACCCGCTTCTCGAAATCCTTATCGTTTCTCACAAAGTTCACTATATCGGACTTTTTGAGTTCTTCCGTGATTATCTCCGTGAGGTTCTGTCTGTTAAGTACCATAAAAAGGCTGTTTATCAACGATAAATATCAAACTGTAACGTAAAGGTACAACAAAGGGGTGCGTTTAACACCCCCTAATTGCACCCGCGTTTACGTCAAGCGGGGTAGACAGGGCATCCGTCCTTCGGGCGGTGCCGGTTACGCCTCGCTGTCCTTCTCCCGGTCCTTTTTCAGTTTGTCGAGCAGGTCGGTCGCACCCTCCCATTCGTCCTTCCAGTTGAGGAAATAGCCACGCAGTTTGTTGAGCGTGGTGATAACGTCCTCGGTCAGGGCGAGACCGTCAACGAAGATGTACGGGGCGTTCGTCACATCGTTCAGGCTGAACTGGAAGCGAAGCCCGGAAATGTTCGGGATGCTTCCGCCGAAGACGAGGTTTCCGGTATCCGGGTAGAAGACAAGAGGGTTGCTCTCCGGGTCGCTCTCGTTCGCCTTTCCGAACTTGGCACCGGCGTTCACGGATTTCCGGAAATTGTCAATCTGGTTCTGAAGAACGTTCTCACCGAACTTGGGGTCGTCGGTGATGGCGATAGCCTCTTCCTTCTCGTCCTTCTCCTCCGCCTCGCGGATGACACGGCGGGGCTTGCGTTCCGACCCTTCCTTGATGGTCGAAATCATTTCCCGCGTTAACTCAAACTCTCTGTTTGTCTTCATATCTCGTCTTGTTTTTTTAATCAGGTGAAACTGGTGCCGTTCCAGAAATCGTTGAAATCGTCAACGCGGAACACCTTCTTGTTCACCTTTCCCTCGGCCTTCTTGATGTCGGCCGCGATTTGCTCCTCCAGACCCTTGACGCGGTCAATCTCCGTCTCAAGGACCTGCTGGACCTCCTCCGGCGTCTTCGCACCTTCAAGGAGATGCTCAATCTTCTCGTCGGTGTTCTTGAACTCCTCGTTGAGTGCCTCGTAGTCAAGGCTCTCATCGTTCTTGTTCTTTTCTTCCGGCTCTGGTTCCGGTTCCGGCTCGGGTTGTGGCTCAGGTTGTGGCTCGGGTTCCGGCTCGCTCTCGGTCACGGGCTCCTCTTCCTGTTCGGGGACATTGAGTCCGTCTGGCTCCTCAGCGGGGGTTTCCGCCTTCACCTCTTCCTGAACTTCGGCGTCCTGCGGAACGTTCACTTCCTGCAGTTCCTCAACGTCTTTCTTGGACGTTTTCTTGCTTGTGGTTTTCTTCTCTGCCATAATAATAAATAGTTGAATTTGCGTTATCTGGACAGGTACTTGTTATCGGATTTCATTGATTCGGAGCGTATCTTGTTCAACGCCGTCCTCATTATCTGACGTACCCGTTCCTTAGTCAAATTATATTTTTTCCCGATTTCGTCAAGAGTATTTTCCTTGTACCCGCATCTTCCGTAGTACATATTGATGATGTCGGCTTCGCGGTCGGACAGGATGGACATAATATCCTCAATGAAATCGGTGTCACAGCGGGCGTCCGTCTTCTCCTCGTCGTCCACGATGAACTCCTGTTTGGTGCTCGTGACGTCGCTGTTCGCGTCAAAGATATTATCGCTGTCGTAGTCGTCCACGCCTTCGTGCGGGAGTTCGGATTCCGGCATCCTCGTTTTCCTCAGGATGGCGTTCTGCATACGCTGGATAATCCACCACTTGGAGTAACTGATTACCTTGACGTCGTTGCTCAGGTCAAAACGCTCTATGGCGTCTATCAAGCCTTTGTTGGCTTCGGAAATTAAGTCCTGCATCGGAAGACCGTAGGACTTGAAACCACTTGCGAGTTTGCAGGCATACCGGAGGTTTGATTTGATCAACAAATCGCGTGCGGACAGGTCGTTTTTCAACTTGTACGCACGCATAAGCCTACGCTCCTCCTCTTTCGGGAGGGGCCGGTATTCCTTAATGCTCTTTATGTACTGTCCAAGGGTTTCGTAGTTTGCGAGTTTCTCACCTTGCATTTGAGTTTAAGGGTTAGACAATCTTGTTATCGGACGGTCTCAATGGTTGAGACGTCTCCTACCTTCTTGACGACTATCGCTGACGAGTGCCAGTCGGACAGTTGCTTCAGGTGCGTTATGTGGAATATGAACTCGTAGTCCTTCGCTATGAGGTCATACAGTTTCTTCACGTTGTCGTAGTTCTCGTCCGCAATACCACCGAGGACCTCGTCGAACACGACGAAGGACGGCTTGCTGAACGTGGACATCTTGGACAGGACGCTACGGAGGGCGAGCGAGGCGACCGTGTTCTCAAAACCGGAAGCGGACCCGAGCGGTGCCTTCACGCCGTTGTGTATCTTGTAGAAGGACACGTCGTTATTGTTGTCAATCTCCACGGTGACGTCAAAGTCGCAGACGTCGTTCAGGAGCCGGCTCAACTCACCGTTGATGAGCGGAAGGGCACTGCGAAGGACCATCTTTGCGATGCCGTTCTTTCCGACCATCTCAAGATACAGTTTCCAGTTGCGGACGAGTTTCTCCTCCTCAACGATGACCGCGATGAGTTTCTTGTAGTCGGAGACAATCTTCCTGTTCGCGGTAATCTGTCCCTTCGTGGACTCAATGTCCGTGCGGAGTTCCTGATTGATGCCGTTCTCAACGGATATGGAGGCGTCCACGACGTTGATGTCCGCGTTCAGTTTGTTGTTCCGGCGGATAGCCTCGTCGTTCTTTTCAAGGTCCTTGAGGATGCGGTTCTTCTCCTTGAGCCTGACACGCATATTCTCAAGGTCAACCTCGTACTTTTCAACGACAAGTTGCAGGCGGAGTTTCTCCTGATACTCGGTACGCTTGGTCTCCAGAACGGACAGTTCGCCTTCAATTTCCTTCTGACGCTTGCGGAGTTCCTTCCCGCGTTTCACGGTCTCCTCCATCTTCGCCTCGTTCTCGGCAATCTTCGCGGAATTGTCCACGTCCTTCAACTTGGAACCGCACAGGGGGCAGAACTCACCCTTCTTCAGGTCCTCCACGTTTCTCTTGAGGGTGTTGTACAGGTTGGTCGCGTTGGCGATGTCAACGTTGACCCTCTTGTCCTCGTCCACCTTCGCCTTGTAGTCGGCCTCGTCAAAGGTGAGGTCGTTCATACCCTCCAAGGTCTTCTTGGTCTCGGCGAGTTCGCCGGCTTTCTTCTTCCCGGCCGCGACGAGTTGGTCACGCTCGGTCTCCACCGTCTGCTTGTCGATGCTGGTAAGTTCCTCGTCAATCGCCAACTTGGACTGCAACAGGAGGTCACGCTTCTCGCGGTACGCCGTGAGTTTCCCGTCGGACTCCTCCAGTTTCTTCCCCTGCTCGACGACGTGGGCGGACAGTTCCTTCTCGGACTCCTCCAGTTCCTCAATGCCGGCTTCAAGGTCGCCCCTGTTGTACTTGTTCAGCGTGAGTTTCGGCTGGACAGACTTGTTGAAATAGTCGCGGGCAATCTTGTCCTTGTCCTCAAGGGGAAGGAGACCAATCCACCGTGCGATGAGACGTCCACGCTCCGCGTCCTTCAGGGAAACGAGTTCCTTGAGGTTGTCGGAGTTGACGCAAATCATAAGGTCAAAGTCACGCTCGTTGCCGATGGCTTCCTTGATGACCTTGTTCGTCTCCCGGGTGCTGATGCCCTCGGCATTCTCAATGTCGTTCTCGTCGCAGAGGTCCAGATACTCGCCGTTCACGAAACGGTAATACCGCACCTCGTTGGTGACCTTGCTGGTCGCAGACCTACGCTTGAGTGCCGGGCGGGTTACGGTACGCTTGATGACGTAGTCCTCCCCGTCAATGGTGATGCACCCCTCCACCACGACGGAGGTAGCCTCCGGGAGGTAGTCGTTGAACACCCTCGCAAGTACCCAGTTATTCTCCCGGGAGGTCACCTTGCCGAAAAGTAGGAAGCGTAGAAGGTCTATGCAGAAAGTGGTCTTGCCACCTTGGTTCGCCGGCTCCGACGACAGGTGCACAAGCCCCTTGAAGGACGTGAGGTCAATGTAGTTGTCGGGTCCGTAGGACATAAAGTTGGACCACCGGAGCCACTTGACGCGGTATTTCTTGTGTGCCTCGTACGCCTCAACGTTTATGAAGGTGTTCATAAGGTCGTCGATTTTGGTGATGAGTTCAAAATCGTAGTCCTTGACTTCCTTCTCCGTGAGGTACTGCAACAGGAGGTTCCTGAAGAACACGGGGTCATTGATGTTCTGTGCGGCCTCCTGCAGGAAGGCGTCCTCCGTGGTCCCGTTCACCGTTGAGATGAACTCGGGGTCCACGAACACGTGCTCCTTCTTGATTCCGTACTTTTTCGCGAACTTCGCGATGATGTTCTTCTTCTCCTCATCGGTGTAGTCAACGGGCTTCACCCGCCACTTGATGCACACCCTTGAATTCTCTCCAAGTTGGACTTTCGTCATTTCACTTTCAGTTTGCGTTTAACACTATTTTTCTGGTTGTCGGGGGTACCGTCCCTTTCCACTGGTTCCAAGTCGGTGTGAAAAACCTCCCCGACAGGACCCAAGACGATGACAGGAACATCCTCGGCCGGCACGGACTTGACGGTTATCTCGCCCTTTTCAGCCGACAAGGTCTTGATTTCGTCAATCGGAAACACTTTGTCGGGCTCTTTGACGACCTCCTTCGGATGAACCTCTCCAGTGATGGTTGGAAGGTCCTCAAACTTGGTTTCCACCGTCTCAACCTTTTGGTCAAACGGTCTCTCACCATACTTGTCACGCATAAACGCATCTTTGAGGAGTTCGTCTATGTATGCACTGATTTTCAGGTCGTTCAGGGAGCAATACTCCTTGATTTGGTTGTAAAGTTTCCGGTCTACGGATACCTGTACGCGTTCTTTGGGTTCCATACGGCAAATATACCTAAAAAATGTTTATTTTGTTTCACGAAAACGTAAGTTTTTTACAAAACGACGTTTTTATGGAGGAAAATCAAGAAAAAACATATCCAAGCCTGATTTTGGGGCTTGACATCAGTACCGCGTGCATCGGAATCGCCATCATTTACGACGACGGGGTGAACGAACCCCAGATTGAGCACATCTCGCACGTTTCCCCGAAGATCAACAAAAAAATCAAGGGGATTGAGGCTCTCATCCTCCGGAAACGCATCTTTGAGGAGGATTTCCTCAGCAAGATTGACACGCTCCTGCTGGACATTGAGTGCCCGCTCAAGAAAATCACCGAGTGTGTCATTGAGTCGCCTATGGTCTACACCTCCGGCGGTTCCAACGCCGAGACGGTCGCCATGCTCCTGCAGTTCAACGGACTGCTTTCGGAGGCTATCTACGACAAACTGGGTATCGTCCCGAACTACGTCACCAGCAACGACGCCCGTATGCGTTCGTTCCCGGAACTGTACGCCATCAGAAAGTTCAACAAGAAAGGCGTCGTTTATCCTATCGCCCATATCAAGAAGGCTATCAAGGAGAACCACCTCGTCCTGTTCGGCTCCTACCCGTTCGACTGCGACAAAAAGTGCGTGATGATGAACCTCGTGTGCGAAAAGTACCCGAACATCCCGTGGCTGTACGACAAGAAGGGGAACCTCAAGAAGGAGAACTACGACTCCTGCGACGCACTGGTCTGTGCACTCGCCTACTCAAACGAGAAACGGCACGGTGAACTGGTTCCGGAGGTCACGGCCTCACAGATTACTGAACTGGAAGGGAGTACCGTCATTGAGTACGATATGAAGGTCTGGGACCGCGTGATACGGAAGAAAATCGTGATTTAGTAGTCAGGGTACTCGTACTCAGGAAAGTCCTCGGCTGGCAGGTCTGTGTACCATACGCCCCAACCACCGCCTCTCGCCTCAACCGCACCGGCTTTGTCCGGCCTACGGATAAAGCCAAGTTTCGCAAGGGCTTCGTCCATACAGTTCGGAAAATGCCCTCTTTTGACGAACACGCAGAAATCATGGTAGTCGCTATATGACCGGTCCGGAACGGCGATAAACCCGTTTTCCTTGCAGGCTTTCGTTATTTTCCTGAGCGATTCAATAAATTTCGCGTTCTCGTCCTCACCTAAGAGTTCCTGATACGCTTCCCGGATAATCCGTCTGATTTCGTGTTCACCGAGTCTGACGGATTTTTTTGACTCCGCCAGTCCCTGCTTGTACTGGTACACCGTGTTCGTGGCAAATTTTTCATCAACCTCACGCATATATTTGTTCACTTTGTATGCTGAATTACCAGATTTACTAACGCTCGGACATCCGTGGTCAAACATATATTTCGTCAACTCAAAATCCCCCGTCTTTATTTTCAGAATTCCCCTTTCGTACGCCTCTGAAATCAGTAAATCTAATATGGCGGGCGAGGTGGCGTGCATAAACGTCACATCTCCGTCCCAATAGTAACATATAATCGGAGTGGTTCGTTGCAGTTTTTGAAGCATTTTGTCACGGTCTGTGTCTTGAAGGGCATCGAGTTTTAACCCCTCTGACTTGTACAGTTGCTCAAACGTATATGCTCCGGTTTTTTGTGCAATCTGGTACAGTTTGTTCTTGAACCGGTTTCCGTGTGGCTCACATAGCCGAATCCCGTTCATAATGTCCCAGTAATGAACCATCTCGTGAAGGAGAGTACCCACGGCTTCCCACTCTGTCAGTTTTCTTATGACATTCAACTCAATTTTGGGTTTCAAAAGGTTGAAAAAATTGTCCTTGTTGACATAAACTGGTCCTTGTGGTCCTTTTACAAAGATGCGTCCGGTGCTTCTCTCGTAATAAAAACCTTTCCCGTCGTTATAACTTATATGTCCCCCCGTCTTGTTACTCTTGTAAACGCCAAAATAGCACCGTCCGAGTTCGCCGTCAAAATATTTCCGGTTGCACTCATCGTACTTCTCAGAAAGCCACTGCGGGGTTACATCTATGTATTTTTCTTCCGTCATATATCATAAATATCAAACTGTTATGAATAGGTAAGCCACCACGCCCTTTTGCCACGGCTTTTCGTATTTATAAAAGAATAAAAACACCAAGTATATGAGTGACTACAGAGACATAGTAAGAACCTCCATTGAGCAAGGTTTCTATCTTGATTCCTGTGGTGAAGAAGAGCGTCATTACACTTGGGGTGCCTACGTTGACCTCTGTGGTCTTGACCCGGCGGATGCCATCCCGGCCGGCGGTGAAGACGGAGGAAGCAGTGGCAGGAAGAAATCCAACACGGTTACCGTCACGATGGAGAAAGACTCCTCCGGCGAGTACAACCTTGTCCTCACGGCCACCTACGCACCCACGACCGACGTCGTCGTCAACTTCACTATGGATGGGGAACCTGAATCCGTCGTGATGCCTATGGGCACCAAGAGGGTCGTCACCAGCCTGAAGGGAACGAACACCCAGAAGCCTTACGCTGAAATCGGAGGAATATCAATAGTATCCGAAGACGAGCAGTACACCTACAAGCCTTCCAACGCCGTCAAGACCGGAATGTTCACATTCACGATGACCAACGACGGGGAGAAGACCACGGAGTCTGTCAAGTACGGTACCGAAATCACGCTCCCTACCGCGACGCCGAGGGAAGGATACGACTTTGTCTGGAAAGACAACAAGGGCAACGTCATATCCACTCCTACCGTCACGATGCCGGAGGCGGACTTCTCGGTCACCGGTACCTACGTCATCAAGGAATATACCCTCACCTACACCGTCACCGAGGAATACCTCGACGGCGACAACGTTATGGAGCGTACGTACAAGACCGGAACCAAGGTCTTCAAGTACAACGCCGGCATCACCTCATTCCTGAACGGTCTCATCACGGCTCGTACCGGTATGACCGCAGAGGGCTGGAAGGCCGGTGCGGAGAACGCACCCGCGAAGATGCCCGCCGGAGACCTTGAGGTCACGAACAAGTACGTCCTTAACCAGTACACTCTCAAGTTCATCTCCGACGGAGAGGTCATCTTTGAAGAGGAGAAGCGTTACGGTGCTTCAATCGTCGCCCCGGCTGACCCCGGCAAGGAAGGGCACACGTTCACCGGCTGGGACGCCACTGTTCCCGACACGATGCCGAACCGCAACCTCACCTTCAACGCGAAGTTCACGGTCAACTCCTACCTCATCACCTACTACGTGGACGGCGACGAGAAATACTCCGAGAGCCACAAGTACGGTACCGCCATCTCCATCAGGGCGGACGAACAGAAGGTCGGACATACCTTCTCCGGCTGGGAGCCTGCTACGCTTCCCGCTACGATGCCCGCCGAGAACATTGAGGTCCGTGGTACGTTCACCGTGAACGAGTACACGATGCACTTCTACGTTGACGGAAACGAATACCAGTCCATCACAGGCTTCTACGGTACCGAAATAGGTCCTGTTGACGAACCGTCCAAGGTTGGACACACCTTCACGGGTTGGGACAAGGCGGTTCCCGCCACCTTCCCTGCGGAGGATATGGACTTCAACGCGGAGTTCCAAATCAACGAGCACGTGGTCAGGTACTACCTTGACGGTGCCCTCTTCCAAGAGGAGACGCACGAGTACGGAGACGCACTCGTCCTCATCGCCGAGCCGGAGCGTGTCGGTTACACCTTCACTGGCTGGAGCGAACTCCCGGCTACGATGCCTGACAACGACGTTGACGTGATGGGTGCCTTTATGGTGAACTCCTATGAGGTTGCCTATTTCGTTGACGACCAACCATACACCGCTTACACTGTTGACTACGGTCAGCCAGTACCCGTTGCGGAACTCCCCGCCGGAAGGGAAGGTTACACCTTCACCGGTTGGAGTTACATCCCCGACACGATGCCGGCTGACAACCTGTCAATCAGCGGTAGATTTGAAATAAACAGCCATATTCTCAAATATGTGCTTGATGGCTCCGACTATTCGGAGGAAACTGTTGAATACGGAACCGCCCTTACCGTTAAGCCTGACCCCGTCAAGGAAGGTCATACGTTCAACGGCTGGGTCGGACTCCCTGAGTTTATGCCGGACGAGGACGTCACCGTCAACGGTTCGTTCACCGTCAACCAGTATACTCTCACGTTCATCCTTGACGGGGAACCGTATTCATCCATCACTGCGGACTACGGCACGCCTGTCTCTATAGGCAGTCCCGTGCAAGAGGGCTACACATTCAGCGGATGGGATAGCGAGGTTCCGCAGACTGTGCCCGCCGAAGACTTGGTCTTCCGTGGCACTATGAACGTGAACTCCTACACCGCGACCTTCGTGATTGACAACCAAACCTACACTGCGGTAACGTTTGAGTACGGTGCGACTGTCGTCTACCCGGTCGTTGAGAGGGAGGGATACATTCTCAAGTGGCAGGACAGTTACGACACGATGCCAGCCCGTGACATCACCATCAACGGCGTGTTCGAGGAGTTCGTTGAGTCCAACGTGGTTTACTACGGTATGGTCCTCAACAGCGAAATTGACGCGTTTGACGATGCTGAGAACCTTGAGGCGAACTTTGAGTACGAGAGCGGTGTTGAGGTCCCGGTTGTGTTCACAATCCCGGGTAGTCAAGAATATCTGGAAATTGAGGACCTTTACAACAACGAAGAGATAACCGACGAGGAATTCGACCAATGGCTCGAAGACCACAAGTACGGCTATGTCGTCGTCCACCCGGCTTCCACTACTCTGGCTTCCGTCAAGAACGGTGGCGGTGCTGAAATGTCGCAACGCTTCTCGCTTGTGAACACGTTCAACATCGACGGTACCGATTACAGGGTTGACGCCCTCAAGACCGATATCTCCTGTAACGGTTCAGACACAGGTCTAAAGATGAGGCTAACAATCGTAAAGTAAGTAAATAAGATATGGCAGAAATCAACAAAAATGTCGTCATTTCCGACCCTTTCTACTACGGTGGTAAAGGACCGCTTGACGCAAAGCAGACTCCCGCTGAAGTCTACTCCGACCTGAACGATACGTCCCGCATTCCGCTTTCGGAAAGGTACGTCGGACTCACCGTTCTCGTTCTCAACCCGTCCCCGACCGAGTACTGGCTCGTGGGCGGTACAAGGAACAAGAACTGGAAAATCAAGCAGGGCAACGTGGTCCCCACCAAAGCGGACCTCGATGCCATCGCGGCCGACGCCTGCACGCTCGGACTTGAGATGGTCGTTCAGGCTGACGAGACGAACGAGGGAAAGGTGACCAAGTACTGGGTCACCGAATTCAACGGCACTACGCCGGTGTGGTCCCAGAAACAATACGGCGGAGGTTCCGCAAATGTTCCTGTGGACGGTGAAGACCTTGAGGTCTAAAACGTATTTATAAGAAATAACACAACACATTATGGCAAATTTCAAAGGCTTCAAACAGGTAAGTCTGGCAACCTACAACGGGCTGACTGACGAAGAGAAAAAACAGTATCTCTGGCTTGTCCGTGACGTCAACGAAGGCGTCGTGGCAAGTTCCGCCATCTACTTCGGCACCCGCAAGTATGCCGAGGTGAACGACAATTCCGCTTCCGAGGAGCAGTTCAGCAACCTGCTCGCCTCCCTTGGCAACCTCGTTGACGAGAACGGCGAATTCGTTGGCTTCCTCCCCGTTGAGGAACACGAACTCCTCGCTTCTGCGGAAACCATTACCGAGGCTTTCTCCATCCTTGAGAACGCCATCCTCGCGGCCCAAGACGAACTCGCCGGCAAGGTGAGCCAAGACGAATACGACGCGAAGGTCGCCGAACTTGAGGCGAAGAACGCTGAACTGGAAGGTAAGATTGACGACCTCGCTTCCGAGGTTGCTTCCGCTGTCACCGCCGACATTGAGTCCGTCAAGAGCGACGTTCAGAACCTGAGCGAAGGTCTTGAGACCCTTGAGGGCAAGGTGGACGAGAAGGCTGACAAATCCGAACTGGACGAACTCGGCAACAAGGTTGAGGGTATTGAGTCCGATATGGCTAACGCCGTGTCCGCTCTTACCGAGGAAATCGCGAAAAAGGCTGACGCTTCCGACGTCTATACGAAGGACCAGACCTATTCCAAGGAAGAGGTTGACGCGAAGGTCGCCGGTGTCTTCCACTTTGTTGGTGACGCCGAGGCTATCAGTGCCGACGAGACGGTCATTACCGTCAACGGCGAAGATATCGTAGCGTCCGAGGACAACGAGGGTGACACCTACCAGATTGGTGACGCTGAATACGCGTCCAACGGTAGCAAGTGGGTCAAACTCGGCTTCAATATGGACCTCACCGGTTTCGCTACCAAGGAGGAACTCGCAAGCGGTCTCACCGAAGAGGCGGCCGCTCGTCAGGCTCTCGCCGACGAACTCGGTGTTGCTCAGGAAGCCATCGCTCAGGAGATTCAGGACCGCGAGGCCCTCTCCGACAAGGTTGACGGCGTCATCGCCGGTTCCACCACGACCGCTTCCACCTTCAGCGACGCTGAGCAGATGGACCTCCAACTCGGTCAGATTGTGTACGTCCTCAACGAAGAGGTCGGTTCGGGTATCACCTACGTCGCCGGTGCTTACATCAACACCCAAGACGGTCTGAAGAAACTCGACTCCACCGCCCCTTCCACGAGCACGACCATCGACCAGAGGGTTGAGTCCCTTGAGAACAAGATGGGCAACGCTTCCTTTGAGGGTGAGTCCATCACCGCGGCCATCGCCGCTCTGCAGGCCGACGCTCACACGCTCATTGAGGGTGACGACGTTGAAGAATAATCACGGGGGACCGGGCGACCGGTCCCCAATAAACAAGTAAAACCGATATGGCGAACAATACTTTTAAGGGCTTCAGGCAGGTAACTGCCGAATACTATGCCGGTCTCACCGATGAGGCAAAGGTCGGCTACCTGTGGTTTGTCCGCACATTCGACGGGAACGACGCCGTCAGCGGTGACATCTTTCTCGGAACCAGACAATACGCCCACTTCGGTGGAGAGGTAGACGCTCTGGAACAGAGACTGAACGCCATCCTGTACAACGCCGGTATCGTTGACGAAAGCGGTAACACCATCAGCATCACCACAGATTACCTCACGAAGGAACTCGCGGAGGAACTCTACGTCAAAAAGGAGACCCTGTTCAATACGGACGACAGCGAGGGAATTCCCCTCGGACTGCTCGTGGTCACCGGAAACGACGTTGAGACTCCGAACGAGGAAGCACCCGACGAGGGCAACTAACAGACAAAAAAATAAAAACAGTAATTCAATATGGCAAACAAACTTTTCAAAGGTTTTAGGCAGGTAACGGAAGGTGCTTTCAACCCCGAAGAGGGCTACATCTATTTCGTTCGTCCTTCCGGGGCTGACGAGATGCAGGACGGATACCTTTCCTTCAACGGAAAGTCTTACGGCACGGCCGCCCTTCTCGGTGCAGAACTCAGGGGCCTCATCGGTGAACTCCCCGAGGGTCAGACCGACATCGTCTCCTACATCGAAGACGCTATCCAGTCCGCCTCCCACACCCACAGCAACAAGGACGTCCTTGACGGCATCACCGCCCAGAAGGTTTCCGACTGGGACAACGCCGACCCGAACGTGGTTGAAGGTATCTCCGTGAACGGTGGTAACCAAATCAACCCCGACGCTTCCAAGGTCGTGAACATCTCCCTCCCGGACTCCAACGCTTCCGGCGAGTCCAACGGTGTGCAGGTGACCGTCACCGCATCCGCCGGTTCACTGTCCAATGTCACCGTGGTTGCTCCTGATTTCCAGAACACCTACGCTGACAAGACTGACACAGAGGGCAGGCTCGACGCTCTGGAGGCCATCTCCGGCGACGTCCACACCCACGCGAACAAGGCTCTCCTTGACACCTACACGCAGACCGAGGCTGACCTCGCCGACGCCGTGTCCAAGAAGCACGAGCACTCCAACGAGTCCGTCCTTGACGGCATCACCTCCGAGAAGGTTTCCGCTTGGGACAACGCCGCCTCCGACCTCTCCACTCTGAGCGGTCAGGTCCAGACGAACGAGACCAACATCGGCACCCTTGAGTCCAACCTGTCCGCAGAGACGCAGGCCCGTGAAACTCTCAGTGGTCGCGTTGACGACCTCGTTGACGACATCAACGCAGTCTCCGCCGACACGAGGATTTCCGCCCTTGAAGCGGTCTCCGCTGACACGAGGCTTGACGCTCTGGAGGCTATCTCCGGCAACGTCCACACCCACGCGAACAAGTCCCTCCTTGACACCTACACGCAGTCCGAGGCCGACCTCGCTGACGCCGTGTCCAAGAAGCACGAGCACACCAACAAGTCTGTCCTTGACGGTATCACCGCCGAAGACGTGGCCGCTTGGGACTCCGCTCTCCAGCACGTCGCTACCGGTAGCACCTGTGTCTCCGTTTCCGAGTCCAATGGCACCGCCACCATTGACGTCGTTCTCTCCGCTGTTGCAGGCAACGCCCTTGAGAAGAAAAGCGACGGTCTGTACGCGGCCATCTACTACGACGGCGACGACTCCACAATGGTGACCCCCTCATAGCCAATAGGTAAACCCACGAAAAGTCGGGCGGTATGAAAATACCGTCCGATTTTTTTATTCCTGAATTTTCATTATATTTGTCCCAGATATGGTTGAATTGGAGAGAATATACGGGATGCTCGTATCGTTCCTTGGCGAAAGTAAGCAGGGGCGGTACGACAAGTCCGTGACTCAGTACCAGTTCAACTGCCCCTACTGTGCGGACGAAAAAGGCGGGGTTGACGGAAAGTACAACCTTGAGGTTTCGCTCAGCCTGATGCAGTTCCACTGCTGGAGTTGCTCCAGTTCCGGCTCACTGTCAAGATTGATTAAACGGTACGGCGGAAGGACCCTCGCGAGGGAGTACTTTGAAATCGTAAAGACCATCCGGGACAACTCCCTGTACGAGTTCAAGGAGATTGGCGGGGAGAACCTTGAAAAGGAAAAGGAGGCATTACGGCTCCCGAAATCATACCACAAGATACCGAACCTGAGGGACTGCCCTTACAAAGTTCGCAATTACCTTGAAAAAAGACGGATTGATCAACGTATCATAGATAGGTTCAGCATCGGATACACCGACTGGAACGACGAGGACCGTCCGTGGTCAAGCCGTATCATAATCCCTTCCTACGACAGCGTGGGCGGACTTAACTTTTTCGTCGGGCGTGACTACCTGCCGGAAAAGGTGAACCCGGAGCCGGGCTCGTACGTGCGTCCGAAATATAAGAACTGTACCGCCGACAAGAAGGAAATCGTTTTTCAGGAATACAGGGTTGACTGGGACGCGGACATCTGCCTCGTGGAGGGTGCCTTGGACTGCATCTACGGACCAAACACGATAAGCATGCTCGGAAAGTCGCTGACCGAAGACAGTGAACTGTTCAAGAGACTCGTGTCGGAGGCGAGGGGTTTCGTGACCGTCTGCCTTGACAACGATACCAAGTTCTCGGAGACTGTACGTATATGCTCACTGCTGGACTCGCACGGGCTCAAGGACCGCGTCAAGTACATCCAGATGTCCAAGTATAAGGATTTCGGCGACGCGTTCGAGAAAGACGGAAGAAGGGGCATTATCGGGCTTTTGCGTAGTGCTAAGCCGTTCACGGAAAGAACAGTATTAGAGATATGAGCAATGTAATTTATTTTTCAGTAAACAACTGGTTCTGCGGTAGGGACTACCCGGACACTCCGAATTTCAGGAAATGGCTCGGAGACGACCTGAATCAGAATTTCAGGAACGACGAGTGGTGCAAGAAAAACAAACTATGCGTGTACTACGGTTGCGTTGATATGAGCCAGAACTACACGGTTTCCGCCCCGAGGGAATGGGTGGAGAAGAACTGCCCGGAACTCCTCACGGACGACGAGTACACGTATTACACGATGGTCCACAGACCGAAAAAGAAGAAACTCCTCGGTGGATATGAGTACGAGGACGTGAGGGAGGAATACAAGAAAAAGTACTCCGACTTCGTGTACACGCCGGAGATTGAAGGGGACACGCCTGACAACGACCGGGTCGGCGATATGCCGTTCCGGGAGTACAAGGAAGAGAACTTCGGCTCCGAATACTACGAGACCAACTATTGGGGTGACGACGAGGAGGAGGACGAAGACGAAAACAAAGAAGAAGAGAATGGGGAAGATTAGGGAACTGCACCTGTTCGCCGGCATCGGCGGTGGAATATACGGAGGATACCTGCTCGGTCACGAGTGCTGTGGCGGTGTCGAGATAGACGAGTTCTGCCAGAAGGTCCTGAAACAGAAAATGGCGGACCATTGGTTCAAGGAATTCCCGTTGTACGGCGACATCACCAAACTGGACGGCTACGGGTTCAAGGGGACCTTTGACGTCCTCTGCGGTGGCTTCCCCTGTCAGGCATTCAGCAGTGCGGCCCACGGCTTGAACAAGGCGGAAAAGAACCTCTGGGGCGAGATGTTCCGTTTCGTCCAGCAGTCGGAGGCTCCCGTCGTGTTCGGAGAGAACGTAACCTTCGTCGCCATTGACAAGGCCCGGAAGGACTTGGAGAGCGTAGGGTACAAGGTGCACGTGTGCAAACTGTCCTGCGAGCAACTCGGCGGTGACCACCAGCGTATGAGGTTCTGGCTCCTCGCTGTCAAGGATTACAATGTCTTTGAAAAGGTGGCGGAAAACATCGCCGGGCTTCCGAAACTTTCAAACAACTGCTGGCATTTCCCGTACCTCGGATACACGGTGCCCGTGAAAGAGGACAGGAAGGCTCGTCTGAAGGCTATCGGAAACGCCCAGTCACCAATCGTCGCGGCCACGGCTTTCGTGGTCCTCGTAAACCGTCACAAGAGCCAAAATACGCCCGATATAGCCGTTTCTCAGGAAGAACTGGACAAGGTGTTCATCACGAAGAGATCGTGGATTAAAACGGAGTTTGGTGACGATTTCGGGCTTGTCCATACACCGACCACGATGGCTAACTATTCCTGCCCCTATATGATGAGGCACAAGTGCTGTCGGAACTTCGTGAAAGTCTTTGACAAGCCAACCCCGGAGAACGCGGAATACCTGATGGGCTTCCCTCCGGCCGCCTCGCTCGCGTCACAGTCGTCGGACGTCTGGCTTTTCAACTGGAGAAATAACATTTACGCAAGTCGCAAGAACTATGATTAGGAAAATCATCGCCTGTTCCGACATCCACATACGGAACTATAAGAGGCACGAGGAATATGTGGGGGTGCTGAAGGAGTTCATCTCCCAGTGCGGTAAAATCGTCAAGAAATACGGCACCGAGTCCGTCCGTATCGTCATCGCCGGAGACCTGTTCCACAACAAACTGGACATCAGCGGTGAGGGGTACCAGTTGGCCGCTTGGTTCCTGACGGAACTGAACAAGGTTGCCACCACCCTCGTCATCGCCGGAAACCACGATATGAATATGCTCAACACGGACCGGGTGGACCCCATCTCCACGCTGTTCTCACTGTGCAAGTTCGAGAACGCCTTCTACGTTGACAAGGAACTCAACTACGAGTCCGGGGTGATGAACGACGACAATGTCACTTGGTGCCTGTACTCCGTGTTTGACAACTTCGCCCGTCCGAACATTGAGGAGGCGAGGGTTGAGCACCCGGACAATACATACGTCGCCCTGTTCCACGGCGAGGTCAAGAACGCGAAGACCGACGCCGGCTGGGTTGCCGAGAACGGCAAGGACACCGGCATATTCGAGGGCGTTGACTTTGGCATCCTCGGCCACATCCACCGCGTCCAGTGCATCAAACAGAACGGCGTACCGCTCGTGTACTGCGGTAGTATGATACAGCAGGAGCACGGAGAGAACGTGTCCACGCACGGGTACCTCATCTGGGACGTGCAGGAGCAGGAATACGAAACGGTTGAGATACCGAACCCGAAATACGGCTTCTACACGTTCTCAATCAACGACCCGAGCGATATTGACGAAGATATTGAGGAGGTCATCAACCTGTAAAGAAAAACCCCGGCTGTAAAGTCGGGGTTCGTTCTTATTGCTACTGGTTCTGCCAAGGAATGGTCGTAGTACTGTTGTCTAACGTAGCGTATTTTGTTCCAAGATAGATACGCACTTCATCGTTATCAACGTAGAAACCATTATAGTAGGTACCACTTGAACCGCCGTATCCATTCTTCGTCATCATCGCCATCTTTGTTATGGAACCTGACGTGATTGCATACATTGAGCCTCCAAGACCGTCAACGTACGCAAGTCCGTTCGGCCCTATACGAACCTGTCTTATGAGTTCTCCGGATGGATTTTTTATCGTTATGTTAGATATTGTCCAGTTGAACCGTACGGTAGGCTTTCCGGCGAACGGTACGTTGTTCGTCTTCAGCGTGTAGCCCATAGATATTCCGAGAACCAACTGCGTATCAACCGAGACAGTGAACTCCGACACATTCCCGGACCACGAACCACTGAAAATGTCGGTTCCGGTTATGCTTTGTCCGTTTGAACTAAACACCTTCCTCTGGGTAGACGTCGTTCCTGTCGTATAGTAAGGCGTCGCGAAGAAATCAGCGGCCCGGTGGACGTCCCAAGAAACATTAACGCCAGTTATAGTAATCTTTGAACCGGAAGCGATAGGCTCCGTAACGAGGATGTTGTGGAACCCGGTGGTGTAGCGTCCGAACGTATCAGAGTTGACGTAATAATGAGAGTACCCCGGGAACGGTACGGTGTACCGGTCCTGATTTGTCGTCAGTTTCGTACTTGATATTGTAACACGGGGAATATTCGTGCCGTCCTCGTAAACGGAAAGCGTGTTTCCTCCAATCAGGTCAATGTTTCCACTGAACGTACTTCCGCTTGTGATCGTCGCGTTCTTGATGACGCCGTTGGTTATGTTCACGGTTCCATTGAACGTTCCGTTTGTCGCATTCACGGTTCCGTTGAACACGCCGTTTGCGACGTGTATCTCGTCGGCAACAATCTTTCCATCCGCGTATATCCTCGTCTTGGCCAAGGACTTTTCGAGGTCCTTCATCTGTTCTGGATTGAACGTAACAGAGCCGTTTGACGTGTACGTTTTGTTTTCAAACTCAATCTTACCGCCAGTGAACACTCCGTAGTGGGCGACAACGGCACCGGTTTCGTAAAGTTTTCCGTTTGATATTGTGATTGGATATACGGGCACAAGTTCTCCCTCTGCGGTGTTCGAGGATGTATGTTGCTTCATAGTGTAGACCGTGGTACTACCGGTGGTCCACCTATAAAGCGTCCCCTCGAACATTCCGGCCGCGAAGCACACTTTTCCGTAATTCTCCGACGCACCGTAGTCGGTAGAGTTCAGCATTGCAACTTTCCTACTGGACTCAATCGTTTTTGCGGAACTTGTTGTCGTGATTGCGGTATACACATCTCCGAAAACCGGTGTAACTACACCGCCGTCGGCCGCAAAAAACGTGCTCTGGAGCGAGGTTTCATAACTGGGGTGTATGACGGTGAAATATCCCGTTCCATACCCGCCACAAGTATTTCTTGACGCAGTACGGTCAAAATACACGTTTTCACTTCCAGTGTAGGTCGTGTGTCCGGAATCAAGCCTACCGGAAGACGGTATCTCAACAAACGTGATGCACCTGTACGTCTGGTAGGTATTCCATCCTGTGTCTTGGGTCGGTACGTAACTACCGCCACCGCCACCGCCACCACCGGGGGTATCAGGCAGTTCATCGTTGTCTCCATCGTCGATTACCTCATTGTGTGCAACCTGTAGTTCGCCGAGCCTCAGGTTTCCGTCGCCACTCAAAATTTCGTCTCCAACAAGGTTCGGATTTATTGAACTGGCTCTCGGGCTTGTGTTTCCCGAAAGTTTGTCTATTGAGTTGTCCATCCATGGCTCAATAATTAAGTTGTACGCGTTTGTTTTGAGTTGGTCAAGTGTTTGTCCACTCGTACCGCTATTCGACGGGTAATTGGTGCTACCGTACACCACCCCGTTCGTGTATACCAACTGTGCGGATGAAACCGAAACACCGAGGGTTGCCTGTGCTGTTGCACCGCTATAGTAATCAATATGTGCTCTGTAATAGACATTTCCATCATCCGTTCCATACTTGATGTTTTGCTGTATCGTTACGTATGAAATAAAGCACTTGATTTTGAAGTTAAGATGCTCATCAAGGATGGCAGACGACTTAACAACACCGTATCCGTTAGAGGTTCCTGACAACGTGAGTTTTACGTTCGATGACGCCGGCTCTGGCATATAGAGCGTCGGACTACTTGTGGAACCGCTCAGAATCAAATCTTGGCGATACGGGACCATCGTGCTACCAGATTCTTGGTACATAAGAATAGCGGAGCCGGCATCCCGATTGAACACCGTCGCGTTGTTTCTGTAGTTGTTTTTGGTGTACACATTTGTGATGTACCCGAGTGTACTTCCGGTGGACGTCCTTCCCCACTTGTAGTATGTACCGCCGGTATCGGCCACCTCAACGGTACCGTCGGAGGTCAGGGTGACACCGCTCTGCATGTGCTGTATCTTACCCTTGTCAATCACCCAGCCGTCAAGACCTTCACCGATGGTAATGACCTTGGTGGCGAGGAAATCGTAGTCCGGGTAATACGTCCAGTACGTGTTGCTGGAAGAAACGGTCCTGTCCGTAGGAACGAAAGGCTTCGCGGAACTGCTCGGATTGTGGTTCAAGATACAACCGAACCAGCCGGCGAACTCGGCGTCCTCGTCCACGTAGTAGACGATATCCCAGTAAACGTCGCCTTCTCCTCCGGCCTGATAGACGCTCGTTCCAGCGGGTTCCGCATCATAGTCAATCTTCCACTCGCGAACCCTCGTCTTCGGACCACGGTCACCCTTTGAACCGCTTCCAAACACGGCGTCCGGGAGGAGGGTGAAATACCCCTTTAACGTTGCGTCAGAGCCCTCATACGTAACGTTTGCGGAAACCGTGAACACGACACCGTCTTCCGCCTGAGCGTTCGCCAACACGAGCGTTGGATAGGTGACAGTCAACGCACTTCCAGAGATGGTGGCATCGCTTGAAGGTATAGTATGGCTCTGCGTGTTGATGGTGTAGGAGTGATTTGGTATGAGCGTTCCGAGGCTCTTTCCTCCGTTGTTCGCTTTCACGATGCTGACGCTTACGGAGTTTACCGGCAACTCTTGGTCGCCAACCCTGACGAGCATATTCAGTGTGACGGAGCCACCGGGCATAGTCACATTGCTTGCGTCGGACGTTGACGGAACAAATTTCGGCTGAGGGTCAAAGGTGACGATGACACCGCCCTTACCGTTCTTACCCTGAGTGAGGATAGGAATGGTCTCTTGGTCAAGCACGTTCGCATCGCTGAAAGACGTGCTATTTGTCTTGCAAAGGTAGACGCGTATCTGGCTTGTAACACCATTGAACGCATCCGCTATGTTTATCGTCCTCGTCGTCAGGAAATAGTCAGAAGATGTATAGAAAGGTGCTTGCGTGCTATGCGATATGTTTCCATCGTTATCCTTCTGGAAGAAGACTGAATAATTACTTGCGAACTCGGAGTTGCTTATTTCAACGTTCGTCGCTATCTTCAGTTTGAAATTGTCCGGCAACAGTCCGCTTTCAGTCCTCATAATAGCGTTCGGGGTCGCAACAATCCTGAACGCCTGTCCGTCCTGTCCTCCCTCAACGCCGGTTATCGTGTAAACCTTCTCAATCGCATTGGATACTCCGGCGACATTGGCCGACAGTTTGCACTTGACCTTGTTATTGACAATTCCGGTTGCCTTGAAATCAAAACCGCTCTTGATTCTGAACGTTAGGTGCAGGGTTCTGTTTCCATCCGTGAGACCTGAACTGACTATCTGCCATTTTCCGGAGTTCGTAGTGGTGGTTCCGGTACCCTCAATGCCGACGACAGGGTTAGACATAGTCATCCTTGACGTTCCGCTGTAAACGTTCAGGTCGGTCTCAAAGTCCTCGGTCGTGTCAAGTTTTGAGTCGCCCTCGCCGAGGTAAATCATATCGAACTCGTTCGTGAGGTCAGCGACAAGGCCGGAGCCGTCCTTACCGCTGGCAACAATCGGGATGTCACAGTGGTCAAGATAGACGTCACGGGTGCTACCGCTGTAGGCGGTGAGCGTAAGAATACAGTTGTACAGGTTCTCCCTGATACCGGTATTGAATGAGTTCGGTACATTAAGGATATACCCGTTGTACGTCTGGAACGGAACGTCTATCTCCTCGGACAGTCCACGCGACAGTTTCGCGGTGACGTTGTAGTCGGCATACGGGACCCTCTCCTCATTTATGTACAGGTCCATAAGGAGTGCAAATCCGTCCGTGCCGGCATCGTTGTAGGTGCCGGCGTTTGAATTGTAGACGATTGAACCGACGTATGGACGAAGGGTATACCTCTTGCCCTCGGTACCGTTCGCGACGGCGTGTATCTTGTACGTGAGGGTCTGGCTTACGGTGGTCCCCTCATCCGTCGTGCCCGACACGTTTATCTTGAACGACAGTTCCATAGTGTTGCCAAAGTCAAGACCGTTGTAGAGTCTCGCCTTGACATACGGCTTCGTGTTGTCGTCGTCCTGATAATACCAAGACAGTTCGGCTTGTAGCGTACTTCCACTAAAGATTTGCCTTGGTGCAAAGGTAATGTTCGTAACGGGCTGGAGGTCATAAGCCTCACGGCAGATTACGCCCGTTCCAACGTCAACGTACCTTCCGTGGCTGTCGGACGGGAAACTCGTGTCCAAATCCAGAATCGCATCGGCACCGGTAGTAATGGTATCGTTCTCGTTCGTAAGGTCGAACACGACCCCGGACCTACCGATGATACCGCTGTTGACGACCGGGACCTGCTCAACGTCAAGGATGACGTCGCTCGGGTCGATGACGTGAGAACTCGGGCTTCCGGTCAAGCCGGAAATCGCAACAAACGTAATCCATTTATTGATACCAGACGCACCTATCTCAGCACCGGTGTACTTGGTAAGAGTGACAGATTGGTCGTATTTCTGTTTCTGATAATAGATTGTGACGCCGCTACCAGCCCACTCCTGAACGGTGTAAGCATCAGGTCCGTATTTCAGGGTGCAAGTGATACCGGTCGGGTCGTATTGGGTGGTCTCGTAGTCGTACACAATCGTTCCGACGGACGGCTCCAGTTTGTAGATGTAACCGTCACGTCCGCCTCTGACTCCGATGAGCGAGTACTTGACGACCGCCTCGGTATCACCTTCGGTACCGAGCGTGATGAGGAAGGAGACCGCCATATTGTACAGGTCGCCAAAGTCAAAACCGCTTTCCGCGACCACGTTGACGGCAACACGCTCGTCGCCCGTGATAGTCTCAACGGTCGCGTAGACCTTCGGACCGTTGTTCCCCTGCTGATAGTATGCCTGTCCACCAGTCTTTCCGGTTGTGGTGTTCGCACCGACCGGGTCGTCAGAAGGCATTATGGAAGCGGAGGAAATCTCCAACTGGTTCATACCGTTGTACAGGGACGCATAGGTCGTGGGTATCTCAACCCTATTGTTAAGGACCGTATCTTCTCCGAGGGAGATATAGTCGTAGTCGTTTGAAAGGTCAGCGACGAGTCCGCTACCATCCTTACCGGTATTGATGACCGCGACGTCCGTGTAGTCAAGGTGTACGCCGGCGAAAGGTGCCGTGTTACCGCTCGCGTTGAACACGAACTTTGCGGGAACCTTCACACGTGAGCCATCCGTAAGGGCGTTCGCAACGTCTATTGGACCACTGTACGGGAGAGGGTTCGTGTTCAGTTTCTGGGCACCGTAGTAGATGTCGTACTTGATGTCTGCCTTGTCAAACGGCTCGGAACCGTAGAACATCTCTGCAGTAATTCCGGAAGGCGTGAATGTCTTCGCGTTGCTGTCGTAGATGACCGTCCTCGTGTTCGTGTAAATCTTGAACCCGACACCGTCCTTACCGGCTGGAACGCCGATGATACTAAACGTGAGGGTCCTCGTCCTGCTACCGGATGCGGTGTCCGTCAGGATGTTGATGTACATATCAACCTTCAGCGACTCAGGGAACACGAAGCCGTCAAGGAGACGGACATTGAGTTCCTGCCTCGTCATAAACTGGTTGTCTCCCGCGTCAACGACGAGTTTTCCGTTGTAGTCACTGATATCGCCGTCCGCGAGCGTGTAGGTAATCTTGATAGGGAGCATCGTGTCTCCACTCTCTGCCATAACGTACACGGTAGGGATGTCGTAATGACCGGCATCCGGTACGTTCAGTACGTGGTCACCGCCAGTACCAACGGTGGCCTCGTAGTCGCTGAGCGAGTAGACAATGGAACCGATACCATTGATACCGTCACGCACGACCGGGATGTCCTCCTTGTCAACAAGTACCCAGTTGTTCGGGCTGACTTGGAACTCAAGGTAGAACGTGAGGAAGTCAATGGGCTGTACCGTGGCAAGCGTAAGTTCGCTTCCCATTGTGTAAGCCATCGGGTCTCCGTCGTTCGCGGAGTAGAACATCCTGAACTGGCTCTTCAGCGGGTCGCTGGAAGGAAGGTCGTTTATGTCGTCCGTTCCGTACATCGCGGTAGCACTGACCTTCGGAGGATTGTAGGCACCGCCGTCGAGCAACTTGATTGTGCTGTGGGAAGGAAGCACCTTGAACACGTAGCCGTCCTTACCACCCTTGAGACCCATAAACGAGTACCTCGCGGAACGGGTATCGCTACCGGAGGAGACGGTGATTTCAAAGTCAAGTTTCATATTCTGGAACTGGCTGAAATCAAAACCGTTTCCGATTTCAAGAGCCATAAAGAACGAGTTCTCGTTGGAACCGGTCAGCCTGTCAAGCCACCAGTGTCCGTACACCCTCGTAGTAGAAGCGACGACGCTGTCAAGGTCGTCCACCCAAGTGATGTAGTCTGACTCACTCTTTCCCGCCGGCAGGCCGACAAGGGAAACTGTGGCACCGGTGATGTTCAACTGGTCGCTACCATTGAACAGGGAACCGTGCGTCTCGAACCTAACCTCGCTACCTTCGTTGAGGTCAAGTTTCTGGTCGTCACCGAGGGCGACAACGTCCATCTCGTTTGACAAGTCAAAGATGACGCCGGAACCGTCCAGACCGTTGGACACGACCTGAATGTCGGTGTAGTCAATCCTCGTGCTTCCGCTGTACGCCCTGAAATAGATGACGCCGGAAATGACCTGCTGTCCGCCGGAACGCATAAACACGCCGACGTCGCTGATGGTGTCTCCGCTCGTCTCCTGAGTGAACGCGACAATCCTTCCGTCGTCTGCGAGATAGCAACCCTGATAGGTCATCGTGTACGGGGTGGTAACCTCGTCGTTGTTCATATACAGGGCCGCGTTCAGGGAGTTCGGATAGTACTTGTCAAGTTTCGGGTCGTACACGACCGTGCCGGCGTTCGCCCTGACGTTCATAATGGCACCCTCGGTACCGTTCGCAAGTGCGTTTACAGTGTACCTGAGCGTATCACCCATAACACCGCAACGGACTTTTACGTCAAAGTCTATACGCATCTCATTGGTGAAGGAGAACCCGTTTGTGAGGGAGAGTTCAATCTTCGGACGTTGGGTTCCGTTACCGGTAATGTTCAGGGTATATTTACCGGCGTTTGCGGTCATATTCTGAACCGGGATAACCTCGTCTATGTACATATTCAACTCGGTGGATCCACTGCAGAACCTCGCCTCGGTTCCGATGTCAACGGACTCTCCTTCGTCAAGGTCAAGGATATGGTCGGCACCGGTAGTAACGGTGTCCATAGGATTGAGGAGGTCAAAGGTGAGGGTTCCCTCGCCGTCGTTACCGTCCCTACCCGGAGCACCCTGAGCACCAATCTTACCGTTCAGGACGAGCGGTACGGTCTCACGGTCAACGCAGGTCCAGTCGTTTTCCTCCTCGCCAGACTTGACGAACATATAGAACACGATGACCTGACTCCTCTCGTGGTTGTCGGTAGGAGTTTGGAACTCGACGCTACCGCCCTCCGGCAACTCGTGGAAGTAGTTGTTCGTGATAGCGATATTGTACAGGCTGTCGGTGGTGATATCGTAAACGGTATCATTGTACTGTTCACCCGGGTACGTGTGAGTGTAGAAAATCTTATACGTACCGGAGGACATCAGCATACCGTTGCACAGGGCACGGCACGTGACGTGGAAACCACCGATGAACTGCCCCTGCTCATAGTCGTAGAGCACGTAGTCCGGGTTCGGCATCACCCTGTAGGTGGCACCGTCCTTACCGAAACGGAGACCGACGATGAAGAACACGGCACGGGCACGCTCGCCCTCGGCGGAGGTCAGGGTAATAATGACCCTACGCTTGTAGTCGTTACCAAAATTAAATTTGTCCTTGAGGACGAATTTCATATAGACCTTCTGGACGGCGTTGAACGTGCCGGAGGTCACATTGTTGAGAAGGATGTTTCCGTTCTCATCCTCAAGGGTGAAATCGTAGTGCGTCCTGTGAACGTTGACGGCACCGAAATCGGACAGGTCAAGTTCGCAGTTGATAACGTCCTGAGGGTCACGTCCGATAACGAGGACGGCACCAGTACCGACAGTCACGCCGGTATGACCCTCCGGGAGGTCAAGGGTCTTGTCACCCACGCCAATAGTGACCGGCTCAACCTCGTTGTCCAGTTCAATCTTGAGGTTGTCGGCACCGTCCAGACCGTCACTGACGATAGGAACGGACTCACGGTCAACGATAAGCCAATGACCGTCCACCTTGATTGCAAGGTAGAACACAATCATATTTGTGCTCTCGGGACCGAGCCGGTAATCGTCAACGTCAACGCCACCAATCGGGTAGTCAAGTCCACCACCCTCAATTTCCGCGTCCGTGAAGGTCTCAATCTTCTTGACGTAGTTGAGGACCAGCAGTTTCGCCTCAGGCTCGGTGCTACCCTGTGCACCGTCGCCGGCGATGATGTCGGAACCGTAGTAGGCACGGCAACCGAACATATCCGTACCGATGTCGTAGATGCCTTGGTCGGCGTAGTAGCGGATGTAGTCGCGGTCCGGCATAATCTTGAACACCGCACCGTCCTTACCGCCCTTGACGCCGATGAGGACGTAGTAGCCAGAGATTACCTTCTCCTGTCCGGCCGGGTCAATGTAGGTGACCATAATCTTGAGACGCTCGCGGTGGTCCTTGCCGAACTCAAACCCGTTCTTCAGGTTCACCTGAACGTAGCAGTCCGGGTGGTTCAGGACGTCCACCGGGTGGAACACGTCACCTTCTGAGGTCTCTTCCATAAAGCCGTACTTGATGTCCACGATGTTCGGGTCATCCCAGAGTGCGTCAATCTCAGTGTCGCCACTCTTCTCCGGCTTCGCGAGGATTTTCTTGATGGTCAGGGGGTCTTGACCGAACAGCACGCGGACGGAGGTACCGCAACGAACGACCACATCGTCCTCAAGGTCAAGGTCGGAGTCGTCACCGACGGAGACCGCGTCGAGTTCGTTACCAAGTTCAAGCCTGACGGCGACGCCGTCCAGACCGCCCCTGATGACAGGGACCGTCTCACGGTCAACGAACTGACCGTCTTCGGAGACGAGGTAGAAAGTGATATAGTGGTTGACGTCGTCATCCTCCGTGCTCTCCGGGTCAGCCTTCGCAATCGCCTCAACAAGCACGCCGTCAACAGGAAGCGGGTCGGCATTCAGGACCTGTGCTTCCGACTGCAGAACGCTATCGTAGGTATACCTTATGTCGGGGTCAACCAACTGCTCGGTACCGAGGTACGCAACGCAGGTAATCTTGCTGTCCAGCGGAGGATTGGCTTTGTCTGCGTTCGGGTCGTAGATGATGTAGTCGGCAGACGGAACGAGTTTGTAGACCATACCGTCCTTACCGCCACGGACGCCGAGGATGATGTAGTTCGCCTCTCCACGGAGGACGTTCTCCTCGTTCTCAAGGTTCTCGGCGACAATCTTCACGGAGACACGCCTGTCCTCGCCGAAATCAAACTGGTCTTTCAGGGAGAAATACAGGGTGTCAAAGCCCTTCATCCCGGACTTGTCGGCACGGATGGTGAACAGGCTGTCGTCGTCCACGTAGGTGTCGTCGTCCTCGTTGAACACGCCCGGGGTTTCGCCCGGGAACGTAACGGTGAGTTTGTTGATGTTCAACCTCTCGGAGCCTCTGAACAGTTTGAAGCCGACGGAAAGGTCAACCGTCTCGCCGGACTCAAGGTCAAGGTCGGTGTCGTCGCCGATGACCACGCCGTCCACCTCGTTGTCCAGTTCCAGTTTCAGGTAGCCGGAACCGTCCCTACCGTCACGGGCGATGACACAACTGTCGTAGTCAAGGATAATCCAGCGGGGACTCTCGCTGGTTCCCTTGTTGTAGATGAAGAAGAAATTGATTGTGTCGTCGTCAATGCTGTTGATGTTGTCAGCAGTGAGCAGGAAGCCCTCGGACGTGTACTGCGTCGTGTTGGAGATTAGAGCCTCCGCGTCATACGCCACGTTGCTCACGTCGGAGCCGAAATTGTAGCGAATGTTGTATTTCTGGTTGGAACCGTAGGCGATTTCCTCGCCGTTCACGGTGGCGATACACTTGACGATGGCACCTTCAAAAATATCGTCAGACGCAACCTTCACCTGCCTCGGGACGACCACGAGATTGTAAGTGTCCCCGTCAACGCCGTTCTTGATTGGCAGGATGGTGAATATGGCTTTCGCGGAGAAGGTGTCCTTGTACACAGTGAAGGTGACCTCCACGGGCAGAAGGATGTCACCGTTTTGCTGGAACTGCAGACCGCTTGATATGACGATTTCGTATTCGTTGTTGATACCGGAACCGACGGACACGAACGGGTTGTCCGACTGTATGCTTGTCGGGGCGTACTCAACGCCGTTCCTCTCAAAGAAGATGAACGACTTGGTCCTCGCCGTATTGTCAAGGGTATTGTCTCCACCGAGACCAACGCCGATGACTTGGTTCGTGAAATGCAGGGTATAGTACGGTTTGTCGTCGCTGGACGTGTTCCTACCGTCAAGACCAGCGAGAAGGAATATGGACGCATCGTTACCGAGTGCGTTAAAATATTGTTCCGGAGAATCAATTAAAGAAATTGACTCGGTTCCGGCCCACGCTTTTATTGCTTCGTAAATTTCATGGAAAGGCCCACGATACGACTCTATTGTGGGATACCGATTAGATATCTCGCGTAGCCTGTCCTTGTCTGTAATTCTGTTATACGGACCGGTCGGACTACCAATATAATAGTACCGCGTTTCGCTTCCTTTCTGAACTGCCCAAGAAATAACTTTTGCCATATTCTAACCTTTTATCTTAAATAGAACTTGTCATCTTCACCCTCGTAAACACGATAGCCATCAACAATGTCGTTGTTCGGCTCCGGTCCGCTCTCAATAACCGCATCAACGTATGTTGCAACATCATACAACGCGGTGTCATTTCTAATAATTACGCCTTCACCGACGAGGGTTACTATAATTTCAGCGATAGTCGTAGACGGAATAACCTGTTTTAGATATGGAAGTATGGATTTCAATAGGAACTGCGTAAACTCGTCATAATACTCCGTGAAAAACTCTATCCTCAGGTTTTTCACGTTAATGATTGAGTTGGCGGCCGCCTCGGTTCCGGCACCAGTTTCCCCGGTCTCAAAGTCAAACGGCTCCAAGTCGCTCTCGAACGTCGTGTTCTCCGCATTCTTACCGACATCGTGTGCATCGCTATTGCTACAGCAACTATCCGTCTGTCCCTTGAAAAACCACACCTTCATATTGTCCCGGACACGGCTCATCTTTCCATTCCACCCGTAGTTCCTTATACTCTCGTCACTCAGGTTGCCGGTATCGCAATCGTAATACTCGTCCCAAAACGCGTTGCCTTCCTTGTCTTCCTTGTCAAGCACGCCCTTGAACACATGCCTGAAATAATCCAAGAACCGCTCGCCGTCATCATAGTTCCCGTATCCGACGTGCGGATTGTTTCCGGTGTAATCTTCTATGATGGACTCAAGTGTAAGCACCTTTATTCCGTTATCGGAAACATTGTCCCCAAAAATTTCGCTCTTGGTTATGTTCACCCAGCCTTCTCCGGTGCCGTTGATGGTCTCGTAATCCTCCTTGAACGGAAGGATGAAATAGTTGCTAACCCTTTCGGGGTCAAACCCGTAATCCTCCGCGTCCGATACATCTATCACGTAGACTATCATATTGTCGCGGAGCAGGTCGTAGGCTATTTCCTTCAAACTCCTGATGCTTTCCACGGTATGAAGGTACTTGATGGTTTCGGACCACTGCTCCGTAAGTTTTTTCATCATAGCACCCTGAAGAAGAACATCCTTCTCGGGGACCTTCGTCCATCCTCCGTACATCTGGAAATAAACCCCTCCGTCATAATCCTCGCTCCTGCTAAACCAAGGAATGACGTATCTCATCATTCCGTTTTCGGTCTCTTTTTCAACGATGGCAACCGGCAAGCCCTCAACGGTGTTCTCCGGTGGATTTGTGTGGTCATAACTGCCTTTCCAAGTGTTATACTCCTCAACTTGCAGAGTTTCACCGGACATAGCAATCGGCTCCACGTTTTCGGTAACGGTAACAACGTACTCGTCAACGCGATAATCAGGAAACGATTGTTTCAACACGCTCCCGGAGTTCATCCAAGCGTCATAGGAAATGAGACCGAACATACCGAGCAGGTTCTCAATCGCATATTTGGTTCCCTTCTTGCTAAAAATGGAACGCGAGTTCAACTGCAGGTTCCGCATAAACGCAACGGACGCGTCGTGTGCGTCGCTCTTTTTCGGTATATCGGTAAAACAGCCCTCGTCCGGGTACTCAAACAACACGTCCGGGTTGAGACCATTGGTTACGTCATAGGTCTCCCAGCCGGAAAGGTTCAGGCGTTTGTTGAGTAGGTCGTTCGGCATACAGCCGTCACCGTCGTAGGTTACCCTCGCCATACGTTTTATGCCGTCAATCTCACGCTTCAACTCGTCGAACTGGCGTCCATACGCCCAGAGGAGTCCCTGCACGTTGGTGGCACCTATTTCGTAGTCGTCATCATCCGCGTCTACACGCTCGTCCTTGAACGTGAGGTCCATATTCTTGATGGCATCGTGGGTGAGCATCCGGTACAGGTTGTCCGTATAATACTCGTCGTAGAAAGACGCCACGTCAAGCAATCTGGCAATATAGTTTCCGTACTCGGCACTCACGACATCAATGACGTCGCTACCTTCGCGAGTGGTCGGCCAAGTATACTTGAAACGGCTCGTCTTGAAACCCTCGTCGGTCTCCCTCGGAGTGTCAAGTATTGCTGTGTATTTCGGTTTCGTGTTCCGGTTTAGAAGCAGGCGTCCGAAATCGTCCAACCCGTTGAAGAACTCATCCATAGTTTCCTTCGTGGGACTCATAATGAACGAGTTCGTACTACAGAACCACTGCGGTTGATCAACGTAGTAGATGTATTTGAGGACGGTGCCTTTTATTTTCACCTCAGCCCATAGGGTGCCGTGTGCGGTGCATCCATACCCCTCCTTCTTGTCAACCGTTACGTCATTTGCGGTAAGTTTGGTTCCGTTCACTTCGTAACGGTCATAGTTTCCATCAAGGACTTTCGGGTCCCTGTTGTCGGAGGCGGACTTGCTGAGAAGGTCAATTCCGAACGGGTTCTGAACCCTGTAATATGTGCTACCGTCGGCGGGGAACTCCTTCGCACCGGTAACGTAAATCTCGCCCGGGAAATCGTTCACTATCTTCCTGACGGTTGACTGAACGAGTTCCACGCAACTGCCGTAGTACGCAAAATCAAGCAGGCTGTGGTACGTGATGTTGGTCTTCGCGTCGTTCTGACGCTCGCCTTCCTCCTTTGGGGTAATGTCCTCGCTGGTCCAATACACATCGCCACTCGGGGTCTGCATCCACAGACCTCCACGGGATTTCCGCTCGCCGTTGAAAATACGGTTGCGGACCATCTTGAAATTGTTCTCACTGTACGGAATTGAGCCACTGTCCCAACCGCCGAGGTTGGTAGTCGCCATCCAGTCACGCTCATAAACAGTACCGCCCGACACCGTCTGATGCCGGGTCCTGATGGTGTAGTTGCTCCTGTTTATCCTGTAACCGTTAGCCATTGAAGACCTGTTCCGTTATCTCCGTGAGTTTATCCTTCTCACCGCTTATGTAATTCCTGCCGTACGGGAGTTTGAAATCCGCATGCAGACCCCTTGACGGGTTCGTAATGTTGCCGTAGGCGGCCTGATGATAGATGTTACCGTCCTTGTCGAACGTCGTGATAATGCCGTGGTCAAGGTCTCGGATTTGTGCACCCTCAAGCATCGTGGAAATCGTATCCTCGTCGTGCTCTACCATTTCAACCTCAAGCATCACCGGGTTGAACTTGGTGTTGATGAGATATATTGTCTGGTTTACGGTGCCGATTGTCGGCATCTGGTTCGCCATAAACGACATAGACGTTGACGGCGTGAGCGTACAGAACATCAGACCACCGCCGGTTTCGCCATTGTTCAGGCGATACTTGACACCGTTTCCAATCGTACTGTCGGACCGCTGTGACACAGGGACGCAGTAGTTGTTGGACGTGATAATGCGATAGAAATCTTCCCTCGCATTGGTGGATATATTATCGTACTCAACCCTGTAACCGACAAGGCTTCCGGCACCGGTATCAAGGGGGAGTTTGGACGTATCAAGAACAATTCCCCTGACGTTGGAATAACTGCCGGCGAGCGTGGAGACGTCCAATATTGACGTTTGGTATTCCCTCGGCTTGATGTAGATTGTGTAAATGCCCTTATTCCCGAACTTGTCAAGCGGGAGTTTCAGGTCGTACATACCCGGCAACTTTAAGGAATTGGCTCCGTCAGCAAAAGTACTGACGTTCAGTATGCTCTCGGGATTCTCTATCTTCTGGAACTCTGGAAAATCAGCGGACTCGCTACCCCTCGTAGGGCGGTAGTGATAGAAGATGTCCACGTCTATAACTGGGGATATGTTGGCGGGTTTTCTAATGCCGTACGTACCGTTTGCCATGTGCCTAAAATCTTATCTATAAATACGCTTATTAGTCGTTTTTACCCCTGATACGGAAGTAATCGTCCCTGTAATTTTCAATGTCTTCAACGCTGTTCACCTCGCCCAGAATGTTGAATGGCTCAAAGAACGCGGACCGTCCACGCTCAACGAAAATGCGGTCTCCGCTCTTGTCAACGTCGTGCATACCGAGGGTTCCCTCATACCTGATGAGTTCCGTCTTATTTGCGAAATCCGGGAGTACCCGTCCCGGCTCATAAGACGCCTCGGCACCCTCAATGGTTTCGTCTCCGCTGTTCCTTCCAGAATTGTAGTCAACGTCCACATACGTGTACATTTCCCCGGCCTCCGTAAACACGCTGAACCTTTCGGTCTTCAGTGTGTACGGGTGGATTTCCGAAAGCATCAGTCCCGAGTTAGGAATCTCATCGTCACGGGCGGTATCGTAAAAGTTTCCGGTGCTATACGTAAACCTGACGTACTCTCCGTCCTCCTCGTCAGTGATGAGGACTATTTCGTCACCGGTCTCGCCTGTTTCATATTTCAGGTACTCCGGCTCCTTCTCAAGCCTGTCAAAATAAAATCCACCGTCACTCTCTATAATGTTGGTTATTGCCCCCTCGATGAATGGCAACTCCGGAACCGCGTTGGCAGTTTCCGTGTCAATGTAGAAAGGCAGTTTTTCTCCGTGCAGGTCGGTTGCTGTCCTCTGTCGGCGGAGGTTTGACAGCGTACTTGGAACCATCGCTTGGACAGTGCTCTCGCCGTCCGGGTAAAGTTCACCTATTTCAACCCACCCATCATCAGTGAGTACGGACAGCCTGCCGTTTTTCAAGACAACCGAATACGGCTCGTATTTCACGTCTGAATCGTACACTCCACAGAAAGTGTACCCTCCAACTGGATAAACGTCTCCCATATCCTCAATGGACTCCTCAAGGAACAAGTGCGTTGACGCGTACGGTGGCATCGTTTCAACATCAGCCTGCACATCACACGCCAGAGCCTCACAGGTGTCCGGGTCATTGAGGGCGTCAACCGCGAAACAGTAGAACACCTTTGCGTGCTCACGGTCTATGAACCTTCTTTCAAACTCATCGGCATACTTGCTGACAAATACTATGTCGCCAACGGTATGACCAGACTCGTCCTGAGGGTCCTCCAGAACCGACTCGATGAACAGGTTCGTTTCTCCGTTGAAAAACATAAGGATGTCCTTCATCATCTCGTCGCATTCAGGATGCTCCTCGTGATATCTAACCCAAGCAAGCCTTTCCCCGTTACGGCTTCTCCTAACACAGAGCCTGTACGCCTTGCCATTCCCGATGAAATCCTTCAGCCACGAAAGGTACGACACGACGTCTCCGTAACGCATAACGTATTTCTCGGTATCCCCGTCAACGACGGTAACGTACGGAAGGTGACGTTCCAGCAACTCTGGATTCTCAGCGATAGTCGTCCCGTTGAGTACGAAATCGTTCTCGTACTCTCCGTTATCGTCACGCACAAAGCAGGACAGGTTTATTTTCTTTGTTATCTTTTCCATATCAGATAAAACATATCAAAAACGCAGAATTACTGAACGGATGATACCCTGACCTCGTAATCGCCACCTCCACCGTTGCTGGACTTGTCGCTCTCCCAGATGTAGTATATCCTCGTTATTCCCGGCGAGACGCAGTTCACGAAAATATAATCGTTGTAGAACTCGTCCCACGTCGTCGGAAGCGTCTCCGACTTGGTAACACTAAGAATATTGTTGTTTCCGCTAAAGAACCGCAGTTCGTCTAAGCCGAGATAACTGAAATTGCTGTCAGCAGGTATGAACCTCAGGAACTCGCCCAACTTATGCGTCTCTCCAACATAACATCTCGGGCACGTACTCTCGGCTCCGCGAATATAGACCTTGTTCGGGTCGTTCGTCACAACGCGGATTGTCATAGTGTCAAGCACTTGATTTCCAATGCTCATTGTTATATGTGCAACGCCTCCGTCTTGCCAGTTACAAGAATCTATTGTTTCATCGAACTTTGAATAAGGTCCCATATCATAGGACCACCGGTACAACTTTATTACCGGGGAGTCAGACGTGAATTTCAACATACTCGGGTTCAGACCTTCCGAACCGTTTACATAGTTCTGCGTCAGATTGTCCCCATAAGGCATCTGCCTACCGATAGGCAGTACGTTCGACCTATCAATAACCACCTCGTGCACTTTGAAGGTTGCGTTAATTCCGCTGTCAAAGGAAATAATGTCTATGTACCTTGACAACGCACTTCCGTCATTGAAATTCAAATACAAGCGATACCCCCTAAGCCCGCTAAAATCGGAAGCCGGCAGAGTGACATATCTTCTTGTCGCTGGAACCCCACCATCCATAACAACCTCACTCTCCTCCAACTTATACGTCTTGCCCATATACAGGCTTATGTTTTTTTCCGGGTCCATAGCGTTCAGCAACTTACCCAGAACTTCGGGGTACTCTTCCTCATCGCCGTCCTTCACGAAACGATAAGACCCGTCATCATATATCCTCAAATCTCCGTTCTGCAAGTCATAATTGAAAACTGTCTGTACGGTTACGGTTTTTGTTGAATAGTTTGTGTCCGCCGGCCATATTCTCAAGTTGTAGGAGCCGGGAACTCCAACCGAATCACCAACAACAGTGACGTACTTCACCACGTCAGTAACCGTATCCCCGGACTCGTTCTTTGCGACGACGGTTTCAGAATCTTCAAACGAAAATCCAACAGAATTTGAACCAGACACATAGTCAACCCTTTTTGCGGTACCCGTGAACATATATCCGTCGGCCGTTGCGGTACCAGTGGAACCGTCTCCGTCAATTAGGCGGTAGAGCCCGTTCTGGTATATCCTAACGGCGGTAACCCCGGACGTACTTTGCACCGTCTGTGATTTCAGAACGACAGGACCGCCGGCGTTGTCCGTAACGATCTCCTCAGGCGTTTCCGTCTCTCCGGGCTCGTCACCTCCTCCACCGGGTTCGGTACCTCCAGAATCTCCCCCTCCGCCTCCGGTATTTCCACCCGGGGTATCCCCACTGTTACCACCTGAATTGCCACCGGCGTTACTGCCACCGCTGTTACCATTACCGGAGTTTCCACTGGAATAAGTTCCGTATCCGGTAAACCTATCCGTCTTGTACGGGACTCCGTTCACCCTCGGCTCAAAGAGATTAAACACCATTGTGTTGTCCGTAAGGTCACCGCTGGTAGGCAGGAACCATACGTACCGCTTTTTGTCCTCGTCGTACCTGATGCGAACCGGGATGTACATATCCTTGGAGAGGCGTGCCATATCCACCTTGACGTTTCCGTCGGCACCGTAGATATAGGTCGTAGGGAAATCGGCAGTCTCCGGGTCTATCGGTACCAGCGTGTTGTCTCCGGCCATCTCAGTGAAAGTACCGGCTCCCTTCTTCTCTGGCATCGTGAGTTGGATGGAGTAGCCATATTTCGCATTATTGAACTCCACCTTCATATAGACCTCAGTACTTTCCAGTTCGGAAAGGTTACTCGGGAACAGATGGAAATAAAATCCCTCGGACGGGTTGTCATAGTCGTACTTGTGGGTGCAGACGAAAGACAGACCAAGCCTGTTCTCCTTGTCTCCCTCCCGGAACACGACCGGAACGTCCTCCTCGCCCTCAACGGGTGCCTTACGCAACTGTTTCACATATTTTCCGTACAGGAGTCCCGGATTCAGGTAGATTTTCGCACTGTACAGCAGTTTCTGGTCCCCACGGTTCGGAGTATTGTAGATTGATACCCTGATGAATGTGTTGGACACCTTTTTCTTCTGGTAATAGATGTCGTCGTCGTCAAAACCGGCATATCCGACGAGGTCGGCGTCATTAACCTCAATTTCCGCGTCCTTCGGAAACAACACGCCCCCCGAAACGCCGGGATAGTTGTTCCAGTAATACCTCTCATCATATTTCCACTCCGGGTCCTGCTCAAAACTACCCTCTTCGACCGACCTGTCGCGGAGATGAACGTTGAAAACGATTTTTGAAACATCCCTCCACTCTCCACTGTTGTCACGGTACACCGGGGAGAAAGATTGCTTCTCAAAATCAACGATTTTGTTTATCTGTCCGTCCACCTCGGCGTAAAAATGCTCAAGCAACGCCTCTTCCCGGCCGAGGTCCGTCTCAAAGTCCTGTCCAAACGGCACAGAAAGGCGGTAATTTCCCTCTTCCGTGCATACGGTGGTACCCTTGGTCAAACTGTAGGTAAAAAAGCCGTCAGGGGCGAAATTTTCAAGCCTCAGGAAGCGGGCGTCGTAGACATACAACTCCGAATACTGCGTGTTTACAAGCCTCGCCGTATCACTGAAGTTGTCATCCGTAATTTTCAGCAACAATTTGTATCTGTCGTCGGTGTTTCCGTCGGAAACCGGGACGATACAGGGCAAGTGATGGGTGACGCCGTCGTAGTCAACGTAGAAAATATCCGCCGGCGTATTGTCCACCGTCATCTCATCGTACACGTACTCGCCGTCAACCACGCTGTTCGCCTTCAGAAACAGTTTTTCAAAACGTACAATGTCTCCGGGGCACTTTTTCCGAATGGTATCGAACCCGTCCGGGAAAATAACACCTGCGAGCGTCCTGTCCTCGGGGTTCGCATTGAAATAGTGCTCACGCTCAAACGTTATCTCAATGTACTGCTCGGTCGTTGACGCCGTCGGATACGGGGTCACGTCGATTGTGCACACAGACACGACGTGCGGATAGCGTTTTTCAAACGCCTCCACGACGTATTCTCCACCATTCACAGTATCCTCGGAACTTACCAAATTTCTTGACCCCTTATATTTCAACGGTCCGTCCTCTCTGATGAAAAACAGGCTGTCATTTTCACGCAAACGCCTGTAATCTTGTGTATGGAGCGTCAGGAGAGAGTCCTGTTCTTCCAAATTCCCGTATGTGTTGAGCGGTTCGTAGGAAATCTTGGAGTTCCCAACCATTTTTATTCTTAACATAGCGTGTTCCCCCCTTCTTCCTTTACATAGTCGGCGATTGAAATGTCTTTCGCCTTGTTGGATATGATGAACATATCAATCAGGTCCGCCGGCTCGTTACCGATGCCGTACACACCCTCCGGGTCCTGCCTTTTCAAGTAGAAAGCGATGTTCTTATGGAAATACGTCGCCCCGTTCGTGAAATACGAGTCGTAGACGTCGCTCGTGGACGAGACCTCCGCACTTGAAAGCAGTTCCCTCCACAGGTACCTACCACTACCATCCTTCAGGTCGTAAGCGGTGCCCGGCATTTCCGAGTTGTGCTTGAACATACGTATGTCTCCAGACCTCATATCTACGCTCACAATCTTCAGTGACGGCCACACGCTTTGTTCCGGGTCATAGAACTGAATGGTGATTTCCCTGTACGGAGTCTCGCCGTCATTACTAACCCTGATAACTTCACCCGTGTAAAGTTTTTCTCCCTTGTAAACGTAAACCGTATCTCCGGCAATAAGTTCCCCCTCAAAAGTTTCGTGCCTCGCTCTGAAATAGTAGTTGACGTCCGTTATTACGGTCCAACTTGAACCACCGCCGTTTTTCACGGTGAAATTTATTTTCTTGTGGTACCCTTGCTGGACCGTCGTGTCAAACTCCCGTATCTTGATACGGTAGTGCGGTTTGTAATAGTAGCCCTCCGGGATAATGTTTATCTCCTTACGGCTGACCCTTCGGTTGGCATCCACGGTATAGGACGCACGGCTCTTGACGTCGTAATCGTCATAGGTGATTTCCTCGTAGGTGAACCCGCTGTACATATCGTTTACGGTCTCACGCTGTGCCGTGTTGAACCGATGGTACACATCCTCAAGTACTGTCTCCCGAACATCGTGCGGGGAAAATTCCACGATGTCGCCGGCGAACGCATCACGCCCGTCAATCGTGATATTCTCTTCCAGTTTCATCGGGCTCTTGGTGACCCTACCACTCGTCATACAGTAAGAATCCGGAACACTGTGTATTCTGTGGACGTTGAAATCCTTGGCTTCCTCATCAACCGGGAAATCAAAGCCAGACGTAACCTCTCCGAAACAGTGTGAAAACTCAACCGTTTCTCCTGTGTAATTTTTATTAGTATACCATTCCTTGTGCCCGGCGTTTCGTTTAACAATGGTCAGGTACAGTTCAGAAAGCGGGCGACCGAGATTGTCTACCAACGGCTCCCCGTTTTCGTCTACCGTGCGAATGTCGTCATTGAACAATATCTGTGAAACCGGGTCCGCATAAATGGTCTGTGCAAACGCGAGTTTGTTTATCGAGTTACGATAACCGTTTGTCTTTAACGTTTTGAAATATCTTACATAGTATTCGCAGTCGCGGCCGGCTACATTCCTGCGTACCCGTATGTCCCTGATGTCCCTAAGCACGAGTTTTCCTGCGGTCACGGTACCAATCTCGTTGACGATATCGTACAGACGGAGCGAGAAATCCCTTTCCGCGTCCTCGCCGTTAGCGACCACCCTGACCGGGCGTGTCTTTTTTACGGTTCCGTTCTCTCCGATTACGGACAGCGTTACCATATCGCCCTCCTTCAGGTTGCAACGGACGTAGGACCTGAACGTAATGAGCATAGCCTCGTTCTCCGCCATAGCATTCCTGTCTATCGTCGTCACTATCTTACAGGAAAGCCCGTTTACGCCGGCGTCCGGGTTCGTGACGAACGAAAACGTATTCGCAGAGGAAGCCGGGTACGTAATCTTGTAATCCCAGTTCCGCTCGTACCGCCCGCGATACTTGTTAAATTTCGGCGTGAACCAATAGAGGGTCCTGTCCGGGTACATATCTATCTGTTCCCACGCCTTGTTGTTGTTCATGCACTTGTTCAGGACGACTTCCTCACCGTCCTTCGTGACGTAGTTGACGACGGGAAGGTATGTGGTGTTCAGGAAACCTATCCACCCGTTCCGCTCAACGAGGTTGTGCTCCACCGAGTCAACGTAACTGTAAACATCCTCGTACTGATTCAGGTGCAGGTATGTATTCGTGTTGGTCAGGTGATTGCCCTGTATCTTCGGTATCTTCTGTGCAACTCTCTCTCCATACCTGTCACGAAGGCTATCCGACAAGGTATTAAAGTTCGGGCGTGATGCGTGATTCTGGTCGCTGGCCGAGTCCGGCATCCTGTTCACGACAAAGAAATTCTTCCTGCGGAGTGTGTGGTTGTTGAAGATGTCGTATCCACAGTGATAGACCACGGGACCAACGCTCGGGTGTGAGAATCCGGTGTCCCTGATGAGGAACTTTCTCGTCACAGTGTTTTGCGTGGTTTCGCTATTGGGAGAAAGACCTTTGTATTCAAGGTAATCAAGAAACGGCTGTCCAAGTTTGCCCCAGTCGCTTCTTTCGAGTTTTGTCGGTCCGAACACAACACAATTTTTATCACCCTCCCTATACACAGGCTCCGTTACGATGTTGAACAGGACGTTCGTGCACACCGGTGAAATGGTGAACGCGAGGCGATACTTGTCGGACGTATCCTTCTCATAGAAATACCGCTCGTAGACATTCAGTTCAACGCCGGCGTCTCCAACTGGAAGGTTTTTCTCATAGGATTCCAAGGGGACATCAATGAAATTCTCCTCATTGGTGCCTCCGAGTTTCTTGTATTTTCCGAGAAGTATCTTGATTGTGTCCATCGTACTTTAATCGTCTTGTCCGTCCCATTTAAGGGAGTTTTTCAATGCTTCAAACTCGCTCGGGTTATTAACGGCCATCTCGAACAGGCTGTTCGGTTGCATAAAGTTGCGTTCAAGGGCCTGATTGTACAAATAGTGGTGAACTTTAATTGCCTTAAACTCGTCGTTCGCACGACAATTCGGATACCCACGCATCGCGACAATCATAAGTTGGTTGCAGGAATAGTGCGGTGTCGTTACCGTATGAACGCCGAAAGTAACCGGTGTTATTCCCATAGACTTTTTCGGAACGCCAAGTATTCTGTGAGGTCCGTTCGCAAGTTTCACCCTGATGAAAGAGCAGTCCTTGCTATTGACGGGGGTGGCCGAGTTGGAACCGTCGGGGATGTCATCCACATAGAACTTACCGGTAGGCGGGCATGAACCGGTACTCATCGGGTAATAATCGTAAGCGAACGAGATTGTCAACACGGACGTGTTCGTGGCTCCGTTGGATAGGTCGTAGATGGTATCTGTCTCCGCAAGTGCCTTGAGACTCTGCCCGAACACACGTCCGTCAACGAGGTGGTATCCGTACATGTGCCATCCGTTGATTTTACCCTCAACGTTCATAGATTGAAGGGATATTTCACCTCCAACCTTTGAATAATTTAAGAAGGCATAATACGGAAGGCTCGTTCCGAGAAGCATACTGTTGAAATACACCGCACCGAGACCGGACTGTCCACTACAGAAAATGCCACCGTGTACCTCAACGCCAATCTTTGACTGCGGGTTTGGCGTAGGCAAAAGGTGTGTGTTGTTGTACTCAATGTCTGGTTTCATATCGTACACCGCCCATTCTGGAGTGTTTTCAAAGGCGGCCCAAGTAGGCTCAAGCCCCGTAACACGGTTTTTGAAAGAGTTCGCAACGGCGTCAACCTGAGCCTTTGACGGGATGAAATCGTTCATAGCGACGCTACCGCTACCGCTGTAACTCTCGTCGGACCATTCCTCTGCCTCGGTCTCCCCGCCACCGAAATCAATGCCGGTTATGTTGAAGGTTTTATCCTCCGTCTCAACTATCTTTCCATAGGAAATGCTTGCAATGTCAATGTTTCCGTCAACTGCGAACTCGTTGATATTGTATGAAATCTCCGTAGGAGCCACGTTCACGGTTTTCAAGATTTCAGCACCCTCCAGCGTAGTGTACCTGAGGGTTACCGGAACGACTCCCGCGTCCGCGTTGTTGTGCTTGATTTTAAGTTTCCAATGTGCCATATTGCGTTATCTTAATTTCCTGTGTTTTCATCCGGGTTCACCGCGTCCTCATCATAAAGTTCCGCACTCAACTCGATGTCGGTTGCATCTTCATCTTCATACTCACCGTCATACAGTTTCACATCCAACTCAATGTCAATGATACCGCCGGTGCCGTCGTCTACTGGTTCAACTTCGTCTTCGTTGTAGATTTCTCCAAGCAGTCCGATGTTGATTGCATCATCCTCAAGGGGCTCGGCACCGTCCCTCGGTCTGTGTGGCTTGCTATAACCGATTGTATAGCAAATCTTATCTTCCGTAACGACGATTTGTTGCATATCGGTCGGGTACTGTTTGCCCTCCTCATCCTTCCAGCAAAGTCCGACGAACAGGTCTATTTTCTGACCGACATTATACACGCCGTAAAACACCGGCTGGTCCTTGTACATGTGCTTGATGCCACCGCCAACGGTAACACCGCCACTATGACTGTACCTCTTTGACACGGCCATATCGTCCTCGACGAACTTCAGGAACAGCCTCGCCGTCTTTCCGGTCTCGTCCTTTGTCTTATAGGTCTTCTGTACCCTGAACTTTCTGATTGCAAGTTCGTTCTCCGGAAGAGGTGCCTTCTTGCACTTGGACTCGTAAAACCCGGGGTTATAGAAGATATGTACGCTGTACTCGTTGTAAAGTTCCCTTTCCTCAAGGACCCTGACGTCGCCCGCTTGGTTCGGTCTGTGGAGAACGTCGCGGTAATAGTCATAATCCATCGCCGGCAACTGGTGTCCGCAGTACAAAATCTTGAGGTTGTCAGGACGGGACGAAGCGGTCGCTTTCCTTTGTCCCGGGATAAGCACCCTGAAGAAATATTCGCAACTGTCGTCGGTATGCCAGCCGAAATCGGGGCACTCAAAATTGTAGTTCGTGTACTGGTGGAAGAACAGCCAATCCGGTCCCTTGTACTCGTCTGGTGCCTTGTACTGTGTGTACGAAATGGTCCTTCCACTGTTATCTCGTATCTCAAGGCTTACGTCGTCGTTCGGAAGACGTTTCAGGACGCCGTTTTCATAGTACTTGAGCACCTCACCACTGTCTCCGGGTTCGGCATATCCTTCGGTACGCTTTATAGTCATAAGGCTTCCGCCGTCAAGGCCCGGAGTCTCACCGTTCCTCCAAACTACCTTACGAACTATCTCCCCTGTCTGTGCCGGGTCAATCCATTGTCCGCTACCAGACGGGTCAGGAATCCTGTAAGGCGTATCGTCCTTGATTACCTTCTGGCTTGCTGGCGGTACGTAGGTTGACTCTCCGGGCGAAACGGCGTACTCGGTAGGAGTATATGCGTCGTAGTACGACCGTGTCAGGTAACGCTCTTCATGGTCCTCGTCGTCGGGACCTTCACCTCCGCCGGGGTCATCCCCACCGGGGTCATCGGGACCTTCCCCTCCGCCTCCGTCGCCTTCTTCTCCGCCACCACCACCGCCGGGGCTCGGCTTGGGTTCGGTGGAAACAACGACGTTACCGCACTTGACCTCGGCCGTAATCTTGGACACCCAAACATAGATGTCGCCGATGAAACCCGGGTGTATCTCCTCGTCGGAGCCGAAATTAACTACCACATATATCTTGTACGAGCCGGGACCCATCAACTGACGGGCAGACGCCTCCCAAGCGTCCGTAATGAACTCAAGATTATTTTTCTTGTGCTGTTCACCCCTTTCATAAACGACGGCCGCGTTTTCCATACTGTCGGTAACACGCTTCACGTATACTGTGAAATCATAGTGGGCGTACACGTCACTGTTTACCCTAAATGTAATGGGGGATATGTACAGGACACACCCTTCAGACAACGTGAAAGCGTCGGACTCATACTCCATTGTATACTGGTTCGCGGACTGAACGTTGTAGTCAAGTTCAATCTCGTGCTCGTGAGGGTCAATGACAATCTTGTCGTCGTCATAACTGTACTGGCTACCGCCGTTCACAATCTTCTTGAAACCGGCGGCCGGGTACACGGTCACGATGGTGAACATATTGGCGTCTGGTGCCACGTTCTCGTACTTGAACGCCATACCGTATCCGTTGTTCACGCGTCCCTTCTGGGCTGACTTGAACTGTTCGTCCGTAAGCCTCGTCCAAGGGTCGTACACCGCCACGATGTAGCAGTCGTTGTCAATCTCGGTAATCTCGCTGACGTCGCCGGCCAGTATCTTCGCCTTGTTCAACTCGTTCGTCGGGCTGAAGATAAAGTAACCTCCGTCGCCGGTCGGGAGCGTGAAGGCGTTCGTGACAGAGCCGTTCCAGTAAACGTTCGTACCATCACAGTAGTAGTTCTGGTTCTTTCCGTCCTCCACGAGCCCGTCACCCCTCCAAGGAAGGAAATTCAGGGACGTGAACAGTTCGGAATACGCCCTTCCGGAGGCGGGTGCCCGGCTACCGGAAAGCAGGGAGCGGTACATCTTGAAATACCTGATGTTCGGCGTAACGGTTCCCTTGTCTCCCGGGAACCTCACGGTGTCGCTGAACGTCGCCGGCGTCGTAAAGGCACCCTGAGGAGCGTTCTCCTTCACGGACGCAGTATACAGTCCGCCGGTCTTGATTATGGCGTTCCTCGTTTCTCCGCTTATCTTCGCACAAGGGAAATCCGACAGGTCTCCGCCGGTCAGGTTCCACCACTCAACAGTGGAGGACTCAACATTCTCCTCGTGTACGGTCTCATTGATGTCTATGTACTCGTATTTTCCTTCATACAGGGTTCCGTTGACGGCGATGAGGGAGTACTTGTCCTTCTCAACGCTACCGGTCAGATTCCTGTAAAGGATACCACGGAAGAAGAACGGCTTGTAGACCGACGGCAGGGAGAACTTGTAGGTCTCCACGACCGGCAGGGCGGTTCCCTCCGCGTCAACGACCCTCATCCTGTAATCAGTCTTGGTGGTACCGCAGACAAGTGTTCCATAGTCAATCGTAGCGGGCAGGTTCCTCGAAGGAACGATGAACGAACGATACTCGTTCGGGTCCAGTTCGGTGCTGAACGAAAGAACCTCAACGCCGTTTTCCCCACGGGACTCCGGGTTTCCGGTCAACGTATACTCGTACGGTAGAACACCGTTCCTCGGAACAATGTTAACCGAGGATACGGTACCGAGTTTTCCCTTGTACGCTATAGCGTTTTCAATGTACCATTTTTCATAGTCTGTCACGCTATCGCTCGCAAGTGCGTCCTTCCACCAAGTCTCATTGTCAACGTTCGCGAAGACACGTTTCAGGGTCTTTCTATATGTCACGTCGGTTGAACCTCCAATCACGAGGTCCAGTTCCTGTGGCATAGTGACAGTGAACATCTTCGGAGGAAGGTCAACCGAAACGCCGGAACCGCAGTTGTATTTCGCGTACACCGTAAACGTGGTATCGCCTTCCCACAGGTACATCTTGTTTCCGTCCATCACCCATTGAGGGTCCAATTCTCCCTCGCTCAACTGCCCGTCGTGACCGTAATACGTGCAGAAGAACCGGTTGCTGTTCACAACTATCTGGGTTATCCTGTCAGGGATGTTATCAATGACAATATAGGCACCGTTCTCGTTCTTACATCTCCCGGACCTTATGTCCTCGTCTGTGTAGTACGTCGCGGTCTTGAAGTTGACTACCCTAACGTCCAGTTCCTCTACATTGGGGTAAGTTATCGTAATCCTGAACGCTTTGACGACCTCTTCGTAGTTCTCGCCAGACAGGACAAACTTGTACTCTCCGGCTTCAAGGTTTTCAATGACGACCGGAGCAGATATGTCCTCGTAGACCCCTTCCGCTATGACGTTTCCTTGTCCATCCACGACCCTGTAGTTTGACGGGGTCGGAACGTCAATGAAACTAACGGTTGCCTTTCCGAGCGTACCCGGTTCGCAAGCCTTAATCCCTTCGGTCTCTATCGTTATGTACATCCTGTCCTCGTCCTCAACCGGGCACTCGGAGTAGAACTCCTTGAAGAACCTGTCAAGGGCGGTTGAGCCGTCGTGCAAACCAAAATAGAAATAGAACGAGTTCTCGTATATCGGAAGGCCAACCTGCGTACCGTAAAGGTCGTAGGCGTAACGGTCTCTTACGTTCTCGCCCTCGTGAAGACCGAGCCTGAAATCGTAGTAATCGTTGCTTGTGTCCTCAATCGTCCTCTTATAGAACGTGTACTGACCGTTCTTGTTTCCAACAAGGTTGTTGTATGCACTAATCCTTGACACAATGTCGCCGATTCCGCCATCATAGTTCACCGGTAGCATCGGGTAGACGTCATAAACACGGCGACCAGTCTTCACGTCAAACCGGGTTTTCAATCCATTGTGGTTCAGCGTAGCGAACTCGTTCCTGAAGGTTCCATCCTCCAAGTCGTCACCAGAAATAAGTCCAGTAGGGACCGTGAACGACGTGTAATCAAGGTCGTTGCTCCCCTCTTTCGGGATATAGTGCATCTGGGAAATCATAGACCCAAGTTCGCACACCCTTGAAAGATTGACGCAGGACTTGACGGACGACTCCGAGTTGTAACAGGATATACCGAGGAAATGCCCGCCCGGTTTGTACATAGGACTCGCCGGCTGATTTTCGGCAAGTTCCTGCCCGGGTCCCGTAAATCCCCAGTCAATTCCGGAAGCCTCGGTGACGGCAATCTCAGTAGGAACGCTTGCGTCGTAGTCCTCGTTCGCGGACGCGATGGACCACGCGTCATAGCCTTCTGCCGTGTTCGGGTATATCTTCGGGTTGGATATCTTTCCGGTCGTGTTTTCCATCCGTTCTTGGAACCTGAACTGCTTCATCCATTCGTCCATGAACTCGTCGGCCTTGTCTCCATATATCCCCCAACTTTTTATCACTTCACGAATATATGGAAGAAATATTTCAATCAGGTCAAGTTTGGTAATTTTCTGACCCCTGAGATACGAGAAATCCCCAAGCCCCTCTTTCGCGGCCTCAGCAATGTAAAACTCAATCTCGTCATCCGTAAGATAGGTTACCTCACCGGTGTTCCCACCGCCACAAACAGTACCGTCATAGGTTCCGTACATATATGCCATTGACGCCATATTTGTGGCCGCAAGGTTCGTCGGCATCTGGTAACTCGACGACTGCAGTTGCTTGAACGTCTGCGGTATGCCGTCCATATCCGTTGAAGACATTGAGCCAAGAAGGACAATGTCGGTTGCGAAGAAATTGATGCGTTTTCCAGCCTCATCCCAGTCGCACGGCTTGAAATAATAAGCGTGCAAACCGGAAAGCGTGGTTTCCTCTTTGATAAAACCACTTTTAACGACCGCGTACTTTCTGCCCGGACGCCTGTGACAACGGAGTTTTACACTGTCTTTACAGCCGGGCATCGTTACGACCTTCGTGTACCTGTCCTCACCTTCAGGCTTTTCGTACATAAGAGCACACTGCTGGACGTATTTCCTCTGCCCCTCATAAACGCCCTCCATACAGGCATACAGACGCTCTTTCCTCCTGATAAGTCCGAACAGGTAGGAACGCTTTTTCCTGACGTTCGCAAACCACCTCGGGATATAGACGAGACCGTTGATCCAGTCATTGTAGAAGTCAAACTGGATAACCTCGTACTCCTGAGCAAGGGCTATCTCAATGCACTGGATGAAATAGTCCATCTTGTTCGTGATGCAGGCCGGATTCGGAGACTCGTTCTCAAAATCAACGGACTTCGGGTCGTCACTACCCTCCTTCAGTTCAATTCCGACAAGCGTCTGCTTCAATATGTTCGTGCCCTTCACGTTCTCCGGACAATTCGGGGAAAAATACCAATCCTCCATATCCGGGCACGCACCGTTACCAACGGTTACGCACCTCAGGTTCCTTCGGTCTTCATCGTCAACGCACGAGGTTCCGGCGTACAGACCAAGCAGTTTGTTCACGACGGCCGCTATCCAGATGAGCATGTGAAGGATTGAACACTGGAGAATGAACAGGAACGTGATGTCGATACGCATATTGTTGTACGGTATCGGGTTGTTTCCGACGTTCACGTTCACCGCCTTCACGCCACTGAACCGGCGGTCCCTTGAAAGGAACTGGTGGTTCTGCAGACGTGGGATGTAGGACTTGACCGTATAGACATTGTTCCAGAACAAGTCACGGAAACCCTTCGTTCCCTCCTCATCATCGGGGGTCAGGGAACCGAACGTGTAGGTCCCCGACATTTCCTCCTGAGTCTTCGGGTTGTTCGGTACAAGTATCTTCGTGAGGTGGTTGTTCTGGTAGTCGCTCTCAAAATCGTTCAGGGAAATCCTGAAACGGACCCTCGCCCTCGTCGGGATACCGATGTTCGGGTTATCCGTCGGGACGATGTTTCCGTACTCGTCCGAGCGGACGTAGTCAAGGTTCATTGGTATCTGGTAACACCAAGTACCATTTCCGTCAATCAACTGGTTTCCGAGGATGTTGAACTGCTCAACGCTACCGTCCGGTTTCTTGCGTATCATTTCAATGGTACCCTCGCCAGTCGTCAGGCGGTCCATCTTACCCATACGCTCCGTCGGGATACAACGCTTGGTGAAGCCGTTGCTCTTCTCGTCCGTAACGAGGGAACCCATAAACACGCAGGTCGGCTCAAACTTGTAGTTCAGGTTGATGTCCCGCCTCGTAATCCTGACGCCCTCGCTGTCGGCTTCTCCCATCTCATCCGGCTCTCCCCAGAACGGGTGAATGTAGACCGTGGTATCCTGCGTGAAAATCTGCGTGAGTGTGTCAAGGTTGTTATCCTTCTTGAACATATTCGCACTGTCGAACAGGTTGGAGGAATAACCCTTGTACACCATATCCCGGGGACGCTGGCTCAGCAGGTCTCCGATGTCGGATATGTCAAGGTCCATGTGCAGGTACTGATTTCCGGTCGGGACGCCGAACATCATATAGTCGCCAGACTTGTTCGTCGTGGTGGTGAACTTGTAGTACTTGTCATACACCTCGAACACATTGTAGTCGTCCAGAACCATACGCTTCACGGGGAAGGTTCCAACGTTCTGATGGCAGGCGGAAACCTTCTCCTCGGTCAGGAGGTTGTAGCGTATGCCCTCCTCGTTCTTCTGGTTCACGGACCTGTACGGGTACAGGTAGGACAGGATGGTGTCCTCCGTCAGTCCGCTGTCCGCCTCAATGAAGATGGAAAGGTTCACGTTCGGCACGCCCACGCTGTTGTTTGCGAGGACGCGGCCGACGAGACAGCCGTAGTTGGACGTATGCAGTTTGTAAAGCCCGTCCTGACTTATCTTGAGGCTGAGGATTTCAAACGTGTCGATGTCCTGAACCAGATTCAAGTTCAGGTCAACGTACTCCTCGTTCTGGACGTCAGCCTTTATCCTATATGACTTGTTGCTCTCGGACATCTAAACTTCTTTTTTTATTCAGCCTGAAAAACTTGACGACGTCAATTTTCCTATCATCGCTGTACAGAGCCTTGTACACGACGTAAAGGAACAGGAACGGAACTATGGGGACCATACAGATAAAAACGCAGACCGAGACCAACGCCTTTTTCAACTTATCCTTGAATTTCGCGTCAGGGCTGAGTTTGCTCCTCTCCCCGTACCTGCGGTACAGTTCCTTTATCTGTTCATCTGTCGCACAATTACACGCCATAGGAAAAATGCCTGTTAAGATATTGTTTATGTTTCAGCAACCCCAGATAAGCACAGACCGGGTCCGGTGTGAGGTTGAGCAGAAAACGCTTGAACTTGGTAAGTGTCCTTACCCGCTTGTACTTTCTGACCGTCAACGCACCGTCCTTTCCCGGCTCGTGCGTGACCGCCTTGATAGCCAAAGCAATCAGAAAAATGATAAATTTGACTATTATTCTCGGAGTCTTGGTGATTATGTTCCCAACGACGCTCATCCCATCATAGTCCTAACCCTGATATCGCTGTCCGGGTACTTAATCTCGTACATAGCGTCGGCGTCGCTGTTGAGGGTGTACTTGGAGGCGACGAGGTCAATCTGCAGTGCCTGTCCGTCTCCGGAGGTCTCCTCGGCATCTTCCGGGACCACATAGTCGGACGTCTGGGCGTTCGAGTACGTGTGATTGTTGACGGTTCCGATGTAGTTGGTGATGCGGAGGTCAATAAGGTTGAGAACGCCCGGGACATTGGTGATTTCCTTTGACAGGAGGCTCACGTAAATGCTCTCGCCGAGTTGGTGCCGGTCTATGCTCATATAGTCCTTGATGACATTGATGACATCCTCCACGACGCTCCCGGTATTGTAGTCCTTGCACACGATAATATCAGCGTCCACGCCGATGTTCACGATGCGTCCGACCTTCATCTCCACGAAATCGTTCACTGAACGGTACATCGCAAGGTAGTTCTCCATATTCTTGACCAACTGCTCCGGCAGGCTGTCGGAAAGCGTACCGTCGCTGTTGATGCCGAGCATATAGAGCATAATCTTGTTGTTCTCCTCCACGCCGGTAACCCTGAACGGGCACCCATACCTCGGTGGCATCATCATAATCCGGTTCACGTAGTCCTTCAGGGTGACACACCGTCCGAGAGATGCACTGTTGTACTTGATCATCGCACGGATTTCATCCACTGACGGGGCGTCCTTTCCAGTTACGGAAGGATAGATGTTCTTCACGGAAACACTCTTTCTGACAGCGGAAATGTAAGCCGGGTCCGGGGTTTGCTCACCGTTAATGTAAGGGAACTTGACATCGCTATAAATGACGGTGTCAATGGCACCGGTCGCAACGTTTGAGGCGGCCCCGCCACCGGCACGGTACAGGATGTACATCGTGCTATTGTTCGGAGGAAGGACACCGAGGAAATCGTTCCTGACCATCTTGGAAATCTGGTACGCCGTAAAACTGTCGGCTTTGTTTCTGATGGCATCTTTCCCAAGCCCGCTTCCACTACCGAAGATAACCTTCATATAGCCGTTATCTGTGAACTCGGTGATATATTTCTGGAACACCGGCTTCCACTCGCCCTTCGCGATGAAATATGTCGGGTTTCCGTCGGAACCGCACGCGTTACAGGAATACTCCTGACGCTGTCCTTCGGTTATGATGTTAGTTCCGGGGGCGTCTCCCCAACGGTAGTGGTCAGCGAGCGAGTCAACCTCGTAGAACCTCCAGAGTTTCACGTTCGGGTCGGTGGAACCGCACTCATTGACGCCGACATAGAACTCCCACATATCCGGGTCGGACTGGTAGTTAACGCCGGTCTTGAAAATAACGCTCTCAACGTTCATAACGTCGGTATCGGGGATGACGACCTCCATAAACGGATAGATGTCTCCGGCACTGTTGAGGACTTGTTTGTAAATCCTGCTCTCGCCGGCTGACACAACCTCGCGTTTCCTGACGAGGTACTTTATGATACGGTCGTTACCATCCGTAATCGGGATGACGTCCCTGTTCGGGAAGCCATTGAAATCGTACTCCTCACTGAAATTGATGTCATTGACGGTCTCGAATATCTGGCTTCTCGCGGCCACCTTCATACCACGCTTGATGACCGGTGCGTAGTGGTAGTTCGGCATACCCTGTTCACCGCCCTGAACGGGCAAGTAGCAGGAAAACTCACACAGGGCGACGGCACCCTTCGGGCCCGGTACCTTGAGACCGTTCGTCCTTGCGAGGTTCAGGAGCGAACCCCTCTGCTGGGCGGAGTCCACGCTCGTCTCGTTGTACGCCTTGTCGATGTAGTAACTCAGGTTGTCGGAGACGGACGCGACGAGGTCCACGAACCAACTGCCGACGGATGCGTCGTCAAAATCGTTCGCGATGCTCGGGTAGTACTGGGCGATGTATTCCTTCAGGGCTTTGCGGTAGTCGTCGAAATTCCTGTTAATGTGGGATATGCCGTTGTTCATATTATTTCAGTTTTACTGCCAGCCTGCGGTTTTCCTCGCTGGCCCCTTTCTTGACCGTGTATCTCAAATCCAGATAGACCGAATTGTTGTCCTCGCCGGTGACGAGTTGGCAATCGTTTATGGAGGCGTTACTGACATACTTGGAGACGCTTTCAGAAATCTCGGTCTTGATGTTCTGCCACGTGTAGTCATCGTTCGGTTCAAAGACGAACTTGGCGAGGTCTGTACCGAAATCGGGCATCCTGATACGGGTCCTTTTCGGGGTCAGGATGACGTGCAGAATCTCGCTGGCTATCTTGTCCTCAACCTTCTCGTTCAGGTCTACGAACAGATAGTCTTCGTTGTTTGCTGTGAATGGGAACTTGATGCCGTAGTATTGCTTCTCCTTGCTTTTCATTTGTCCATAATCGCTTAACTATAAATAAGCAGACAACGGTTTTTTGTCTACTTTTAACATACTGTTAAAAACGAAAAAGGCAAGCGTTTCCGCCTGCCTTATTGCAACTATCTACGAAGCCGTTAAACGCCCGGGAGGTAACTCGCTTGATGTGGAGAGGTTGGAGAACTCAGAGAACGTCCGCTTCCCCTCTCTACCCACGTCTGTTGTGAATTCGGCGTCGCCTTCTGGTTCATTTGCTGGTTGCCCATACACGCTTGGTAGAACTGGTTCTTACTCATGTGGGCTAAGTAATAAACCATATCCCAAAAATCGTAGACGCTGTTCTGGTCGTAGTACGGGCTTGATGTTACGGTGCTGTAAATGAGGTTGTCAACCTCCTGTGTGGTACGGCACGGGTTCTGTTTTGTCTGAGCCAGAATTTTCTTGTAAAAATCCTCAAAAGCCCACTTTGTCAAGGGGTTTTCGTTCAAAACTTTCTTCATAGAAATCCTGACGGCACGGTCAACAGACTCCTGAAGGTCTGTGACCGTTTCGTTAAGGAGAGACCTCTTGATGGACTCCCTCACGATATTGCGAATTTGTCTTTCGTTTAGTTTCATATCTATTTCAATTTACCTTTTTTCTGTTCCGTCTCGGTCCAAGACCTGAACGCCATATTGCCCTTGAGATAGGCTTCTGCCTCCAGTTTCACGAGGTTCTTGTCCTCGGTAATCTTGTCGCCGGAGTACCCGCTACTCTCAATGGCACCCTCAGTCTGCTGTTTCCAGTGAATGAGTTCGTGAGCGAGGGTCCTGAGTACGTCCTTAGGGTGCCTGTCCCTGATGAAAAGCCTAATGCCGTTCTTCTTGGGGTCAAAGTAACCGGTATACACGAAAACGCCGTCGCCTTGATCAACGTCGGCAAGAAATATCTTTGGGAACGGCTTACTGGTGTAGCCGTGCTCCGCCATAAAATGGCAAAGTGACACTATGTATGGCTTGTAGTTGAACATTATCCGAGAATCCTTTTGATTGCGTTCTTGACGACAAGGTCAACGGACTCGGCGATTTGCCGACCCTGTTCCTGACCACCGCCGAACAGGAAATCGTGGACAGATTTCCAGTCACAAGGAACATTGTTCTTCACGAGGCTGATAATCTGGTCCTGACTGAGCATCCTGAACTTCCTCCGGAACTCCTTCGCCCTCGCAACGGCGTCACGGTTTCCCTTGTTGACGTCGTATATGGTGTTGTTTCCTTCCCACTTTGAAATGCGAGCCTCAAGTTGGCGGACGAGTTCCTGATACTTGAGGATACGGTTCGCAATGGCGTCATACGCCTTGTTCATCTCGTCCGGGTCCGTAATCTTGCGGTACGTTTTCATATACTGCGGGACCGGGTCGGAGGAGAACATACCCTCTTCAAGCCTTCCGCCCACGAAACCGGTGGAATTGCTTCCGCTCCAGCCCGGGAGCGTCGTCTGCTGGCGACGGCTTCCCTGACCGTACATACCCTGCCTGACACCGCTCTGGAACTTGTTACCCCTCTGCGGAAGGTAACTGCCGGTATTGTTGGTGCCATAATCAGCGGGGGCCGCGTCCGGGTCACGATAACCGTACTTTCTACCCGTGTCGCCGAGAGCGGACCAGTCGAACTTGCGACGGGGAGCCCTCATACCGCCCTGCTTACGGGGTGCCCTCTGAGCCGGCTGTTTCCCGGTAATCCTGTTGTACAGGTTCGCCTCCGCCATCTTCATCACCTTAATCTGCTTGTTCAGGGCGTCGATAATCTGGACCATATCGTTTGCGGAATCCGCATAGTCAAGGATACCGCTGAGGTCAACGTTCATAAAGCCGTAGATGCCCTGAATGAGTTTGTTCTGGGCGTTACCCTGACCATAGCGACGGAACTTGTTCTCGTCGTGGCTGGCATACAACTGACCGCGTGTCAGAGTACCCTTGTCAAGTTCCTGCTCGCTTATTGCTTCGGCGATGATGTTCATAAGTTCACTCTCGCTGATTTTGACGATATTTTTGCTCATAGGTGATTACTTGTATGGTTATTAGATAAATACCGTCCAGACACGAAAAAAGCGTGCTCAACGGCACGCTTTCAGTCTTTCTGTAAGTTCAGGTAGCGAGGTCATTATCTCCAGAATTTATTCGTGATGTCCCTCCACTTGTTCTCTCCGGTCTTCCAGTCGCTCTCCTTCTTGTAAAGGTGCTGATTGGTCGTACTGGAGGTAAGCGGTCCGGCATCCTCGTCGTACCCTCCGAGTTTTATGTAGTCAAACTCTTCCCAGAATTTCTCCGGGATTTCCTTTGAGCCGGAATATATTCCGACTTTCAGGTTATACTCGGTCTGTATGTACATACCGAGACGGAAAATCTCGTCAAGGTCATCGCCCTCTCCCATAAACAAGAAGCAGGTCACGCCGTCGTTCTCCTTGATGAGCCTGTCAACCGCACGCTCGCTCAGCACGTCTCCAACGTCCTTCTGCAGGTATGGGGAGTGGCACCCCTTGCAGTGATGTGGACAGTTTGAAATGTTCACCGCAAGGGACACCTCGTCCGGTATTTCCCGGAACGCTACGGTCGTATCCTCCTTTACGTACCTAACCATCTATCTTGTCGGTAAAAACACGGGTCGTCCGCTCAATCTTCCTACCGTCGGACCGGTGCTTAAGCTTGGTCATATGGCCGATGAGACGGTCCCAGATGCTG
>JAEEGL017194488.1_pt1 | contig 67029 bp, 66 predicted proteins | sample 9134231 | NCBI WGS metagenome assembly JAEEGL01 (sample SAMN16246548, study PRJNA631951) | gut metagenome | biome: gut microbiome; feature: rumen; material: fiber-attached | host: Bos | place: Iran: Karaj | collected 2018-10 | reverse complement strand
GTAATAATTACCCCGGACGGATCGAACACGATAGTGATCTTTGGCGGAAAAGTGCACATGGAGGAAGCCGATTGCCCTGACGGCATATGCAAAAGAGCCGGCGAGGCCACTCCCTCCCATCCTATCGTATGCCTGCCCAACAACGTGATAGTCAGCATAGAAGGCAGCGAGGAGGTGGATTCTTCCACATGGTGAATGACAACCGAAAGTCCTCCTTCACGAAAAAGCTCGCTTTGGCCGCCATGCTCGCCGCCGCTGCGGTCATAATGCACTCGGTCGAATCCCTGCTGCCGCCGCTCGTCATCGGCGTTCCGGTGCGCCTTGGGTTAGCAAATATCTTTACCCTGCTTTCGCTGATGCTGCTCGGCTGGCAGTATGCTTTAGCGGTTTCGGTACTGCGCTGCTTGGCGGCGATGCTTATAACGGGAGCTGTGTCGCAGCTGCCGTACAGTCTGACGGGAGTCATCCTTTCATTCCTTGCGATGCTCGCCGTTGAACCTTTAAGGAAAAGAAACATCATCTCCGCCGTCGGTTCGAGCGTGGTAGGATCATTTGCTTTCAACATCGGTCAGCTTGCTGTGGGCGTGCTGATGGCAGGGCGCGCGATGATCTATTACTTTCCCATTATCAGCCTGCTTTCGATCCCGACCGGCATATTCACAGGTCTGGTCGCACATTTTATCTTTAGAACGCTGAGGAACAGCATGTATGCCAGAACAAAGCAAGAAAATTGAGCTGCTGGCTCCGGCCGGGAATATGGAACGCCTGATAACGGCCGTTCGCTTCGGCGCGGACGCCGTCTATCTCGGCACCACCGCTTTTTCGCTCCGCAATATGGCGGATAATTTCACTTTCGACGAGCTTAAAGCGGCGGTGGAATACTGCCATGAGCGCAGCGTCAAGGTCTACGTGACGGTCAACGCGTTCATGCGCGACAGCGATCTTCAAGACCTTGAAAAGACACTGTATGCGATAGCCGAATGCGGCGCGGACGCCCTTATAATAAACGATCCTTCGGTCATCCGCACGGCAAAGCGCTGCATCCCGGAGATGCCACTCCACCTGAGCACGCAGGCGAATACGCTCAATTCCGAAGCGGCGCTCTTCTGGCACGAACAGGGAATAAGCAGGATAGTGCTCGCGAGGGAGCTGACGATAGCCGATATCGCCGAAATGCGCAGGAAACTTCCCGCTTCGCTCGAGCTTGAAGCGTTCGTGCACGGGGCGATGTGCGTGAGCTATTCGGGGCGCTGCCTGCTCAGCAACTATATCGCCGGCAGGGACAGCAACCGCGGCGAATGCGTTCAGCCCTGCCGCTGGAGCTATGAATTCCGCGAGCGCGGAAAGGACGGAGAGTTCTTCACGCTCGAGACCGAGTCGAACGGTAGCTACATACTCAATTCAAGGGATATGTGCATGGCGGAGCATCTTAAGGAGCTGACCGACGCCGGCATCGTGAGCCTGAAGATCGAGGGCAGGATGAAGTCGATTTTGTACGTGGCCACCGTTGTCAACGCATACCGTATGGCGCTGGACGGAGCGGATATGAGCACCGTTATGGACGAGCTGAACAGGATCAGCCACAGGCCCTACACGACCGGCTTTATGCTCGGCGACGAAGCGGAACTGATGGCGCCCGAATCGGCCGATTACGTGCAGGACTATCAGATCTCCGCCGTGGTGCTCGATTACGATGAATCGACACAGACCGCGCTGATCGAACAGCGCAACCGCTTCTTCGTCGGAGATGAGCTTTCGATACTCTCCCCCGCCGACGTTTCGAGAAAGTTTAGAGTTGCTTTCATAAGAAACGAATCCGGCGAAACCGTGGACAGCGCTCCACACCCGCGCGAAAAGCTCTGTATAGGCTCGGACGAGCTGCTGAAACCGGGCGATATCCTGCGAAAAGCCGTTCAATGATGAGCCGCATAGGACCGAAGAACTTGTTTTCTCCGGTCTTTTTTATGCCTGATTAGACCGACCAGGCAGATGAGCGAGAGTATAAGACGGATACCTTCACCTATGCACATCGCGATCAGATAGCCGTATATGTGCATCGACTTATCGGCCGACAGGAAATACATCAGCAGAAGCTGAACGGCCTCCCCCGTCACCGTCAGCAGCAATACGGTCTTTTGCTTCATCATTCCGTTTAAAACCGACGTCGTGATGACCTGGAAATAGATTATCGCCGTCTTGACAGTCAGCAGTATAAAGCATATTTTTGATGGCTCCACACCGAAAACCGCCGAAGATATGCTTCCGGCAAATCTGAGGATCGGCAGGTTGAAAAGAATGAACGTCAATGCGGCAGCCGTACAGCTGCCTTTGAGAAGCCGGAGGACTCTCCCTTCGTGTTCAGATGCGCAGGAGGCCGATACCTCCGGCAGAAGCACGGTTGCCATCGCTGAAACGAAGGAAAGCGGCAGCATAACAAGGGGTACCGCCGCGGCGCCGAGTATCCCGATGGAGGAAAGCGCCTGAGCGCGCGTGTAGCCCGCCTGCATCAGCCTTGAAGGGAGCAGCAGCGATGCGGCAACGGAGATCACGGTACTGGAAAAGGCGGTCGCGGAGGCGGGGATAAGGATACGCGAAACGCTTCTTAGGGATATCAAAGCCATGTTTTCGATATCGCCCGATATCATTCTTCGTTCAGGAAACTTTCTTCGGAATGATGAATACATAAAGCTAATGCTGAAGAATTCACTAAGCAGCATGCAGAGCATGATAACCGATACCTTTTGAGCGTTGACGTTAATATCAAAATGTTTCAGCGCAATATAGACCAGGATAAAGCGTATGCTCTGCTCAACAAGCTCCGAAACAGCCGGGCGTCTTACCATACCTGAAGAAATATGTATCGATTTCAAAATGTGCTCGATACCCGTCAGGAATATGCAGAGCAAAACGACGATGATACAGACCGCAGCTCCGGCGTCGCCTATGAGGTTAACGGCGATGCCCTTCCTTAATGCAAATACCGGAATTGCAGCGAAAGCGAACAGAATAACGAAGAGTTTGCATGCATTCGAGAACAGCCTTCTGTATGCCGCCGATTCGGATAAAGAATTGTCCCCGCAGCCTGATTTCAGCTTTGCGCCTAAAGCGACGATCGCGACGTCGAGACCCGTTATGCATACCGAAACGATGATCGAATAGATCTGCATAACGAGCGACTGAAGGCCGAGCGCTTCGCTGCCCGCAAGCCTTGTGAGCATGGAGCGATAGAAGAACCATAATACCTGCAGCGCCAAGTTGGAAAGAGCGAGTATGCCGACCTTGCCTAAAAGGGACCTGTCCGACGCCGCTTTACAATTTGATTTCTCTTCCGACCGACCGCAATATTTCCTGCTCTTGCAAAACAAAACCTTCATGCCAAATTCTACGCATGAAGGTCCTTATTATGAATGAAACGGTATAGCTTATTTCAGGCCGGCTTGAAGATCTTGTGCCTGTACCAGAAGGCCTCGTCCTTAGTCAAAACGAGCAGATCGATCGGCCCGCCGCAGGTCGCGACCTTCATCTCGAAGCGCTGGGATTTGATGGTGGAATCAATGAGGAAATCCGCGAAATCGATCGCATCCTTGAGCGGCATCAGCGCGTGGTTGACTATCATGGGCGGATTGCCGTTGAGAAGCTTGGAGATCGTAGCCTGTTCGCCGGACCAGATGGAAGCGTAACGGAGCTTGCCGTTATCCATATTGCTGCGGTTTATCTCCTTGTTCACGCTGTAAACGAAGGGCTCCTCCTCTTCATACCCGCAGACGAAGAAATTGACCTGAGGGAAGAACGACGCGGCGTATTTCTGCAGCTTATGGGCAACGTCCGTGACGGAGTCGGTCTTTTCGATCACGTCGATCTCGAAGGAGCGGATGAAATCGGAAACGGTCTTGCCGTTTAGAATACCTATGCCGCAGGCGGAAATGCCGACTTTTACCTTGCTCAGAAGCATGATCTTCTGCGCGTTGTCCGATTGGGAGATCATCTGCACCGGGGGCTGATTCGGCCTGTCCATGCGGTTCAAAACGCGGGGCTGACCGTGGGTCTGCTGGGATGGATTCGGCATTTTGGAAATGCCGATGGTCTGACGGCTGTCCGCTGCAAGGACGATGCCGTCGGGCACGAATACGGCGCACATTATTGACATGGCTTTGTTTCCTCCGATGGTTTATTGATCTGTATACATGGCGGCGCCCACAAGCCCCGCGTCGTTGCCGAGCGCTGCACGGATTATCGGCGTGGGTTCGCGGAAGAAGGATTGCTTCGCGGTAAGCTCGATAAGCGGCTTTATGAGGTAATCGCCCGCACCGCTGACGCCGCCGCCGATGGCGATCAGCTGGGGATCGAGGATGTTGACGTAGGATGCGAGCGCGTTCGAAAGCGACTCGAGATACTCGTTCCAAACGGCAACGCAGTTCTTTTCGCCGGTCTTGGAACACTCGATAAGGCCGCGCGCGTCGAATTTGCCGTGCGAGGAATAGGTTTCATAGAGCGCCTTTATCGGCCCTTCCGCGGCTTCATACAGCTCCGCCGCACGGTGATTGAGCCAGGTCGCGGCGCAGAGCGTCTCGATACAGCCGCGCCTTCCGCAGGTGCAATATGAACCGTGAAGATCCATCTGCGCGTGCCCGGCTTCGACGCCGTAGCCGCGTCCGCCGTGAAACAGCTTTCCGCCGATGATTATTCCGACGCCGATACCGGTGCCGATGGTCACGAGCATGGAATTGGGATGTTCCCTGAGCGCGCCGAGCCTGAACTCCGCGAGCGCAGCCGCATCCGCGTCGTTGAGCAGCGCGCAGGGCTTGCCGAAAACCTCCTCCGAAACGCTGCGGAACGGTGAATCGTGAAGCCCAAGATTATGAGCGTCTATAACGATGCCCTTAGCGGTATCCACGCTGCCGGGGATGCAGATGCCGATATTCGGTACGGAATCGAACGGCACGCCCTCCGCCTCGCATACGTCCTTTGCTAAGTTATAAAGATCCTCAGCTATAAAACGCGCATCCCCCGCCTCCTCTCCGGTCGCATTGCGCCTGAAGGGGCGGCTCAGCTTGCGGATTATCCTGTATTCTCCATCAAGAAGACCGGCAACGATATTCGTGCCTCCGATATCGAATCCAATTCTGTACATTCTCTCTTTCCTCTTTCCGTTTTCAATTGCTTTTTCGGCGCTGCCCGACAAGGGAGCGGAGCCGAGTATGTAGTTATTTATAAGATACGCAACGCCATTCTCGGTGCATGAAGGGACGATCAGGTTTGCGATCTTCTTGAGCTGCTCGTTCCCGTTCTCCACTACGACGCCGAGGCCGGCGTATTCGATCATTTCATAATCGAGCGTGTTGTCGCCCACCGCGCAGACTTCTTCCCGATCGATGCCGAGGAGCCCTGCCAGGTGTTCAACGGCGGTGCCCTTATTTGCACCGATCCTGTTGAATTCTATAAAGCCGGGGGACGAACCGGATACCGCTACCCTGCCCTCAAAATGCTTTTTGAAGAACGGCAGCAGCTCGGGAACGCGTTCGGGCTCGGTTATGATAAGTACCTTGGGAACGTTCTTCCACGTTTTGCTGCGCAGATCCGGGTCGAGCATGTGGGGCAGGTTCAGAGCCGCGCAGTACAGATCCGCATACTCGTGCGGACGCTCATAGATGATGCAGTCGCCCTGATACAGATGCACGTGAAGGCCCATATCCCCCGCCAAAGCCATGATCTCCTGAACATAGGCATTGTCGAGCTCGGTGGTGAAGATCGGTCTGCCGGTTCTCGAATCGGTGATCATCGCGCCGCCGTAGTTTATAACATATGTGTCGAGTCCGAGCTGCTTAACGACCCTTGACGAGCCGTAGTAGCCGCGGCCGGTTGCAAGCGTTACGTAGACGCCGGCTTTTCTTGCGGCGGTGATGGCGGCTAAGTTTTCATCGGATACGGGTCCCGCCTTAAACACAAGGGTATCGTCTATATCCAAAACGAGCAGTTTGATGTTCATCGTTCCTCCGCAGCTGAATGAGGGTTATCCGAATCGGTCGGTGTGGTATCGATCTCCGGATGAAAATATGCGTGCACGCTTCTTGCTGCCGTAATATTCATTCCGGGGACATCTCTGAGCTGTTCAACGGACGCGTTCGATATCGCGTCGATGGTAAGAAAATGTTCATAAAGCGCCCGCTTTCTGGCGTCGCCTATTCCGCTGATCTCGGAGAGCCGTGAATAAAGGGAGCTCTTTGCCCTTAGGCTCCTGTGATAGGTGATCGCGAATCGGTGCGCTTCGTCCCTTATCCGCTGCAGCAGCTGCAGCGCGGGATTGCTTCTCTCAAGAACGAGGGGATCCTCCCTGCCGGGAAGGATTATCTCCTCATTCCTTTCGGCAAGACCTATAGCGTTTATATGCCCAAGGCCAAGTCCTTCAAGCACTTCGAGCGCAACGTTCAGCTGCCCTCTTCCGCCGTCAACGACCAAAAGGTCCGGCAGCTCGGCAAACTTTTCGTCGCCCGAAAGCGTCCGCTCGAACCTGCGCTGAAGGTGCTCGCGCATGGCGAGATAGTCGTCCCCGTTGACGTCCTGCTTGGTTCGGAAGCGCCTGTAAAGCGATTTCTCGGGCTTACCGTCGATAAAGACAACCATCGAGCCGACCGCGTCGCGTCCCTGTGTGTGCGAATTGTCGAAGCATTCCATCCGGTGAGGCAGGAAGTCCATCCCGATCGCATTCGTGAGCTCCGCAAGAGCGCCCTCGGTGCGCTCCCACTCGCGGTGAGCGAGCTCGCGGTTGCGCGCAAGCGTCTGCTCGGCGTTAAGCTGTGCAAGCTTGCCCTGTGAGAGCTTGTCTCCGCGCAGGGGCACATGGATATGAACGGCATGGCCGCTCTGTTCGGAAAGCAGCTTCTCTATCTCAGCGCGCTCATCTGCCTCGTTCATTATGCAGATCTCGCCGGGAATGCTGCCCGAATCGATATAGAACTGCATCAGGAACTGCGAGATGACCTCGGAGAACGGCTCGTCCATGGCATCGAGCTTGAAGCTTTCGGCTTTGATGACGCTGCCTCCGCGCACGAATAGGCCGTAAACCAGCGTTTGCAGCTCGTCCCTTGCAAGCGCAAAGACGTCGTAGCTCCTGTCGCTTGCAAACGAAGCGTTCTGCCTTGCGCATACGCTTTCTATCGCCCTTATCATATCGCGCAGCTTGGCCGCCTTCTCGAAGTTCATCTTTGAGGATTCTTCGAGCATCTGCTCCGTCAGCTTCCCGATATAGGGCTTGCCGTTTCCCTGGAACAGCGCAGAGATCTCATTGATGAGTTCGTGATACTCCTCTTTTGAAACGCTGCCCGTGCAGGGCCCGCAGCATTTGCCGATGTGGTACAAAAGGCAGGGCCTTTCATGCTTCAGGATCATCTTCGAGATATCGTTCTTGCATTGACGGACCGGGAAATTATCGCGGACCGCGGTGATAGTCTCTCGCAGGGCGGATGCGCTGAGATAGGGCCCGAAATACTTTGCCCCGTCCTTCCGAAAGCGCCTGACGATCTCTACCCTCGGGAAATCCTGCCGCATATCTATGCGGATATAGGGAAAATGCTTGTCGTCCTTGAGCAGTATGTTGTAATACGGCTGATTCTGCTTAATAAGGTTGCACTCAAGATTAAGCGCTTCCGTTTCGTTGCCGACTATGACAAAATCGAAGTCGGCGATATTGGCGACCATCGCGCGGACCTTCTCGGTGTGATTCCGCGATGACTGAAAATACTGCCTGACCCTGTTTTTAAGGCTGACGGCTTTTCCGACGTAGATCAGCTCGTGCCGTTCGTTGTACATCTTGTAAACGCCCGGCTTGTCCGGCAGTAGCTTCAATTTTTCCTCTATCCTTCGGTCCATATTTATATTATAATCGATTTACGGTAAAAAGTGAACCGTTTGAGCGTTTAAATCGTTGTATAAATGAAAACGATTTCAGTTTTCGGCGATAAGAAGAATAAAGAAGCAGTTAGGAGTATTCATATGAAAAGCAAAAAGCTGATCAAAACCATATCCATGATCCTTGCGATCGTAATGCTTTCGTGCGCTGTCACAGCCTGCGTTAAACCCGCCGGCGATACGAACACAACGCCCGCGCCGGACAACGGCCAGAGCGGTAATGCCGGCACTATCCATCTTGCACAGGGTACCGGCATGATCAATAAGGGCGACGTGGAGAAGGCCTATATTTACTCGCTGAACGCTTTCTCCGTCGAACTCGTAAAGAATATGGGCGAAGACTGGACCGGTGTCGTTTCGCCGCTGTCCTTTGCACTGATGCTCGAGCTGCTCGCAAACGGCGCGGATGAAGAGACTTCGAGTACCATCCTTTCGGCGCTCATGACCGAGCTCGGGCTTGAAGAGACCAATGAAAACGCCGCTAAGCTCATCAACGCGCTCAACAAATCCGTTCAGAATCTGACCTCAAAGGCCACGGATCAAAGCGGCAAAGCGACCGAACCGATCTCCAAGGTAAAGCTGCTTAGCACCATACTGGTCGGCGCGGGCGACCGCTTCCTCGAATCCTTTGAACACGATGCCGCCGATTACTATAACGCTTCGATCGGCGAGGTCGATTTCAGAAACACCGAAGAAGCCCTGCGCCTTATAAACGGGTGGGTCAGCGAGAATACCGAAGGACTGATCCCGGAGCTGTTCGACGATATAGCCGGTGATACGGTGATGGCGCTTGTCAACGCTCTGTATTTCAATTCGGAATGGCAGAAACCTTTCACCGCCTTCAAGGATACTTCGATCTTTCACGGTGTAAACGGCGACAGCGCTGTGACCATGCTTTCAAGCTATTCGGATTACCGCTACGGAAACGTAAACGGCAATCAATTCGTTCTGATCCCGTATAAGGGCGGCGACTACTATATGGCGCTCATACTGCCCGAGAAGAGCACCTCCCCCGCAGAGGCGATGGGCGAAGTTATCGATAAGCTCGATACCGCGCAGTCGGCCATGGTGTCGATCATGATGCCGCAGGTCAGCGTTTCCTCCAAGTTCGACGCGATGCCGCTGCTTGCAAAGCTCGGGCTTGAGGGTATTGCCAACGGCACCACTTTGTTCCCCGGCATCATTGAGAACGGGACCGTATTCCTGACGCAGTTCGTGCACGCGGCGGTGCTGAAAGTCACCGAATTCGGCACCGAAGCTGCGGCCGCAACCGGCGTTACCGGCACGAAGAACGCAGCACCCGTCGGCCTTGGCGAATACACCATGGTGTGCGACAGGCCGTATGCAATGCTGATTATGCACTCCTCCGGATCGGTGCTGTTCGCTTCCACCGTCAACGACGTTCCCGCAAACTGATAACAGACCATAGATACACGGTCGGCTTTCTTAGGAAAGCCGACTCTTTTTATACTGTTTTATGTAAAATTGGGGTTTCTTTTCACGGCGGAATGTGCTATAATAAATTAAATATGTACTATCAGCGGAGGAACTGAGTATGGTCCGCAGCATGACGGGATTCGGACGCGTCACCTGTGCCGCCGACGGCCGCGAGCTGACGCTTGAGCTTAAGTCGGTCAATCACCGTTTCCTTGATCTTTCGTTTAAAATGCCCCGTTCGCTCTCCTTCCTTGAGGACACGGTGCGGAAAGTCCTTTCTCAAAAGCTTTCCCGCGGGCATATAGACGTGTACGCGTATTACAGGAATACCAGAACGGACGCGAAGACCCTTACCGTCGATAAAGCGCTGCTCGACGCCTATATCAAAGCAGTCAGAACCGCAGCTTCGGAGTATGAGCTTGGCTGCGACCTTACGGCCACTAAGGCGCTGCATTTTCAGGACGTACTGACGGTTACCGAGAATGACGAGGACACCGACGCGCTCAAAGCCCTAATGACCGAAGCCTGCTGCAGGGCGGCCGACGAATTGATCGCCATGCGTATGCGTGAGGGCGAGAACATCGCGCAGGACCTTATCTCAAGGGTCGATAAGCTCGCTTCCCTTCGCGACCGTATAGCAGAGCGCGCCCCGATCGTCGTTGACGATTACCGACAGAAGCTCGATTTAAGGATCGCTTCCCTGCTCTCCGAGGTCGAGGTCGACAGAGCGAGGCTCGCGACGGAGATCGCGTTGTTTGCCGATAAGGCGAATATCGATGAGGAGCTGGTGAGGCTCCTGAGCCACTTCAAATCCATGCGTCAGATGCTTGAGAGCGACGAGGCCGTGGGCAGAAAGCTCGATTTCCTCGTGCAGGAGATGAACCGCGAGTTCAACACCATCGGCTCCAAGGCGAACGACGACGCGATAGCCAAGCTCGTTATCGACGGCAAGGCCGAGATCGAAAAGATCCGCGAGCAGGTCCAGAACATAGAATAACCCGTATTTAATTGATCCCGGAGGTTTAAAATGGACATTAAGAAAAGAGGTTCCCTCATCGTGCTTTCCGGCCCCTCCGGCGTGGGCAAGGGAACTATCGGCAATTTCCTGCTCAATTCGCATGAAGATATGTGTTTCTCCGTTTCGGCGACGACGCGTGCTATCCGCGACGGCGAGGCAGAGGGCGTCAATTATTTCTACAAGACCCGCGAAGAGTTCGAGGAGATGATCCGAAACAACGAATTTCTTGAATACATGCAGGTCTTTAATCAAAACTATTACGGCACTCCCCGCGCTTTTGTGGAGCAGAAGCTTGAGGAAGGCATGGACGTGCTCCTCGATATCGACGTTCAGGGCGCCATGGTAGTCAAAAAGAATTATCCCGACGCGGTCCTCATCTTCCTTGCGCCGCCCTCGAATGAGGAGCTCTATCGCCGCCTCATCGGCAGGGGCACCGAGACGATCGAAGCGGTAAACAAGCGCTTTGCCCAGGCCAAGACCGAATTCACCTACGTTAAAAACTATGACTATGTAGTGGTCAACGATGACCTCAATAAAGCGATAGAAGACGTTGAAGCGGTCATCCGCGCGGCGGAGCTTTCTTCGGATAGATATAAATCCGCCGTTTATAACTGTTTAAACGAAGCCGAAGAGGCTGAATAATAAAAGCAATCCCTTTCAGGAGGCATAAAATGAAGCGTCAAATGAACCATCCCCCCGTTTTCGAGCTTGAGAGCAAGGCGGGCTGCCGCTATATGCTCGTTACGACCGTTGCAAAGCGCGCGCGCCAGATCATGCTCAACAAGGAGCCCCACGAGCTCAAGCCCGTTGCGCAGGCGATCGACGAGCTCTATAACGACGAGCTCGAGGTCAAGTTCCCCAGCGAATATCTTTCCACTTCGGAGAAATAACCGTACAACAAAACCGCTTTATTGGTGCAGGCTATGTTTGCAAAGGTCATTGTAGATATTTCCAATTCCAATGTAGACAAGCTGTTCACCTATGAAGTGCCGGATGAACTCAGCATCTCCCCCGGTCAGCGTGTACTCGTGCCCTTCGGGCGCGGCAACAAGCCGATCGAGGGTTTTGTTATGTCCGTAAGCGATTCGGCGAATACGGACCGGGAGCTCAAAAGCATTATCCGCTTGCTCGAGCCCTATACAGTTCTGCTCGAGGATCAGCTCCGGCTTTCCGACTGGATCACCAGGGCCTATCACTGCACCAAGGCGGACGCTCTGCGCGTTATGATACCGGCGAAGCTGCGCGGATCGCAGGTTAAGGAAAAGCACATACGCACGCTCCGGCTTACTGATTCCGCGGATCCAGATGCGCTCAGAGCAAGTCTTCTAAAGCCGGACGGCAGTCCCAAAGCGCCGAAGCAGCTTGAGGTATTCGACCTTTTGAACGCTCCCGGCGCCGAATACTCCGCCGCCGATATAAACGCGTTTATTCCAAATGCCTCAAGCGCTGTTGCCGCACTGATCAAAAAAGGGATATTGATCGAAACCGACCGGGAGTATTACAGGGACCCGTTTACCGGTTCGGATCCCGAGCCCTCTTCCCCGCTCCCCCTGATACCCGAGCAGCAAAAAGCGCTCAACAGCATAATTTCGGCGGCTCCCGGCAGCGTACTGCTCCTTCACGGCGTTACAGGAAGCGGAAAAACCGAGGTATATATGCAGGCGATCGCTGACGTGCTTTCAAACGGCGGAGGCGCCGTCGTATTGGTCCCGGAGATATCGCTGACGCCGCAGACCACCGACCGCTTCAGAAGCCGTTTCGGGGACAATGTGGCCGTTCTGCACAGTCATCTTTCGGACGGCGAGCGCTTTGACGAATGGCGGCGTATACGCTTCGGCAAGGCGCGCGTCGTAGTCGGCGCACGATCCGCCGTTTTTGCGCCCGTTGAAAAGCTGATGCTGATCATAATCGACGAGGAGCATGAACCGAGCTATCAATCGGAGATCACCCCCAAATACTCCGCGATCGAGGTCGCTCAAAGAAGGGCCGCCTTAACGGGCGCAAGGCTGGTGCTCGGCAGCGCCACGCCTTCGCTTACGAGCTATTACAGGGCGAAGCGCGGCCGCTATCAGCTGCTTGAAATGCCGGAGAGGATAAACGGCGTTCCTCTTCCAAGCGTTGAGATAGTGGATATGAGGCAGGAGTTCCTTTCGGGCAATAACAGCGTTTTCTCTTCGGTCTTGACCGAAAAGCTTAAAAAATGCCTTGAAAGGCACGAGCAGGCGATCCTTTTCCTTAATCGCCGCGGTTATTCTTCGCATGCCGAGTGCAAGGCCTGCGGCTTCGTGCTCACCTGCCCGAACTGCGACGTTTCCATGACCTATCACAAGTTCGATAACTCGGTCAGATGCCATTACTGCGGCGCAAGATACGATATGCCCGACCGCTGCCCTGCGTGCGGAAGCCCGTTCATCAAGTATTCAGGCATCGGCACTCAGCAGGTAGAGGAGCAGCTAATTAAGCTCTTCCCCGAGATACGCTGCCTTCGCATGGATACCGACACCACGACCCATAAGAACGCGCACAGAGATATCCTCGACGCTTTCTCCGCGGGCGATGCGGACGTGCTGATAGGTACGCAGATGGTGGCGAAGGGCCTCGATATCCCAAACGTAACGCTAGTCGGCGTGGTGTTTGCCGATTCAACGCTCTTCCATTCGGATTACAGGAGCAGCGAAAGGACCTTTCAGCTGCTTACGCAGGTCGCGGGCCGTGCGGGACGCGCCGACAAAGAGGGCACGGTGGTCATCCAAACCAACGCCCCGAACCACAGGGCCATCGCGCTGTCGAAGAATCACGATTACAAAACGTTTTATAAATTCGAGATAGAGGACCGGATGCATACGCTCTTCCCGCCCTTCGCGGTCTTTATAAGAGCGATGTTCACTTCTCCCGATGAATTCGCCGCTGCGGACGCCTCGGAGCGCTTTTCAAAGGGCGTCACGGACGCGCTGCTAAGCTGCCTAAAAGCGTTTCAGGCGGAGGGCGAGCTGATACTCGTCATGCCCGGCGCTGCGCCTATAAGGCGGCGTGATAACGAATACAGATATGCCGTCATCATCAAGCTTGCCAGGACCGCTCACACGGCCGAAGCAATTAACGCGGTCTACAGGTATTCCGATTCATTCAATGATGAGTGCTTTAGGGGCGTGGAGATCAACCCACAGGAGATGCTATGAGAGCCTTTGTTGTTGACGCTTTTGCAGATGAGATATTCCGCGGCAATCAGGCGGGAGTCGTAATTCCGGATACTGCGCTTTCGGCGGATCTGATGCAGAAGATAGCGGCCGAGTTCAAGCATTCGGAGACGGTTTTCGTTACTGAAAAACCGGAAGGCTTTGAACTGAGGTATTTCACTCCGGTCTCCGAGGTGGAGCTCTGCGGCCACGCGACGGTCAGCGCATTTCGCGTACTCAGGGAGCTTGGACTTGTTAATGACAGAAGCACCGCTTTCACCCCTGCGGGAGAGCTTGAGATCATTATAGGCAGCAAAAGCATCCTTATGGAGATGGCTGCGCCTTCTATCATTTCATACCCGGATAAGGACTTGACGGACAGGCTTTATAAGGCATACGGTTTGCAGCCGAAGGATATTGCGCCGGGGATGACGCCCTGCCTTGCCTCCTGCGGCCTAAAGGACATCCTTATGCCTGTGAGCACTCATGAAGCGCTGATGCGGGCGTCTCAGAATGAAAGCGAGGTTTCGGCCATATGCCGGGAGCTTGACTGCGTCGGCGTCCACATGTTTACCTTGGACTGCGAGGGCTTTACGGCCGCATGCAGCAATTTTGCTCCTTTATACGGGATCCCCGAGGAATGCGCGACCGGCACCTCGAACGGAGCGCTGACCTATTATCTGTATGAGAAAGGGATCATCGAACCTCAAGCCGTCGACCGTTTCCTTCAGGGCGAGCATATGGCGCGTCCGTGCATCATAGAAAGCAGGATCGAAAAAACCGGTAAAGACGTTAAGGTCTATACCGGCGGGAATGCGGTCATCAGTATGGAATGCGATATCCGGCTCTGATCATTTCCTGGAATCGGGAAGCAGGCCGAATTCAAAGACCGTGCTCTGTATAAAGCGCTCTCCCGCTTTGAGCAGCGCGGACGGGAACTCCGGCCTGTTCGGGGAGTCCGGGCAGCCTCCGGTCTCAAAGCAAAGGCCGGAGCGGTCGGAATAAACGGCGCCGCCTTTGCCGGCCGGGCAGCCCTCTAAAAAGTTGCCGGTATAGAACTGCACGGCGGGCGCGTCGGTGAACAGCTTCATAATGACGCCGGATGCATCCGAACAGCAGGTGATCTTGGACGCCGAAAAATCCGACGGATTAAGGATAAAGCAGTGGTCAAAGCCGCGCGCTTTTTTTATTTGATCGAAGGAGGAATCAAGCCTTTCGCTTAAGATAGAAACTTGTCTTAGATCCATAGGCGTTCCAGCTACAGGCGCTGCGGCGATGGGTATGCTCTCCTTATCGGTTGGAAGATAAAGGTCGGAATCTATCCTTACAAAATGATCGCCGACGGCCCCTCCGCCGCTGAGGTTCAGATAGGAATGGTTTATTATGTTTACGACGGTATCCTGATCGGAAACCGCGGAATAACTGACGGCAAGACGATTGCCATCGACAGTATAACGTACCCTGACCGAAAGCGAGCCGGGAAAGCTCTCCTCGCCGTCAGGGCTTATGTAAAAGAATGTGACCGAATTAACGTCGGCGTCCTCAATGGCCCAGTTTTTCTTGTCGAAGCCGCACAGCCCGCCGTGGAGCGTGTTTCGCCCCTCGTTGGGAGCAAGCAGATATTCCTTTCCGTTCAGCGTAAACGCGGCGCCGGAGATCCTGTTCGCGAAGCGTCCGACCGTCGCCCCCATGTATTTATCCTGATGTACGTAGCCTTCAAGCGTATCGAAGCCGAGCGCGATATCAATAAGCCCATCCTTAGAAGGCACCTTGATCGACTGGATACAGGCGCCGTAGGTGATGAACGAGCATTCGATCGCATCCGAAGAAAGGGTGATCCTTTTGACCTGTTCCGTACCGTTCAGTTTTCCGAAATCTTCTATGATAAACGACATGATGCACTCCTCTTAACAGCGCTGGTAAAGTCGGGTCTTCCTGATGTTCCCGTCGTTTTCATCGCATTCGATGAACAGGGAATCGTTTTCAGCCGTAAGCACGTATGGCTTGTTTTCCTCCGAAAGCAGCTTTATATGCCACGAGCAGTCATAATCGGCATACGGCGTATGCTCGGTACCGTCTAAATGCAGATCGACCGTCCTTCTGCCGTCGGGCGTCGTTTCGTTAAAGCTTAAACCGTCCTCACGGTCGAAGCCCGAAAAACAAAAGGCATAATCGTTATCGGGATCGATCGGTATGCCGCCGAGTTCCGCGCGGGACGCTTTGTCGATAATGCTAGCTTCCGCATGCCTCCAGTAGCCTCTTAACAGCAAATCGATATCCTCGTCGGTGTTCGAAACGTCCCTGCCCGTTTTGATCCGGCGGCCGTCCTCCTCAAGATAGGTCTCGATAAGCTTTTCGGGTCTGACAAATGAAAGAAGCAGCTTATGAAAACCGTGCAGAATATCGAAACGGTTTTCAGGCACGACGTTGTCGAAGCTGACCGAAAAGGATTCGTAGGCGCTGCCTCCGACCGATTCGTCGTTGAAAACGAAGCGAAGGCTGCTTGTGGGGGCATCCAGCGCTATGAACTCATCGTTGAAAGGAAGGTCCGCCCAGACGGTGAGGTTGAACTTATCGATGTATTCCTTTGCCTCGTTAAGAGCGGAAGCTTCGGCGGAATAGACCCAAACCCTTTCGGGAATACCGATTTCTGGACTGTTCAGAACTTTGGCCCTCACTTCCCCGTCCTTATTCTCGAGAGAGACCTCGTACCGTTCGCCGTTCATACCGCCGCCGCGGTAAAACTCGGCTCTCTTAAGCTGCCCGTGTTCGGCCTTAATGCCGAGAATCTCACTCAGCTTAACGTTCTTCTTAAGCTTATGCTTGCTGTCATACAGTCTTTTAGAGAATAAAGAACCCAAAATTTTCATAGAACACTCACCTCTTTTTCAGTATACCATGATGAGCTCATGCTTTCAAGAATGCCTGAAAGGAAAAATGCGCCGCACCGAAGCGCAGCGCATGAAGCTTTAGGGTCAGTTGCTTGCCTTCGTATCGCAGTACATGCAGCGATACTCGGCGGTCTCGGGATTGGTGAGCACGAAGATATGGCGGATCTCCTGCTCGGTCGTCGTGATGCAGCGCGGGTTCTTGCAGCGAAGCACGCCCTCGATCTTTTCGGGGAGCTTGAGATCGCGCTTTTCAATAACCTTGCTGTCGCGAATGATGTTGATCGTCGCGGTCGGGCAGATGAACGCGAGGATGCCAAGATCGATGTCGACCTCAGAGGCGATCTTGATGATGTCCTTGGTGCCCTTCTTGGTGCTCGGCGCGTTCTTGATAATGGCGATCTGGCAGTCGAGCTTATCGAGATTGAGCATACTGTAGATCTGCATAGCCTTGCCGGCCGTGATATGGTCTATAACGATACCGTTGATGATCGAATCGATATTCATTTGTTTGCCTCCTCAAGCAGTTTCATGATCAATGCCATACGAATGAATTTGCCGTATCTCGCCTGCCTGAAATAGCATGCGCGGGGGTCGCTGTCCACGGCGACGGAGATCTCGTTCACCCTCGGGAGCGGATGCAGCACGATAAGATCCTTCTTGGCCATGGCCATCTTTTCGGGGGTCAGCACATAGCAGTCCTTCAGGCGCAGGTAGTCCTCTTCGTTGAAGAAACGCTCACGCTGGACGCGCGTCATATAGAGCACGTCGAGCTTGTCGATCACGTTCTCGAGCGCGGTGGTCTGCTCATAGGGGATGCCCTTCGCCTTGATATAGGCGTTCTTGACGTAGCTGGGGACCTTTAATTCCTCAGGCGAGATGAGCACGAACTTGATGCCCGCATAACGGCTCATGGCGGCGATCAGCGAATGCACGGTGCGGCCGAACTTAAGGTCGCCGCAGAGGCCGACGGTGAGATTGTCGAAATGCCCTTTCTCACGCTTGATCGTGATAAGGTCGGTAAGCGTCTGGGTGGGATGGTTGTGACCGCCGTCGCCCGCGTTAATTATCGGCACGGTGGCCTTGCTGAGGGCGACGATCGGGGCGCCTTCCTTGGGATGGCGCATGGCGATGATGTCGGCATAGCCGCTTACCACGGCGATGGTATCTGCAACGCTCTCGCCTTTAGCGGCGGAGCTGGAGCTTGCTTCGGAGAAGCCGATCACCCTACCTCCGAGCTCGAGCATGGCGGCTTCGAAGGAGAGCCTCGTACGGGTGGAAGGCTCGAAGAAAAGCGTTGCAAGGGTCTTGTACTTGCATGCCTCGCGGTAGTTTTCGGGATGATCGATGATATCGTTTGCGACGGTTATCATCTGATCGATCTCTTCAACGGTAAGGTCGAGAATGTCTATCAGGTTCTTCATCTTATTTCCTCCTGTTGGTTATTTGTCTTTATTTATCCAGCTTTCGTCGGAAGGATCGTTCCTGAAGGCGATCAGCCTCTGAACGTCCGCTTGCTCTATATAGCCGCTCTGAGCGGCAGCGACGACTATCGTATCGAAATCCGAAAGGCTGACGTTTCTGACGCCTGCCGCCTTTAGGCGGTCGATACCCTTCTGCATCCCGTAGGTGAAGATGCTCGCGATGCCGAGCACCTCCGCTCCTGCTTCCCTCAGCGCCTCTACGGTCTCGATGGCGCTTCCGCCGGTCGAGATAAGATCCTCTACCACGACGACCCTCTGACCGGGCTCGAGCTTGCCCTCGATCCTGTTCTGGCGGCCGTGATCCTTGTTTCCGGAACGCACGTAGCCCATCGGCAGGCCCATTATATGCGCGGTTATCGCGGCATGAGCGATGCCGGCGGTGCTCGTTCCCATAAGGACCTCGGCGCCGGGGTATTCCCTGCGGATCGTTTCGGCAAGCGAGGTCTCAACGTCGGTGCGGACCTGCGGCGCTGTGAGCGTCAAACGATTATCGCAGTAGATAGGGCTTTTGATGCCGCTTGCCCAGGTGAACGGTTCGTTGGGACGAAGGAACACCGCCCCGATCGAAAGCAGATCGTTCGCTATCAATTCCTTGATCGATCGGATCCTTTCGTTGTTTTCCATATCTTCCTCCTTTTATTATCCGATAAAGTCTTTAAGGCACCTTTCGTATGCCGCCACGGGATCTGGACTCGCCGTTATCGGCCGGCCGACAACGATATAGTCGGAACCTATCTCCTTCGCCTGTGCGGGGGTCATGACCCTTACCTGGTCGCCCTTTTCGCCGTCGGCAAACCGCACGCCCGGAGTCACGGTTATGAAATCGGAGCCGCAGTTCTCGTGGACCTTGCGCGCCTCGAGCGGCGAGCAGACCACGCCGTCTAGACCGGCGAGCTTTGCGTTCAGCGCATAGCTCATAACGACCTCGTCGATGGGCCTGTCGATAAGAAGTTCGTTCGTCATCGCTTCCTGGCTCGTGGAAGTCAGCTGCGTGACGGCTATCAGGATGGGCCTTGTTCCGTCCTCGCGCGTCAGTCCCTGAAGAGCGGCTTCCATCATGGCACGCGTGCCTGCGGCGTGCAGATTGCACATGTCGACGTCGAGCCTTGAAAGGACTCTCATAGCCTTCATAACGGTGTTCGGGATATCATGGAGCTTGAGGTCAAGAAAGATCCTGTGGCCCCTTTTTTTGATCTCGCGAACGATCGAAGGGCCTTCCGCATAGTAGAGCTCCATTCCGATCTTTACGAAGGGTTTGACGCCGGTGAAACGGTCGAGAAAACCCAAAACCTCGGCTTTGCTTGAAAAATCGCATGCGACTATAACGTCCTTACCCAATATGAGCACCTCCAATAATATCTTTTATGCTATCGATACCGTATTTTTCCATAACTGCCGGCAATTCGGCGATGATCTTCGGGCAGATATAGGGATCGACGAGGTTCGCCGCGCCGATCTCGACAGCAGTTGCGCCGGCAAGCATCATCTCTATAACGTCGTTTGCGGACGAGACGCCGCCCATGCCGATGATCGGTATGCTGACGGCCTCATATACCTGATACACCATCCGCAGCGCGACCGGCAGGATGGCCGGTCCGGAAAAACCGCCCATTCGGTTCGCAAGGATAGGCTTCTTCGTTTTAAGATCGATCCGCATACCGAGAAGCGTATTTATAAGGCTGATTCCGTCGGCGCCGGCTTCCTCACACGCCCTTGCAATCGAAGCGATATCGGCAGCGTTCGGGCTCAGCTTCATGAAGACCGGCTTCGTCGTGACCGCCTTGACCGCGCGCGTGACCTCCGCGGCGGCAGCGCAGTCCGTGCCGAACGCCATTCCGCCGTTGTGGACGTTCGGGCAACTGATGTTTATCTCAAGCAGGCCGACCTGTTCGCAATTATCGAGCAGCTCCGCGGTCCTTGCGTATTCCTCAACGGAAAAGCCGCCGATATTTGCGATAACTTTTTTTTGAAAGTACTTTTCGAGTTTAGGCAGCTCGTTTTCAATAACGGCGTGTACCCCGGGATTCTGCAGACCGATCGAGTTGAGCATGCCGGAGGGGGTCTCGGCTATGCGCGGCGTCCTGTTTCCGAAGCGGGGCTCAAGCGTGGTGCCTTTAAACGAGAAGGAACCGAGCATGTTTATATCGTACAGCTCGGCAAACTCATAGCCGTAACCGAAGGTGCCGCTCGCGGGGATGATCGGATTATCGAGATGCAGCGAGCAAAGGTCGACCGAAAGCCTGTTATCCATCACAGTGCCTCCCAAATGATCTCTTCGGAACCGAATACGGGACCGTCCTTGCAGATGCGTTTCGCGCCGTTCTTCGTCAAGATCGAGCAGCCCATGCAGGCGCCGAAGCCGCAGCCCATACGCTCCTCAAAGCTGTATTGACCCTCGGTTTTGACGACCGATGAAAGCGCTTTATACATAGGCTTCGGGCCGCAGGTGTAAAAGAAGGTATGGTCAAGCGTCTTAACGACGTCTGTCACAAAACCCTTTATGCCTAAACTACCGTCGGCCGTTGTTACATAGACCTTTTCGCAGAATCGAGAGAGCTCGTCTTCAAGGTAAACTTCCGGGGCTTTGTTGAAACCGATGACTGCGATAGGTCTGATCTCGCGCTTATTCAATTCTTTTGCGAGATCGAGCATCGGAGGCACTCCCCCGCCGCCGGCAATGAGCAGGGGCCGAGCACCGCATTTTTCGACGTCAAAGCCGTTGCCGAGACCGGTCAGGAGGTCGATCGTTTCGCCAGCCCGCATAAAAGAGAGCCTTTCGGTGCCGCTTCCGACGGTCTTATAGATAAGAGTAAAGCTGCCCGCGGTATGATCACAGACGGAAATCGGGCGGCGAAGGAAGAAACCGTCGAGCTTGATATTGACGAACTGACCCGGGCGGGTATGCGCGGAGGCGTCGCCCTCGACGATGAGCCGGAAAGTGTTTTCGGCGATCCGCTCATTGGCTATGATTATGAAAATGCCCTGTTTCAACAGTTGTTTCCTCCGTTTTCTGCGAGAGAGGGATCTGTATATGCGATCCTGCCGCGGCAGACCGTGAGCAGACATTTTCCGAAGACCTGCATTCCGATGAACGGCGAGGCTTTGCCCATGGAAAGGAACTCGGAATCATCGATCCTGTAGGCTTTTGAGCAGTCGAACACCGTGAAATCGTCTTCGATATCTATCTCGAATCTTGAAGAGGGATTGAAGCTCATAAGTTCAATGAGGTGTTCGAGAGTGATCAAACCGGTCCTGACAAATTTGGTGTAGAGCACGGGGAACGCGGTCTCGAGCCCGACTATCCCGAACGCACTTCTTTCAAGGCCGCGGCTCTTTTCTTCCAAAGAGTGCGGGGCGTGGTCCGTTGCGATCATATCGACCGTGCCGTCGATTATCCCCTCAACAAGTGCCGCACGGTCAGCCTCGGACCTTAAAGGCGGGTTCATCTTAAAGCGGCCGTCCTCAATAAGATCGTTATCGGTGAAGGCAAGATAATGAGGCGCGGTCTCGCAGGTGACGTCAAGCCCTTCCGCCTTAGCGCGGTGGATAAGCTCCACCGATTCCTTGCATGAGATATGGCAGACGTGGTAGCTTGCGCCGGTCTTCCTGACCAATCCGATATCCCTTTCGATCTGCCTCCATTCGCTCTCGCTAGAGATGCCGCGGTGACCGTGCTCAAAAGCATAGCGGCCATCGTGGATATACCCGCCGTGAAGGAGCGAATTGACCTCGCAGTGCGCGGCGATAGGCTTCCCGAGCCGCTTTGCCGTCAGCATGGCCTGCTCCATGATCTCATCCGCCTGCACTCCCCTGCCGTCGTCAGAAAAACCTATTACGAACGGCGACATCGCTTCCATATCGGAAAGGAGCTCGCCTTTTTCGCCGACGGTAACGGAACCGTAAGGATGCACCCTTATGCAGGCGTCCCGCTCAATAAGCGCAAGCTCTTTACCGAGGTTTTCAAGGCTGTCGGGCACGGGAGAAAGATTCGGCATCGGGCAGACGGCCGTGTAACCGCCGTGCGCAGCCGCCAGAGTGCCGGTTCTTATCGTCTCCTTATAAGAAAAACCCGGCTCGCGAAGATGTACGTGGACATCAACGAGACCGGGAAGAAAAACGAGATCGTCGGCTCTTTCGATCAGGGAATCGATCGCTGCCGTGGAAAAACGGGAGGAAATGAAATCACGGGAGGAACTGAGCGCTTTAAGCTTTGCTGCTGTTTTCTGTTTGAATGCGGCGTTCATTTCAGCTCTCCTTTCAGGGTATAAAAAAGCTTGCCTTTCGGCAAGACAGAATAAACCGCGGCAAAAGACCGCTTACTGTGTTCATTTCATCTTGCCGGCATCAATGTACCGTTTGCGGCCTCGCTGGACCGCCTTAAAGATCATGCATATTGTATCAGCAAGCATTCGGTTTGTCAACATATGGTTAAAGCATCCGCCGAATATAATCTTCAGGCGTTATTCAGACCGTTTCGATAAAATCAAATCAAAATTGCATTTGCAATATCGAATGCGATGTAGTAGAATAAACAGGTACACGGAAGCTGTACGGAATAGAACATTCTAAGGAGATCCATCATGGAAGAAGAAAGAGATTTTGTTGTGTTTACCGATGACGACGGTAACGAATTCGAGCTCGATGTTATCGAGTATTTTGATTACAACGGTGATGAGTACGCCGTCCTTATCGACACCAACGAGCAGTGCGACTGCGAGAACGAAGAGGAATGCGACTACGAGCAGGGCCTCTATATCATGAAAATCGTTGTCAATGAAGCGGACGATACCGAGGAGTTCGTACCCCCCGCCGACGAGGATATGCCCGAGCTCATCAAGCTGGTCGAGAGCCTTTTCGAAGACGGCGGATGCTGCTGCGGCGAAGACGACTGCGACTGCGGCTGCTCCGATAAGGAGTAAACTAAAGCATTCCAAAGCATTACGGCTGCTCCGATATTTCGGGGCAGTTTTTATTTACCTTTCAATTGACATCAGCCTCCCTGTGGTGATAAAATCAAATCACCCAAAAGAGGAAACACAGGATATGCCGACCACCGCAATACTTAAGGACAGTGCTCTCTGCACATCAACAATAATCGACAATCGCTTTATCGAAAACTACATGCCCGAGGCTCCCGAGCATGCAGTTAAAGTTTATCTTTTCGGCCTTATGCTGCTCTCAAGGAGCGGCGGCGATGCGGATGATATAGCGTCCGCGCTTTCGCTTACGCAGGAGGACGTGGATGAAGCCTATTTCTATTGGGAGAAAGCCGGCCTCGTTCATATCGACAGGGGAGAGAACGGCAATATCGCCGTCCGCTACTTAAGCATACCTTCCCCGGCAAACGTCATCCCCTCCGCCGCAAACGAGAAAAGATATGCCTCGCTTGTTGAAAAGCTTCGCGCGGTGCTGGGGACAAGGAACCTCTCCGGCGCGGAACTGCGGCGCATCTACGATTGGATAGAAGTCTATCATTTCGATGAGGACGCCGCTGCCGAGATCGTTGCCCACTGCATCGCGATCAAGGGCGCGCGCGTTCACATCAACTATATGGATTCCGTCGCGAAGCGGCTTGCCGCCGATTCGATCCTTTCGCACGGCGACGTTATCCGCAGCTTTGAAAACGAGAAGCTTATCTCGGGCGGCGCCGCCTCGATACTGAAGCGCTGGCATATCTCAAGAAGACCGACCGACGATGAGATCGCTCTATACGAGAAGTGGACAAAGGGTTGGGGCTTCACTGACGAAGCGATCGACATCGCGTTGGGAGAGATGGTCGCCGTTGACAGACCCAATTTCAAATTCCTTGACGCCGTGCTCTCGGGCTATCATGAGCGAGGAAGCATCACTTCCGAGGGCATCAAGGAAGCCATGCGGGAGCAGGACATGATCCGCGAGCTCGCCAGGCAGGCTTTCGTCCGCGCCGGTATGAAACGTAATGCGAATATGAACGATCGGCGTCAATTCGAGTTCTGGCTCAAGGAATACGGCATGAACGCCGAGCTTATCATGTATGCCGCAGAGCTCTCATCAACAAAAGGCACGCCCTTTGCGGAGATGAAAAAGCTGATAGAGGACTGGCATAAGCGCGGGATCGCGTCATATGCCGCGGCAAAGGAAGACGCCGAGCACAGAAAGAACGAAAAGGAATCCGCGGGAAAAAGCGTCAACCCAGCGCTCCGGTATAAGCAAAGGAAATACACGAAGGAAGATCTTAAGCGCATAGGCGTTGATTTCGGGGAGGATGACGATGAGGATTAAGTCGGCCGCGTTTGTTACGGCATTGAAAAACGAGCTTGCGGACCGCAGGCTGCGCATCGCGCGCCTGAAAAAGCAGCGCCGAGAAGAGGTCGGCGCCGCCGTGCCCGAAATTGAAACGCTGTTGACCGAAACGAACGACATCGCATTCGATCTCGGAAAGATGATGATCCGCGGTGAAGCCGCTTTCTCCGATACAGCGGCAATGAGCGCTTTGGAAGAAAAGAATGCAAGGATAAAGCGCCTGCTGATAGAGAACGGATACCCCGAGGATTACCTTGAGCCGAAATACATCTGCGCCGACTGCCGCGATACGGGGCGGATAAACGGCGAGCTCTGTCACTGTGTCACCAATCTTGCGTTCGAAATCGCGTTTGAAGATTCGGGACTGAACCGCGCACAGTGTTTTGAACGGTTCGATATCGACCTGCAGCGCGACGAGAAGAACAGAAGGCGCATGAAGAAGCTGTTTACCGATGCGGTCGAATACGCGGAGCGTTTTCCGAACGTCGAAAAGCCCGATATGCTCTATTACGGCGAGACCGGAGTCGGCAAGACTTTCTTGCTCAACTGCATCGGCGTACGCGTGCTCGAACGCGGCTATTCGGTACTCAAGCTCAACGCCTCCCGCCTGATACAGATGACCGTGGACAGCCTAAGGAGCGAACCGGAGGATAAACCCGACTTTCTGCTTCCCGATCTTTTGATAATCGACGACCTCGGTACCGAACCTATGATAAGGAACATAACCGTTGAAACGCTGCTGTCGATCCTCAACGAAAGGCAGGAGAAGAACAAGCCGACGCTCTTTGCGAGCAATCTCGATCTGATAGGCGACGATACATTGAAGATCGAAAACAAGCCGCTTCCCATTCAGGACAGGTATGGAGAAAGGTTCCTCTCGAGGATCATGGATCCGAGAAGAGCCTCGGTCAAAGCGGTCAATACCGAAAATCTTAGAGCGCATTTATAAGCTGAACAAAAAGACGAAGCTGCGGCAGACGCCGCAGCTTCTGTTGTTTTATTCCGTCTGTGTTTCTTCAGGCACTCCCCCGCTCTCGCTAGGCTCCTCTTCATGCGGTTTGTGTTTTTCTTCTTTTCCGGCGCTGATCCTGTTTGCAATGCTGCTGTACAGTTTCGTGATATTCTTCTGCTGCCAGAACATTATAAGGAAGAACGCGAGCAGCGGCAGGGTGATAAGGGCCGCGGAAAGGAAATCGCCGCGCACGATACGGCGGCCGACCGAGCAGAGCGTGAGGATCGTGGGTATCGAACCGATGCTTGAAGCGAGCATATACGGGATGAATCTCACCCTCGTCTTTGCGGCGATGTAAGGAATAAGACCGTTGGGAAGTATCGGGAAGGTGGTCGCAAGAAATACCATAAAGGCAGGGTGGTCCGACGCCAGAATTGCGTTGCGGCGCTTCTCCTGCTTTTCGTTCTTGCGCTTTGGAGAAGGCAGCCATTTTTCAAGACTCGCGCCCAGCTTTCTGACTGCAAAGAAGACGACGGCGTTAGCCGCCACGTATCCGAGAAAGCAGACGAGGAAGCCCTTTATTACGCCGAAAACGATACCCGCCGAGATCTGTATAGGGATGCTGGGCAGAAAGATCGTTATGATCTGAATGAACTGGAGCACAAAGCAGACTGCATAGCCATGAAAGTCGTGAAAACGCTCGAGATAGGCCTGCACGTCCTCCTTGGTGCCGTTTACTACGGCGGGAATGATACCGGGAAGAACGCTCTCTACGGCGATATAAACGAGCACCACAACGGTGATGATCAATATCGCCTGGATCAGTATCTTCAGCAGTTTATTCCGTTTTATCTCTTTGTTTTCCAAATCTCAGCAGGTTTGCTTTTTACTTTTCACTCAACGTGAATGCGCTTTGCTATTTCAAGCGCAGTGGGAGTGACGGCAAGGCCGCCCTTAGCGGTCTCGCGCAGATCTACGTTCATCATTCTGCCGACGCTGCGCATAGCGGAAACTACTTCGTCGAATGGGATTATGCTCTCAACTCCGGCAAGCGCCATATCCGAGCAAAGCACTGCGTTGGCGGCGCCCATAGCGTTGCGTTTGATGCACGGGCATTCCACAAGTCCGGCGACCGGATCGCAAACGAGGCCGAGAATGTTTTTGAGCGCCATAGCGGCGGCGGAGAGCGCCGCGCGCGGGGATGCGCCGCACATCTCGGTCAAAGCAGCGGCGGCCATTGCGGATGCGGTGCCGATCTCGGCCTGACAGCCGCCTTCCGCGCCGGAGATGCTTGCGTTCCTCGCGATTATGACGCCGACGGCGCCGGCTGTGAACAGGCCGTTTACAAGGTCCCTGTCGGTAAAACCGTGTTTCTCGCAGCACATAACGAGCACTGCGGGAATGACTCCGCTCGAACCCGCTGTCGGCGCAGCGACGATCTTTCCCATTGAAGCGTTGACCTCTGCGACCGCGATCGCAGCGGCGCAGATCCTGGCCATCGCGGGGCCCATATTGGCCTTATCGGCATAGGCGAGCAGCTTTTCGGCATTGTTCCCCGCAAGCCCGGTCATCGTTTCCTGATCCTCTTCAAAGCCGATCTTGATGGATTCCTGCATCGTCATAAGGTTGAGGAACATTTCGTTGACAAGATCGTTCCTGTCCCTCTCGCTGGTCTCCATCTCATGCCGGATCATGACCTCGGCGATGGTCAGCTTTTCATTTTCGCAGAGCGCGATAAGCTCCTCTCCCGTTGTGAATGCGTAACTCATAGCGTGCAGATCTCCTTCGTGCTGCCTACGCGGCTCCTGATCCTGGCGACCGTTTCATCGGGGATCGGCGCGTCGGTCTCAATGACCATGCATGCGTCCATGCGCTTAGCGTTTCTGAACACTTTCATGAACGCAACGTTTATTTGTTCTTCGGCAAGTATCGCCGTAACGGACGATATGGCGCCGGGCGCGTCCTTATAGAACATGATCAGCGTGGGATAATCGCCGGTAAACGATACCTGCATCCCATTGATCTCCTGTATCTCTATATTGCCTCCGCCGACCGATGCGCCGAGCAGAGAGAAGCTCCGGCCGCTTTCGGAAACGACTTTGATCCTTGCGGTATTGGGATGATTCGTATCCTCCTCGCTTCTACAGACGCTGAATTCGATGCCTTCGCTTTTCGCAAGCAGGAAGGAATAGCGCACGCGCGGGTCGTCGGGCTCGATCCCGAGGATACCTGCCAGCACGGCCCTGTCGGTGCCGTGACCGTAACCCGTTTCGGCGAAAGAGCCGTAAAGGATTATATCGGCCTGCTTGATATGTTCGCCGCTTATAAGCCTGTGCGCGACGCTGCCGATCCTTACCGCGCCGGCGGTATGCGAGCTTGACGGCCCGACCATTCTGGGTCCTATGATATCGAATACGCTGAAATCCTTCATCCGACGCCTCGTTGTTTTGAAAAATACCATTGAAATTATTATATCAAAACAGCAGGATCAATACAATAACCAAAATGTTATTTGCCTTTTTTCTGCTTTTTATGCGTTTTAGGGCATAAAAACGGACCGCTTCCTTATGGCAGCGGCCCGGTATCATGGCCGGATCAGATATCGTCCCTGAGCATCGGCATGCTCATGCAGCGGGGGCCTCCCCTGCCGCGGCTCAGTTCGCCGCCGGGGATAGGACTGACCTTGACGCCCGCTTTATCGATAAGCTCGTTGGTGATGACGTTGCGGTCATAGGTTATGATGCTGCCGGGCGCCATCGCAAGCGAATTCGCACCCATGTTCCAATGCTCGCGCCTGTACTGGATCGGATCGCCGCCTGCGACTTCAACGAACCTGACTTCATCCAAGCCGAGCGCGCGCTCGAGGATCTTTTCTACAGGATCGGTAGTCAGCGAGACCTTCAGTTCACCGTTGGCGGAAGGAGTGATCTCGTAAACGTCGAACCACTTGTGAGCGATGCAGGGGTGCGCCAGGAACTTATTATAATCTATATGCGTCATAAGCACGTCGAGATGCATATAGGTGCGCGTGTTGGGGTTCTTGAAGAGCAGGACATTCTCGTACCCGCGATCGAACAGTGTCTTGGAAAGCCTCTCGACAGCCGCTACGGTCGTCCTCTCGCCGCTGCCTATGGCGACGCATTTATCCGAAAGGGACAGGACGTCTCCACCCTCGATGCCGTCGCCGCAGTTATAGTCATAGAGCAGATCGACGCTGCCCTTGCCGAACAGCGGATGATGCTTGTGGATATAGCGGATGAAGAGCGTCTCCCTCATTCTGGCGGGCATGCACATGGCGGATATGGCGATGCCGGTGCCGAGGCTGAAGCTTATATCGCGGGTGAAATAGATATTCGGCAGAGGATCGGTAAGGAAGGGATAATCCTCCTTAACGTAGTACTGGATCGGCTTCTTATCAAGCCCGTCAAGGTCGTTCCTGGTTATGCCCTTAGCGACCGTATCAAAGAGCATCTCGGCCGGAACGGAGCGAAGATACTCCCTTATAGCAGCTGCAAGGCTGAGCCCGGGCACGCCGAGGGAAACGAAATCGTCAATGAACGCGTTCTTGACTTCGGGATCCTTCACGACGTCCGTGAACAGATCCTCGATATAGACGACGTCAACGCCGTTGGAGCGAAGTATGTTTGCGAATACGTCGTGCTCTTCCCCGGCCCTTCTTACGTCGGGCGTGTCCTCTGCGAGCATGCGCTCGAGATAATCCGGAATAAGATTGCTCAATTCTATGCCGGGACGGTGCAGCATGACGCGCCTGAGCCTGCCTATCTCGGACTTAACGTTTATAAAGCCGCTCATGTATTTCCTCCGTTTATGAAAGCGATGTGCTTCTTTATCCACTGCATTATAACATAAACGAATATCCGTGTAAACCGTCGGGAGGTAATATAAAAGAAAACGCCGGTTTTGCGCCGGCGCTTTCGGTCTTATCGGTTTATTCGCTTAAAAAGTTCCTGAGAAAAGTCCTGATCCACTCAAGCACGGGCTCACGGAAGATATAGCAGAGCACGCCGCCCGCTATCAGAATGATCACGGCGATGAGCAGGAAGATGAGCCAGGACCTTGCATGCGACTTGCTGTTTTCATTGATGCCCTTGGAGTATGCAAAGACAAACATGAATATGATGCCGATGACGGGGATCATGAAGAGCAGGCTGCGCCAGACGAAGGACCAAGTGGAAAGGGGCTTGCACGGGGACATATCCCTCTTGACCTTTTCCTTAACGGGCTTGGTACCGGCGGCTGCGGTGTTGACATAGGGTGCCGGAACGGGCTTGGGCGCGGTGGGCGCTGCGGGGGGCTGTTCGGGCTTTACGACCGGTTCGGTCTTCTCGGGAGGTTTGGGTTCTGCTGACGGTTCGAGCTTAGCGCCGCATTCGGTGCAGAAACGCTCGTTCCCTTCGCTTTCCTTTCCGCAGATGGGACACTTCATGTTCGTATTATCCTTTCGTTTATATTTCGGCAGCCGATTCCGGCTCGCCGGATTCGGTTTATAATATTATAGCATAGGCAGCCGAAAATGTATATACTTTTTTATACATTTTGCTCCGCAGCTTCGTTCGCTTCCTTTTCGAGGACGGTATAGGCTATCTTACCGACCAGAGTCTTGGGGAGCTCAGACCGGAATTCTATGGTATAGGGCATTGCGTACTTTGCAATATGCTTCCTGCAGTAAGCGAGTATCTGCTGCCTAAGCTCCTCGGAGGGCTCGTATCCGGACTTCGGAACGACGAAGGCAAGCACCTTCTGCATCTTGTACGAATCCTTGACGCCGACTACACAGCTCATTTGGACCGCCTCGTGGCCGTCGATTATATTCTCGAGCTGGGAAGGATACACGTTGTATCCGCTCGTGACGATCATTCGCTTTATCCTCTGCTTGAAATAGATAAAGCCATCGGGATCCATACTGCCGAGATCACCCGTATGCAGCCAGATATAGCCGTCGGAGTGCATGCGAAGGGTATTTGCGTTTTCCTCGGGATGGTTGAGATACCCGAGCATGACCGAAGGTCCGCGCAGGCAGATCTCACCGAGCTCGCCGTAATTGACCTCGTCGTTTGATCCTACGGCGCAGATCTTGTAATAGGTGTCCGGGAAAGGCAGGCCGATGCTCCCTTCGCGCTCCTCGGTATAGGGGGTCAGGCAGCTGGCGGTGACGCATTCGGTGGTGCCGTACCCCTCGCGCACATGAACGGTTGCTCCGTGCGCCTCAAGGAAGGCGTCGAAACGGCGCTTGAGCTCTACAGAAAGCGAATCGCCGCCCGAAAAGACGCCGCGCAGGAAATCGAGCTTGACGCCGTCAAGATACGGATTGCGCGTGATCGCTTCAAACAGGGTGGGTACGCCGGCGATGTAATGCGGTTTCTCCTTTTTGATAAGATCGGCGTATTTCTTGACGTTGAACTGCGGAACGAGTATGCTCGTGCCTCCGACCTCGAGCATGGTATGGATACAAACGCCCAGGCCGAAGCCGTGGAAGATGGGCATCGCGGCCAGCATACGGGATTTGAGGATCTCCTTGTGGCACATCGCGCCGGTCTGCAGGCCGAGGGCATTGAAATTGAGATTGCTCAAAGATATGCCTTTGGTCACGCCGGTGGTACCGCCGGAAAACAGTACGACGGCAGGGTCGTTTCCCTTTGATTTAACAAGGTGCTTTTCAAGCTCGACGGATCTGCCTGCCTTGATGAAGCTGTTCCAGAGCACGACTCTTGCGTCGGCCTTATCGACCCTGTTCTTCTTTGCATTCATAGCTTTGAAGGCGGTGCTCTTGACGAAACCGAGCTCATCGGCCGCAGAGGTGATGAGCACCTTATCGAGCTCATACTGCTCCTCGACTTCGGCGATCTTGGAATAGAACTGATCGAGCGTCATTATGATCCTGCTGTTGACTTCGCCGAGATAATGAACGATCTCGCCCACAGCCGAAAGCGGATGGATCATGCTTGCGATAGCTCCGATCCTGTTCAGCGCATACATGCAGAAGACCGCCTGAGGAACGTTCGGCATGCAGATGGTGACGGCGTCGCCCTTCCTGACGCCGAGCGCAATAAAACCGGCGGCGGCTTCGTCGATCTTCTTAGCGAGCGTTTTATAGGAAAACTTCTTCCCCATAAAGGAGACAGCGGTGAAATCAGGCAGACGTTTCGAGGATTCTATAACAGCGTCGCTGATGCTGTAGTCCGGGTAATCAAGGTGAAAAGGTACTTCGCCGTAGTATTTAAGCCACGGCGCTTCGGGTTCGGGCTTGTTGATATGAATGGCTTCCATTGTTATGATTCCTTATAAATAATTATGATGAATGATAATGATCAATAATCAACGGGTGTTTCGATCGGAAGATCGAGCAGCTCGGGGTTCTCGGTCAGTTTTTTAAGCAGCCGGACGCTCTTTGCGAAATAAACGCCGTCGGCTATCCTTTCGTCGGCCGTCAGTCCGAGGCGAAGCGCCTCACGCATATTGGCACTGCCGTCGGGACCGAAGAACGGATGCAGATGCTTTTCGTCGATGATCGCGAACAGCGAATTCGTGCCCCAGTTCGTGAGGTGATGATAGCTTGCGTGCATCTTGATGCTGCCGAGATTAGTAACGAAGACGGAGGAGTTATAGGGATCGTCCTTCGTGATGCTGCGGGGTACCCAGCCGTGATAATCGAGCCACATCAGAAGCTTGACGACAAGCCTTAGGATAGGCCTTGGCAGACTGGTGAGCGTGTCCATGGTGTCGGTCGTGCCGTCGACTACGTTGTTTTTGCGGACGTCGGTGACGAATTTCTCGACCTTATCGTGGATCTGGTCGATGGGAGAAGCGCCTTCCTTATCTATGTCAAAGATCGCGAGCGCTTCGTATGCGTGATCTTCAAATTGCTTCTTTACGATAAAAGATATGCTGAGCGCCTTGCGTTCGTAGATCCTGTTGCCCGCGATGAACCAGTTAAGGCTCGGCCGCAGTGCGATGGTCTTGACGATCGCCGCGCACAGCACGTGGAACAGCGTGTATTTGAATTCCGGATCAGAGGCATTCTTCATCTCAAGGTATTCGTTTATCGCCGTCAGATCGACAAGCTCGCTCATGACCGCTTCGTTATCGCATCTGTTGGGAAGCAGATAGGCCATGAACTTGTGCATCGAATCGAGATCACGAAGAAGGTATGCATCCTTGCGGTCTCCGCGCCTGCGTTTTCTTTCTGTTTCCAAATGAACCTCCCCCTGCGGACCGATAGGATTGTTTTTTGGGGCCCGCAAACAGAGAGATTATAACAATTCAGCGCATTATTGTCAATTCTCAACAGCCTTTTTCGAACCCTCTCAATACTCGTTCCGCTTTGATAGTATATTTGAACTATTTCCGTAAAATCCCGGTTTTGATATTGACTATTACCAAAGATGCGGTTATAATGTGTTGTCGAATGGTTTAAGCCGTTTTCGGCAGTAAGCTGTAATTCCCGCGTGAGAGAGGGGGGAAACTGTAAATGGAAATTCGAGTTGGCGAAAATGAATCTCTGGAGAGCGCCATCAAGCGTTGGAAGCGTAAATGCGCCCGTTCCGGTATCCTTGCCGATGCAAGAAAGCGCGAGCATTATGAGAAGCCCAGCGTAAAGCGTAAAAAGAAAGCCGAAGCTGCAAGGAAGCGCAAGTATTAATCTAATACAGAAACACAGGAGACGGCCTGGGCCGTCTCTTTCCTTTTGCAGATAATCTATTTGCCGAAGGCGCCCTGTTATGGTATAATTCAATGGAAATACTGCGGGACGGGCTGACCCCATTTCCGGCAAAGCATAAAACGATAACGGATGCATAAAGGGCATCGGAGGATAAATGCCATACCCCAAGGAACTGATCAGAAACTTTTGCATAATAGCGCATATCGACCACGGCAAATCGACCCTTGCCGACCGCCTTATGGAGATAACCGAAACCGTGTCGAGCCGCGATATGGCCGACCAGCTTCTGGACTCGATGGATATCGAGCGTGAACGCGGTATAACCATAAAATCCACCGCCGTTCAGATGTTCTATAACCATTCGAACGGCAAGCGCTACATGCTGAATCTTATAGACACTCCCGGCCACGTGGACTTTACCTATGAGGTGAGCCGCGCGCTGGCCGCATGCGACGGCGCGGTGCTTATCGTTGACGCAACGCAGGGCATCGAGGCGCAGACGCTTGCAAACGTCTACCTCGCCGTCGACAACGGGCTTGAGATCCTGCCGGTCATCAATAAGATCGACTTGCCCTCCGCCGACCCCGAGAACGCTATCCGCGAGATCGAGGACATCATCGGCCTTCCCGCGGAGGACGCTCCGCAGGTATCGGCAAAGACCGGGCTCAACGTGCGCGACGTGCTCGAGCGCATAGTGACGGACTTCCCCGCCCCCAAGGGCGATCCGGGCGCTCCGCTGCGCGCGCTTATCTTCGACAGCTATTACGATAATTATAAGGGAGCGCTCAGCTACGTCAGGATAATGGACGGCGTCGTACGAACGGGCGACAGGATCCGTTTCATGCATACCGGAAATGAATTCGACGTCACTGAGGTCGGCGTGTTCTCCCCCTCCCTCAAGCCGGTCGCGGAGCTCTCCGCAGGCGAGGTCGGCTATATCTCCGCCTCGATCAAATCCGTCGCGGAAACGAAGGTCGGCGATACGATAACGCTGGCGCTGAATCCCGCAAAGGAGCCCCTGCACGGCTACAAGCAGGCAAGCCCGATGGTGTTCTGCGGCATCTATCCCGCCGACGGCGCGGAGTACGAGAACCTGCGCGATGCGCTTGAAAAGCTGATACTCAACGACGCTTCCATCAGCTACGAGCCCGAGACGAGCCAGGCCCTTGGCTACGGCTTCCGCTGCGGTTTCCTCGGTCTGCTGCACATGGAGATCGCACAGGAAAGGCTCGAGCGCGAGTTCGATCTCGACCTCGTCACGACTGCGCCGAGCGTCGTCTATAAGGTCATCATGACCGACGGCCGCGTGCTGATGATCGACAACCCCGCAAACCTCCCCTCCGTCAATGATATAGAGCATATGGAGGAGCCGATGTGCGAGGCGCATATCATGACTCCGCCCGAATACGTCGGCACCATAATGGAGCTTTCGCAGGAAAAGCGCGGTATCTTTCAGGATATGAGCTATCTTGAGCAGACGCGCGTCAAGCTCACATATCAGATCCCTCTCAACGAGATCATCTTCGACTATTTCGACAGCCTCAAGAGCCGCAGCCGCGGCTATGCCTCCTTCGATTACGAGATCAGCGGCTACGTGCCCTCCGAACTCGTCAAGCTCGATTTCCTGCTCAACGGCGATATGTGCGACGCGCTTTCGACGATCGTCCATCGCGATAAGGCCTATGCAAAGGGCAGGGCCGTCGCCGAAAAGCTGCAGGAGGTCATCCCGCGCCAGCAGTTCGAGATACCCATCCAGGCGGCTATCGGCGGCAAGATCATCGCAAGGGAGACCGTTCGCGCACTTAGAAAGGATGTTCTTGCCAAATGCTATGGCGGCGATATCACCAGAAAGAAGAAGCTGCTTGAAAAGCAGAAGGAAGGCAAGAAGCGCATGAGGCAGATCGGTTCGGTCGAGCTGCCGAGCGAAGCGTTCATGAGCGTGCTGCGCATAAACTGATGGCAGGTCTATATATCCACATACCTTTCTGCAAGAGGAAATGCCGTTATTGTGACTTCGTAAGCTTTGCGAGTCACGACGACTTCTTTCCATATACCGCAGCGCTTATAACGGAGATGCGGCTCCATTCCCCTCTCATGAGCGGCAGGACGTTTGAGACCGTCTTTATCGGAGGCGGCACCCCTTCCCTGCTGCCCGAAGGCCTTATCGGAAGGATCCTCTCCGAAGCGCGCTCGTGCTTTACGATAGCGCCGGACGCGGAGATAACGATCGAATGCAACCCGGAATCGCTTACTTCCCCCAAACTTAGCGACTATGCTTCTGCAGGAGTCAACAGGATATCGATCGGGATGCAAAGCGCCGACGACCGCGTGCTTGAAGCGATCGGCAGGATCCATAATAAGGAAAACTTCATAGAAGCTTTCAAGCTTGCCCTGGGCGCCGGATTCACGAATATAAACGTAGACGTAATGCACGGTCTGCCGCTGCAGACTGTCGATTCCTATCTGGATTCGATCCGGCTCGCTTCCGATCTCGGAGCTGCGCATATCTCCTCATACGCCCTTATTCTTGAAGAAGGAACGCAGCTTTATGAAGACGTTTCTTCGGGACGAGTAACTTTGCCCGATGATGATGAAACGGCCGATATGGAGGACGCCGGCTTCAGGCTGTTGAAGGACCTGGACTATGAAAGATACGAGATCAGCAATTTCGCAAAGCCGGGCTTTAGGTGCAGGCATAACCTCAACTATTGGAACAATGGCGATTATCTGGGCCTTGGCGTCAACGCACATTCCGCACTGCACGCAAACGGTAAATGGGTCCGGTTCTCCGATAAAACCTCGCTTTCCGAATACATAAGCGATACCGCCAACGGCAGGCTGCCGATCGCCGAGACCGAGGACGTACCGCTAAAGGAAGAGATGTTCGAAAGCGTAATGCTCGGCCTGCGCAAGATCGACGGCGTGGATCGCGCCGCGTTTGAAAAAAGGTTCGGCGTCGATCCGGTACTGCAGTACGCCCAGGCAGTGAACCAGGCGATATTGAACGGAAATATGACCGTTACCGACGAAGCAATGCTTCTTACCGAAAAGGGCCTCGATTTTCAAAACGAAGTGCTGATCGATTTTATGTGATACTGCGGCTTAATGAACAGTACCGAAGCGAACGATATGATCTATGACGGCGAAACAGCTATCGATTTCATTGTGTTTGAAACCGAAAGGCTTATCGTACGCGAATTCAACGCCGATGACTTCGAATCCGTATCCGCGTACGTTTGCGACCCCGAAAACACCGTTTATATGGATCTGGGTATCGAAAACCGTGAGGACGCCGAGAACTTCGTATTTTCAAGGCTCAAGGAGCAGCTCACGTCCGAAAGAAGGCTCTATGATTTCGCGATCTGCCTGCGCGAAACAGGCGAAATGATCGGATCGGCCGGGCTTTTTCTATCGACGGATCGCCTTCAGGCGGAGCTGGGGTACATCCTCGACAAGAAGTACTGGGGCTTTGGGTATGCCGCCGAAGCAGCAGAAGGCTTGCTCCGCTTCGGCTTCACATGCCTCGACCTTCACCGTATCTATGCCCGCTGTGACAGCGAGAATGCGGCTTCCGAAAGAGTGATGCAGCGCATCGGCATGCGTAAAGAAGGCGAGTTTAAATCATCGCGCTATATGCGCCTCAAAGGCAGGCTTCAGTGGCGCAGCGAAAAACAGTACGCAATGCTCCAAAGGGAGTATCTGAACTTGCTTGCCGACAGTGAAAAGAGCCTGTTTTGAGCCGCATTTGGTATATTCGGCCGTCTCTGCCGATTCACGGCCGAAACAAGGCAAATATATTTGCAACCAAAGCCCTAAAGGACTAAAATGAACGTATAGAATCCTATCATTGTACGGAGGTCGAACTATGCAAATCGCAAACAGAATGCAAGGTGTTTCCGGCAGCGCCATCAGAGAGCTTTTTAAGCTTCTCGGCGACCCTGCGATCATTTCCTTCGGCGGCGGCAATCCATCAAAGGCCTGCTTCCCGAAGGAGCAGATCCATAAGATCACCGACGAGCTTCTCAGCGAAAAGGCTGACGTTCTCCTGCAGTACGGAGCAACCGAGGGCTATATGCCCCTGCGCCGCGCCTATCTCGACTATATCCTGCCTTCAAACGGTCTTCACGGCGAGCTTGAAAACGTGCTTGCGCTGACAGGCTCTATGCAGGGCCTCGACCTTATCTGCAAGGCCGTCATCAACCCCGGCGACGTCGTTCTCGTTGAGGAGCCCAGCTTCCTCGGCGCGCTGCAGACCTTCCACGTTGCACAGGCCAAGCTCGTTACCGTCCCCATCCATGCCGACGGCATCCACATCGACGAGCTCGAGGCGGTAGTAAACGAGCATCATCCCGTGGTGTTCTACTGCATCCCCACCTTCCAGAATCCCTCCGGCTATGTTACCGGCGTTGAGGCGCGCAAGCGCATAGCCGAGCTTGCAGCCGAGCACAATATGCTCGTCATCGAGGATGATCCCTATGCGGCGCTCCGCTTCAGCGGCGAAAAGCTGCCGACTATCAAGAGCTTCGATACGAGCGACAACGTGATCGTGCTCTCAAGCTTTTCCAAGACCATCTCCCCCGGCCTCCGCGTCGCACTCTGCTTCGGCAATAAGGAGCTCATCCGCAAGATGACCATCGCAAAGCAGGGCTCCGATACTCACTCCCCCAACCTTAATCAGGCGATAGTTGCCGAATTCATCAATCGCGGCTGCATGGAGAAACACATCGAATACATCTCCGGTGTTTACGCCAGGTCCGCGAACTGCATGATCGAAGCGATGGACAAGTATTTTCCCGAATTCGTGAAATACGAGCGTCCCGTCGGCGGTCTGTTCATCTGGTGCACGCTGCCTGAGGGCTGGGAGGCGGATGCACTCTTCCGCCGCGCCGTTGAGCGCAAGGTCGCTTTTGTTCCCGGCGAGCCCTTCCACACCAATCCCGGCGCCGGCAAGAACACCTTCCGCCTCAATTTCTCCGCCGAGCCCGAGGAGAGGATCGTTGAGGGCATCCGCCGCCTCGGCGATCTCCTTCGCGAAATGGCCGCTGAGCTCTGAGCTTCGATGACGCTTAAGCCCTATAAGACCCCTTCCGTTTCGTCGGAAACGGAGTTCATAATCAACCGTTCGCGCTTTATTGGCAGATGCTTCCCCGTTGAATCAGAGGAGGATGCGCTCCAAAAGCTCGAAGCTGTCCGCAAGCTTCATTACGACGCCACGCACAACTGTTATGCATACAGCCTCGTCGGCGGAGTAAGGCGCTTTTCGGATGACGGCGAACCCGGCGGCACCGCGGGCATGCCGATCATGGATACGCTGATAAGAAGCGGGACCGAGAATGCGCTGATAGTAGTAACGCGCTATTTCGGCGGCATCCTGCTCGGCAGCGGCGGGCTCGTAAGAGCCTATTCCAAGTCCGCTTCAGACGCTCTCAGCGCCTCTGAGATAAGGACCATGACGCCGTGCAGTGTTATTGAGTTCAGCATCGATTACACGCGCTACGGCGCGATAGAGGGCTTTGTAAGGGCCAACGCCACCGTGAAGGACGTTGAGTTCACCGACAGGATCCGCTTCGAATGCCTTGTTGAAAATGAGCGATGCGATGCATTCGTTTCGGATATCATTGAGAGGACGGACGGACGAGCGGCCCCGAATGTTATCGGCGAGGAATACTTGCCGCTTTGATCGATCTAACGCACGAAGGTTCCCTTCGCACGCAGAATTATAAATACTGAACAAATCTTCAGGAGGAAAAAACATGGATATCAAGATCACCAAGGCAACCGAACTAAAGCAGAAACCCACGCTTGAAGAAGAAGCTTCCCTCGGTTTCGGTAAACGCTTCACGGATCATATGTTCATCATGAACTATGATGACGGTGAATGGCATGATGCACGCATCGTTCCCTATCACAGGTTCTCCATGGATCCTGCAAGCTCTGTTTTCCACTATGCACAGGAGATCTTCGAGGGTCTGAAGGCATATCGCACCGATGACGACCGCATCCTCATGTTCCGCGCAAAGGACAACGCAAGGCGTCTCAACACCTCCGCCGAGCGTATGTGCATGCCCACTGTCGACGTTGATTTCAACTACGAGGCCATGCGTCAGCTCGTACAGGTCGAGCGCGATTGGGTGCCCCACAGCCCCGGGACCAGCCTCTATCTCCGCCCCACTATGATCGCGAACGATGAAGCGCTCGGCGTACACGCCGCAAAGCACTACATCTACTACGTGATCTGCGCTCCCTCCGGCGCTTACTACAAGGCGGGCCTCGCCCCCATCCGCATCCGCGTTGAGGACAAATACGTCCGTGCGGTCCGCGGCGGCACCGGCTTCGCAAAGACCGGCGGCAACTATGCCTGCTCCATCCTTGCCGGCGCGGAGGCCGAGAAGGAAGGCTACAGCCAGGTGCTCTGGCTCGACGGCGAGTACATGAAGTACGTTCAGGAAGTCGGCGCAATGAACATGATGTTCCTCATCGACGGCAAGCTCATTACCGCTCCCCTTGAGGATACGATCCTGCCCGGCATCACCCGCCGCAGCGTCATGACCCTCGCCCGCGAGATGGGCATCGAGGTCGAGGAGCGTCCCCTCTCCGTCGACGAGCTCTTCGAGGCCGGCGAAAGCGGCAAACTCCAGGAGGCCTTCGGCACCGGCACCGCTGCCGTCGTCTCCCCCGTCGGCGAGCTTGCATACCGTGATAAGCACATCTACATCGGCGACAAGAGCGTCAACAACGGCATCGGCGAGCTGACCATGAAGCTCTACAACACCCTGACCGGGCTGCAGTGGGGCCGCATCCCCGATACCCACGGCTGGGTAACCGATATCGACAAGGACTGATAGCTTAAGCAACACAAAACAGGGCTTCCCGTGTAAGGAGCCCTGTTTTTCTGTGTATTATTGCGCTTTTGGCTTACTGTTGATTTGACAGATAGTACGCGAGCAGCAGATCGACCATGCGGCCGTAGCTCCGGATACCGTCGTTCTGTCCGTTGTATTTGAGGTAGGAATCATTGATGGTGTCGTTCACCTTCTTGGCAGGATGATCCTCGTATTTTTGGTAGTAGGCTCTATAATCCAAAAGATCTCTTTTCATACCATCGGAGTATAATTCAGCATGTATCTCAAAATACTTATCCGCGTCTGCGGAATAGAGCTGGTTGGCAACGTGGCTGAGCGCAAACATCGCGGCCGAATACCTGAGCGACACGTCGCTTGAATACAGCGAAACGAGATAGGCGAGGAAGTTTGCCTCATCCTCGCGCGCAAAGCCGAAATAATGCGCGGTCTCATGCGCGGCGCCGGAAAGGACGTAGAGATCGGGCTGCTCGATGTTGACGTTCGCTTCGGCGGTATAGGGGATATAGATGCCGACGATATCGAGCTTTGAAAGCGCGGTGGAATGGATCACGGTCTTTGCGGGATAAACGCTGTTGCCGAACAGGCTGTTCTCCGCACCGAGACGCTCATAGGCGTTCACCACGCTGTTCATTACGGTCGCCTTGTCGCCGATGGTGAACACTCCCCTGTCATCCTCGGCTACGGAACCGCGAAGCTCATTCGCGTCAGCGGCAAGGCTACGGCAAAGGGATTCGAGCTCCTCGACCGAATACTTCCTGACCTCAAGGTCCATAAGCTTTGAAACAGGGTATCTGTAATGATTGAAGCCCCACAGGCAGTAGAACAGATTCAGCATGACGCCCGCGAATACGCAGAGCGAAAGGATATAGCTGATGCAGCGTATCCTGTTGTGCTTCCTGTTGGCGAGCTTCCCGAAAAGGACCCTCAGGATGCGAATGATAAGGATCAGTACAAGCAGCACGCCCAGGAACAGTATTATAAGCTCGGCGGCCGAAAGCGGGCAGAGCGAGCTTAAAAAGCCGAGCGCCTTCGCTATCACCGGATAGATCTTCTCGGAATAGACGCTTTCGACGGTATCGGGAAACTTCGCCGCGAGCTTGGGCAGAAAGAGCCCGAGCGGTATAAGCAGCAGAAGCGGCAGCTTAAGAAGCTGATGCTTCCAGGTGTACTTATTCTCTCTTCTTGCCGCCCTGCGCTCGTTTTTAGAGGCGGAGCGATTATCGTTATTCTTCTTCTTTGCCATTATTTCTCCTTTGTGATGCGCCGTCACAGGACCCCGTCGCCGTAGTCCTTGCCGCTGTCGCCGTAACGGTTATGCCTTGCACCGCGTTTGAATTTGCTTTTTGAAAAGTTCTTCGGAAGCTTATTGACGCAGTTTATTATCTCGAATTCCCTTTCGGCCGTTCTGTAATCGCCGCGGTTCATGGAGCTTATGCCGTTAAGATACCTTAAAAGCCTAATCCCTCCGAACCGGAAGAGCAGACAGGCGGCGAGGGCGATGAACAGCCAGACGCAGGGCTTTATATCCACGCTTATCGGTACTGCAAGATTGCCTGCGTTTCTTTCAAGCATGTTCTTTAAAACCTCGCGGCCGATGCAGATGCCTGCGATAACCAGGATCGATCCTATTGAATACAGCGCCGCGCCGACCCTTGCGAAAAAGTACCTTGCCCTTCCCTTCGAAAGCAGTCCTATAATGCCGAACAGCGCGATATTCAAAAGGGCAACCGCGAAATAGAGCTGGATAAGCAGCATGGCCGTGTTGGCGCTCTCGACTGCGGCCCTGACCGAATCGTCTATCACGGCGATCGGGCTGAGCAGCTTTACTATCGTGCCGAAGGTATCGAGAAGATACGTTCTAAACGATACTATTGTCAGCTCCTTGCCGCTGATGCCGATGAGCGAGGCCGCAGAGAAACTGATAGTGAACCACGGCAGCAGCGCGAATCCGATAAGGATCAAAGCGAACACGAGGCACAGCGGCTTGCTGAAATTGAACCGGATGCCCTTGCGCGGAACGGGCCGATCGTCATCATAACAGCTTGGGTCAACAAGGGTGCCGATATTGTGGCGGTCGGCGCTCATCTTTTTGCCGCATAAGGGGCAGTATGAACCGGATTCAACGGTTATTTTACAGTCCGGACAATACAATTATCTTTCCCTTTACTTTTTGCCAGCCTGTTTTTCGGTCAATATCTCGACGGATGCTCCGTTTAGAAACAGAGTTATCGCGCCGGAGACGTCGGTCCTGTATGTTTGGGATCCTACGGCATTGAGCCTGTTCAGGATGTCGAAATCGGGATGGCCGTATTCGTTGTCGGCTCCGACCGAGATCACGGCATATTCGGCGCCTACGGTCTCAAGAAATCCATAGGAAGAGCTTGTGGTAGAGCCGTGGTGCGCGACGTGAAGCACGATTGCCTTGAAGCTCTCCTTCTCGTTATGGAACATCGAGAGCTGCTCGGATCTTACCGTCGCGTCGCCGGTCATCATAATAGCGGTATCCTTATAAGAGATCCTGAGGATTAGACTGTAGTCGTTTGCGTCATAGTCGCTGTAATCGCAGGATATTACCGGAGACAGCACTTCAACGGTGCATTCCTCATCCCAATCGACGGTATCGCCCGACCAAAGTATCTCCGGCGCTAGTCCTTTTTCTTTCAGCGCTTCATCAACGGGGAACTGCGCTAAGCATTCAAATGGAACTTCGGGCATATAGTAGGTGCCGATTGCCGCATAATCAAGCACCGCGGGCATGGAGCCGATATGGTCGTAATGCGGATGCGTCGCTACGACGGCGTCAAGCCTTTCGATACCGAGCTGCTCCATCGCATCCTTGACGACAGGGAAACAAAAGCTGTCTCCGCTGTCGATCAGCATCGTCTTTCCGAAGGGTGAAACGAGTATCGCGGCGTCTCCCTGCCCGACGTCGAGCACATATACGCTGAGGCAATCGGACCGAGGCGGCTCGTAACGGTAAGCGCTGACCTTTCGGCCGCAGGAGGAAAAGAAGCCTTGCTTGAACAGCCACGCGATTATCAGCACTGCGAGGACGAGCAGGACCAAAAGCGCTGCGATCGAAAAGCGTATGAATCGTCGGCTGTCGTTCTTCTTTTTTGCTTTCTTTGTGCTCCTGCTCATGCCGCTCTTTCCCTCTCTTCAAGGTGGTATTATACACGTTTTTTCATCCGATGGCAACTTATCCAAAAGGAAAAGCACGAAGCGTGACGCCCCGTGCTTTCGGTATTAAGAGTACTTATCTTGCTTTAAGCTCGTCGATCAGCATCGGGATGACCTTGTGGAGATCGCCGACGATGCCGTAATCGGCAACGGTGAAGATGGGCGCATCGGGATTCTTGTTGATCGCGATGATGCACTCGCTCTTCTCCATGCCCGCACGGTGCTGGATCGCGCCGGAGATGCCGCAGGCAACGTAGATCTTTGGACGAACGGTCTTACCGGTCTGGCCGACCTGATGATCTGCGTCGATATAGCCGGCTTCGACTGCCGCACGGCTCGCGCCTACAACGCCGCCCATGACCTCAGCCAGCTCCTCGATGAGCTTGAAACCTTCCTTGCTGCCCACGCCGCGGCCGCCGGAAACGATAACGTCCGCCTCAACGAGGTTGACGACCTGCTTAACGGCCTTGACGGTCTCAACGACCTTGGTGTGGATGTCGGAATCGGCAAGCTCGAAGCGGGCGCGGTCGACGATCGCCTTATGCGAGGGATCGTAAGCGGCCTTCTTCATAACGCCCGGACGAACGGTCGACATCTGAGGGCGGTGGTTAGGGGTCACGATCGTTGCCATGACGTTGCCGCCGAAAGCGGGACGGGTCTGGAGCAGGCCCTTGGTCTCGGGATCGATCGCAAGGCCGGTGCAGTCCGCGGTAAGGCCGGTGTAGAGCCTTGCTGAGAGACGCGGAGCGAGGTCGCGGCCGATATTGGTCGCGCCGATCAGTATGATCTCGGGCATGCGCTCGCGAACGAGGTCGCAGATGACCTTTGCATAGGCCTCGGTATTGTAATCCTTGAGGAGCGGGCTCTCCGCGAGGATGACGCGGTCGGCGCCGTAGGCACCGAGCTTGTCCGAGAGACCCTCAACGCCATCGCCGAGCAGCAGCGCGGAAAGCTCGACGCCGAGGTCATCGGCAAGCTTGCGGCCTTCGCCGAGAAGCTCGAAAACGGTGGGCATCAGCTCGCCCTGGCGCTGTTCGGCATAGACCCAAACGCCTTTGTAATCGGAGATATCGGGCTCGTCCTTCTCGACCGCATCAGCGTCGATCGCCTCACAGGGGCAGTTGCCGGCGCAGGCGCCGCAGCCGATACAGGTATCGTAGTCGATCTTGGCTACGCCGTCGACCTTTATCGCACCAACGGGGCAGGAAGACTCGCATACGCCGCAGCCGATACATTTTTCGCTGTTTACTTTAACCATTGTTTTCCCTCCCCTTACAGCAGATGCTTTTCAACGAGTTTGTCAACAAGGGTCTTGACGGTGTTACGGTCGGCACCCTCAAGCATTTCGCCCTTGCCCTTCGGCTCGGGGCTGAAAGTCCTGTTGACGTTTGTGGGCGAACCCTTGAGGCCGATCTTCTCGGCGTCGACGGGAACGTCATTGAAGCCCCAGATCTTAACGGTCTGCTTATACGCATCGTAGATGCCCTTGGGGGTCATATAACGGGGCGTATTGAGCTCCTTGATCGCGGTGAGGAGCACGGGCATATTGGCTTCGACGACCGTATAGCCGTCCTCAAGCTGACGCTCGCAGATGACCTTCCGTCCTTCGATCTTTAGGGACTGCACGTAGGTGATCTGAGGGATCCCGAGCTGCTCGGCGATCTGGGGACCGACCTGCGCGGTGTCGCCGTCGATGGCCTGACGGCCGCAGAAGATGATATCGAAATCGCCGATCTTCTTGAGCGCGGTCGCGATGATATAGCTGGTGGCCCAGGTGTCGGAGCCGCCGAACTCACGTCCGCTGATCAGGATAGCTTCATCGGCGCCCATTGCGAGCGCTTCGCGCATCGCGACGTCCGCCTGCGGAGGACCCATGGAAACGACGGTGACGGTGGTGCCGGGGTTCTCGTCCTTGATGGCGAGGGCCTGCTCGAGCGCGTTCTTATCATCGGGATTGATGATGGAGGGCACGCCGTCGCGGATCAGACGGCCGGTCTTGGGATCGAGCTTTACTTCGGTGGTATCGGGAACCTGCTTGATACAAACGATGATTTTCATTTTAGTTCCTCCCTTATTTGAAGATCTGACCCGAGATGACCATCTTCTGGACCTGAGAGGTGCCTTCGTAGATCTCGGTAATCTTGGCGTCGCGCATCATGCGCTCAAGGGGATATTCGCGACTGTAGCCGTAGCCGCCGTGGAGCTGAACGCACTTGGTGGTGACGCTCATAGCGGTCTCAGCGCAGCGGAGCTTGGCCATAGCGGCATCCATGGAGAAGGGCTTGCCGCTGTCCTTGGCCATTGCAGCGCGATAGAGAAGGAGCTTTGCGGATTCGATATCGCACTTCATATCCGCGACCATCCACTGAAGACCCTGGAACTGAGCGAGGGGCTTTCCGAACTGGGTCCTCTCCTTCATGTACTTGACGGTCTCATTGAACGCGCCTTCCGCGATGCCGAGCGCCTGCGCTGCAACGCCGACGCGGCCGCCGTCAAGGGTGTGCATGGCGATCTTGAAGCCCTTGTTCATCTCGCCGAGGAGGTTCTCCTTGGGAACGATGCAGTCCTCAAAGATCAGCTCGGTGGTAGCGCTGGCGCGAATGCCGAGCTTATGCTCGATCTTGCCGATGGAGAAGCCGGGGAAATCCTTCTCCACGATGAAAGCGGAGATGCCGCGGTTGCCCTTGGCCTTGTCGGTCATGGCAAAGATGATGTAGACGTCCGCCTGACCGCCGTTGGTGATGAAGCACTTGCTGCCATTGAGCACGAAGTGATCGCCCTCAAGCACGGCCGTGGTCTGCTGAGCGGCGGAATCGGTGCCCGCATTGGGCTCGGTGAGACCGAATGCGCCGATCTTCTCGCCCTTTGCAAGGGGCACAAGGTACTTCTGCTTCTGCCCCTCGGTACCGAAGGAAAGCAGCGGCCCGCATGCGAGCGAAGTGTGTGCGCTCATGATGATAGCGGTAGTCGCGCAGACCTTGGCAAGCTCTTCGATCGCGATAACGTAGCTCAGAGAATCTGCGCCCGCTCCGCCGTATTCAGCGGGGATGTTGATGCCGAGCATGCCGTTCTTGGCCATCTTTGTGACGGTGGCGCGGGGATACTGCTCGGTCTCGTCGATCTCAGCCGCGAGGGGTTTGACTTCGGTTTCTGCGAAGCTGCGCATGAGCTGCTGCATGAGCTCCTGCTGTGCGGAAAGTTTAAAATCCATGTTTACTCCTTTCGATCATGCTGCGATTCAAGCATAGTTTTTGTGTATATGCTCACTATTTGATTATAACATCATTCGGGTACGATTGCAAACGTTTTTGGCCGATTTTGAACTATCGAATGAACAAAAAAGGAGCCTTGCCGGCTCCCTGCTTAAAACGGTTTATTCAACATGCATCGCGCGCATCGCGTTGAGCACGGCAAGCAGGCACACTCCGACGTCCGCGATTATCGCCATCCACATCTCGGCGTATCCGAGCGCGCCGAGGACGAGTACTATAAGCTTGACCGCAAGCGCGAATACAATATTCTGCACGGCAATGCCGACCGTACGCTTTGCGATCCGGACGGAGAGAGGGATCTTTTCGATCCGATCGTCCATAAGCACGATATCCGCGGCTTCTATCGCGGCGTCGGACCCGAGCCCGCCCATTGCAAAGCCTATATCGGCCCTTGCGATAACGGGCGCGTCGTTGATGCCGTCGCCTACGAAGGCTGTGGTCTGCTTTGAATCCTGCTCCGAAATGAGCCTTTCGACGTGACGGACCTTATCCTCCGGCAGAAGCTCTGTGTACGCTTCATCGAGCCCGAGTTTTTCGGCAACCTTGTTGCCGATCTCCGCGCGGTCGCCCGTGAGCATAACGGTTTTGATACCGCATTTGTTCTTCAGCTCGGCGATCGCGTCGGGTGCGCCGGGCTTATCCGCGTCTTCTATAACGATACTGCCGGCGAATCTGCCGTCGACCGCGGTGTAGATTATACTGCCGGTGCAGCTCTCTTCCACTGCTTCTATACCGTTTTCTTTCATCAGCAGGATGTTTCCGGCAAGCACGGTCTTGCCTTGGACTTTTGCTTTTACGCCGCGGCCCGCAAGCTCCTCATAGTCGGATGCTTCGGGGAATGCAGTGCCTGAGAACTCCTTTTCGTATTTTTCGCGAACGCATAAGGCGAGCGGATGAGTCGAATAGCGCTCTGCAGCGGCCGTGTACCGAAGCAATTCGCCTCCAGGAAAGCCCTCCGCTTCGTGAATAGCCGAGATCGCGAAAATGCCGTTTGTCAGCGTGCCGGTCTTATCGAAAACGAAAGTTCCGCATTTTGCGAGGCTCTCAAGGCAGTTCGAGCCTTTGACGAGTATGCCCTTTTTGCTTGCGCCGCCGATGCCGCCAAAGAAGGTCAGCGGTACAGAGATCACAAGCGCGCAGGGGCAGGAGATAACAAGGAAGTTGAGCGCGCGATAGATCCAGTCCTTCCATTCGCCGCCGAAAAACAGCGGGGGTATCACCGCAAGAAGCACCGCGAGCCCGCAGACGATCGGAGTATACAAGCGGGCGAACTTAGTTATGAATTTCTCGCTCCTTGCCTTGTTCGCCGCCGCGCCTTCTATAAGCGAGAGCATCCTCGCAACGGTGGAATCCTCATACTCGCAGCTCGATTTTATGCGCAGCAGGCCGCTCGTGTTTATGCAGCCTGATGAGACGCTGTCGCCCGCCGAAACGTCTACGGGAAAGGATTCCCCGGTAAGCGCCGCGGTATTGAGGCTGGAAACGCCGTCGAGCACGACGCCGTCGATGGGAATGCGCTCCCCGGGCCTGACGATGAAAACATCGCCCGAATGAACGTTATCGGGATCGGTCTCGACTACGCCGTTCTCGGTCTCGAGGCTGACGGTCTCGGGGCATATATCCATAAGGGCTGCGACCGCATCGCGGCTTCTGCCGACGGCGATAGACTGCAGCAGCTCCCCGACGCGATAGAGCAGCATGACGAGCACGCCCTCAAGCCCTTCACCGATAAGCAGCGCACCGATCGACGCAGCGGTCATAAGGAAGTTTTCGTCTAGAAACTCACCGCCGATTATCCCGTGGACGGCGTCAAGGATCACCTCGAGTCCGACTACGAGATAAGGAACTGCGAAGATCAACAGCTTGGCCCATCCGGGAAGCTCCGGAATGAGCCTTACCGCAGCGGCCGCCCCGCAAAGCAGGACGGCGCCGATGATAATGGTGATAAGCTCTTTTCTGCGCTCTTTCATAACCTTCAGCAGACTATTTTGGCGCCTCTGTCAATCCTTTTTACTATCGCTTGAGCGTCGGAAAGGATCCTGTTAAACATTTCATCCTCTGCGTCGATAGTCAGCTTCTGCAGAACAAAGCTGAGGCTGCAGGAATTGACCCCTTCGAGCTTCGAGATCTGCTGCTCCATCTTGGCAGCGCAGTTGGCGCAGTCAACGCCGGTAACTTTATAAGTCTTCTTCATAATATCATTTCCTTTCCGGTCATTCACAGACGTGATCCATTCCCTGAGCGAGTATGGACCGAACGTGATCGTCCGCAAGCGAATAATAGACCGTCTTCCCTTCCCTGCGGAATCGGACGAGCTGGGACTGCTTCAGCACGCGGAGCTGGTGCGAGATCGCGGATATGGTCATGTTGAGCAGCGCGGCTATATCGCAGACGCACATTTCGCTTTCAAACAGCAGATAGAGGATCTTGATCCTGGTGCTGTCTCCGAACACCTTGAACAGCTCTGCAAGGTCATACAGCAGCTCCTCATCGGGCATTTCTTCGGTCACTTTCTTAACGATCTCTTCATGGCATTCGACGTGATCGCATTGCGGTATCGTGGTATTCATAACCTTCTCCTAACATAAAGTAAACACTTGAACTATTGCACAAGTGTTATTATATGCTGATTCGATTCGGTTGTCAATACCCTATCGGCTAATTATATCGAATTTTTCGTTCTCGATGATGCGTTCAACGGTATCGAGGCAAATGTCGGCACAGCGCTCGAATTCCTTTTGAAACTCTTCGGCGCCGCCCCTCATCGAATCGGATACGGCTTTGATCAGCAGGCAGGGCACGCTGCTGCGATTGCAGGTAAGCACTATGCCGGCGGCCTCCATCTCGCAGATATCTGCGCCGTATTCGCGGTTAAGCGCCTGCTTCCTTTCGGGAGCGCCGATGAACTTATCGCCGCTTGCGCATATGACCTTCTTAAGCGTAGGCTCGATCGCGACAGCAAGCTCAACGAGGCGTTCGTTCGTGGGGATATAGCACGAAGGATAATTGGCATACTGCGCTTTCCTCGTGCTTATGTATTCGGAAACGTCGAAATCGTAATGTACGACGCTTGTAATGACCGCAAGCTTTGAAACGGTCATCTCCTCGGTCAGTCCTCCGACGACACCGAAATTGACGATCATATCGACTTTAAAAGCCGAGATAAGGAACTGAGCCGCCGAAGACGACGCGATCTCCCCCGCCCCGCTGTTTACTATATACATGTCATACGAAGCGCAGCTGTACAGCTTGACTTCGAATCCGACGCTGGGAACATCGACAAGCTTTGATTCATATCTCTTTGCCACGGCTCCGATCTCCACGGCAACTATCATTCCGATCCTTGGTTTTCTGCTGTTTTCGGTCATTATCGGCCTCCTGATTTCTTTCTTCTACGATTATAACAAAAAAGGACGGAGAAATCAATTTTCCGTCCTTAAACAGATTATGTTATTTCTTTTTGTTCTTCTTGAACTTATTGAAGAGCGTTGAGCCTTCGCCGTGTTCCGTACCGAAGGTCACGGCAAGCTCTTCGAAAAGCCTGCGCTGTTCCTCGGTGAGATGCTTCGGGATATCCACGGTTACGTTCACGTAAAGGTCGCCCTTCCCCTGCTGCTGGAGCTTCTGTATGCCCTGGTCGCGCAGCCTGAAGGTGGTGCTGCTCTGAGTGCCGGCGGGGATATTGTATTTTAGCTCGCCCGAAAGCGTGGGAACCTTGACTTCTCCGCCGAGTACCGCAGTGGTGATCGGTATGGACATATTCGTATAAAGGTCGAAGCCTTCGCGGACGAATTTTTTATGATCCTTTACGCGGACGGAAACGAGGAGGTCTCCGTCGGCCCCGCCGTTATATCCCGCGTCGCCTTTGCCTCCGAGGCGGATCGTCTGACCGTCGTCGATGCCGGCGGGGATGTTGACGGCAACCTTTAATATCTTGCTGTCACGCCCGGTGCCGCGGCAGCTGTCGCAGGGATGCTCTATGATCTTACCGGTCCCGCCGCATGCGTCGCAGGGCTTCGTGCTCATCATCGTGCCGAACATGGTGTTCTGCTGCACGTTGATGGTGCCGGTACCCTTGCACTTGGTGCAGGTCTTGGTTTCGCTTCCGGCCTTTGCGCCGGTCCCTCCGCATGCGGAGCAGCGTTCCTCACGGCGATACGAGATCTCTTTCTTGCAGCCGAATGCGGCTTCCTCAAAGGTTATGGTCAAGGTATAGCGAAGGTCGTCGCCCTGAACGGGGGCGTTCGCTCGGGCTGTACGCCCGCCGGTCCCGAAGCCGCTTCCGCCAAAACCGCCGCTGAACATCGAACCGAGAATATCCTCAAAGCCGGTGAACGCGCCGGTAAAGCCGCTGCCTGAGAAGCCGCCGCCGGAGAAGCCCGAGAACCCGCTGAAACCGCTTGAGGCGCCCGCGGTGGGATCGAATGCGGCATGCCCGAACTGATCGTACTGAGCGCGCTTATCGGGGTTCGAAAGCACCTCGTACGCTTCGTTGGCTTCCTTGAACCTCTCCTCCGCTTCCTTATCACCGGGGTTCATATCCGGATGATACTTTTTGGCAAGCTTACGGTATGCGGTTTTGATCTCGTCGTCGCTCGCCGATTTGCTGACGCCGAGTATTTCGTAATAATCTCTCTTATCTGCCATGGCAGCCCCCAATGTACGGATCCCGATCAGGGATCAGGCTCCGAAATATGCAAGCTTCGGGGCACGGTGTTCGCCGCGCCCCGGATTTTATCTCAAGTCGGCAATGCCTGCTTATGCCGCTGACAGCGTTATGCCGTTATTTCTTGTCGTCGACGACCTCATAATCGGCATCGACAACGCCGTCATCATGAGTCGAGGAAGAAGTTCCTCCGCCCTGTGCGCCGGTATTATAGCTGTTGGGATCGAAGCCCTGGCCGGAAGCGCCCTGATTCTGCTGAGCCTGCTGATAGATCTTGCCGAAGACCTCATAGGAGACCTCGGTGAGCTTCTCGGTCTGCGCCTTGATGGCAGCGGAATCGTTGCCGGAGAGCAGGTTCTTGAGGCTCTCGATCTCGGAATTGATCCTGGCCTTGTCGCTGTCGGCGATCTTATCGCCGAGCTCCTTCATGGTCTTCTCGGTCTCGTAGACGAGGGTGTCGGCATGATTGTGGATCTCGACCTCTTCCTTGCGTTTTTTGTCCTCAGCCGCGAAACGCTCGGCCTCCTTGACGGCCTTCTCGATCTCGGCTTCGCTCAGGTTGGAGGAAGCGGTGATCGTGATATTCTGCTCGTTGCCGGTGCCGAGGTCCTTGGCGCTGACGTGCACGATGCCGTTGGCGTCGATATCGAAGGTGACTTCGATCTGCGGGATGCCGCGCGGCGCGGGAGCGATGCCGGTGAGCTGGAACTTACCGAGGGAGTGGTTGTACTGCGCCATCTCGCGCTCGCCCTGGAGCACGTGGATCTCAACGCTCGTCTGGCCGTCGGCCGCGGGGTGGAGTGCCTGGCTCTTCTTGGTGGGGATGGTGGTGTTGCGGTCGATCAGCTTGGTGAACACGCCGCCGAGGGTCTCGATGCCGAGGCTGAGGGGTGTGACGTCCAGAAGCAGAACGTCCTTGACTTCGCCGCCGAGAACGCCGCCCTGGATGGCTGCGCCGCAGGCTACGCACTCATCGGGGTTGATGCCCTTGAAGGGCTCCTTGCCGATGATGTTCTTAACAAGCTCCTGCACGGCGGGCACACGGGTCGAACCGCCGACGAGGATGACCTTATCGATCTGAGAGGTCTTCAGCTTAGCATCACGGAGCGCCTGCTCCACGCAGACCTTGGTCTTGTCGAGCAGATCGGAGATCAGCTCGTTGAACTTGGCGCGGCTGATGTTCATATCGAGATGAACGGGGCTGTTGGTCACGGGATCGAGGGAGATGAACGGCAGATTGACGCTTGCGCTCATCATGCCGGAGAGCTCGATCTTCGCCTTCTCGGCAGCTTCCTTAAGCCTCTGCTTCGCGGTACGGTCGTTGCGCAGATCGATGCCGCTGTTCTTTTTGAAATCGTCGGCGATATAGTTCATGAGCCTTTCGTCGAAGTCGTCGCCGCCGAGCCTGTTGTTGCCCGCGGTCGCAAGAACCTCGATAACGCCGTCCGCAATGTCGAGGATGGAGACGTCGAAGGTGCCGCCGCCGAGGTCGTAGATAAGGACCTTCTGATTCTGCTCCTTATTGATGCCGTATGCGAGCGCTGCAGAGGTCGGCTCGTTGATGATGCGCAGGACGTTGAGACCAGCGATCTTGCCGGCGTCCTTGGTCGCCTGGCGCTGAGCATCAGAGAAATAAGCGGGGACGGTGATGACCGCATCGGTCACGGTTTCGCCGAGGTAAGCTTCGGCGTCCTCCTTGAGCTTATGAAGGATCATAGCGGAGATCTCCTGGGGAGTGTAGGACTTACCGTCGATGGTGCGGCGGTAGTCGGTGCCCATCTCACGCTTGATGGAGCTTACGGTGTTGTCGGGATTGCTGATGGCCTGACGCTTTGCGATCTGGCCGACGAGACGCTCGCCGTTCTTGAAAGCGACGACGGACGGAGTGGTGCGCGCGCCTTCGGGATTGGGGATAACAACGGGTTCGCCGCCTTCGAGGACGGCAACGCAGGAATTGGTGGTACCGAGGTCAATACCGATGATCTTAGACATAGTTCATAGCCTCCTAAAGCTTATTTATTTAGTCAAGCCCTTTCGGGCAATTGTAAACGGTTTCTGTCAGACTTTGACTCTGACCATTGTATGGCGGATTATCTTGCCTTTGACGCGATAACCCTTCTGCATAACGGCGGTGATAGTGCCGGCTTCGCAGTCGCTGTCCGTATCCTGGAGCACGGCTTCGTGCATGTTCGGGTCGAACTGACCCTCGGCCTCTATCTCCTCCATGCCGACTTTCTTAAGGCAGTCGATAAGCTGCTTGTAGATCTTTTCTACTCCCTTTGCGAAGGGCGAATCGTCGGAAGCGGCGAACGCGCGTTCGAAATTGTCGAGCACGGGAAGCAGGGCTTTTACCGCTTCACGGATACCGTCGTCGGTGCTTTCGGAACGGATCGAGGCGTTGCGCTTGCGGAAATTGCTGAACTCCGCCTGTATGCGCTGCGCGTCCTGAACGGAGGAATCGACGTTTGCCTTGAGGGTTTCGATCTCCTTCTGCATCCTCGCTATCTCGTCGCGTGCTTTCTCGAATTCCTCTTTCGTGAGGGTCACGCTGCCGTCGTCCGGAGTCTCTTCATTTTTAAGCTCTTCACTGTTCCGGCCGTCCGCTTTTTCTACGTTTTCTTCGGCTGCGGTTTCGCAAGCCTCAGCTTCGACGGTTTCGGTCTCAGCCGCGGTTTCCTCAGCCTTGACGCCTTCCTTGTTCTTTTCCTGATCGTTCATACCAAAGCTTCCCTTCTTGTTTTTATGCTTCGCCATAACTGCCTCCTTCATCCGCTGTTGAGCGGATAAGAATAATCATTTGACGGGATCGTTTTTATTGTCTTCACCGTCATCCGAAGCTCCGAGCATCTGCGAAAGGACTTTTCCGAGGCTTTCGCTCATGCATCTGAGCACCGCAACGACGCGCCCGTAGTCCATTCTCGTGGGGCCGATAACGCCCATAGAGCCGACCTGCTCTCCGCCGACCTTGTAACTGACGGTAACGACCGAACAGTCCTTAAGCTCGGGATTATCGTTCTCCGCACCGATCCTGACCGTCATCTCAACGCCCTGATCGTCCGCCAGCACCTCTTTTAGCATCTCGCCGCGTTCTACTTCCGTAAGGAAGGAACGCGCCTTCGAAACGTCGGAATACTCGGGATAATCGAGCATCTTGGACGCGCCGACGACTTCAACGCTCTGCTTGGAAAGATCGGAATCGATGTTCTCGAGCATCTCGGCCACCGAATCGGCCTGCTCGCCGATCTCCTCACGCAGCAGCGGGAGCAGAGTCTTGTGAACGTCGGTCAACTTGTAGCCGGCAATGCGTTCGTTCATAAGCTTGGAGATCTTCTCAAGATCCTGGGGACCGATGCCCATGGGTACGCTGAGCATCGTCGATGAAGTCGAGCCGGAGTTCGTTACGACCACCGCGAGGGCGGACCCGTCCGTTACGGGGATCAGACTGATATGCTTGAGCCTTGCGTTCCTCATATGCGGGCTCTGGACCACCGAAGTGTATTTCGTGATGCCGGAGAGCATCCTTGCGGTCTCCTTGATGACGTCGCCCACTTCGCTGACGCGCTGTTCGAGATGGCGCCGGATGTATTCGGCTTCCTCGTCGGTGATGCGCGCTCTGTCCATGATATTGCTTACGTAGAGCCTGTATGCTTTCTCACTCGGCACGCGCCCCGCGCTCGTATGGGGCTGCTCGAGGAAACCGAGCTCGGTCAGATCGCTCATCTCATTTCTGATCGTGGCGGGCGAAAGCTCAATATCGTCGCGCTTGGAAAGCGTCCTTGAACCGACCGGTGCGGCGGTGAGGATATAGTCGTCGATGATCGCACGAAGGATATTCATTTTTCTAACGTCGAGCAGCTGGGTCATTTCTTTCCTCCGTTATTCATTACCCTTGAGTTCGCGATCATACAGTCGATGGACTGAGGTCGTAAGTTCACTATTAGCACTCAATCTCTTCGAGTGCTAACACATTGTACCGCGTTTAGGACGTTATGTCAAGTATTTGCAGGATACAGCAATAATATATTTTAGTTTTCGGTGAATTGAGTTATAATCATACCAAACCTGCCAGGAGATTATAATGGATATCAAAGGACTTCAAAAGCTTACTCTGCTGGATTTTCCCGGACACGTCGCATGCACGGTGTTCACCGCCGGCTGCAATTTCCGCTGCCCGTTCTGCCAGAATTCCGATCTTGTTATCAGTCCGAGGCTCAACCCCTCCATTCCCGAGGAGGACGTATTCTCGTTTATCACCAAACGCAGAGGCATGCTTGAAGGGATCTGCATTTCAGGCGGCGAACCTTTGCTTCAGGAGGACCTGATCCCGTTCATCAAAAGATGCAGGGAGCTCGGCCTTCTTCTCAAGCTTGATACGAACGGATTCCTGACGGACAAGCTTAGTGCCGTGATCGAAGAGGGCATCGTCGATTATATCGCAATGGATATCAAGGCGGCGCCTGAAAACTACGCAAAACTTGTTGGGCTCAGGAGATTCGACGTTGCGCCCATACTTAAAAGCGTCGATCTGATCCGCAGCTCAGGGATCGAGCATGAATTCAGAACTACGGTCGTCGGCGATCTTCATACCGAAAATGATATAATAGGTATAGGCGAATGGCTTAGAGGCGAGAAGCATTTCTTCCTGCAGAAGTTTGTTGATTCCGGTGCTTTGATCGAGGACGGGCACTCCCCCGCCTCCCATGAAAAAATGAAGGAATATTTAAAGATCATTCAGGAATACATACCGGAAGCGCAGCTGCGCGGAGTGGATTAAAGATAAAAGGCGGGACGATCATCGTTCCGCCTTTTATCTATCGGGCAATCAATATTATGTATTCAGTATCCTGTCGAACATAGCTCTGCAGTCGCCCCGATAGTGGATGCATCTGCCGTTTGCGCTCTCGCCGATAGGCTCAAGGCCGATGTGCGTAAGGATGGCCTGAGAGCGAAGGTTCGCGTTCAGGGCGTATGCTTCCGCGAACTCAATGTCCGCCGGTACCGCGTCGCGCAGGAAACGGTACAGTTCTCTGAACAGACCCGTTCCCTGCCGCTCCTTGACGAACTGTATCTCCTCCATCATGAACGTATCCGCGTTGACATAATACTGAAAGTATCCTATCAGCTTTTCTTCATCCTCTATCAAAACTATCCGCCGTGCGGGCTTCATTACAGCCGGGATGAGCTCGGTGAGCCATTCTTCCTTAAAGCTATCATGATCCTCTCCCGCCGGGTCGATCTCGTTCATGTTGGCGTAGAGCAGCTCGAAAAGCTCGGGCATCAGCTCCTGCGCGCGTGATTTATCCATAAATCCGATCTTTATCATAATTACCTCTCGTGGCTTTATGCGCCTATTATGACGCATTCCCGATGATTTTTCAAGTACAAAAGGCGGAGTGACGCTCCGCCCTGTTTTATTTTTCGCCGACAGCTTTCTCGGCGAACGAATTATCGATCAGTTCACCGAACGGTACGCGGGCAGAAAGCTCTCCGTTCGAATCCATTATGTCCTGAAGCCGGTTGAAGGCATCCTCGGTCATGACAGGCGTTTTCATCCAGGAATCGGTCTCGCGATAACTGTGCGCGACCAGGGCAAGGGTCTCGATATCGGCGTCCGGGAAAAAGCTCTTCATGGCTTCGGCCACTTCCTCGTCGGAAGCTGTTTCAACGAAGCGCTGCGCACGGTAGATCGCCTTTATGAAGCTTTCCGCGAGTTTTCTGTCGTTCCTAATGGTAGACGGCATGGTCATAAACGCGGTGTAGGGCACTTCGCCGGATTCAAGCCCGATATTAGCAACTATAAAGCCGTTTCCCGACCGCTCGAACAGCGTTGCCGTGGGCTCGAATAATGTGACATAATCGCCCGTCCCGCCTTCGAACGCGCCGGCCATGAGGTTGAACTGAACGTTTGATATGACTTCAACATCTTCTCCCGGAATGAGGCCGTTCTTTTTGAGGACGTAATTCAGGGTCATAAACGGCATCCCGCCCGGTCTTCCGCCGATAACCGATCTGCCGCGCAGATCCTCCCAGGAAAAACTATCCGTCTTATCCCTTCCGATCAGGAACGAGCCGTCGCGCTTGGTAAGCTGACCGATGACCATCGGATGCTCCTTGCTGCCTTCATTGACAACGTAGACTCCTGTCTCCGGTCCCATCAAGGCAAAATCCGCTTCTCCCGCGATAAGCGCGGTCATACTTTTGTCGCTGCCGCCGCCCGTCACGATCTCAAGTTCGATCCCCTCATCCTCAAAGTATCCGAGCCCGCAGGCGCAGTACAGCGGCGCATAGAACACGGAGCGCGTGACTTCGTTGAGCACGACGTGCCTCAGGCCGCTCTCTTTTGACGTGCATCCGGCAATAACGGGAACTATCATCAGCATGGCGATGACTAGAGCAAAGATCTTCTTCATTCAAATAAACCTCCCGAATTCGATCTTGTTTATAATATGCCGCTGCCATCCGTATGTTAACAAAAAGAGCATGCTTTGCGCATGCCCTGAAATCAAGTTATAAAGCCTGTCAGCTTTCCTCTATCCTGCCGTTGCCCTTCTTCCTGATAAATGTCTTTATACCGTAGTGGAAGAACGAGCCGACGGCGACGGCTATCGCCAGCAGGTATACGTAGAGATGGAACCCGAAGATGCCCCAGATAAGATGCAGGAAGGTGAGGATTATCGCGGCACAGAAAAGTCCAGTCGCGATCTTGCCGAACCAGTCGGCATACACGACGACCTTCTTGGAATACAGGAACGCGCCGATAACGATCATGATGACGTCCTTTGCAACGATGATAAGCAGCACGTAGAGCGGTATCTCCCCCACGGCGTAAAAGCAGGAAAGCACCGCAATGAGCATCAGCTTATCGGCAAGCGGATCGAGCACCTTGCCGGCGTTGGTAATCCAGTTATTGCGCCTGGCAAGATAGCCGTCGAGAACGTCGGTGCCGAAAGCGGTGATATAGACTATCATGCACCAAAGATACTGTTCCTTGACGAAGAGAAAGATAAAGACGCCGACGAGGATCAGCCTGAAAACGGATAGAATGTTGGGGATATGTTTCATTACAGCTCCTTAATCATCGGGAGAATACTCATCTGCCCGAAGCAAGCTTTATATTGGCAGCGTGTTCAAGATCGGGCAGCATGCCCACGTGCGAACAGCTTCCTTCAAAATATACGCAAACGTGACCGTCCATACCGTTGTTGTCGCGAGTGTCCGAGCCATGCGGCCAGCACTGCATCGACGCCGCAACGTTGACGCCGTTTATCATTACTAGCACGGGACGCTTTAAGAAATTATACTCGCTGCCCGAGATAGTATCGAAAACATCCTTTTCGGAGGCGGCCGCAAGCTCCATTTCGGCGTGGCTGTTCCCGCCCGCAAAGACAAGCTCGAAGGTCTTGCCCGTGTAGCAGTCGGTAACCGTCAAAACGCTTCCGGGAACGAGCAGCTTCTTTACTTCGCTCCATTGCATGATCTGCCCCGTCTGCTTAACGCGGTCGGCAGTAGGGCCTTTAGGTATATGCACGGAGTCCGGAATGCGTACTTTGGGCGCGTTCTTCTCAAACAGACGGCGCATCGTTTCGGGGCCTATCCTTCCGTCGACGGCAAGGCTGTTTCCAATGTCGCTGCAGCGCTTCTGAAATACTTCGATGGCCTTGACCGTCATAGATCTGTACGCGCCGGTCGGCTTAAAGCAGAAGTATCCGAGCTCGCGGAGCCGAAGCTGTATCCTGACGATTATCTCGCCTATGTAGCCCTCAGAATAGACGACTGCAGGAGCGGCGGTCTCTCCGACCTCGGTCGGCGAAGGTGATTCGAACGAAGCGTCGGTCGCTTCCTCGGCAAACGCAGGCAAAGCAAACACCATCGCCATAAGCAGGACGGCGACGACCGCAGTTTTGAATATTGACGAAAGCTTACCCCGCATGATACTCACCTTTCATTTTTATACTTTGCTAATTATAACACATTATCGGCGCCGGTTCAATACGGGCTGTTATCACTTCTTAGAAATTCCGTATAAGAGAAATACCGCGGCCCAATATGCGAAGGCCGCGGTATTCTCCGGCCTTATTGGCCGAACATCAGGAAGAAACCACCGAAAAGTACAGCGCTTTTCACAGGGGGTGTATGATCGGCGCTGTACGGTCACGATTGCACGATCGTTTTATCCGCCGATCAATCAACGGATCTCTCGCCGAGAGTTATCTGAATATCTATGCTCTGCCTGTCGCGGAGTACGGATATCGTCACAGTATCGCCTATCTTATAGGAGTTCAGCGTCCTGACAAGGCTGTCGGTACCGGAGATGCTTGTTCCGTCTATGGAGAGGATGATGTCTCCCGCCTGCAGTTCGGACGCCGCAGCGGGGCTGTTTTCCTCGATCGAAACTATCTTGGGATAGGTATAGTAGCTTGTGAAGAACCCGTAGCCGGAGAGCGTGACGTCCTCGGTGCTAACGCCGAGATAAGCCCTGCCCGTAACGAAGCCGTAATCCATAAGATCGCTTACGATGTTGCCCACAACGACGGAAGGTATCGCGAAGCCGAGGCCTTCGATCGATTCGCCGGCGCTCTTTGCGTTGACTATGCCTATCAGAGTGCCGTCGGACTTTCGGAAGAGTCCGCCGCCCGAATTGCCGTGGTTTATGGCCGCATCGGTCTGAAGGAGGGTCATCTCCTGTTCGTCGATCTGCAGGACTCTGTCGAGTCCGCTGATGCAGCCCTTTGTGTAGGTATTGGAGAGTACGCCGAGCGCATTACCGATAGCGAAAACGTCTTCACCGACCCGGAGCGTTGAGGAATCGCCGAATACGGCATAGGTCAGGTCGGTCGCTTCTATTTTAATGACGGCAAGATCGTTGATAACGTCCCGCCCGATAAGCCTTGCTTCGGCACTTGTTCCGTCGTTAAGGTAAACGTAGATCTTGTTTGCGCCTTCGACTACGTGATTGCAGGTGGCGATGTATCCGTCCCTGGAAATAATGACGCCGGAGCCCGAGGCGGGAACGGTGGAATAGCCGCTGCGCACCATAACGTCGATGCTGACTACCGAATCCATGCAGTGCTGGATGATCTGGGATTCCTTGTCGGCCGGTGTTGTGCTTGACGCGAACTGAAGGCCGGAAGAAGGATTCACCGAGGAACCGGTCCCGATTTCATTGGCGTTCGGGAGCACGGTGTTTACGGGCACCTTGCTGCCGTCGTCGACAGGGGCGACAGTTTCGGTCACTTCATTCTGCGCAAGCCTTTCGCTGATCCGGGAAACGTATTTCTTTGCGTATTTGACTCCGATCGTTAATGCGCCTATGACCAATCCGAGAACGAGAATGCATGCGGCTATCGCTCCGAAAGGCATCTTGATCCTTTGCTTGTTTTCCTCTGGGACCCGCTCGGTAAACGGATCGTTATCTCTTTCGTATTCCATATTTGCAGGCTTCCTTTCCGTCTGTTTGTTATTATGCTTAAATTATATCAAATGAATGTGTCAGTTAAACCCCAAAACAAGGTTACATTCTTTGACAAATAATGGCTCAAATATGGCAGAGGCGCATCCTGCCTTTATGGCAAAAACGGGGACAGACCGTGACAAGTTGCGAAAACTATTGAAAGTTCTTTATAAAAGCACTATAATCAAACCAACATGATGAAAGGAGCATATTATGTCTACCAAACCGCTTATCCTGATCTGCGACGATCAGCATATAATCCACGAAACGCTCGGCGTCTATCTTAAGAACGAGGGCTTCGACTACATCTCGGCATACGACGGCGAACAGGCGATCGATGAATTCAACCGCAAAAAGCCCAATCTGATGATCCTCGATCTGATGATGCCCAAAAAGAGCGGTATGGACGTCTGCAGGACCATCCGCCAGACGAGCAACGTTCCCATCATTATGCTTACCGCAAAATCCGAGGAGATCGACCGCGTGCTCGGTCTGGAGCTCGGCGCCGACGACTACATCGTTAAGCCCTTCAGCGCACGCGAGGTCGTTGCGCGCATCAAGGCCGTGCTCCGCCGTTTCAACACTCAGGAGACCGAGCCCGCCCAGCTTCTCCGCTACGGCAATCTTGAGATCAATATCAATAACTACGATATCCGCATCGACGGCGAAAGACTGCCTCTGACGCCCAAAGAGGTCGAAATATTCCAGCTGCTCGCCTCGCATCCCGGCAAGGTCTTTTCGCGCGAAAAGATCCTTTCGCTCGTGTGGGGCTATGATTTTTACGGCGATACGCGCGAGCTGCGTGCGGTCGATACTCAGATCAAGCGCATCCGCCAAAAAATCGCTCAGCATGAAAAGCACGGCTGGGAACTGAGGACCGTATACGGCGTCGGCTACCGTTTCGAAGCATTCGACGAGAATGCCGAAAGGAACGATGCCTCATCCGTCGACAGCGATTACAGCGAGGAAAACCCCGACTGATATTCTTTCTAATAAAGTCTGAATGAGACGCTCAAGCCTGCTGAGAATAATACTGTTTGCTTTTTCGGCGTTGATGATCCTTATTATCGCGTTCATCGTCGTGTTCTTTTCCATTGTCGGAACGAGCATGTACTCTTCCTACAGGATCGAGGAGCTGACGCCCAAAGCCAAGATGATCTCGCAGCAGGTCTCAAAGCTCTATCAGGAGAATGCCGACAGGCGGATGATCGCCCGAATGATCTATTCGGATGAATTCCGAGTTATCAATGCTTCCACATACGTTATCGATACCGAATGCAATATGATCACGACCGACAGCCAGGAGGAAGCCGATGGCTGCGCCGAGTTCATCCTTAAATATGCACAGAAATGCATTGAGGGTGAAACGGTCACCGTCCCCCGCTCCTCGCAGGGCGTTGCAGTCGGCGTTCCGGTATACGGGAACGGCGGCGAGATCATCGGCGCCGTCGTGCTGCTGCAGCGATCGAGCATCGTCGATCAGCGGGTAAATTCGATAGCGAAAACCTTCGGCATCATAATGATCGCCGCGCTGCTGCTGGCGCTCATTCCTTCGATGCTGATCGTACGCTCGGTAACGAAGCCCATCAAGAGCGTTTCCGAAACGGCGCTCCGCATGGCGAGCGGCGATCTTTCCGCGCGCGCCGAGGTAAAGGGCAGCTTCGAATCGCAGCACCTTGCCGAATCGTTCAACGTGCTTGCCGGGGCTTTGCAGAGCAATATAGATTATCTTATAATCGAACGGAACAGGCTTAACGCGGTGCTAAACGGCATCGCCGAGGGCATCATCGCCGTGGATAAGAACGGCAACGTCACGCATTTCAACGAATGCTCAGTGCAGCTGCTCGGCGGAACGAACGGCGACGAGCCCGAGCGCCTCGAGAACTATCCGCTCTTCGGCAATATCATCGAAAAGGTACTCTCCGAGGACAGGATGATATCCCAGGACGTTTCACTGCGCGACCATATCCTTTGCGTTACCGCGACGCCCATACATGAGGACAGCGACGAGCTCTACGGCGCTGTCGCCTTGATACGTGACGTTACCGAGAGTGAAAGGCTCGAGCAGACCCGCCGCGATTACGTCGCCAATGTCAGCCACGAGCTGAGGACCCCGCTCGCCTCGATCCGCAGCCTTGCCGACGCGCTTTCGGACGGTCTCGTGCAGGATGAAGCCGACAAGAAACGCTACTACGGCTATATCCAGCGCGAATCGATCCGCCTTTCAACACTTATCGACGATCTCTTGGAGCTTTCAAGACTGCAGAGCGGCGGAGTTGCGTTTACCAAGCTTAAGGTAGAGCTCTACGAGATCCTCTACGACGTTGCGGACAGGATGAACGAGACCGCTTCGCAGCGAGGCAAGGGTGTTCGACTGCTCGTTCCAGAGGATGAATACTATGCCTTCACGAATTCCGACAGGGTCGAACAGGTGCTCGTGGCGCTGACCGACAACGCGGTCAAACACAGCACCGACGAAGCGTTCGTCGATATCGAGCTCGGTATAAGCGACGACGGCGAGAAGTATCTTTTCAGCGTCAGCAACAGGGCGGAGGTAGATCCCGCCGATCTTGAGCATATATTCGAGCGATTCTATAAGGCCGATCACGCGCATTCGAACGAAGGTACGGGCCTCGGCCTTGCGATCGTTTCCGAGGTGCTCAACCTGCTCGATGAAAAGATCAGCGTTCAGTACAGCGGCGGCATAATCAGGTTTACTTTTACTGTACAGCGTGATGAAACCGATCTCGATCACCCGCTGCTTGCAAACAGGATCACCGTAGATTCCCTGAGCGGAGAGAGCATTTAAGATGTGCGGCTTCGATCAGTCAAAAACCGAATGCAGGGCCTGCCCTCTCGAGTGCGGGTGCGACAGGGCCGTTTCAATAGGGGCATGCGGCGTCGGGGGGCTTTCACCCGAGCAGCTTTCGGGCAGGGATCCTTATAGGACTGCTTTGATAGCCCGTGCTGCTCGTCATTATTATGAGGAACCTCCGATCTCCGGCACGCGTGGGAGTGGAGCGATCTTTTTTTCGGGCTGCAATATGGCCTGCATCTTCTGCCAGAATCATGACATCAGCCAGGAGATCAAGGGTGTCCCAACGGACGCTTCTGAGCTTGCTGATATCATGCTTCGGCTTGAAGAGCTCGGCTCGCACAACATCAACCTTGTGACGCCTTCACCTCATACGCTTCTGATCGCGGACGCTGTTCTGAAAGCCAGGGAGCGCGGGCTGACCGTTCCGATCCTTTACAACACCAATTCATATGAAAAGGTCGAGACCCTTAAGAGGCTCGAAGGGCTCATCGATATCTACCTTCCCGATCTTAAATACGTATCTTCCGCCGCTTCGCTCAAGTACAGCGGAAGAGCCGACTATTTTGCATTTGCTTCGAAGGCGGTGCTCGAGATGCAGAGGCAGTGCGGCGTGCTTATTACCGATGATAACGGCATCGCGGTGCGCGGCATGATAATCCGCCACCTTGTCCTGCCCGGTTCTGTCGACGAGGCGCGCGGAGTGCTCGATTTTATAAGCAGCGAGCTTCCGATCGAGACGCATATTTCCCTTATGAGTCAGTATACGCCCATCGGCGAAGCTTTGCCGAAACCCCTTGACAGAAGGCTCTTAAGGCGCGAATACAGGCGCGCCTTGGACTATGCGATGTCCCTCGGGTTCACGAACATTTACACGCAGAGGCTCGATTCCGCCGACAGCTTTTATACCCCCGAATTCAACGGATTCCTTGAATAAGCCTTTCTTCAATTAATTGACATTCACAGTTTTCGCTGCAGGCGGAATAATAAGGATCGTGGCATGATGCCGCGACCTTTTTTATGGAGTATGTTTATGCAGCTTTATTCAGTCGCATCTGATCTTGACCTCAACGATATCGAAAAGCTTTTGAAGCGAAGGCTTGCTTCAAGGGAGGCAGAAGGTATACCGGTAACAGTCGAACATTCAAAAGGATTCCCCACCTGCGTGACAGTCGGTATAGAGAACGAACGGGAATTGGCCGCGCTTGCTTTTGCGATAACGGACGTGCTGCTGCTGGATCTCCGTTACTCTTCCTATGCGGACATGATAGAGCGTTACCGGCTCGATGAAGCTGAAAAGAAAAAGCTGTTTTTAAAAGTCGCGGAAGCCGACAGTGACTTTGAGTACGAGCCAGAATATGCGCTCAACATGATACGCTATCTTAAGGAAAACTCAAGGATAGACCTCGGAGGCTACTACGATTTCAGACTGCGTAAGGAGAAGATACGGCGCAGCGAGCTGATAGACGTCTGCCTTGCCGAGCTGGAAAGCGGGAGAGAGGAGTTTCGAGAAAGGGAACTGTACGTTGTGCTCAATCCGGACGGAAGCACAACGATAACCGATAAGGAGGAGTGCTTTAAAATCGTCTGCGCTCCGGATTCCGACGACGGAGTCGAAGCCATAATACTGGATCTCGATCCTGCAGCCGTAACGCTCTTCGATTTCAGCTTCGGGGTAAAGAAGAGCCTCCGGGAACGCATAGAAAAGCTATTCGGAGGCAGATGAGATCTGGTTTTCAGTTGTTTTTCCCAAGCTGTATGCTGCGGGCATAATAGAAGATGTATTGCTGTATGATACCTGAATACTTTCCTATGCTCAGCACAGCTTCCTGCATCTCGGAACGTTTGGGCGGTATGCTGTCGAAGAACAGCTCCTTCATGGCCCTGTCGATCCATACGTCGATAGGAAACGCGTCGGTGTGCCCGAGGGAGAACAGCAGTATGCAGTCGCAAACCTTCGGGCCGACGCCCTTGAAAGCAAGCAGTTCCTTCCTCGCTTCATAAAGTGAAAGCCCGCGAAGCTTTTCAAGCTCGTAGCCGTCCGCTATCCGTTTTGCCGAATCGATAATGTATGGCGCTCTGTACCCGGCGCCGATATCCTGAAGCTGCTTAACGCTGAGCGCGGCGATCGATGCGGGCTCCGGGAAAGCAAACATCCGGCTGCCGCAAAACTCGATCTCCTGTCCGGCAAGCATGCAGAGCCTGTCGATGATCCCCGAGATCCTTTTGATATTGTTGTTTGCCGAGATAATAAATGAGATCAGCGCTTCGAACGGATCCTGATTGAACACTCTTATCCCCGACGCGCCGGGAAGGCATACCGAAAGCCTACGGTCGTCGGCGATAAGCTTCTCGATACCTGCGTAGTCCCGTTCAAGATCGAAATAGTTAATAAAGAAACGCTCTTCCCCTTCTTTGCATGGGTGGACGGAAAGACCGTCGCCAAGCTGCGCGGCCCTTATAGGCCTGCCGGAAAGCACGCAGGTATAGGCCGCTGTTTCGCCTGCGGCATCGTTGAAGTCGCAGGCCTTCCATCGAAAAGCCTGGCCGCATTCGGCGCTCTTCTTAAGATTGAAACCGTTCAGGTCCCGGATATAAAGCGTATTGTCTTTAAGCTCTGTTCTCATGCTTTATATTGTACAGCAATTCGTCGAATAATGGAAGATGAGAATACAAAAAGCGCCTCCGTTTCCGGAAGCGCTAAGTTTTAATTATGTTGGATTAGCCCGCGATCTCCTCGGGGTAGACGCTGACGCACCTCTTGCCGCCATGCTTCGTTTCAAAACGAAGGATGCCGTCGACCTTTGCGAACAGAGTGTCGTCCTTACCGATGCCGACGTTGTTGCCGGGATGGAAATGGGTGCCGCGCTGCCTGACAAGGATGTTGCCGGCGAGTACGAACTGACCATCGGCACGCTTGGGCCCGAGACGCTTGGATTCGCTGTCACGGCCGTTGCGGGAACTGCCGACGCCCTTTTTATGTGCAAAAAGCTGCAGATCGATCCTGAACATATTAAACCTCCCTCTTCTCAATTTTGAGATAATCACTGTATTCTGTTTCAATCGAACGAAGCCCCATGAGCATCGTTTCAAGAATCAGCTCCGCCTGCTTTAGCTGCTCGCCTTTAACGCTGCTGCCAAGCATCAGATGGAGCTCTCCGTCCGAAACTTCGAATGCGCATTCGGCCTTGACGAGCTCGGTTATCCCTATCGCGGCGGTCTGCGTCACAGCGGATACTGCGGCACAAACGATGTCTTCCCCGCGGTCGGCATAGCCGGTATGCCCTTTGGCGTCAAACCCGATCAGCGCACCGTGTTTGTACAAGACGGTTATCACGGTCATATGATTACCTCTCGATCAGGCGATGGAAAGGATCTTGACCTTGGTATAGGGCTGACGATGGCCTTGCTTTTTGCGGTAATCTTTCTTGGGCTTATACTTGAAAACGATTACCTTCTTGCCCTTGCCATGCTCCAGCACCTCAGCCTTGGCGCAAATGCCTTCGAGAACGGGCTTGCCGATCTGGACATTCTCGCCTTCAGCCGTCATCAGTACGTCGAAATTGACGGTTTCGCCGACCTCATTATCGAGCTTCTCGACCATGATCTCGTCGCCAACCTCTACCTTGTACTGCTTACCGCCGGTTACGATGATTGCGTACATTAGTTTTTCCTCCTCTTACCAGTCTCGCCCTTGGGGTGTATGCCCTGATTCGGGGCATAACTTTAAACCGTTTCGGAGCGGCTCAGAACGAAATAATATCACAACAGCCTATGGTTGTCAAGATATTATTTTCCTTTTGCAGATTATATTTTTCAGCGTAATCTGAGTCTTATTCCGCTGCGTTTTCGCCCAGAGCAGCTATCTGCTCGCGGATCCTGTCGGTCATTCCGCTTTTGAACATGCGGTAAGCCTGATCCATGCAGACGGCGAAGGATACGGCGTCGCTCGAGCCATG
>JAEEGL017171600.1_pt1 | contig 67052 bp, 56 predicted proteins | sample 9134231 | NCBI WGS metagenome assembly JAEEGL01 (sample SAMN16246548, study PRJNA631951) | gut metagenome | biome: gut microbiome; feature: rumen; material: fiber-attached | host: Bos | place: Iran: Karaj | collected 2018-10 | reverse complement strand
ATTAACATTAGTACCTGATATAAATATTACAACTACAGAAACATTCTATACAGTATGGATTTGGCTTGATAGTAGTGAAAATCCATCAGATAACTTATCAGGTGAAACGCTGGATACTAATGTATGGACTGAAGTTAATCAGATTGAAGGATCTGAAGACAGATATGAAATAACAAATACCAATGCTAATTATCAGCAAATTAGTGCAACAGTTGTCGATAATAAATACAAAGTAACTCATTATGCCATAACAACAACAAATAGTGATCCATCAAATTGGACAGAAATAATCCCAACAACTGAACAAAACAATGTTTATAGTTTAAATACAACTGTATCAGATACTGGAACATATTATGTTTGGTTTAAAGATGAAAATAATAGAGTAAAGAGTAAAACTGTAACTGTAAGTGAGATTGATACAACTAAACCAAGTTGTAATTGGGGAGCATTTACTCCGGGAACTATTAAAAATAATATAACTTCTTCTGTAACATTAACATGTATAGATAGTGAATCAGGAATAGGTGTATATAACTTACAAGCAAGTGATTTTGTAGCATCAAATAACAAAATAACAGTAACTAGTGTTACCAAAGAAAGTGTAACTAATGGATATAAATATACAATTACAGTAACTGGTACAACAAATGATGGTACGTCACATCTTACAGTAGATGCTAATAAGATTAGAAATGGTACAGGGTTAGGTAACTTAAGTACATTATCTGGTGATATTACCGTCGAAAATGTTATAAGTATTAGTGATGCTGTAGTTACACTAGAGTATACAAGTACAACTTATAATGGTAGTGCAAAAACACCATCTGTTACTGTTACTAAAGATGGTAATACCTTAACCGTAAATACCGATTATACAGTTACTTATACTAATAATACAAATGTAGGAACAGCAACAGTTACAATAACAGGTATAGGTAACTATGGCGGAGAGACAACAAGAGATTTTACGATTTCATATAATTCATTTAATATAACCTTAGATAATGCAAATGCGACAACAAATGGTACAAGTACACTATATATGCGATATGCTGATGGATTATACTTAAATAGTAATTATACGAATAAAATGACAACTAGTGCTAATCCAATAACTATTCCACAAAGAACGGGTTATACATTTAATGGTTACTATGATGGTAATACCAAGATGATAGATGCAACAGGTAAAATAACAAGTGCCTTTACTAATACAATTTACAGTAGTGCTAAAACTTTAAATGCTCACTGGAATGATACAACTGCACCTGTAGGTGATATTTATGGTGCTACTAGAACAACTTGGCAAAGTAGTCAAATAGTTAATATTCGTATAAAGGATGAGCAAAGTGGGTTGAAAGCTGGTACTTATACAATGAAGTATGCACCATATTCTTATACTCGTGATGGTGCTGTTCCAGCATGCTCAGATATGACTTTAACTACTCAAATTGTGGTTAGTCAAGATGGCATTACTATGGCATCAAGTGGTGATATCATAATAAATGATAATACATATGAATATTTTGCTTTTTGTAATGTTGATCCAATTTTGGATGTTGCTGGTAATGTAAGACCAGCAAATGACATGCGAGGTACGGGATATAATCTAAAAGTTGATCCAAAACCACCAACATTATATTTGGCTGATGTTGGACAAGTATCTGGCGTAACAGATAGAACAGTATGGAGTAATAGTCAAACATTTGCTTTTAGACTTGGCGAATTCTATAGTGGATATGTTGCTGAAACATATACGATAAAGTATAAATTATATGGTGCTGATGATGCAGTACCAACATGTAATGATATGACACAGTCAGTGACAATAACGGTTGAGAATGGCCAAAGTGGATATGCATATTCTGATACTAGGACGGTAAATACTGGTACCTATAATTATATTGCCTATTGTAATGTTGAAACAGTAAGTGATGCAGTTGGCAATACAAGAGCTGCTGGAACTATTACTACAGGTTACTTAATGCGAATTGATAATTCTTTACCATCAACGGAAATTGTTGGTAGTACTAGAACAACATGGCAAAATAGTCAGACAGTCAATATAAAATTAAAAGATACTGGCAGTGGATTAAAAGCTGGAACATATACATTTAAATATAAACCGTATAGTGATATAAACAATCCACCAGCTTGTGCTGATATGACTTCAACTGTTCAAGTAGTTGTAGGGTCAAATGGACTTGCTGAGGTACTAAGTAATGATATTACAATTAATAGTGGTACAACGGGGTATATTTCTTATTGTAATAATACAGCTATAGAGGATGTTAGTGGCAATACAAAGGCAGTGGGTAGTATTTATGGTAGAGAGTGGATTGTTAGAGTTGACAATTCAGCTCCGACACCAACGTTTGATACGACAAATACGTTAAAACAGACATCACAAACAGCAACCTTAAGTTGTAGTGATACTGTTTCTGGAACAACTAGTTATTATTGGGGAACAAGCGCTCCGACTAGTTCAAGCACATATAATTCAATAAGTGGTACAATTACAAAAACAATTTCATCATCTGGAACATATTATTTTGCTTGTAAGGATAGTGCTGGTAATAAATCAAGCAATTTATCAAAAACGTATTATACGTATAAAATTTACAATATGCTTGAGAATCTAGATGCTAGTTCGATGACATCGTTTAATACAAGCAACTATACTCAAGTTGGCACCGCAACGACGTATATTGCGCTTAATAATACACAATTACCGGCATCATCAATATATACTAAACCTGATTATGGAGTATATTATGGAAAAAGTCATGCTGCGCCGAGTACGACGACAGCAACATTAGATTCATCAACTATTACTCTGACGGATAATAGTACATATACAATTTGGTTTTATCGAACAGGGGTATATTTTAGGTATAAGCCAACAGGTGGTACTTTGTCTGCTACGACAACTAGTGGAAATGATACTTATCACTGGGCAACTAATGATGCTGGTCTTATTACCAGGGCTAAAAATGATGCCACAGCTTCATTATATCAATCTAGGTATATGTATGGTATTGGTAGTAGAACTATCGACTTACCAAATTATAATGCTGGAGGAACATCGCCATCGATTACTAAGACAGGTCATTCTGGTGTAAGTGGTTCTGAATGGATTTGTGAAAGTGGTTGTTTGGTAGCAGATAAAACATTTAGTCAATCATCATTTACAATGACTGATGCGCAAATCAATACTAATCTTTGTACTGATGAACAATTAAAAGCAGACAATTGTCGTATTGTTGTCAAAGTTAATTGGGCTCCAAATAATTATACGATTAATTTCTATCAAGGCAATGCTACTAGTACAGCGGGTTCATCTTTACTTGGTAGTCAAACATGTACATATGGTCAATCTTGTACACTTAAGAATTATGCTAATGATTTAGGTGGAATATTCCCTTACAGTGAAGCTGATCATACTGCCAATCCAGATCACACAGCTTGGGGATGGAGCTTCGCGGGATGGGCAAATTCGACTTCTTCAAAGAATATTGCCTATGTTGCTAATGCCAATTTTACTTATGACTTAACAGACAATTTGAATTTGTATGCATTGGGTAAGAAGGTAATGAATTTCTATGGTGGTGAACCAGTTGCCAAAATTGGTGAAAATGTGACACAATATTGGAATCCTCATTCTAATGCTACTTCACAATTAACATCGATGAGTGTACCAGCGGCTGTTAACATTAGTGGTTGGAGCTTTGCTGGATATAAGGCTGGTTATAATGCTGCTAATGCAGAAAATATCACATTTACACCTAGTCAAGCGGGAACAACTGTTACGCCGCCATACAATAAATTTCAAACAAATCGAAGTTTATATTCAAGAACACTTACAATTAATTATAATGCGAATGGTGGCAGTGGAACACAAAGTGCTACGACTAAGACACAGTATTATAATTCTGGATATTTATCAAGTGGTTCACCTGTTTATCAAACATTGGGTTCAAATGCAATAACTTTAGTGAGTGGTAGCAATATTACAATTACTAAAACAGGACATAGTGTTAGTAAATGGGCTGAAGGTAGTGCTTCAGGAACACAATATGATCCCGGGGCTAGTTATGAGGGAATAGGAACTACTTTAACTGATACGACAATTTCTAATACGATGTATGCTATATGGGCTGCTAATACATATACCATATCATATAATGCTAATAATGGTAGTGGAGCTCCTGCTAATCAAACATATACATATGCAAGTAGTGGAAACATAACTTTATCAACTACAAAACCTACAAGAAGTGGATATGCCTTCATTGGTTGGTCATTATCATCTTCAGCGACTAGCGGAAGTTATTTTCCAGGTGATAGTTGGGCTAAAAGTAATGTACCTAATTCTGGCACAACATATACACTATATGCTGTGTGGACTCCAATTTATAAGGTAAGTTTAAATAATCAAAATGCAACAACTGCTGGAACGACACAAGTATGGTATCGTTACAATGTTGTGACGGTAAATGGTGAGACGTGTTACTATTATTCTAATGAGACAGCTTCCACATGTCTAACTGGTAATACGTATACAATTACAAACCCGGCAAAGACTGGACATACCTTTGGTGGTTATTATACAGAAACTGGAGGCAATGGAACGCAATATGTAACTTCAAGTGGTGGATTTATTAATCAAATTTGGAAAAAACGTCCAAATGAAATCAATTCTAACTATACAAACACGATAACTTTATACGCAAAATGGACTGCAAATACTTATACAGTTGATTTTGATGAGAATTTGTATAATGAAACTTATTCAACTAGTGATGGAGTAACGTTAACATATGATAGATCAAATTCAGCCGTAACTATCAATGGAACACCAACAACTACTGGATTTCCACTTGGTAGAATATATGATAAAGATATTACTATTGATGATACATATCGCATAACTTTAAATAAGATTTCAGGAAGTTATACTTCAAGTGTTACACCGTATTTGGTACTTAGATTTGAAAAAGATGCAACTAGTTTTTCACCAAATACTAATGGTACACATTATAGGACGATATCATTACCAGCATCTGGTAGTAATAGTACAACAATTACTACTACTTCAGCTATCGACGGTGCAAATACACTTTATTATTGGTATTGGCATAGTACGGCGAGTGCTACAACATTTACTAATTACAAAGTACAGGTATTAATTACTAAGGTATCGAGTAAAAATGTAACTTATAGTGGTACTTATGGTACCTTGCCAACACCTACCAAACCTGGTTATACCTTTAATGGTTGGTATACGGCTGTGTCTGGCGGTAGCAAGATTACTAGTTCTTCAACTGTGTCAGCTACCAGTGATCATAAACTGTATGCTAGATGGACGCAGGCTACATATACTTTGAATGTAAATGCTAATGGTGGTACTATACCTACGACTAGTGGATGGACGGTTGATAGTGGCAGTGCTACAGCATACAAAACTGTTACATATAACAATACATATGGTACATTGCCGACACCTACAAGAACAGGTTATAATTTTGGTAATTGGAGAAATGTATATAATTATGGTAATAATACTTTAACGGCTGGTTCTGCTACTCATAAATATTTTAGAGCATATGAGAGTGTTAAACCTGGTGTAACGTATAATATTACGATGACATCAGCCACTATAACATCTGGTAGTGCAACACAATTTAATATGAGAATATATGATTTTACAAGTTCTAGTACGTTATTAAACAAAACTGTTACATTTGGTAGTGATATATCAGTAAAAATGACTTGTCCAGTCACTGCTGATCGGACACATGATATTGCTATAATTATATATGCTGGCATCCCTGGTTCTACTACAAACAATGTGGTAGAATTTACGGGAATAAAAGTTAATAGTACGGTTGTCAATAGTGCAGCAAATTTTACTTCGACAAATAATATTCTTACACCTCGTAATCATGATTTAGTTGCAACATGGTCAGCTAAGAGTATAACTTGTGCAGCTGGAACGTATTTACCAGCTAACAGTGAAACATGTACTCAATGTACAGCTAATTACTATTGTACTGGTGGAACATATACATATAATGGAAGTTTGCAAGGAAGATCAGCATGTTCAGCTTTGACAACTAATGGTACTTATACCAAGAGTGCAGCTGGGTCAGATGCCAATACTGATTGTTATATACCAGCAGCAAATTTGTCCGGCAAATATGTTGCTACTAAAAAGGCTGATTCAGTAACTTGCGCGGCTGGTGGTTATTGCCCTGGAAGCGATGCGGTTTATTATAATAGTACTGGTGGAAGAACAAAATGTGCGGCGGGAACGTATAATGGTAGTACTGGTTCATCAGCCTCATCAGCTTGTGCTGCGTGTCAGGGAAGAACAAAATATAGTGCACAAGGAGCGACTGAATGTAGTACAGTATCAACTGGTTACTATACAACTGGATGTACCGATGGTAATAATTGTACAGGTCAAACACAATGTACTGCAGGATACTATTGTACTGGCGGTATAAGACGTGGAAAATGTGCTGTTGGTTCTTATAGTGCAGCTGGATCAAGTTCATGCACTGTATGTGGTAAAGGAAAAACTACGAGTGATACTGGTAAAACACAATCAAGTGATTGTATAACTTGTGATAATAATAGCAATGTAAGCACATGGAAAACGCCATCATGGAATAGTTCTAATAATGCGGTAAGTAACTTATGTGTAATTGATTCTTGTGCAACTAATTATGTTATAAGTAATAATACTTGTGTAGCTAAGACGTGGACAATTACAACAGAAACATGTGAATTGGTACAAAAAAAATGTCCTAAAGCAAATGGAGTTTGTACATGTAATGGTACACCAGCTCCGACCGCTAATTGGTGTTATTACTATGAGTATGAAATAACTACTGAAGTGACAACTGGCACTTCATGTACACCAAAGCATGAAATTAGTACGTGTCAAGCAAATGCTGATGTAGGTGATCAAAATGTCACATGTAGTTAATGTTAAAAGTCAATACAAAAGTATTGGCTTTTATTGAAAAAAAAATAAAATTTATGTAATTATGATATAATTAATAATGTAGGGAGAGTGAATACATGGAAAAGAGTAAGGTTTATTTTACTAAAGAAATTACTGCTGATAGTTTGATTAAGATGTATGAAATACTTAATGTTTCTTTGGATGGTAAGGCTGGTATTAAAGTATCTACTGGTGAAAGAGGAGCTAAGGGATACTTGAAAGCAAATTTAATTGGACCATTAGTTAAGAAATTAAATGGAACAATTATTGAATGCAATACAGCTTATCCTGGTGCGAGAACTAATACTTTAGAACATTTGGAAGTTGCTAGAGAGCATGGTTTTACAGAAATTGCAGATGTCGATATTATGGATAGTACTGGTGAGTTTAAAATACCAGTTAAAAACGGGAAACATTTAAAGTACGATATTATTGGTGAAAACTTTAAAAGCTATGATAGTATTCTTAATTTAGCTCATGGTAAGGGACATATAATGGGGGGATTCGGAGCTAATTTAAAGAATCAATCAATTGGTATTGCTAGTCGTAATGGAAAAGCCTATATTCATTCTTGTGGAAAAACTGAGGATCCAGAATTATGTTGGGATGTAGAATATGAACAAATTGATTTTATTGAATCGATGGCTGAGGCAGCTAAAGCAGTGAGTGATTATTTAGCTGATAATCATAAGAAAATAGTATATATCACGATAGCTAATCGGATTAGTGTCGACTGTGATTGTGATAAAGATCAAGGTGAAGCAGTAATGGATGATATTGGAATATTTGCATCTTTGGATCCGGTTGCTAATGATCAAGCATTTTTAGATATGATTTGGAATAGTAGTGATTCAGGTAAAGAATTAATGAAAGAAAGAATTGATTCTAGGGTAGGAAGACATATTACTAAGTATGCTGAAGATTTAGGATTAGGTTCTACTGATTATGAATTGATAGAGGTGTAGTATGAAAAAAGGATTTGATAATGATAAATATGTTAAGATTCAAAGTAAAAAGATTAAAGAGAGATTTAAATTATTTGATAAGTTATATCTAGAAGTTGGTGGTAAATTATTCGATGATTCACATGCAGCTAGAATTTTACCAGGATTTAAAAATGATGTTAAAATCAGTATGTTTAAGGAATTAAAAGATGATTTGGAGATAATCTTTTGTATTAATGCGGGTGATATTGAAAAAAATAAGACACGTGGTGAATATGGTATTACATACGATCAAGAAATATTAAAATTAATTAATAAATCTAAGAAACTTGGTTTTAGTGTTAATAGTGTAGTTATTACTTTATATAAGAATCAGGTTAGCGTAGATAAGTTTATTAAGAAGTTAAATCGTAATGGCATTAAGACATATATTCATACTTTTACAAAGGGATATCCAACTGATGTCGATACGATAGTAAGCGAAGAAGGATACGGAGCCAATCCTTATGTAGAAACTACCAAGCCGTTAATTTTAGTTAATGCTCCAGGACCAGGATCTGGAAAACTTGCTACCTGTTTATCACAAATATATCATGAATATAAAAGGGGGGTTAATGCAGGGTATGCTAAATTTGAAACATTCCCGGTATGGAATCTACCTTTGAAACATCCGGTTAATTTAGCTTATGAAGCGGCAACTGCTGATTTGAAGGACGTCAATATGATCGATCCATTCCATCTTGAAAAATATGGTATAACGGCAGTTAACTATAACCGTGATATTGAAACATTTCCAATCCTTAAAAATATTTTAAGTAAAGTTTCCAAAAAAGATATTTATTTTTCACCAACTGATATGGGTGTAAATATGATTGGTTTTTGTATCTCTAACAATGAAGTGGTTGAGGAAGCAAGTAAAAAGGAAATTGTAAGAAGATACTATAACGAACAAAATAATTATAAGATGGGTCTATGTGACGAGGATACTTATAAAAAGATTAAACTTTTGATGAATGAACTTGAGATTGATGAGACATATTTGGATGTAATTAAACCAGCTTTAGACAAAAAAGAAAAAGAAAATGGATTACCAGTAATTGCTATTAAGATTAATAAAAAGATTATTACTGGTAAACAAACGGATTTACTTACACCAGCGGGAACAGTTATCTTAAATGCAATTAAGTATTTAAGCAAGATACCAGATGATATTTATCTACTTTCACCAACGGTCTTAGAACCAATTTTAAAATTAAAGAAAGAGATGGGTACCGGCGATAGACTTACTTTACCGGAAGTGTTAACATCTTTAAGCATTTGTTCAGTTACTAATCCGTTGGCTGCTAAAGCAATGTCATGTTTGACTAAGTTAAAAGACGCTGAAGCACACGCTACATATATTGTTACGGGAAGCGACAAGAAAGCATTAAAAGAATTGAAGATCAATTTAACTTGTGAAAATGAATATTTGGAAGAAGAATTATAATTCTTCTTTTTATTTGTCTTTTTTAATCTTTTATGATATGATATTAGGCACATTTATGGGGGAATAATATGGAAGAAATAGTTATGCTTAAAGTAGAAAAATTAATGATTAAATATAGTTATTTAAATATTCCAAGAGAGACTATTTTACAGATGGCTCGTGAAGAATTAATTCAACTTAAAGATAAGTATAATAGTCCAAAAATATTATCAAACGTAATACAGCATAAGTTAGAAGCTAAAATTATTAATTTAGGAACTAAATTATTTAATGATAGTGTTGATATAAATGCGATTATTAATAAATATATTAATGATAGATATAGTGATGTATCTTCATATGAAGAGGCAGTAGTTATCATTAAAGATTTAAATCAATTGTTTTTAAAATATTGTTGTGTACCAGATCCTAATATCTTAGGGAAGCTTATTAGGGAGAATGCAATTATAAATGAATCCGTAGATATTATTACTAGCAAATATTTAAAAGCAATTAATGAAGGAAAACTAGAATTATTATTTAATGATAACATAATCGTTACGTTACTAGGCATTTACTGCATGATCAATGATATTCAAGTCGGTGAATACGTTGAAAATACTGAAGCTAACAAAGCAATGAGTACTGATAATGCAGCGGCATATTATAATGAAATAAAAAATATTCCAATGATCTCATTTAAGGAATTAGAGGATTTATATAGAAGAATAGATAATGGTGATGAGACTGCTAAAAAAAGAGTAATCGAAGGCAATTTAAAACTCGTTGTAAGTGTAGCTAAGCATTTTTATCAAATAGATAGTTCGATGAAAATGTTAGATTTAATTCAGGCTGGTAATATTGGACTAATAAAGAGCGTAGATAAATATAATATTAATTTAGGTTATCGTTTTTCTACTTATGCTACTTGGTGGATAAGAACAGAAATTGTTAGAGAAATTCAAAATACCGGAAAAACGATAAGAATTCCAATTTATCTTCATGAGAGAATAAATGCATATAAAAAGGTAAAAGAAAAATTAGAACAAACTAAGGGAACAAAAGTAACTCCAGATGAAGTAGCTAAGACAATGAAAATACCAGTTGCAATGGCTTATGAATGTGAAAAACAGGGAGAAAATTTATTAAGTTTAAATTATTTAATTAGTGCTGCTGAAGACTTTGAAATGTTAGATGCCATAACAGATGATAGTATTAATAGACAAATGGAGTTATGTTATCTATCTTCAGAAGTAAAAGCATTACTTAATAATGCCCATTTGACTAATAAAGAAATGGAAGTGTTAGTATATCGTTATGGTCTAAATGATGGTATACCAAGAACACTTGAAGAAGTAGGGATTATTTTTGGCAGTGGAAAAGAAGATATTAGAAGAAAAGAGGCAAAAGCTCTTTATAAAATTAGAACGGCAGCCCAAACAAAGAATTTTGCTGACTATATGGATGATCCAGAGATGGCGCTAGAAATGCTAGATAGATTTAAAGAAGCATATCTTGAATATAAATATAATATGTATAAACTAAATCCATTAGAGGATAAAGATAAAGGGTATAATACAGTTAAATGTAAGTAAAGTAGTAAGAGACTTACTACTTTTTATCTAGAGTATGGTATAATAATTTTGTGAGGTAAAGATGAAAGTATTAATTATCGGTGGCAGTAGTGATGTTGGTATTAGTTTAGCTAAATATTTAACTAATATGGGAAATGAAGTAACAATCACTTATCATAATCATAAATGTGAAATTGATAATATTAAATCTGTTCATTTAGATATTAGAAATGAAATGGACATTCAAGAGTTGATGAAGGAATTAGGTCATATTGATTTACTTATTAATATGGCAGCTATAAGTAGAGATAATCTGTTTTTAGATACTACTAAAGAAGATTTTAAGGAAGTATTGGATGTCAATTTAATTGGTACTTTTAGTACTTCAAAAATATTTAGTAAATATAATCCTAATGGGACTATTTTAAATATTGCTAGTACTGATGGAATAGATACATATAGTAAATATAATATGTTATATGCAGCTAGTAAAGCAGGAGTTATTAATATGACTCGTAGTATGGCTCTTAGTACTAAAAATAAAGTATTATGTCTTTGTCCTAATTGGTTAGATTCAGAAAGCACTAGAAGTATGGATAGAGAATATTTAAATAGTGAATTAGAAAGAATTAGACAAGGAAGATTAATAAGTTTATCCGAATTTAATGAATGTGTTAATAAAATAATTAAGGAAAATAAAAGTGGGGATGTTATGAGATTAGATACAAGGGGTGAAGAATTGTGGATAACAAAAGTGTTATAGAATATGTTTATAAATGTGAAGAAGAATGCAAGGAAGAATTTAAAAAATATGAACATATTAGTTTTTTAAATAGTATTAAAGTTTTAAATGCCTTCCAAAAAAACAAAGTAAGTGAAAGTGATTTGCATGGGACAACGGGATATGGTTATAATGATTGTGGAAGGGATACAGTTGAGGCTGTTTTTGCAGATGTATTTAAATGTGAAGATGCTTTAGTGAGAAGAGAATTTATATCAGGAACACATGCTTTGACAGTTGCCTTAAACGCGATGCTAAGACCAGGAGATACTATGCTTAGTATTACAGGCAAACCATACGATACATTGGATAAAGTGATTGGAATTACCGATAATCCAAGTAGTCTTATGAGTTATGGCATTAAATATGAACAAATTGATTTAATTGATGATGACTTTGATAAAGAAAAAATATATAGTTATCTTTTAAATAAAAAAATAAAATTAATAACTATTCAAAGAAGCAAGGGATATTCAACTAGAGAAAGTATTTCTATTGATAAAATAGAGAATATTATTAAAGAAATTAAAAGAATTGATAAAAGTGTTATTATTATGGTCGATAATTGCTACTGCGAATTTGTTAGTTACAAAGAACCTACAGAAGTGGGAGCAGATTTGGTAGTTGGTAGTTTAATTAAGAATTTAGGGGCAGGAATAGCTACGAATGGAGCATATATATGTGGTAATCATGATTTAGTCAAGCTTTGTGCTGAAAGATTAACTGTTCCAGGACAAGGTAAGGAAGTAGGACCTAGTGGGGAAGCTAATAGAATGTTTTTATTAGGACTATTTATGGCACCTCAAGTAGTACTTAGCAGTATAAAGACAGCTATCTTGCTTAGTTATGCGATGGAACATATTGGTTTTATGGTAAGCCCCAAATATAATGATTTACGAGTAGATATTGTTCAAAATATTATCTTTAATGATCCAAAGAAACTGATTAGTTTTTGTAAGTCTATTCAAAGTAGTTCAGCTATCGATAGTCATGTAGAACCGGTTCCTAGTGATATGCCAGGATATACGGATAAGGTTATAATGGCTAGCGGTTCATTTACTCAAGGTAGTTCAATAGAACTTTCTTGTGACGGACCATTACGTAGTCCATATATTGCATATTTTCAAGGAAGTTTATCATATGATTATGGTAAAATAGCAGTAATTAATGCCGTAAAAACTTTTATGGAGGGTGACCATGAATAAATTAGATGAATTTAATGAAATATTGAAGAAAAGTAAGATTGCTATTATCGGAATTGGTGTAAGTAATTTACCATTACTTGATTATCTCTATAATTTAAATTGTGATGTTACAATATTTAGTGATAATAAAATAGAAGTTGATTTGAGTAAATATAATTATCCTATTTATGAAGATGGACTTAGTAAATTAGTTGGGTTTGATATTATCTTTAGAAGTCCGGGATGCCTTCCAACAAGATATGAAATTGTTATGGAAAAAGAAAGAGGGGCACTAGTTACTACTGAAGTTGAACAAGTAATTAAACTTACTCCATCAAAAGTAATCGGGGTAACTGGTTCTGATGGTAAAACGACAACGACCACATTAATTGATTTAGTACTTAGGGCAAGTGGTTATAAAACCTTCTTAGGTGGTAATATTGGGACTCCATTATTTACTAAAATAAAGAAAATGACTAATGATGATATTGTTGTATTAGAATTATCTTCATTTCAATTAATGGAGATGAGTGTTAGTCCGGATATATCAGTAATTACTAATATTACGCCAAATCATTTGGATAAACATAAAAATATGGATGAGTATATCGATAGCAAATGTAATATCTATAGACATAAAGATGGTATTCTTGTTACTAATGCTGACAATGAAATTACCAAAAATCTTAAAACAGATAGGGAAGTAAGATATTTTAGTAGACAACATAAGACAAATAGTTTTTATACTTTAGACGATAAGATTTGTTATAATGATAATGTTATTATTGATGGTAAAGACTTACATATTAGAGGAAGACATAATTATGAAAATATTTGTGCTTGTTTAGCGGCTACATTTGATTTAATAGATATGGATAAAGCCATAGGAGCTATTAAAGAGTTTAAAGGAGTAGAACATAGATTAGAGTTTGTTAGAGAAATAAATCATGTTAAATGGTATAATGACTCAGTATCATCTAGCCCTACTAGAACAATTGCAGGACTTAATTCATATGATGAAAGAATCGTTTTAATTGCTGGCGGATATGATAAAAATTTGGATTATAGTCCAATTGCTAAACCAATATTAGAACATGTTAGTAAATTAATCTTATTTGGAGCTACTAGTGGCAAGATATATGATGCGGTAGTAAATACAAAAGATGGGGAAAACATTACTATTTATAAAGAAAAAAATTTAACCGATGTGGTTAATAGGGCATATGAAGTTGCAACCGCTGGTGAAATTGTCTTATTTAGTCCAGCTTCTGCTTCATTTGATATGTTTAAGAATTTTGCTGATAGGGGTAAGCAATTTAAAGATTTAGTGAATAAATTATAAAAGAAGCATTAAATGCTTCTTTCTTTTACTTTAGCGTGTCCTAGTGAATTCATATCAATATCATCTAATTTTGGTGGAGAGAGCAAATCGATATTTAAATGATATTTTTTAGCTAATTCATAAGTCATAGCTTTATATATATTTATGGCAGTATTAGGTTTATTCTCTTCAATTGCTAATACTGATTTTGTTATGTAATTATTAAAGAAAGCAGTAGCTATTTCTTTTTTATCTTTATCTTTCATTAATTCGTATGAGATAATAGGACCAATTGTATCATAAGTAATTAGTAATGGGAAATATTTAGGATCTTTTTTCATTACATTATCTCTAAAACTTCTTAAGGTATTTAAGTAATAATTATCATCTTTATAATTTAAGATAACACACATAATTGTAGTTAAATAACAAGAACTACCACTATTTTTTGAATTATTATACATATTTTCTCTAGCACTATTACTTCTTCTATAGGCTTCACAAAAACGGTAACATTTAGGGTCGCATGCTAATCTGTCTTCACCTTTAACCTCACACCAATATTTACCACAATCAACATTTTCACCCATATAAGTACAAGCGGCACAAAAGTCTTCGTACATAGTATCACTTCCAACGAGTTAATATGTTATCACAAAAAAAATAATAAAGCAAATTACTTTATTATTAATTTAGCAACAATTGCACCTAAGATACAACCCAAGATGATAGTTATTAGTGAAAGTAACCAGTCTGGTAAGTTTAAGATAAAAAAACCATTTTTATTCATACTGTTAAGAAGATTTATTTTAAACATATCTAATTCTTTATGACTTTTTGATACCATTACGCCTTTATATGTCGTTAGTTCTTTTTGATGTCCTTCAGTTAAGATATCCTCTGGAGTTAGTGTTTCTAACATAACGATATTATTATCTTTATATACTGAATAATGAAGAGTAATATTACCATGTACTTTAACAAATGTTTTATCAGTCGGTAGGGTAAGTTCATATTTATCAATATGATCTTTTTCATTAGTTGAAACAACGACACCTAAGAAATTTCCTTCTCTTAAGCTAGGATAATAATCAAATAAAAGTTTTTTATATGCTAACATATTATATTTTTTAATAGCACGTTCTTTTTTTCTGAATTCATTTTCATTAACATAATCAATAATATAACTGCTTTTCATACTTTCACCTATCTTAATTATATCATAATATTTTAAAATGTGTTATAAAAAATTAATTATAATAAATATATTGATTTTGATTGTATGGAACGGGGTATACTGGGTATTGATTATATACTGGAACTGGATATATTGGCCTTGGGTAAAATGCTGGTGCAAGCAAGCCCCCAGTTATACCTCCTAATAAAAATGGGGCAAGGAATCCACCGCCAATAAAACGATTATCATTTGGCATTTTATTTGTGGGAATATAATATTTATTTGGATACATAATTCACAACCTTTCATAGATAGTATATTAAAAAAAGCAAGAAATGTTATTCCTACTTTTGACGAATATTTTGATTGTTAATTATTATAGTGAAACAGATGGTTTTTGTCAACATTTTTTTATTAAAAAAATTAGTAAATTTTGGGGGTAAAAAATGGGGTGTAAAAAATGTGTCAAATCTATTGATATATATAAAAATTTGATTAAAATAAAAAGTCATGAAGAGGAAGTGACGCTTATTATTCTTAATAATTTATTATCAATAATAAACGTTATTTTTTATGAATTGAGGTGATGATCATGGTTGAAACTAATTTACCCGTAATATTTTTGCGTGATGTTGTTTTACTTCCTTATAATGAACTTAGAATTGAATTATCAACACCACTTGAGAAGAGTATTTTAAAAATTAGTGAACATAATCATGATAGTCATCTTTTGTTTATTAATTTAGATGATTCATTGGAAGAAAAGCCTAGTATTAGGAAATTACCAAAAATCGGTATTTTAGGAAGAATTAAAACTAAATTGGAACTTCCTAATGGGGTAGTAAGATTGGTGGTTACAGGTCTTGATCGTGTTGAGGTATTAAATTACGTTTTAAACGATGATGATAGTTATGAAGCTTTTGTTATTCCCACCAAGGAATATGATTATGATGAACTTGAGGCAATTGCTTTAAAGAGAATTTTAATTAAAGATTTAAATGATTATATTGATTTATCAGCAAGTATTTCTAATAATGTACTTGGGAGAATTAGTGGCGTTAGTAGTTTATCAAGATTATCTGATATTATTGTTTTTGAATTGCCTCTTGAATATAATACTAAAGTTAAATATATTGAAATTAGTAATCCAATATCAAGAATCAAGAATATTATTCGTGATTTGAATAGAGAAATGGAAACTGTTAAGTTAGAAAATAGAATTGACGATGACTTAAAAGAAAGACTTGATGAAGAACAAAAAAATTATATTCTTAAAGAAAAAATAAAATTAATTAAAGAAGAAATTAACGAAGTAGATATTAAAGATAATGATATTGTTAAATTAAATAGTAAAATTAATGAAGGTGATTATCCTGAATATATTAAGAAGAGACTAGATGAAGAGTTAAATCGTTATGAACTTACTAGTCCGGTATCACCTGAAATGAGTATTATTCGTAATTATATTGACTGGTTGGCTAGTTTGCCTTGGAATAAGAGTACTAAGGATAATAAAGACATCGCTGATATTAGAAATAAATTAGATGGTACTCACTTTGGACTTGATTCGGTTAAGGATAGAATAGTTGAATATATTGCAGTAACAAAAATAAAGAAAAAGAACAAAAGTCCAATACTTTGTTTGATTGGGCCTCCTGGTGTTGGTAAAACAACAATGGCTAAATCAATTGCTGATGCTTTAAATAAAAAATTTGTTAAAATTAGTGTTGGTGGAGTCCATGATGAAGGAGAAATTGTTGGCCATAGAAGGACTTATATTGGAGCATGCCCTGGTAGAATAATTCAGGGGCTTAAGAGAGTAGGAGTAAATAATCCAGTCTTCTTAATTGATGAAATAGATAAGCTTACCAAAGATTATAAGGGAGATCCTGCTTCTGCTTTGTTAGATGTACTTGATAAGGAACAAAATAGTAGTTTTATTGACAATTATATTGAAGAAGAAGTAGATTTATCAAATGTTTTATTCATTCTTACAGGCAATGATGAAGATAAAATACCCGACGCATTAAAAGATAGACTTGAAATAATTAATTTATCTAGTTATACGATGCATGAAAAAGAAGATATCGCTTTAAATTATATTATTCCAAAATTAAGTAATCACTATGATATTAAACTCAAATTAACAAGTAATGATATTAAGGAAATAATTATTCATTATACCCGTGAATCTGGTGTTAGACAATTAGAAAGATGCATCGATACAATATTTAGAAAAATACTAATTGATGGCAAATTGAAGAAAGATTATAAAATTACTGATTATCTTGGTAATTATAAATATAGAACAATTTTAAATGAAAAAGATAGTTATGTAGGGGTAATTAATGCTCTTGGCTATACTCCATATGGTGGTTGTATTCAGAAAGTATCAGTTCTTAGTTATCCGGGAAATGGTGAAGTCCACTTAACAGGGAGTCTTGGTGATGTTTTAAGGGAAAGTGCCGAAGTTGCAGTAAGTTTTATTAAAGCTAACTGTACTTTAATGGAAATAGATCCAAAAGTATTTAAAACTAATGATTTTCATATTCATTTTGAAGGAGCAGCGGTTAGTAAAGATGGTCCATCAGCAGGACTCGCTGTCATGACTAGTTTAATTAGTTTACTTAAGAAAAAAGAGATTGAAACGACTGTTAGTATGACTGGTGAAATAACACTTAGGGGTAAAGTTTTACCCGTTGGTGGAGTTAAAGAAAAAGTATTGGCAGCAATTAATAACAATGTTAAATTAATTTATGTGCCAATTGATAATAAAGAGGATGTAAGAGAAATCCCTTCAGAATTATTAAAGGGTATAAAAGTAAAATACATTAATAACTATTTAGAAATTTATAATGATTTGTTTTAAGATATACTACAGTATATCTTTTTTTATAAGAAAATAGTCTTCTTTGCTTGTCAAAATATTAATTTTATGTTATATTTAAGGAGAAAGTAGGAAACTATATGGTAAAAAGAATATTATACTTATTTATATTACTTGTTTTTCCTTTAACTGTATGGGCTGATACGATTAGTTTCGATTGCCCAAACAAAGTAAAAACAGGTGATAGTTTTAGTTGTGATATTTATGGAAATACTTCAAATATGGTGGGATCACTTAGTATAAAAGTTAATGTTAATGATATAATTTCATTAGATAACTTTGCTCCAACTAGTGATTGGCAAGGTCAAATGACCCAGAAGGGTATAGGTTTGTATAACGCAGAGGAAGTAACTGGCAATTTTAAAATAGGTACTATTAAGTTAAAAGCTTTGAAATCTGGTACTGGTAAGATTACAACTTCAGAGGTGATTTTTTCTAGTGATGTTAACAATACTACGAATACAATTGATGATATTGCGGTTGAGATAGAGGTAGTAAGTGCCACTAATAATGTTGAAAATAAAAATAATGATACGATTAATACTAATGATAGTTCTGATAATTCAAATAATGTAACCGATAATAATGCAACAAGTGAAGTGAGCAGCACATATTTGATAGGTTTAATTATTGAAAAATATCCAATTGATTTTAAAAAAGATGTTTTTGATTATGAAATTACGATTGATGATAAAGATGAAATCTTGAAAATTGAACCATTACTTGAAGATGAAAATGCTACTTATGATATTATTGGTAATAATAATTTAAAAGATGGAAGCATAGTTTCGGTTGTAGTTACTGATAGTTTTGGTGAAAGTAAAAGATCATATAATATAAAAATTCATAAAAAGGAACTTAAATATGTTAATAAATATAGCATCGTTTTTATGATAATAATTGGAATATTAGTTCTTATAAATATTATTAGAATTGTTAGTAAGAATAAAAGGAAAGTAAATGGAGGATAAAATGAAAAAAATAGTTGAGTTTTTGAAAAAAAGATATATGCTTGTCCTTTGTTTAGTTTCGGTTGTTTTGTTAGTTTTTGTTTTTCCCAGATTAGAGCGACGTGGAACGTTTGGATTAGCCGAAAATGAGTATGTTACACTAATGTGTCCAAGCGCTAAAGGAATTGGAGAGACATTTGATTGCAATATTGTTTTACATAATACTAATAAAACTATTTTAGCTATTAATGCTAATTATGACTTAGCAGAAGAAATAACTTATCAGGGGATTGCTATTGCTAATAATAGTAGTTTTGAGTTGCTTAGTGTCAATGAAGAAGATGAACCAAGTGTGCTTGGTTTTGCCGTTTATAGTGAAAATGGAGTTAATGATGAAGTAATTATAGGTACGATAACTTTTAAAATAAGTGATACGGCTAATGCTAATACTAATTATAAAGTAGGACTTAAGAATGTTGAATTAGTTGATAATATTTTGGTAGATGAAAGTTATGAAATGCTTGAAGGTGCTAATACTGAAACACAAGTTAGGACTTTTAATAACGTTGCTACGTTATCTGACTTGGTAGTGTCAACAACAACTTTGAATGAAGAATTTGCATCTAATACGTTTAATTATACGGCAACAGTTTCACCTAGTACAACGACGGTTACAATTACTCCTACTAAGAGTGATAACAATTCAGTTTTGTCAGGAACAGGAGCTATGCCAACTGTTAATTTGCATTATGGAACAAATCCATTTACAATTACGGTTACATCTGAAGATGGCAATGTTACTAATACATATACTATTAGTATTTATCGTGAGTATGCTTTTACAACAGAAGTGTATACTTACAACAGTACTGATAATTATATCTATGTTGGCGGTGATAGTGATGAAATGGTTGTTAGTAATCTTGAAATGTTATCTGATGGATTAAATTATAACATTAGTGATGACAATTTAAGAGTATTATATAATAATGAGGTTTTGGTAAGTATTAAGTTAGTTAATTTCAATTCTGAATATTTGATAATTGGTAAGAAAATTTATTTGAGTGAAGATGTTACATATGCAGATATTTTAGAAAATATTGTAAGTGATGATGTGACATTTAAATTGTTTGATAATAATAATCAAGAAATAACTGATAATACGACGACAATTAATATTAATAATCATAAATTGAATGTTTATTATGATGATGAATTAATTGATGTGTTGACATTTAGCGATAGTTATTTGCAATTTAGTAATTTAGTTTATGATAATAATTTGATGTTAATAAAGCGGTTAGTTTCGGAAACAACATATGGTAATCTTAAATCTAAAATTACAACATCTGGAACAATTTCCATTACTTTAAATAAGGGTGGTGCAATTACGGATGAGGACATTGTAAAAACTGGAGATACAATTACTATAACGTTAGGTGATGATATATATACATACACGCTTTCAGTACTTGGTGATACTAATGGTGATGGGTTAATTAAATTAATTGATGTTGGAAGATTGTATAAGTATTATAATGAAACACTTGAATTAAGTGTAGCACAGATTGCAGCTGGTGACATTAATGGTGATGGAGCGATAACAATGATTGATGTTGGAAGATTATATAAATTCCAATGTGGTAATATTCCGGTCTTAGAAGTAGGAGGACATTAGAGTATGAAAAAAATTAAATATTTAATATTATTAACAATTTTATTGTTTCCATTAAAGGTAATGGCTGCAGATGATAGTTTAACTATTACATGTACTCCATCATCAGCGACTGCTGGTAGTAATGTTAGTTGTTCTGTTAGTGCTAGTGTTAATCACCTTTTAGGTAGTTTATCAATGAAACCAACTGTTAGTTCCGGATTATCAATTGTTAGTTTTGAAAGGGATGCCGTATGGCCAATGGGCGAACTATCTAATAAAGGATTAAGTGTCTTAAATAGTTCTTCATTTGCGGCAGGTACTTATAATATTGGTAAATTAAATATTAAAGTTGATGATAGTGCAACAATTGGCGATAAAACTATAACATTTACGGATATTGAATTTAATGATGATGAAAATGATAGAACTTATGAAGTTGCCAATGTAACTTCAACAATTACAGTTGTTGAAAATCAAGTTACGCCACCAACACCTTCAACGCATTATTTAAGTTCTTTGTCTTCAACAACAAGTAACATTTCGCCAATGTTTAATAAAACTGAGAGTGCATATAGATTAATAATTCCAGCTACAGCTACGACATTCAATTTAGTGGCAATAGCAGAAACAACTGGAGATACAATTACATTTAAAAATCGTGATACAGGAGCTACGCTAGATGCATCTAATATTACTTTTGTAACTGATACTGGAAAGTCCGGAATGATGATTGATATCTATGTTGGAGATGTCGATGATACACCTGAATATTCTGTTGCTGTTACCAAGGATGTTCCAGCTAATACCAATACCAACGAGTTAAGTTCTTTAAAAGTTGGCGATCAAACGGTGACATTAGTTAGTGGTAAACATGATTATGTTGTTGAACTTAGTGATGTTAGTTCATACACTGTCAAAGCAGATTTAAATGATCGTACAAATTTTAAAATTACTAATCTTGTTAGTCCAAGAACTGGTGAGGGAACTTTTACTTTAGATATTGAACCTGTTGATAATGCTTCAGGTCTTACAGGAGTGACATATACAATTCAAGTTAAAAAGATTGGTGGTGGTAGTACTCCAACTAGTAAAACCACTAAAACTGCTGCTCCAAGCAATAATCCTAATACTGGTGGAGTAACTTCTGTTTTGATGGCTTTAGTGTTAGTGGTTTCATTTGGTGCTAGTATTTATTTCTATAAAAGAAATATGAAATACTTTTCAAATAGTAAATAAAGAACAATAAATTGTTCTTTTTTTCATATAATTAATTGGTGATGTTATGCTTTTTATTAAGGGATTTATTATTGGCCTTGGTAAAATTATGCCTGGTGTTTCTGGAGCAATAATTGCAATAGGATTAAATTTATATGAAAAATTAATAAATGCCATTATTTATTTTTTTAATGATTGGAAAAAGCATATATATTTTTTATTTCCAATAATCCTTGGTGGTCTATTGGCTATTATTTTTGGAAGTAAGTTATTATATTATTTTCTTAATAATTATCGTTTTTTTACAATGATGTTTTTTCTTGGATTAATAATTATGGGTACTTATAATTTTAGTTTTCTTGTAGAATATAACAAATTGAATATAGGAATAATATTTGGTGTTATATTGGGCGGTTTATTTTTAGGCATTATTAATATAAATTTAGGATGGTTATCAACATATAATGTTAGTTATTTTTTAGGTGGTTATATCTCGGTTATGGCATCAATTATTCCAGGGATTAGTTCAACAGCACTATTAATTGTTTTGGGGATTTATGATAACATTTTATTAATGGTTGCTAATCTTTATAATTTTAGTTATGTGTTAGATAATTTATGGTTATATTTCCTTTATTTATTTGGAATGATCATTTCCTTTATAATAAATATTTTATTAGTTAATTATTGCTTAAAAAAACACCATAAAATTAGTTATGCGGTAATTTTAGGATTATCAATTATCAGTATTATATATTTGCTTAAAGAAACAATAACTATCGATTTTAATGTATTTGGGTTATGTTTTTTGATAATAGGAATTGTTTGTGCTAATGCTTTAAATAAAGTGTCAAATAATTGTTAAATTAATGATTATTAATGATATTTATGATATAGTTATAATAGGTGATGATATGAATAGTAATGGAAAAATAATTGTTATTGAGGGAACAGATTGCTCTGGAAAGGAAACGCAAACACGATTATTAGTTGAAAAATTAGAAGCAATGGGAAAGAAAGTAAAAAGAATATCATTTCCAATGTATGATACACCAACGGGTAAAATAATTGGAGCTTGTTTACTAGGAAAACCAGAAATGTGTAATAGTTATTTAAAAGAAGATCACGGTTTTTTTCCTGAAGGAGGAGGAAATGTTGATTCTTTGGCAGCAATTGATTTATATGCTGCCGATAGAAGATATAATTTACCCAAAATCAAAGAGTTATTAAATGATGGTTATATTGTTATTATTGATCGCTATGTAGCTTCAAATATGGCACATCGTGGAGGGCTTTTAGAAAATAGGAATGATCGCTTAAAAATATATAAAAAGATTGAACTTTTGGAATATGAAATAAATGAATTACCACGTCCTGATAAAACAATTTTATTATATTTACCATATGAATATGCATGCATACTTAAGAAAAACAGAAAAGAAATAGCCGATGAGACCGAACGCAATGAAAAATATTTGAAAATGGGAGAAAAAGCTTATTTAGAGTTATCGGCATTATATGATTATGATTTAATCGAATGCGTTAAAAATAAAGAAATTAGGACGATTGAAGATATCAATCAGGAGTTATTTGAAAAGATAAAAGAGATATTATAAAAATAGCACATTGTGCTATTTTTCAATTTTTATATTCTTAATAATTTGGTAATCTAAATTAAGACTTTTAATTTTCTCTAACATATTAGAATCAACATTAATATTATATGTAATTAGATTATCATAATTTTTAGAATTAATCTTTGTGCTTTTTAATAAGTAATCTACATCTTTTACTCTTTCATAGGTAAATGATAAATCAATGTTATACCCATCAGTTAATTCATTTAGCGCTATTTCTTTAATGGCGTTGGCAGCAGCTTTGGTGTATGCTCGTATTAGACCGTTAGCACCTAATTTTATTCCTCCAAAATATCTAACTACAACACAAAGAGTATTAGTTAAATGATTGTTTTCTAAAACTTTTAAAATAGGAATACCGGCAGTACCACTAGGTTCGCCATCATCACTAGCTTTTTTAATATCCTCATATATATAGGCATAGGTGTAGTGAGTGGCATCAGGGTATTCTTTTTTTATTTCATTTAAGATTAGATTTATATTTTGATTGGCTAATTTATATATGAGGGTAATAAATTTTGAGTTTTTAATAATTAATTCATATTTATGATTATTAGCAACTATGTACATGACATCACCTAGTTAAATTATAATAAATATTTCTTATATTTACAAGGAAAAATGATTGTTTTCGTTATTTATTTATGTTATAATTTAGATATAGTGGATAAGTAGGTGACGTGATGTACTTAAAAGAGATACAAACATATGGATTTAAATCATTTGCGGATAAAATAAATTTTGAATTTACTAAGAATATTAATGGTATTGTTGGGCCTAATGGCTCTGGTAAAAGTAATATTGTCGATGCTGTCAGATGGGTACTAGGTGAAGGATCTAATAAACAACTTAGAGCAACTGATACGACAAGTGTAATATTTTCAGGTTCAAAGAGTAGAAAACCATTAAATAGCGCAATGGTCAACATTATTTTTGATAATACCGATAGACATTTACCAATAGATTTTAATGAAGTATCAGTAAAACGTGTATTATATCGTACAGGTGAAAATGAATACTATCTAAATGGCAATAAATGTCGTTTAAAAGATATTACGGAACTACTTATGGATAGTGGGGCTGCTAAAGAAAGTTTTAATATAATTGGTCAAGGAAAAATAGATGAAATTTTATCAACTAAACCATATGATCGTAGAGTAATTTTTGAAGAGGCGGCTGGAGTGCTTAAATACAAAAAAAGAAAAGAAGAGGCTATTCGTAAATTAGATAGGACAAATAATAATATTAATAGAGTAAATGATATTATCAATGAACTTGAAGGTAATTTAGAACCATTAAAAGAACAAAGTGAGGCCGCTAAAAAATACCTTGAATGTAAGGATAAATTAACTAACTATGATATTTCTTTAATGGTATATGATGCCGATAGATTTACTAAGGATTTTGAAAATAATAAAACGAAAATTAATGAATTAAATGATCAGATAACTGAGCTTAATTTAAATAGTACAACATATGATGTTAGTATTTTACAAGGTAAAGATAAACTTAGTAAATTAAATGAAGAATATAATCTTAAAACGAAACAAGTATTAGAGTATACAAAAGAACTAGAACAAACAGATAGCGATATTAAACTTTTAAGAGAAAGAAAAAAATATATTAAGAGTGATGATAATTTAGATAAAATTAATTTACTTAAAGAAACTATTTTAGAAAAAAATAATAAAATTAAATTATTAGAAAATGAAATCGCAGTTATAAATGAAAAGATAAGTATTAGTGAAAATGATGTAGTTACTAATAATAGCAAATATAATGAAATTAAGAATAATATTGATAAATATAATAAGGCAATCGAAGATAATAATAGAATTATTGCGGATTTAAATTATAAGATTAATTATTTAGAGGAATCACTTAATAGTGGTAGTAATATTCCTACGGCAGTAAAGAACTTATTACATAATCCATTATTTAGTGGAGTACATGGTATAATTGGTTCACTTATTAAAGTACCAGATGAATATGCTTTAGCAGTTTCAACAGCGCTAGGTGGAGCTACAAATTATTTGGTTGTCGATTCCACTAAATTAGCTAGCAAGATGGTTAAATATTTAAAAGATAATCATTTAGGAAGGGCAACATTCTATCCACTTGAAGTAATTAAAGGTAGATATATCGATGATGATATTATAAATAAGTTAACTCTTACTAATGGATATCTTGGTGTATTAGCGAACTTTTTGGAATATGATAAAAAATATGAAAATATTATTATGAATCAACTTGGAAATGTTATCGTCGCTGATAATATTGATGATGCTAACAAGATAAGTGCCAATATTAATAACCGTTATAAGATAGTTACATTAGATGGACAAGTAGTCAATGTTGGGGGATCAATTACTGGTGGTGATAAAATTAAAAGTAATGATCCAATTAAACAGAAATATGAACTTAATGAATATAGGGATAATGTAACTAGATTAAGAAATGAAAATAATGATAATTTAAGTTTAATTGATGAAATAAGTGCAAAACTTAAAACATATGAAGAAAAAATATATAATGCTAGATTAGATATTAGTACGATGCAAGCGGAAGTAAAAAATAAAGAAGATTTAATCAGTGTATTTAAAAAAGATGTAAGTACTAGTGAAAGAGAACTTAAAGATATTGAAAGTATCAGTAATAATAATAGTAAAGATGAAGAAAATACTTTGGTAGAAAAATATTATAAAATTAAAGATGATATCGATAATTTGAGTAAAGATATTGAATTATTAAATACAACACGTGAGAAATTAGAAAGTGATATTGAAGAAATAGAAAATACTAGTAAAAATAGTTTATTAAACACTCAAAAATTAGAAAAAGAATTAAGCGATTTGGAAATTAAGAATGGTAAACTAGAAATTAAAATTGATACGATACTTAATAGTTTGAATGAAGATTATAGTATTACTTATAAAGAAGCTAAAGATAAATATATTTTGGAAGAGAATCCTGATCAAATTAGACGTGAAGTTAACAGTTTAAAGAATAGTATTAAAGATTATGGTATGGTTAACTTGGGTGCAATAGCTGAATATGAGAGAGTAAGTACGAGATATGAATTTTTGACAAAACAAAAGGAAGACTTAAATAAAGCTGAGGATACTTTACTAGAAATAATTAATGATATGGATAATATTATGAAAGATAAGTTCTTAGAGACATTTAATGAAATTAAGACGGAGTTTAAGAAAGTCTTCAAAGAATTATTTAGGGGAGGAACAGCGGATATCTATTTAACTAATCCAGATGATATTTTGGAAACTGGTATTGAACTAGAAGCTACACCTCCAGGAAAGAATCTTAAAAGTATTCAAGCATTATCTGGTGGTGAAAGAACATTTACAGCAATATCACTACTATTTGCTATTCTTAATGTTAGACCGGTACCATTTTGTATCTTTGATGAGGTAGAAGCGGCGCTGGATGAAGCAAATGTCGATGCTTTTGGGGAATACTTAAATAAATATCGTGACAAGACACAGTTTGTAATTATTACACATAAGAAAAGGACAATGGAATATGTTGATACTTTATATGGTATAACGATGCAAGAATCTGGTGTATCAAAGAGAGTATCAGTTAAATTAGGGGATATTAAAAAATAACTGAAAGGATGGGTTTTGGATGTATTACATGCAGAAGGTTAAAAAATATGTTGATTTTGATGGTGTCATTAAAGATACATATGTGCCGCTTTTTGAAGACTATTGGGTACGTCAAAAAAATGGCGAGTATATCGATGATACTGAACATGTTATCAAAAAGGATTGGATATATGTTTTAGAAAAAAGTCCAATTATTAATGATGCCATTAAAATCTTAAATGAACTGGATGATACAGCTATTTTAACAAGGGTTCATTCGTTAGAAAATGAAGGCGTTGCTAAAATTAGAGACTTACGTGAATTGGGTGCTAAATGTGATATTATTTTAGTACCATATACCGTAAAGAAAAGCGATGTTGTAAGTGCTAGAGGAAATGTTTTAGTGGATGATGCCATCTTTAATTTGGATGAATGGGTGTTAGCCGGAGGAATCCCAATATTTTTCGATAACAAAGGAACTAATGAAGATGGTTGGGGTGTTAAGAATACGATGTATCGTCGTACAAGGAGTTTAAATGTATTAAAAAAGTATTAGAATAAGAAGGTAGTATTATGGCAGTAGAAAAAAAGAGTGTGGAAGTAAAAACTAAAGTAAAAAAGGATACTTCAAAAAAGAAAGTGGAGAGTTCTAAAAAGAAATCATCTCCAGCAAAGAAAATAAATTCTAAGAAAAGTGAAGTTACTTCTAAAAAGAAAAAAACAGTTAAAACTAGTGAAGAAGTTATAATTAAACAAATTCCAAAAGAAGAAAAAGAAGAAATAATACTACCAAAAAACAATTTGAGATACTACTTATTATTAATAATAGTTTTATTATTAGGTTTAATATATTTAATGATTCCCAAAATTACAGTTTTAGGTGATAAAGTAGTTACGATGAGGTATTATGAAGAATATGTAGAATCTGGTTATAAGGGGAAATGGCTATTTAAAAATATAACGCCCTATATAATCGTTACAAGTAATCTCGATAACACAAAAATTGGTGAATATGCAATTAATTATCAATTTAAATTTGGATTCTTCAATCTAAATAAAAAAAGAATCATAGTGGTAATTGATGATGTTGATCCAATGATTATACTTGAAAGTAATACAATAAATATTTGCCCTAATGATATGCTTCCTGACATAAAATATGAAGCAATTGATGAATATGATGGCGATATTACGGATAGAGTAATTATCAATACTTATGAGGATAAAATACTTTTGGCAGTTAGTGATAATTCTAAGAATACTACTGGTGAAGAAATAACTGTCGATAGAACAGATAGAGAAAGCCCTAAAATTGAATTAAAGGGAAGAGAAACAATGTATTTAAATGTCGGATCTAGTTATCGCGAACCTGGATATACAGCAACAGATAAATGTGATGGCGATTTAACTGATAAGGTAGAAGTATCTGGTGATGTTTCTAGTTCTGCTGGTGAATATACAAAGACATATACTGTTAGTGATAGTGCTGGTAATAAGAGTGAGGTAACTAGAAAGATAGTTGTTAGGAATTATAATTTATATAATAGTGGCTCAATTGGAAATGGCGTAATATATCTTACTTTTGACGATGGGCCTAACGAAGGGACAACCAATGTTATTTTAGATATTTTAAAAGATGAAGGAATAAAAGCAACATTTTTTGTTACTTGTAAAGGACCCGATTATTTAATAAAGCGAATTTATGATGAAGGCCATACGGTAGCTTTGCATACATGCAGTCATGATTATAGCGAGGTATATGCTTCAGTCGATAATTATTTTAATGATTTAGATAGAATAAGCGATAGAGTAAAAAGAATTACGGGATATGATGCTAAAATAATTCGCTTTCCTGGTGGAAGTAGTAATACCGTAAGTCGCAGTTATAGTTATGGAATTATGAGTACATTAACGGGTATGGTTTTGGATAAAGGATATCGTTATTTTGATTGGAATGTCGATTCTAACGATGCTGGTGGAGCGGGCTCTAGTAGCCAAGTTTATAATAATGTCATTAATGGTTTATCTCATAGTAGATCTAATGTCATTTTAATGCATGATATTAAGTATACGACAAGAGATGCTTTAAGAGATATTATAGAGTATGGCAAAAGTGAAGGATACTTATTTGGTAAGTTAGAAAACGATACTTATATGATTAGACATAGTGTTAATAATTAAAAAACTTCGATTAATCGAAGTTTTTATATGCTTCTAAATAAATAGTTTTATCAAATGAGTGTGTGTCATCTTTTAATTGCTGTAATTCATCTGAACTAATTAAGAAATATGTATCGCGATTAGCATTATATTCACTGATTGGATCATCCCAAGTAGCATCAAGGTGTTTCCATAAACCATTGACATAGATTAAATTCCAAATATGAGAATCATTACTAATTTTATAATTTTCAATATCTAATTTATTTAAGAAGATTGATATTGTGTCGGCATAACCACTACAGATACCATATCCTTGAATTAATACACCATATGCAGTATTTGATTTGTAAGTTGTATCACCAACATTATCACTTTTTAATTTGTCATATTCAGTATTATTTATAATATAATCATGGATAGTTTTAATTTTATCTTTGGTAGTCATATTAGTGGTAATTAGATCATCTATTTTTTTATCAACAATATAATTTATTTCAGCTATTTCTTCTTTACTGTAAACATGTTCAATTGAAAGGGAAAAATTACCTTTGGCAGTATAAGCAAAGGAAATTGTTTTAAAACTATTATATGGATGAACAAAATTATTTATAATTGATAAAGTTTCGGTGTCATCGGCAATATTTTTTAGATCATTAACACATTCTTTATATTCTTTAGTACATTCACCATCAGCATAGTCAGCGCCAGTATTAATAACATAATAGATATAATCAAGTAATTCTTCTTTGTTTGAAACATCATCGGTATAATTCTTAATATATTCATAATCATTATCTAAGTAATAATCATTGGCAGTAGCAACAACATATTCTTTTTTTAAAATATGCTCATCAATAAAGTCATTGACTTCATCAGGATAAAAATGAACGACAGTTACTAAGAAAATAGCAATGATACCAAGTGTTAAGGTAACGTAACGCATAATTCCTCCCTTATTATTTATTTAGTTCTTTTTTAAGTAATTCAAGATTTTCATTCATAACAGTTAAATATGTTTCGTTATTATTAGTTGTTCCACCATCAATACTATAAAGGGTATTAAAGGTAATTAATTCTAATTTATTGTCATCAATTAAACTTTTAACGGTAGTATTTGTTTCAGTGCTATCAGAATAAATATATTTAATTTTCTTCTCGCTAATTAGTTTTTTAACTTTATTTAGATCAGATGATTCGATAACTTTAATTGGTACTTTAATAGTTTCACCAGGAGTTAATGTTTCAGTCTTTTTATTATTATAAGTCAAAATATCACTAACACTAACACCATATTTACTTGAAATATCAGATAGGGTATCTTTTTCGTTAATTGTTAAGGTAACAATATTTTCTTCTAGAGAAATAACTTCAATATTATATTTTTCTAAGAATTTAAATAGATCTTTATCAGCAACAATAGTTGTATATTTAGTATCTTTTAATGTTTCTTTGTATGTGGCATCTAATTTTGATAAATCGTATTGTAAGGTATCATAATTATCGTTAATTTTTTCTACTAAATAAGGATTGGTAATATATTCAGCTAGACTATCTTTAATATTTTTGGCCATCATCAGATAATTATAAGGATTTAACCATAATTCTTCGATAGCGTAATCATAAGTCATACCATAAGCAGTATCTATTAGTTTTAAATTTCTATTTTCATTAATCATTTTAATAGCATATTCTCTTTCTATATCTTGGCTATTAAAGACAAATAAATCACTTTTAGCAAACTCATTGATTTTCTTTTCGGATAGTTCATATTCTCTAAAATTGACACCAGTTGGATAGATACTATGAATTGTGGAATGCTCTCCATAAAGTGATGACATTAGGTAATTAATCGGATATGTTGTGGTATAGACATCAATATCTTCCATAGCATCACTTTTAAATAAGGAACATCCAGTTAGTAAAAATATACTTAATAATAATATAAATAGCTTTTTCATCTTTTCCTCTTTTCATTATCTATATGAATTATATCAAAATATTTGTGATTTGTAAATTTATTAAGTAGACTTTTGGAAAGAAATTTAGTAAAATTGTTATAGAAGGTGATACGATGAAAATATTTGAAACATTAAATTTTAAACCCAATAATATAAATCTCTATTATGAAGCATTTACTCACACTTCATATAGTAATGAAAATCCTAAATATACTAGTTATGAAAGATTGGAATTTTTAGGCGATGCCATCTTAGAATTTATTATTAGTGAATATCTTTATAAAGAGAAACAATATGAAGAAGGGGTAATGACAAGAACGCGTGCTGGGTATGTTTGTGAGGAAGCACTTGCAACGTATGCTAAGGATTTGCATTTCGAAAGCGATATTAAACTTGGTGGCAGTGAACTTGAGGTAGGACCTAATGATACAATTTTAGCTGATGTATTTGAGGCTTTTATTGCAGCAAGTTATTTGGATATGGGATTAGAGTTTACCAAGAAAATGGTTTTAGATATTGTCACAAAATATATCGATAAGAATGTTGATTTTTTACATGATTATAAATCGACGTTACAAGAACTTGTACAAACAGATAAAAAGAGTGTTACTTATGAAATTATTTCGGAAACAGGACCTAGTCATGACAAAACTTTTGTTTGTCAGGTGCTAGTTGATGGAATCGTTTTAGGTAAAGGGATTGGCAATAGCAAGAAGCATGCCGAACAAGAAGCGGCTAAAGAAGCTTTATCAAAACAAGCAAAATAAGGTGATAAAATGTTAAAAGTATCTCATGTAACTAAAAAATATGGTGATTTAGTGGCAGTCAATGATCTTAGTTTTGAAGTAAATGATGGTTGCATTTTTGGATTACTTGGATTAAATGGTGCCGGTAAAACAACAACTTTTAGAATGATTTTAGGATTAATTGATGACTATACAGGTGATATTACTATTGATGGAAAGCATATAGATTATGTAATTAGTGATAAAATTGGCTTTTTAACTGAAGAAAGAAGTTTACTTACTAAGATGACAGTTTTAGAACAAATTATTTATTATGGTAGGTTAAAATCATTAGATGAAGATGAAATTATAAAAAAATTAGATTATTGGTTAAAAAGATTTGAAATAAGTGAATATAAAAATAAAAAGATAAAAGAATTATCTAAAGGTAATCAACAAAAAGTACAGTTTATTTCAGCAATTATCAATGAACCTAAATTACTTATTTTAGATGAACCATTTTCAGGACTTGATCCAATCAATGTAGAATTATTTAAAGAAGTAATTTTAGATTTACAGAAAAAAGGAACAAGTATTATTTTTTCTTCACATAGAATGGAACATGTAGAACTGTTTTGTGAGGAGTTATTAGTTCTTGTTAAAGGAAAGAGTGTTTTGCAAGGAAAATTAAAAGATATTAAGAAAAATTATAAGAAAAAAAATCTTGTAGTTATAGGTGATATTGATACTTCAGAAATAGCAAAATGTGATGGTGTTTTGAAGGTTAGTAAAGAAAAAGAAGAATACATTATATCAATTCAAGATGAAAGTTATGTTAAGAGTATATTTAAAGTAATTGCTAAATATGACAATATTACTAAATTTAGTGTTGAGGATCCTAGTTTAAATGAAATATTTATAAGTATAGTAGGTGAAGCCTATGAATAAAAAAATGTGGTTTTTAACGAAGATGAGTCTTAAGAAAAAAATTAAGACAAAATGGTTCTTGATTGCTAATTTAATTTTTCTTTTACTTATCGTAGGGATTACTAATATCGATCGTATTATCAAGTTATTTGGTGGTGATTTTAGTGAAACTGCTAATATAATGGTAATAGATAATGTAAATGTTTATGATAAATTTAGGGATAGTTATATTACTAGTAGTAAATATATTAATGATTATGAGAGTGTAGAGATAACTTTATATAGTGGTAGTTATGATGATGGAGTCAAAGAGGTAACAGAAGATAAACATAAAATTCTTTTGATTATTTCTCCAGATGAGGCAAACTATATAAAAGCAAAGGTTGTTAGTAAAGAGAGTTTAGGAACAATTACGACGACACTCTTAAATACAACATTGCAGTCAGTAAGAAGTGGGCTTGTTTTAGAAGAATATAATATTAGTGAAGAAGAATATCATAATATTCAAGGTAACGTGGCTTTAGAAAAAGAAGTAATCGATGATAATAATCTTGAAGATAATATGGTCGTATCAACAGTAATGCAAATTGTTACTTTACCATTATTCATGTTAATTATTTTCTTGATTCAGATGATTGGCGCTGAAGTTAATGAAGAAAAAACAACAAAGAGCATGGAAATTATTTTATCTAACGTTAGTCCTAAGACACATTTTATGGCTAAGGTAATTGCTGCTAACAGTTTTGTTTTAATGCAGGGTGGACTTCTTCTACTGTATGCTTTTATGGCAGTAATTATTAGATTTATGATTACGGGCGGAGACATTTTAAATGGTGTTGATACTGACATTTTATCAGTTGCTAATACATTACCACTAGATAATATTGCTAGCACATTAAGTGCAATGATTCCCATTTTATTAATAATGCTATTTTTAACTTTTGTGGCATATTCATTATTGGCGGGAATTCTTGCTAGTATGACTACAAATTTGGAAGATTTTCAACAATTACAAACTCCAATTGTTATAGTGTCACTTGTTGGTTATTATTTAGCAATGATGGTGGGAATGTTTAAGGGAAGTGTCTTTATTAAGATAATGAGTTATATTCCATTAATATCATCACTTCTTGCACCAACTTTATATGTTATGGGTGAAATTTCTATTATTGATTTATGCATAAGTATTGTCTTGTTATTAGGTTTAATCTATATTTTAGTTAAATATGGTTTAAGAATATATAAGGTAGGAATACTTAATTATTCAGGAACAGGGTTATGGAAAAAAATGTTTAAAGCTATAAAGGAGAAATAAAATGAAAGAGGTATATTTAGTTTTAGAGTATGAATCCGGGATTATTTATCTTCCTTTTTGTGATTTAGAGAGTGTCGATGCCTTAACGGTAGGTTATTCGAGTCCTCTTGATTTATGTGCGCTTGTTAATGACTTCTTAGAATTAGGTATACCTCGTGATCAAATGCTAGATGCTTATCTATCTGATAGTGTTAACAATGTTTATGATGATATGCAAGAATACAATAAAAGATATCTGGCAGTAAAATATCGTAATGATAATTATGATATTAATGATTTAAAAATAAAGTTTATTAATTACATTAAATATAATAAACAATTAGATGATTTTGTTGGTTTAGAAAAAGTAATATCACGTTATAAAAATAAATACGCTAAAAATCGTTTATTAATCGACCGTGATTTTGATAAAATTGCACTTGCTTATTTGGGTGATAGTTATAAACGAAGTAAAGAATGCTTCTTTAAGTTAAAAGATAAGGGATATAGGACTAAAATCAATCATGTAAATATTCATTATCATAATATGGAAGAACTTAATAATGATTTACAAGAGGCATTAATTAGGTATACCAATATGACAATACCAGAGTTAAAAGAATATGTATATATGCAAAGAGAAAAAGGTATGGGAAGATGAAATATATCGATGACTTTTTAGAGTATTTATTAGTTGTTAAAAAACATAGTGATAATACAATTACAAATTATCGAGTCGATCTTTTAGAGTTTAATGAGTTTATTGGTAATAAATTACTTAAGATAGATAAAGATGATGTCAATAATTATTTAAAGTTTTTATATGATAATGATATTAGTAAAAGCAGTATTGCTCGTAAGTTATCGAGTCTAAGAAGTTTTTATAATTATTTGGTAAAAAAAGAAAAAGTTGATATTAATTATTTTGGAATGATTAAAAATCCTAAAAAGAGTGGTAGTTTACCTAAATTTGTTAAAGATGATGATATTCATAAAATGTTTAGTATTCCGGATACGAGAACATGGATTGGAATGCGTAACTTTCTTATTATCAGAATGCTTTACGCAACCGGTTTAAGAGTATCAGAATTAATTAATATTAAACTTAATGATATAAATGTAAATGAAAGAACAATTAAGATATTAGGTAAGGGTAGTAAGGAAAGAATTGTGGTGTTTGGATATCATACAAAAGAAGCACTAGATGACTATTTAAATAGAGGAAGAAGACAAGTCGATTTTCAAGGTAGTCCCTATCTATTTCTTAATAAAGATGGCAATCGATTAAGTGCTAGATATGTGAGAAAAATAATCGATGATATTATTTTTAAGGCAAGTGTTAAAATGCATGTTAGTCCACATATGTTAAGACATACATTTGCCACAGGAATGCTTAATAATGGTGCTGATTTGGTCAGCGTTAAGGATCTACTTGGACATGAATCGTTAAATACAACTAGTATTTATACTCATGTTAGTGATGAAAAGATAAAAGAGGTATATAATATGGCTCATCCAAGAGCTAAGTAGTAAGGGTGGAAAAAATGGCAAAATTATATTTTAGATATGGCGCAATGGGATGTGGAAAGACAAGAGATATCATTAAAGTATGGTATAACTATAAAGAAAAAGGGAAAAAGGCAATTATTATAAAACCAGGAATTGATACTAAAGGAAATAATAAAATAGTGTCTAGAGATAATACTGAATTAAATACCGATTATGTTATTTTAAAAGATGATAATATTTATGATATTATTACTAAACATATTAGAAAATATAATTTAGATTGTATTTTGGTTGATGAGGCGCAGTTTTTAGAAAGACATCATGTGGAGGAACTTACTGATATTTGTGATGATTTGAATATTACTGTTATGTGTTATGGATTAAGAGCAGATTTTATGGACAATCTATTTCCTGGCAGTGCTGCTTTGTTTGCTTATGCCGATGTTATTGAAGAGATGAAAACAATATGTGAATGTATGGATGGAGCTACAAGAAATGTTAGATTTGTAAATGGAAAACCAGTATTTCATGGTGAACAGGTAGCTATTGATGGAAAAGATCAAGTAACATATATATCAATGTGTAGAAAATGTAGAAAGAAATTATTGAAAGAACATAATAAAAGTATAGAAAAAAAGACTACTAATAAAGAAAAATTTAAAAAAGCATTAATCGATGCGCTTAGGTAATAATACGTTATAATTACTATGAATAAAATTGTGTAAACATGGGGTAAATTGCTTGATTATCAAGCAATTTTTTGTTATCATAAAGGAGTTAGGAAAGGAATGAGTTAATATATGAAATATGTATATGCATTTAAAGAAGGAAATGCCAATATGCGTAATTTACTTGGTGGTAAGGGTGCTAATCTAGCAGAAATGACTAATTTAGGTTTACCAATACCACAAGGTTTTACGGTTACTACAGAAGCTTGTACAGAATATTATAACTGTGGTAAGAAGATTTCAAGTGAAATTGAAAAGCAAATATTTGATGCTTTAGCAGAACTTGAAAAAGTACAAGGAAAGAAATTTGGAGATATAAATGATCCACTTTTAGTATCAGTTCGTTCTGGTGCTAGAGCAAGTATGCCTGGTATGATGGATACAATCCTTAATTTAGGATTAAATGATGAATCAGTCGAAGGTTTTGCTAAAAAGACAGGAAATGCTCGTTTTGCTTATGATAGTTATCGTAGATTTATTCAGATGTATTCTGATGTTGTTATGGAAGTTAATAAATCTTTCTTTGAAAAGATTATTGATGAAATCAAAGAAAAGAAAGGTATTAAATACGATACAGAACTTACAGTTGATGACTTAAAAGAATTAGTAAAAAGATTTAAAGAAGTTTATAAAGACCATATGAAAGGTGAAGAATTTCCACAAGATGCTAAAGTTCAATTAATGGGTGCTGTTAAAGCAGTATTTAGATCTTGGGATAATCCAAGAGCTATCGTATACAGAAGAATGAACGATATTCCAGGTGACTGGGGAACTGCTGTTAATGTTCAAGCAATGGTATTTGGTAATATGGGTGATACTTCAGGAACAGGTGTAGCATTTACAAGAAACCCAAGTACTGGTGAAAAAGGTATTTATGGTGAATACTTAATTAATGCACAAGGAGAGGATGTTGTAGCCGGTGTTAGAACTCCTCAACCAATTACTAAACTTGCTGAAGATTTACCAGAATGTTATGAAGAATTTATGAAAATTGCCAATAAACTAGAAAGTCACTATAAAGATATGCAAGATATGGAATTTACAATTCAAGAAGGTAAACTATATTTCTTACAAACAAGAAATGGTAAAAGAACAGCAAGAGCAGCTATTAATATTGCATGTGATTTAGTCGATGAAGGAATGATTACACCAGAAGAAGCAATTGAAAGAATCGATGCCAAGAGTTTAGATCAATTACTTCATCCTATGTTTGATGATAAAGCATTAAAGACTGGAAAAGTAATTGGTGAAGCCTTACCAGCTAGTCCAGGTGCAGCCGCTGGACGTGTATATTTTACAGCAGATGAGGCTAAAAAAATGGGTAAAGGTGGCAAAGGAGAAAGAGTTATCCTTGTAAGACTAGAAACAACTCCAGAAGATATTGAAGGTATGGTTGCTAGTCAAGGAGTTCTTACTGTACGTGGAGGTATGACTTCTCATGCGGCAGTTGTGGCTCGTGGTATGGGAACATGCTGTGTATCAGGTTGTGGAGATATTACAATTAATGAAAAAGATAAATCATTTACATTAGGTGGAGAAACAATCAAAGAAGGAGATTATATTTCTTTAGATGGATCAACTGGTAAGATTTATTTAGGCGATATTAAGACCGTTGATGCGACTGTTAGTGGTAACTTCGGTAGAATTATGGCTTGGGCTGATGAATTTAGAAGATTAAAAATTAGAACTAATGCTGATAATCCAAGAGATACTAAGAAAGCTATTGAACTTGGCGCTGAAGGTATTGGACTTTGTCGTACTGAGCATATGTTCTTCGAAGCAGATCGTATTCCTAAAATTAGAAAGATGATTCTTGCTGAAACTGTGGAAGCAAGAGAAGCGGCTTTAAATGAATTAATTCCTTTCCAAAAAGGTGACTTTAAAGCAATGTATAAAGAATTAAAAGGTCTACCGATGACTGTTAGATACTTAGATCCTCCGCTACATGAATTCTTGCCAACGGAAGAAGAAGATATCAAAGCATTAGCTAAAGATATGAATGTAACGGTCGAACACTTAAAGAATAAGATTGCTGAACTACATGAATTTAATCCAATGATGGGTCACAGAGGATGTAGACTTGCCGTAACTTATCCTGAAATTGCGAAGATGCAAACACGTGCTTTAATGGAAGCAGCAATCGAAGCAAGTGATGAAATGGGTATTAAAATAACACCAGAAATTATGATTCCACTTGTTGGTGAAAGAAAAGAATTAAAGTTTGTTAAAGACATCGTAATTGAAGTAGCTGAACAAGTTAAAAAGGAAAAGAAATCAGATATTACATATCATATTGGTACAATGATTGAAATTCCTAGGGCAGCACTTCTTGCTGATGAAATAGCTACTGAAGCTGAATTCTTCTCATTTGGAACCAATGACTTAACACAAATGACATTTGGATTCTCAAGAGATGATGCTGGTAAGTTCTTGGATGCATACTATCAAAATAAAATATATGAATCTGATCCATTTGCTAGACTTGATCAAAATGGCGTTGGTAAGTTAGTTGAAATGGCAGCAAAATTAGGTAGACAAACTAGACCAGACTTACATTTAGGAATTTGTGGTGAACATGGCGGTGAACCTTCATCAATTGAATTTTGTCATAAGGTAGGACTTGATTATGTATCATGCAGCCCTTATCGTGTTCCTATAGCAAGACTTGCAGCTGCACAAGCAAATTTGGCTAATAAGAAGTAATCAAAAGACTAGTAAAAGCTAGTCTTTTTTGGTATAATAAATGGCATAAAAAGGTGTGACTAATATGGATTTAGAAAGAACTTTAGAGATTTATGATTTTATATTAAACGAGTATAAAAAATTAAGTGAAGATGGCATACTTGTTTTAGATTATACCGGATATGCTCGTGATTATCGTTTGTATCATTTGTTAGACTGGTATATTAGTTATAAAAATGGTCAAAGTAAACTAAATTTCGATAATCGATATTTCGATTATCAGAAATTAATTGAACTATTAGATAATAGTGGTATGGATTATATTAATAATCATATTAGTACAGAAACAATTGGAGAGCAGTTTAAAAATTCAGCTTCTTTATTTGCGTCATTTAATCGTGATTTTGAAACAGTATCAAGAATTTATGTTGCTGATAATGTAAGTGAAAAAATAAAAGTTAGAAAACTAAATAATGAATAAATGAAAGAAAAACAATTGTAGAACATATAAGAAAAAACCTATAAAGGTTGCAATATTTATTTAAGTTTAATTTTCAAATATGTTTGAATAAGTGCCCTCGAAATATCATAGCGGCACAAGCAAATCTTAAAAATAAGTAATAATTAAGACTAAGTTATCAAAACTTAGTCTTTTGTGTTATAATTTTTTTAGGGGGATAATATGGAATTACATGATATAGATTTAGAAATACATAAATGTAATTTATGCAATCATATGGTTGAAAAGTTTGAAAATGATGTAACAGTTGCTACTGGTAATAAATCAGATATAGTTATATTAGGTGAGGCGCCAGCCAATAATGGTTGGAGAAAGAGTGGAGTTGCATGGTATGATGAAAACCATAATTTATTACCATCTGGAGTTGTTTTACAAAGGTTATTAAAGCTAATTGATTATACATTACAAGATACGTATTTTTTAGAAGCAATAAAGTGTTATCCAACGAATAGGAAATATTTAAAAGAGTGTAGTAATAACTGTAAAAAGTATTTGTTAGAACAATTGCTAATTATTAATCCACAAATAATATTAACTTTGGGCGATGTAGCAACAAGAACATTATTAAATACTAAGTATTCAAAATATGGTGATATTGTAGGGAAGTGCTATGATTATAATGGGTTTGAAGTTATACCAATATATCATCCAAGTCCAATTTCACCATTAAGTTATAATGGAAATGTAGATATATTTGAAAATGTTATTAAGGGAAAAGTAAAAACATTAAGAAAATAAATAATTTTATACTTTGTTATTAAATATAACTATTAAACAATCATTTTAAAAATAAGTAAAATTTAAGACTAGGTGAATCTAGTCTTTTTAATATTATATTAAAGGTTGTGTTTGGTATAGTTACATTTCGTTTTCACCAGGCATTTTTCACACTTTGGTTTAGCACAGCATATTTGTCCATAGTTGCTGGCACAAAATTGCCAAATTATGCTATCTATTTCAATCATTGACATATTAGTTTCATTAGATATTTGTTTAATTATTTCTAATATTTCGTTTTCACTAGCAAAAGTCTTTTCTGAAAATCCAAGTCTTTCTTTACCAAATAATCTTTTGGCATGTAAATCCGGCTTAAATGCGTCAATACCTACATTTTTAAGATATTCGATGATTAGAGCAATACCCATTTGTTTAAGTTTATATTCACCACTAGAAAGATCTTTAGCAATAATTAACGAATTATTTGATGTTACATAATTATCCATTGAGCCATATATGGCAACAATTCTTTTAAATTGATTTATATTGTATTTTAATGCGTTCATTTGACTATTAATTGATCGATTTCCACATTTTATTTCTCTAATTTTGCCGATTAAAATAGATGGATCAATTGTTTCCAAATAATCAGGATTAAAATTATGAAATATTTCATTGATATTGTCTTTATTATCTTCAATTTGTTTCCATGGTCTTTGATTACTTAGTAGTGCATAGACCATACCTGAAATATGATCTTCAAGGCTAAATGTTTCACCATTTTTTCTTTTATTTAATGCTGTAACTGTGCTAATTTCTTGTATGTCATAACCATTTTGTGATAATGTTTTTAGAATAAGTTTAATTAAATTAGGATACATAATATCACCTGTTGTTTAGATATTATAACACATATAATTTTTATTACAATATAATATACGTATATCTAATAATACTATAAAATAATAATTGTAGGAAAAAAAGGCCTTTTATGTTATAATATATAACTATTGAAAGAGGATTATTATGGAAAAAGAAATATATAGAGTTAAGCCAATTATTATTTATCCTGAATGTATAATTAATAATGGCATACAAGATAATTGCTTTACTTGTGATAAAATAAATGAGTGTTTATCACCAAGAAGTATGTGCATAAGACCATATAAGAATCATAAGTATGGTTGCCCTAATTTTGGTAAACTTCCAACATGTCCTCCAAATATTCCTTGTATGTATGATCAAATTTTTGATATTTCTGATGTATATGCAGTAGTTACTAAATTCTATTTAGAAGAATATTTTAATAAAAGAAGAGAGAATAGACCTGATTTAGCTGAAGGCCAAATTAGAAATATTAGAGTTTGGCAACCAATAGCAATTAAGGAAAATGATTATGCAATTAGTGAATTTTATAATGAAAATCCAGGTAAAAGTAATTATGTTTCTACGAGACTTTTAGAATGCATGGGTGTTGATGTTGTTAATACTATGAAAGAAGTGGGAGTAGAAATTAAATTTCCAGTTACCGAGTATGCATATAGAGTAGCGTTTGTTGCAAAAGTATATGAGGAGAGGCTAGTAAAATATGGTTTTCAAATATATGAAGAGAGTAATAGATTAAAAAAAGGAATGAAAACACTAATTAAAAGGAAATAAATCTTTATTATGTATTATTATTCATATAATGTTTATATTTTTATGGTATAATTATAATGAGGTAATAAAGTGAAACATAAAATATTTATTTTAGTAGTTGTCTGTTTGTTATTTTTGACTGGATGTGGTGCAAAAAAGATTAAAACCGTTTCAAACATTAAACTTGATAAAGAGCAATATATTGAACAATTGGTACCAGTTACTATAAATGGTACGGAAGATACTATTATAATTACTAGAAGTGTTAAATGGGAAGTACCTGAACACGAAGATGGTGAAACAGTTAGTTTTTCAATTGCTATTCCATATGCGATTTACGTTGATGGCATCAAATATAGTGGAGTTTATGAACTAAATGCTGCTGACTGGAGTGAAGAAGATAATAATCCTAAATATACTTTTAAGGTTATTAATTTAACAAAAGATGGTGACATTTCTGTATATATATCACTTAAATAGTAAAAGACTAGATATAACTAGTCTTTTTTGTTATAATGATAATAGAGGTGTAGCATGAAGAAAAAAATATTATTAATTGGAATGTGTTTACTATTATTTACAGGTTGTACTATGAATAAACTTAAGAAACATTTAGAGAATATAGGATTTAGTTGTAATCGTAATAGTTGTGAAAAAAGTGAAGAATATAATGATATTACGGATGATTATTACTATTCATTTGGATATACTTATTCATTTGATTTTGATGAAAAAATATTCCACATTGGTTATTATAAGTTTGAGCGAAATGATGATTCTATTTCATCTGATACCGGTTCATATGGGTATACATATAATTGGGAAACTGGTAATGAAATAGTTAAAAGCGTAGTGGATGCTGAAACCTTTAATTATAATTGTAATAATCGTGAAATAGATGTTTTGCCGTTATTTCAACCAAGAATAGATGATAATTGTAATTTCTTAGATCAAAATGGCAAATATTATCAAAAATTTTTAGTACAATGTAGTGCGTTACCGACGCTATGTAGTGAAGGTAAAAATAAATATTATCAATTTACTAATTAAAAAAAAGACTAGATTGCTAGTCTTTTAAAAAGTATTAAAGAACTCTTTGGCCATATTTATTTCCTTCATTGACACTATCTGTTAGGGCATATATTAATATAATAATTGCACCAATTACTGGGATTAATCCTAGTAATAAATACCAACCAGATTTGTTTACATCGTGAAGTCTTCTTACTGCTAATGCAATTCCTGGAACTAATGTTGCTAATGAATATAAATAAGCTATGGTAGTAAATATACCACCATCTGTTTCACCAGATATTCCTCCCAAGAAACCTAATACGAAACCAATTATAAAATTACAAAGTACTACCCACCAATAGTCACTTCTATTAGATCTACCATCAAAAGTTGCATAATTACGTAAGAATCTTTTATAAGCTTCAATCATTCTTTCACTCCTTCCAATTCAATTATAAATGATTTAATTATTTTAGGCAATATTTACTGAAAATTAGTTATTATGATGCTTGTTTTTATAACTCATATATGATAAAATTAAGATGATAGCGAGGAATATATATGAATTTCTTTCAAGCATTTTATGATTCAAATGGAAAACTAATATTTGATCCCACTTTGTATGGGGATGATATTAGAATTGATAATTCCGGTGGTAGTATAAAATTTTATAATTCAAATAACGTTTTATTATTTGATACTAAGGATAATGATTATTATACCGCTAATCATGAAACATTATTTTCTAGTAATAATTTTTCAGCTTCTTTTACCAACGAAAAGTCACGTAATCTACCTGGATTAGATGCGTTTTCAGCAGCAGAAAAAATATCAAATTTTACTAATAATGAATATGTTCAAAATGAGAATAGATTTAGTGCTAAAAATAAATCGTGGGATGCTTATATTCCCCATACTGATAGTAATATTTCAGCAATTAATGAAGATACTAAATTGGTTGCATATTTTCATGAAACTGGTAATTCTGGTATTACGCCTGAATTATATGATTCTATTGAAGGCACTAATACTGCATGTATTGCTCCGAATGATTGGCGTAATAAGTATTTTGCTGGTGCTGAATCTAATATTCAAACAGAATTGGGTATACAGCAAGATAATGTTTTATTTGTTGGGGCTAGTAAAGGCGGCGATTATGCACTAAATGCTTTTGGCGATTATATCATGGATAATCCTGATGTGAAGAATCCAAAATGTTTGCTTGTTGAAAATACTTCTATGGCATTGAATCAAAACTTTACAGCTGAGAAAAAAGATGCAATTAGGGCTACTAATGCTTCTATATTTGTTGTTGGTCGTTCTGGCCCAACGGGTAATTTTTATAACAATACAAAGCTTTTATATGGAAATGAAAGTGATGTTGATAGCAATATCAGAATCTTTTCTGTCGATTTAAATTATCAACGTAATTTGGATTCAGGAACAGCACACGGAACATCACTTGATGTTGGTTTATCTTCTAAGTTAGGTTTGGTAAATCTTTTGAATGGCGATGATACAGCGTTTAGAGAAATGCTTGATGAATATAATGAATATGGTGAGATTTGCTATAAATATGCTACTGATAGTGATGGAAAACTAGTTCGTACTAATTATACATATAAGCCAGAGTTCACTCTTCGCTATAAGGGGCAGGTAATTGTCTTTAATACTCCTCAAGAATTTTTGGAATACTATAATGCTTTGCAAGTGGTTGAGAGCGATAGTTCGGCTAATTTTAAATTAGAGCCATTAAAGTTAATCCATAGTATTGAGGGTACAATAGTTAATTCTCCAGAAATAGTCCATGAATACATGAGTAATTTTAGAGCTGAGATAAATAAAATTGAAGCAATTTCTTTAGGTTCATTTTCTGACCCTGTGGGGATAAGTGCAGCTATTAATACGGCAGTTAAGGCGTATAATAATTGTACTTCTTCATTTAAAGAATCATTTAATAATTATATTGATTTTGGTTTAGATATTAGTGCAAGTTATGAAAATGTTGACGAAGAATTAAGTGCTGATGCTATGGATAATTTGGAGGGCTAGGTGTAATTATGTCAAGTGAAAAAATAAGTGATAATACTTATCTATGTAAGTCTTTAGTAAATTCAATTGATGATTTTTGTAATAGAAAAGATGAAATTATGGGATCTGGATGGAATGAATTTAAAACTATCTTTTCAGAGTATGGTTCTAAATTAGAAAATATTAGTAACCTTTCTAGTGAATTTGAAATGAAAATTAGTCAAGCGACAACAGCAATTCAAACATGTCTTGACAGTTATAGTGGAGTAATTCCTATTCCTAGTTATATTATTAATATTGATGCTACATTGTCAGATATCAATGAAAGAGTTACTACGCTTCAACGAGAAGTTAGCGATTTAGAAAGTAGATCTAATTTTGCAATTAGTCTTCCTAGTGCGAATGGTGGAGAAGTAAGCGCTGAGGATAAATACAAGTATTATAGTGCTATGGTTTACAAGCAAAGTTTAAAAAGGCAATTAGCTGGTTTGCAAGAGGAACTTGATAATTTGAAAAAATATGAGAGCTTAGTTACTGAACTGCATTCTATTAAAAATGAATTTGAGCAACAATTTTTTGATATGGCAGTGGAATTTAATAATATTAGTAAAAATATGTAATCGAGGTGATAAAATGAGTAGTTTTCTAATAATTATCTTTATTATACTTGTTGTATTGATTGCTTTAGCACTATTATATGTTTATTATTATAATAGATTTAATGAAGCAATAATTAGAATTTGTGAAGCTGAAAATAGAATCGATAATAATTTACGTGATAAATATGATTTACTTAATAAGTGCCTATCTTTAATTAAAGAGAAGATTGAACTTGAAGAAGGAAAATTTAATGATTTATTAGTTTTAAAAACTAAAAAACTATCAAATTTCGATTTTGATAGGGCTTTAGTTAAAATTAGTAATGAAATAACTAGTTTTTGTGAAAATAATAAAAAATTACATGATAATGATGAATTATTTAAATCACTTAAGCAAATTGAATTAATCGATGAAGAATTAGTTACCTTAAGAGTTTACTATAATGCCAATATTAGCAACTATAATACAATGGTTAAGAAAATCCCATCAATGCTCGTTGCTAAAATTAAAAAATATAAAGAAAGAATGTATTATGATTTAAAAGATATGTCTGATGAAGATTATAGTGATTTTAAATTATAATCTTTTTTTTTATTTAGTTTTATTGTATACTTATTTTAGGTGATAAGATGAAAAAATACATATTAGTTTTTCTAGTATTATTATTACTATGTAGTTGTGCTAAAAAAAATGATGAGATTAGTAAAGAAATTGAAAAAGAACCAACGTCAACAACTGCAGTGGTTCCTAAATATATAGATGATAATCCAATTAAAGTTGGTTTATACATGAATGGTAAATTAGTTAATGAATATACGACAAAGTATGCAAATGATAAGGATATTGTTTCACTTGATGTATACTTTACTAATGATAGCGATGTTGGTGGTACTAATACTAAAAATAACTTTAAAAAATATTATGGTAATTATCAAGATATTGATAATTACAAGATAGGTTTTTTTGTTAGTTTTGAGGCTAATGGGGAATATCATGAAAAAGTAGTGCTAGATCCAGATGTTGAGTTTGCATTAGCACCATGGATATATTTGTATTTGTATGATGATGTTCATCAACCTGATGGAGCTTGGTATAGTCATGTTACTAAAAGTGATTATAATGATGATACAATATTTTCATCAATTAAATTATATATGGCAGAAAAATGTGATGAAGTTACATCTGATATTACAGTTTCAGTTTTTACATATGATGATGAAGAAGACTTCGATAGTGATGGTTACTATCGTGGCAATAGTATTTATACAATACTTATAAAAAATGGGTAAGAAAAAAGCTCTTGACTAGCAAGAGTAATATTCTTATGGAGGACCTAGTCGGATTCGAACCAACGATCAGGGAGTTGCAGTCCCATGCCTTAGCCACTTGGCTATAGGTCCACGCAGTTATAATTATAGCAAATAATTTATTTATTTTCAAGATAAATATATGAAAAAAGTAGAAAAATATGATTAAGGAGTGATTTTATGAAAATTAGTGTTGGGGTATCAAATAGACATATTCATCTATGTAAAGAGGATGCTGATATTCTATTTGGGAAAAATTATCAGTTTACAAAGAAGAAAGATTTAGTACAACCTGGTCAATGTGCATATGAAGAAGTAGTAATGGTAAGTACTAATCAATATACTTTTGATCATGTGAGAGTGCTTGGACCACTTAGAGATTATACCCAAGTTGAGGTATCAACAGATGATGCGAAACTTCTTGGAATAAATCCGCCAATTAGGGATAGTGGTGATTTAGCCAATAGCGAGTCAGTTTTAATTACGGGTCCTGTTGGTAAAATATATAAAGAAAATTGCTGTATTAGAGCAAATAGACATATTCATTGTAATAAAAAGGAATTACCAGGCCATAATAATGGTGATATAGTGACTGTTATATTTAATGGCGTGGTAGTACCTGATGTGCATATTAAAATGGCTGATAATTTTGTGCTAGAAATGCATATAGATAGAACCGATGCCGGTATTTTTGGAATGGAGAATGGTGACTATATCGACTTAGAATAAGGTGATATAGTGGATATATTTACAATACTTAAAAGAACAAAAAAAGAATTAGTAAAAAAAATTTTGACTTCGATTATGATACAGGGATTACTATTAGTAATTCCTGTTTATTGGACTAAAGCAATAAATAGGGCAACTGATTTAGATTTTAATAGTGCTTTTAAGTTGGTAGTTATAACTTTAATTTTATCTTTATTATATTATTTATGGAGTTATTTTAATCAAAAGACTTGGTATAATTATTATAATAAACTTTATTTAGAATATACCAATTTAGTAACAGAAGCTAAAGTCGATAATATAACGCTTGGAGAATATACAAATATTATTAATAACGATATTGATATTATTGGGACATTTATTGGTAATGGGGTAACAAGAATTATTCAAGTATTAGAATTTTTTGTTATTTATGTTTATTTTTTAACAATTGATACATATATTTTTTTAATTACTTTAATTGTTTCAATATTTATGATAATCGTTATTCTTTATTTTGGTTCTAGAATTGAATATCAAAATAAAACAAGGAAAGATAGTTTAGATTATAAAACAATAAATATACATAATATTTATGATATATTAAAAAGAAAAGAAAAAATTAAAGATAATAGTTTTATTAAAAGTACGATTAACTATCTTAAAAGTAATGCTAAGTATAATTTGTTTGTAAATGCAATGATTTTTTTAGTACTGGCATTTATTGAACTATGTCGCTATGGGATTATTATCTATGCTATATATTTAGTAAGTGTTGGTAGTATGGAAATAGGGACAGTACTTTTAATATATTCATATTATGCAAAGATAATTACTAATTTTGAAGTGTTAGGAACAATCAATGCTGAATATCAAAGTGTAAAAGTATCAATAAGTAGGTTAAATAATATCAAAAACCAAACATTATAATTGGTTTTTTTAATTTGTAAAAATATAAAATATATGTTAAAATTATACTAGGTGAAAAGTATGAGAAAATATATAAAACTATTACTTCTTGTATTGGGAATAATACTTGTATATGTATTTATTCATTTTACTAGAGGGACTCGTAGCTTGGAAGTACTTGATAATAGTAGTAAAGAAAAAGCCCAAGATATATTAGTAAGTACTGCGATGGCATATAAATACCGTGGAAGTTCAGTTCGCTATGATGATGGCAGAATGACTTATAAGTATAGTTCAGAGCTAATTGATGGAGCAGATGCTGGTAGTACAAATTATGCTGATTATAAAAGATGGAGTATTCATCGTCCTGGATGTGGTTTTAGTCCAGAAGATGCTACTACTCAAGACATCCAATATGCATCTTGTTCACCATTTCTATTAAGTGTTTATTACGATGCCTTTAATGGTTATATGATACATTCTAAAAATAATGGTAATAATGTAGAAACTAGTAATTCTAATCATTGGGTATTTATGGCTAATCCAATTAGAAATGATTATTATAATAGTGATGTTGCAGTATATAATTTAGCCATTATAAATAATAATGGTAATAATAGTTCTCATACTTTTGAAGAAGCATATCAAAAAGGATACGATATAGTTGAATCAAATATAGTTAATGGTACGGTTAGTCAAATTACGGTTTCTGATACGGTTACTTCAATTAATGATTTAAAAGAATATTTAAGAACAAAATTACCACAAATTTTAGAAGTAGGCGATATTATTGGTTATACATATCGATATGATGAAGGTAGCCACGTTTTGATGTATATTGGGGACAATCAGTTTATTCATTCATTTATTGGAAGCACATATAATTATTCAACTAAAAAAGATGCTGTTTATGCTAATGGTGCTATTACTATTTGGACATTGGATGAACTACTTGATAAAGAAGGCGGCAGTTATAGTATCTTTAGTAAAAGAAACTATACTATTAATGGTGAACCAACACAATTATCATTAGGTTCACAAGTATCAATTATTAGACCATTAAAAGAAATTTTAGGTAATAGTACTTATGCTACGGTAACAGAAAAAACGCAAGCTAGATATGATCATCCAGGACTTGTTAGAAATAAAGTAGCATCAGTTAATAAATATGATAGTGTTAATCCGGGTGATTTAATAACTTATACTATAACGCTTAAAAATAATGATAGTAGTACATATAATAATTTAACGATAAGGGATACATTACCTAATAATACAGCATATATTAATTGTACTAACAGCTGTACTAAAAATGGTAATAATATTAGTTGGTCAGGCATTAGTTTAACTGCTGGTGCTACTAAAACATATAAATATACGGTTAAAGTTAATGATAATACACCTTTAAGAACGGTAATTGTTAGTGATAATACATATGCTGATAATGTTAAACTAAACACTATTAAAACAATTGTTAATACGACATTATCAAAATCAATGCAAGAAACTCTTGTGGCAACTGTTAACGAGTGGGCAGATGCTAATAATGAAAATAATACTAAATACAGTGTATCAAGATCATTCATTCAAGCGGCATATGATTCACTGGGCATTGAATGGTTTAATTTTGGAGGTGAAACATCTAGTAATATTTTACTTAATCGTTTTTATACAAAAGTAACTGACGGAGCCGTTGAAATAGTAAATGGATCAGTAGTATATCATGATATATTCATGTTTAATCGACTTAACAATTTAAGTTATAATGAACGTGATCAATATCAAAAATTATATGTCGATGGATTGTATGGCGGTTATTATACCCCAAATGTTGATCCACTACCACAAAGTGAAATTCCATTTAATAAATGTTTGAATTCTCTTGATCGCAGTAAAGTATTTAATTTAAATACCTTAATGGTTGGTGATGTCGTAATTATGTATGATAAAGATTATGATGCCAGCATACAGGGTGATACCACTGCTAGTGATATTCAAGTATCAGGACTATATAATATGTATTTATATATCGGTAATGGTAATTTTGCTACAGTACCGGAATATGATCACAAGGTTACTATTTTTAGCAATAAATATGATGGAAGGTCACGCTTTCTTGATGCCATGTTAGGTCAAACTGCTTTTGTGGTTTTAAGACCTAGTTATGCAATAACAAGTGATATCCAAACATCAAAAGGTGATGTTAATTTGGATGGCACTATCGATAAAAAAGATGCTAAAATCCTTGCAAAATATATTGTTGATAAGAACAACAAATATGGTATAGAGCAATTATTACTAGGTGATATGAATGATGATGGCGTAATAAAGATGAACGATGTTATTATACTATTAAAACAGATTATAAACAGGGCATAAAAATGTTCTGTTTTCTTTACTTATATGTGTAAAGTAGTTTGAAAAATAAAATAATATGTGTTAGAATTATTCTAGGTGATATGATGGAGAAGTATGATGAGAGTAGTATCAAAATTTTGGAGGGCCTTGAAGCAGTAAGAAAAAGACCTGGTATGTATATTGGTTCAACTGATAAAAGAGGATTACATCATTTAGTATGGGAAATTGTCGATAACTGTGTTGATGAAGCATTAAATGGATATGGTGATTACATTAAAATAACGATGCATACAGATGGTAGTATCTCGGTAGTGGACCATGGACGTGGAGTACCAACAGGTATGCATTCATCCGGTGTAAGCACACCAGAAGTAATATATACGGTACTTCATGCTGGTGGAAAATTTTCGGATGGTGGATATAAAGTATCAGGTGGACTTCATGGCGTTGGGGCTTCAGTTGTTAATGCACTATCTGAATGGATGGAAGTAACAATTAAAAGAGATAAAGAAGAACATTATATAAAGTTTCATAATGGTGGACATGTAGAAATTCCACTTAAGAAAATAGGAACTTCTGCGAGAACGGGAACAACCGTTAGATTTAAACCAGATCCTACTATTTTTGAAACTACAACGTTTAATTATTCAACTATTTGTGAGAGAATGCAGGAATGTGCTTTTCTTATTAATGGACTTACAATTGAAATTGTTGACGAAATTGAAAATAGGGAAGAAAAATATTGTTATGAAAATGGTATCAGTGCCTTTTGTGAATACTTAAATGAAGGCAAAGAACCACTACATAAGGTTTTATGTTTTGATGGTACTAAGGATAAAATAAATGTTTCTATTGGGATGCAATATACCGATAGTTATAGTGAAAATATTATCTCATTCGTTAACAATGTAAAAACTCCCGATGGTGGGACACATGAAGTCGGTTTTAAAACAGCAATTACTAAAGTACTCAATGATTATGCACGTGATAATGGATTTATAAAAGGGAAGGATAAGGCTTTTGAAGGTTCTGATGTTAGGGAAGGATTAACGGCGATTATTGCTGTTCAAATACCAGAATCTTTACTTCAATTTGAAGGTCAGACTAAGTCAAAATTAGGTACACCAGTAGCAAGAACGATTGTCGAATCTATTGTAACTGAAAAACTTAAATTCTTTTTAGAAGAAAACAATGCTGTAGCTAGTAAAATTATTGGTAAGGCTTTAAAAGGTAAAGAGGCAAGAGAAGCTGCTCGTAAGGCAAGGGAAGAAACCCGTAAGGGAAAAGATAATAAAAAAATAGAGAGAATTCTTTCAGGAAAACTTACACCAGCAACATCTAAAGATAGAAGTCAATGTGAATTATTCATTGTCGAGGGTGATAGTGCTGGTGGCTCTGCTAAACAAGGTAGAGATAGAACAACTCAAGCAATCTTACCACTTCGTGGTAAAGTAATAAATACTGAAAAGGCTAAGTTAGATGATATTTTTAAAAATGAAGAAATCAATACGTTAATTCATACAATTGGAGCTGGAATCGGCAATGACTTTAATCTTAAAGAATGCAATTATGGTAAAGTAATTATTATGACCGATGCTGATGATGATGGTGCTCATATTCAATGTTTACTTTTAACTTTCTTCTACAGGTATATGAAACCATTAATCGAAGATGGTAGATTATTTATTGCAATGCCACCACTTTATAAATTAACTATTGGTGGTAAGGATCAATATTTATGGACTAATGAAGAATTGAAGAAACAAACGGCTGGCAAAACAAATTATAAAATTCAAAGATATAAAGGACTTGGTGAAATGAATGCCGATCAACTTTGTGATACGACGATGGATCCAAGATATAGAAGCTTAGTTAAAGTAAATATCATCGATGCAGCATTAGCTGAAAAAAGAGTTAGTATTTTAATGGGTGATGCCGTTGAACCAAGAAAGAATTGGATTAATGAAAATGTCGAATTTTCTTTGGAAGACTCTTATAAAATATAGTATTATTAATTGACAATTACATATAATAGAGATATAATGTAATTGTAATTACATTGAATTCCCGTTGGGCCTTTGCCCGACGGGAATCTTTTTATTTTCTTTCATAAATTTTAATAACTCTGTCGTTATCTATAAGAATTAATGCCTTAATAAAATCTCGGTGAGGGCTTTCTAATATGTTACTCGCCAAAGCTATTATTTCTTCATCATCTCTCTCTTTAAAATATTTGAAGTTTATAATATACTTATTTGCTTGCTTTTTGGCTTTTTTTACTTTTTTGAAAAAACGTTCTATAGATGTATTAAAATTACCTTTTTTAGTTGGTGTTTTTAAGTCCCATTTCTCATTATTCCATATATAGTCTGGAGTAGGTGTAGAAATGCCGGTATTACTGATATCGATAATTCTTGGTGGCATATGAATTATACCACCAAATATTTTTTTAAATATTATTGCTATTTGATATTCTTCACTATTCCTTGTTGCGATACAGGCAATTTCTTTGTTTTTTATGGGATGAATTATTTTAAAATCATCGATATATTTTTTATCTATAATGATACGATTAATTCTCGGACGAGTTTTTGATAACCAATATTTTGTTGTATCTATATAATTTAAATTTTTATTCACTTTTGTCACCTCTATGCTCTTATTACGATCGTATCAAATATTATACGCATTGTCAATCAAAATATAGAACTTGTGTTTGCTAATATTTGCGCTCTATATTAATCATTTTTTAATTTTTAAACTGAGTAATTATCGTAATATAAATATATGAATATGTGTAGTTCTAGTATTTAGAAAATAGTATATAAAAATTGGGCTAATTTCATTGACAAAAAGTAAAACTTTTTATATAATTAAAGAGATTTGTTTAAAGCACGCGATGGAGACGATATTATTACTGGATTAAAGAGAATAACTGGTTTGGTGCAAAGTTAGATGAAGGTAATAATATAGATCACTCTTGATGCATCTTTTTGATATTAGAAAAGATCGGTTAAAACCGTTATATTAATTGAGAGCACATTAGTGAACTAAGGTGGTACCGCGGAGAAGATTCGTCCTTATATTTGTATATAAGGACTTTTTTAATTGTAAGGAGGATAAAATGAAATTTAAAGAGTTAGACAAAAGAGAAGTAAGTGTTGTAGAGGATGCTATCCGTGAATCATGGGGCGGAATCAACAAGATTACTGACAAACAAACAGATATGCGTAAAGGATGCGAGAATTTCGTATTCTATGACGGACCAGCAACTGCTAATGGTATGCCTGGAGTGCACCATATTTTAGCAAAATTACTTAAAGATACATTTGGTAAATATAAAAGTATGCAAGGGTATCGTGTAGTTAGAAAAGTAGGTTGGGATACACATGGTTTGCCAGTTGAAGTACAAGTTGAAAAAGAATTAGGTTTTGAAGGAAAGAACGATATTGAAAAATATGGTATTAAAGAATTTAATCAGAAATGTCGTGAATCAGTATGGAAAAATGAAAAGGCTTTCCGTGAATTTACAGAAAAATTGGGACAATTCATCGATTTAGAGAATCCATATATTACATATCAAGATAGTTATATTGAAACTGAATGGTGGATTTTAAAGAAATTCTTCGATGAAGGAATGATTTATGATGGATTAAAAATTCTTCCATATTGTCCTAGATGTGGAACAGGACTTGCTAGTCATGAGGTTGCTCAAGGATATAAGGAAGTAACTGTTAATACGGTTACAGTACCATTTAAAGTAAAGAGTATGGATAATACTTATCTGCTTATTTGGACGACAACTCCATGGACATTAATGGCTAATGTAGCTGCGTGTGTTAACCCACATGAAAAATATGTTAAATGTTTATCTAAGGGATATAATTTTATCGTGGCTGAAAAGCTTGCTAATAAAGTTTTAGGAGACAATTATGAAGTGGTTGAAGAATATACTGGCAAAGATCTTGAATACTTAGAATATGATCAATTCTTACCATTTATAAAGGTTAAGGGAAAAGCTTTCTATGTTACTTGCGATGAGTACGTTACAATGGAAGATGGTACGGGTATCGTTCACTTAGCACCTGCTTATGGACAAGATGACTATGAAGTAGGACTTAGATATGAATTGCCACTTGTAAATCCGGTGGATGAACAAGGATGTTATACTGAGGGGCCATGGAAAGGTAGATTAGTAGTTGATTCAGAACTTGAACTTGAAATTATTAAGTATTTAGCTGATAATGATAAACTATTTAGAAAACAAAAAATGGTTCATAATTATCCACATTGTTGGAGATGTAAGACACCTTTAGTATATTATTCAAAACCAAGTTTATATATTAAAGTTACAGCATTTAAAGATAAGATTATCGAAGCAAATAAAAAAGTTAATTGGTACCCTGATTATGTTGGCGAAAAACGCTTTGGTAATTGGCTAGAAAATTTAAATGATTGGGCAATATCTCGTAATCGTTATTGGGGAACGCCAATTCCTTTATGGAGATGTGAATGTGGACATGATGAAATGATTGGTTCTAAGAAAGAGTTAGTTGATAGAGCCATTGAAAAAATAGATGAATCAATTGAACTACATCGTCCATATGTTGATGATGTTCATATAAAATGTCCAAAATGTGGCAAGGAAATGACAAGAGTAAAAGATGTTATTGACTGTTGGTTTGATTCAGGTGCAATGCCTTTTGCTCAATATCATTATCCGTTTGAAAATCAAGAATTATGGCATGAACAATTCCCAGCAGATTTTATTTCTGAAGGAATTGATCAAACTAGAGGTTGGTTTTATTCATTAATCGTAATTTCTGCGTTTATTGAGGGATGTTCACCATATAAAAATGTATTGGTTAATGACTTGATTTTGGATAAATTTGGTCAAAAAATGCATAAGAGTAAGGGCAATGCTGTTGAGCCATTTAGTGTGTTAAATAAATATGGGGCAGATGCGACTAGATTCTATATGTTATATGCTAGTCCAGTATGGACACCACTTAAGTTTGATGAGGATGGTATTAAAGAAGTATCATCTAAGACTTTTGGTACTTTAAAGAATACTTATACATTTTTCCAAATGTATGCCAATGCTGATAATTTAGATCCAAGAGATTTCCAAGTAAAATATGATGATTTAGAGGAAATCGATAAATGGTTATTATCTAAATATCATAAGTTAGTTGATTATACTACTAAATCAATGAATGAATATGATTTGAATAAAGTATGTAGAGCAATCAATGATTTCTTAAACGAAGATTTATCTAATTGGTATATTCGTAGAAACAGAAGAAGATTCTGGGAAAGTGAACTTACTACAAGTAAGAAAGCCGTATATCAAACAACATATCAAGTACTAGTTGGTTTATGTGAATTAATGGCTCCAATTAGTCCATTTATAACTGATGAAATATACACTAATTTAACAGGTAAGGAAAGTGTTCATTTTGCTGATTATCCAAAGTGTGATAAGAAGATGTTTGCTGATAAAATTGAAGCAAGAATGGACTTAATAAGAGATTTAATTAGCTTAGGTAGAAATGCTAGAGAAGAAGCTAAAATAAAGGTTAGACAACCGATCAGTGAAGTTATTTTAGATGGCAAGAACAAGAAATTAATTAGTGATTTAGTAGATTTAGTTAAAGAAGAATTAAATGTTAAAGAAGTAAAATTTGAAGATAATTTAGCAGAATATATTAACTTTATAATTAAGCCTAACTTTAAAGAAGTAGGTAAGGTACTTGGTTCTAAGATGAAACTATTCCAAGAAGCATTAGCTAATTTGCCTACGGCTGATAAGATTAGTTTAAAAAATGGAACAAATATTATCGTTAAACTAGATGAAGAAGATTTTGAAGTAACACCAGAAATGGTTGAGGTGAGAGTTGAATCTAAAGAAGGCTTTAATGCTTCTTATGAGGGTAATAATTTTATTGTTTTAAATACAACTTTAAATGATGAGTTAATAAACGAAGGACTTGCTCGTGAAACAGTAAGTAAGATTCAACAGATAAGAAAGAATAATGGCTTTGATATTGCTGATAGAGTAAATGTATATTATGAGGCAGACAGTGAATACGGTGAAAAAATTAAAGACTTTATTCCATTTATTAAAGATGAAACTTTAGCGCTTGTATTTGAATCTAAAACTAAGTTGACTGATGAATATGATGTTAATGACTATAAAGTTAAATTTAAAGTTGAAAAGGCTAAATAATTATGAAGCGTGGATTTGAAATAGCAAAAGGTTGGGAAGATAAGAAAATTAACTATCCCATTAGAAAAACAAAACATGCAGCTGGATATGATTTTGAAGCTGCCGAAGATGTTTTAATTCCGGCTTTAAACAAAGAACCAATTCTAATTCCAACCGGCATTAAGGCTTATATGGAAGATGATGAAGTATTATATTTATATAATCGTAGTTCTAATCCTAAAAAGAAGGGTTTGATACTTGCCAATTCTGTTGGGGTAATCGATAAAGATTATTATAATAATCCCGATAATGATGGACACATTATGTTTGCCTTTTATAATGTCAAGGAAAATGATATTTTAATTAAAAAAGGTGAAGCTATTGGCCAGGGCGTGTTTATGAAATATTTACTTGCTGATGGTGATTTAGCGACAGGTATTAGAACTGGTGGTTTTGGCTCAACTGATAAATAAAAGAAAGAGTAATCTTTCTTTTATTGATATAAAAATAAAAATCTATGATATAATTGTATTATGATAGGAAGTGGTAACTTGGATAATATTATTATTACTTTTGAAGATGGTATGAAAAGAGAATACCGCAAAGGTATCAAGTTAGAGGAAATTGTTAAAGACGTTGCTTTAGATAAGGAAATAATTTGTGGTGTTTTTAATAATACAATTTTAAATTATAATGATGTGATCAGTCGTAGTGGTAAATTAATACTATGTGATATTAATAATCCATATGGGGCAAGAGTATATGAAAAGGGATTAACATTTTTATTTAAAGTTAGTGCTTTAGAAGTCTTGGGTAAGAATACAACAATTAAAGTGCGCAATTCAATTGATAGAGGTGTCTTTTTTGAAACAAATAAGGAAGTAACTGAAGAAGAAATAAAAGAGATTAAGAAAGTAATGAAAAGTAAAGTTGATAAAGCTTTAACTTTTGAAAAGATTGAAACAACAATGCATGAAGCATTTAATTACTTTAAGGAAATAAAACGTGAAGATAAGATTAAAACACTTTTTTATGATAAAAATAAGTATGTTACTTTATATAAGTTTGATGGGGTGTATAATTACTTTTTAGGTAGTTTGCCACACGATAGTTCTATTTTAAAGCAATATGATTTAACACTTCTTGCTGGTAAGGGAATCATCCTAAGATTTCCGACGATTTATGATAATGGTAAAATAGTTAAATATACACATCATGAACAATTCTTTAATAATGTCAATGAGTATTTGGATTGGGCTAAAATTTTAAATATTAGTAGTGTTGGAGAACTAAATGACGCGATTGTTTCGATGAATGCAGCTGAGCTTATCAATTTATCTGAATCAATCCAAGATTATAGATTACAAAGTATTGCTAGTCAGATTAAAGATAAGAAAGATAAAATTAAAGTTATTTTACTTTCTGGCCCATCTTCTTCTGGCAAGACAACATCTGCTAAAAAATTATCATTATTTTTAAAAACAATGGGATTAAATCCGGTACCATTATCTTTAGATGATTATTTCTTAGAGCGAAAAGATACACCATTAAATGAAAATGGAAAACCTGATTTTGAAAGTTTAAGAGCAATCGATATAAAACTATTTAATAATCAAATCGATAAACTTTTAAAAGGCAATAAAGTAACAATTCCAACATTTAATTTTATTACGGGTATGAAAGAATATCATAGAACAATTCAAATGCATGAAAACGATGTTTTAGTAGTCGAGGGATTACATGCTATATCAGATGATTTACTTACTGATATTCCTAAAAATAGAAAGTTTAAGATATATATTTCACCACTTGTATATTTAAATATTGATGATGATAATCGAATTAATTTAACGGATATTAGATTGCTTAGGAGAATGGTTAGAGATAATCGTACGAGGGGTTATAGTCCATCACACACATTAGCCACTTGGTCTGAAGTAAGAAATGGCGAGGAAAAATATGTGTTTCCGTATCAAGATAGCGCGGATGTGATATTTAATACCTTTCTTGCTTATGAACTTCCTGTTATGAAAGTGTATGCACTGCCACTTCTTTATAAAGTTCAAGCTGATGATCCTGAATATATGACAGCATTAAGACTAATCGAACTACTTAATTTAGTGTTACCAATACCAAGTGATGATGTACCATCGCTATCAATAATTAGAGAGTTTATTGGTAAAGGTTATTTTGAGTAATAAAAAACTATCCATTTTGGATAGTTTTTTTATGGTGTGTCGACATAAGTATCATCTAGGCATTTTAAAATACATACACAATTTAAATTAACTGTAAAGAATGAGTTGGTAGCAATGTATGGAAACATGTTGCCGGTATCAGGATTTGGTGTTAGTACTCTTAATGTAGCACAACATCCATCTAATTTTTCTAATCTAAAAATGGTTGAAGTTGTTGTTTCAGTTGGATCACTACTTATTGGCATAGCAAGTGGTGCGTTAGTTGATCCACACATATATAGTGTTACTGGTCGTGTATTAAATAGAGTATTGCTACTTTGACCTAGAAAACCTCTATCACAAGTTTGTAAACATGTGTCATTAGGACATGCTTTTTGTTGAAGCAATAAAATTACTTTAAGAATATCTGCGATGCAATTTTCACAAGTATTATCAGTATTATTGCACATATAATCCACCCCTTTATTTATATTCATTATATGATATGCAAAAAATATAAAAAAATCATTATTAATACCTAATTAGAATATATTTTAATATGGAATATTGCTTATCTATTTTGTGGTATATTGCAAGTATATTAATAATTTATAGTGGGATTAAATATACATTTAAATATAAATTTTTACAACTAAATATTAAGAAGATGATTATAGCTATCAAATCAAAAAGTAAAAATGAGATTAGTCCGCTTGGTAGTTTATGCATATCTTTAGCTGCTAAAATAGGAGTAGGATCTTTATCTGGTATTGCTTTAGCTATTTATTTTGGAGGTATTGGGACTATCTTTTGGATTGTAATAATTAGTTTGATTGTCGCTATTAATACTTATGTTGAATGTAATTTAGGAATTAAATATCGTGTAGGATACTTGGGAGGAGCAAACTATTATATTAAGAATGGTTTGAATAAGAAATATTTAAGTTATCTTTATAGTGTTTTATTATTTATTACTTATAGTATTTTATTTACTTCAATTCAGACAAATACGATTATTAGTACAACTAATTACTTTAATATTAATGGTAATTATGTAACTATATTAATTGTAGTAGTTATTTTTTTAATTATTATTAATGGATTAAAAGGTATTAGTAAAATAAATAGTATAATTGTTTTTATAATGCTTATTTTTTACTTTTTATTAGGGTTTAATATTTTTATTAATAATTATGCTAATATACCAGGAATTATTGTTAATGTTATAAAAGATGCATGTGAAATTAAAAGTATAATTCCTGTCTTTTTAATAGGAATGCAAAGAGCTATTTTTATCACAGAGTCATCTATTGGAACGAGCGCTATATCAGCAAGTAGCTGCGATAATGATGCTTCTAAACAGGGAATGCTTGAAATTCTTGGTATATATATTACGGTTTTTATTGTATCTTTAACGACATTTTTAATAATTGTTACTAGTGATTATAATCTAGCTGGAATTGATGTAAAAAGTGGAATAGATTTAGTATTATATGCTTTTAATTATCATTTTGGGAATGTTGGGACAATATTTTTAGCTATTATTACAATTTTATTTGCTTTTTCTACGATTATATCTAGTTATTATTTTGGGGAAACTAATATTATGTTTTTTATTAATAAACAGAAAATTAAAGATTTATTTAAATTGTTTTTTGTTTTAATTATTGTATTGTCATCATTTTTTAAATCTTTAATATTATGGAATATTACGGATTATCTTCTAGCATTTTTAGCAATTATCAATACTTATGCAATGTTAAAATTAGACTAATTTTGTATATTTCACATTATTTAGTTAAAAATACTAATGGGTGAAATCATGAAAGATAATTATAATGAGATAGTTATGCGCTATACTCCAAAGGAAAATGTTATTAAGAATGCTTTTATGACATTTATATTTGGAGGCCTTTTTGGTGTATTATCAGAATTATTACTTAGATTATATATATATTTATTTACGATATCAAGGCAAGAGGCGGGTATTTTAGTAATTATTACGTTAATAATTGTTGCCTCATTACTTACTGCGTTTGGGGTATTTGATGTTTGTGTTAGTAAACTTAGAAGTGCTTTGATTATTCCTATTACAGGCTTTGCACACTCAATGACTTCAGCGGCTTTAGAGTATCGCAAGGAAGGATTAGTTTTGGGCCTTGGACCGAATATTTTTAAACTAGCGGGAACAGTTTTGTTATATGGAACTGTTTCGGCATACTTCTTTGGAATTTTGAGACTATTAATTATGGGAGGATAGAATGACTAAAAAGTTTAATAATGTCTATATTGATAATAGTTATACGATTGCTGGTATATATGAAGCAAATGGACCACTAAAAGAATATTTTGATTTTGTATATGACAAAGATTTATATTATGGAGCGGATACATTTGAAAAGGCTGAAGAGAAAATGCTTAGTAATTGTATTTGTCAACTTATTAGTAAATCAAAACTAATTGATAGTGATATTGATTATTTGATTGCAGGGGATTTACAGAATCAAATATCAGCATCTGATTATGCTTTAAGAGACTTTAATATTCCATTTTTAGGAATATTTAGTGCTTGTGCAACTTTTGGTGAGGGACTAGCTATAGGGGCCAATTTTATTGAAGGAAAGATGGCTAAACGAACAATGATAGCTACCAGTAGTCATAATATGGTGGCAGAGAGGCAATTTCGTAATCCAACAGAATATGGGGCTCCCAAAAAAATGACAGCGACATTTACGGCAACGGGAGCAGCAAGTGTTTTACTTACTAACAGGAAAACTAAAATTAAATTAACTAGTGCAACTATCGGTATGGTGCAAGATAAGGGAATAAATGATGCCAATCATATGGGGAGTGTTATGGCAATTGCAGCGGCTGATACGATTAAAAGACACCTTTCTGATTTGAAAATTAAACCAGATTATTATGATTTAATTATAACGGGCGATTTAGGAAAATATGGAAAGGAAATATTAGTGGATTATTTAAAGGAATCCAATATCGATATTAGTAAGAATTATAATGATTGTGGGTTAATTTTATATGACGTAAATAAACAAAGTGTTTATGCTGGGGGATCAGGGCCTGTTTGCAGTGCTTTAGTATTATCTTCATATATTATAAAAGAAATGGCAAATGGAAAATACAAGCGCGTATTATTTGTACCGACAGGGGCTATTTTTAGTCCAACAAGAATTTTTCAAAAAGATAGTATTCCTTCAATAGCGCATGCAATTAGTTTGGAGGCGGTATAATGAAGACTTATATTTATGCATTCTTATTTTGTGGCTTAGTATGTATGATTAGTCAATTAATATTGGATAATACAAAACTTACGCCGGGTCATGTTACTACATTATTCGTAGTAATTGGAGCATTTTTAGATATTTTTGGTATATATGATAAAATAGTTTTATATGCTGGAGCGGGAGCGTTAATACCAATAACTTCTTTCGGTCATTTGTTAATACATGGGGCAATGGATATTGCTAGAGATAGTGGAGTAATTGGCCTTGCTTTAGGTATTTTTAACTTAACTTCAGCTGGAATTAGCATAGCTATTGTTATTGCCTTTACACTTGCACTTGTTTTTAAACCTAAACACTAAATAACCGAAAGGTTATTTTTGCTTGAAATAATAATAATTTTATCGTATAATTAACTTAAGAGAGTGATATGATGAAAAAGAATATGAATGCGATTGGTATTGTCATTCTTTTAGGATTGTTTTTAATTTTTTATCTAGTTGCTACATATTTTCTAGATAGACGAAATTTGACGAAAGAAGTTCCTAAAAAAGATGATACTGAAATAACTGATAAGTTGACATACGAAGATGAAAAAAATATTGTTAAAAACTTATATGATGAAGTAAGAATACTATATGATGTTGTCAATAATAAGTTTGTAGTTGATCAAGATAACACAATAGTTATTGGCGAAAATGTCTACAAAAAAATAACTAATTTTGATGAAGTAACCAAAAATATTTTTACTAGTAAAGGGTTAGAAAAATATATTAATACTTTAAGTAATTATTTTACTTATTACGATGATAACTATTATTTAATAGGTAATTTAGTTAATTATCAGACATATTATTTTAGGGGCGATGAGACTAATATTTATATACTTGACGCTACGGATGGTGAAATTAATGCCATCATTTATGAGAGATGGACAAGTAATAATAAAAATACATTAGCCACAATTAAAGTAGTTATGAATTCTGGGGGTTGGCTTGTCGATGATATTGAGTTATTAAAGACAGAGTAGGTGAAGAGAGATGTATACAAAAGAGATAATTTATATGATTACAATACCATTTTTATTCGTATTAGCAATTATTCCATTTATTAAGAAAGTCGCTTTGCATGTAGGTGCTATGGATATTCCTAATGGTAGAAAAGTTCATACACATCCAATGCCTAGGTTGGGTGGACTTGGTATTTATATGGGGTTTTTACTGGGTTATATTTTATTTGGCAGTATGTCAATAAGAATGAATGCAATATTAATTGGTAGTTTCATAATTATAATTACAGGAATGATTGATGATATTAAACCAATTCCAGCTAAGATTAAGTTTTTATTTCAGATAATTGCAGCTTGTGTCGTTGCATTTTACGGTAATATTTTATTAAGAGATGTAGAGGCATTTGGATTTTATATCAATTTTGGATTCTTTAGTTATCCAATAACCGTTTTATTTATTGTTGGTATTATTAATTGTATTAATTTAATTGATGGCTTAGATGGACTTGCCGCTGGGTTAGCATCAATATATTTCTTGACAATTGGGATTGTTATTATGTGCTGGCTTCATACTTTTGATTTGGATGCAATGCTTACATTTATTATGCTTGGTGCAACATTAGGATTTTTGTGTCATAACTTTAATCCAGCGAAGATTTTTATGGGAGACTCTGGAAGTATGTTTTTAGGCTATATTATTGCCGTTATTGCTTTGCTTGGATTTAAGAATGTAACTTTAACAACATTGCTGGCTCCGATTTGTTTACTGGCAATTCCAATTATGGATACAGCTTTTGCAATTTTAAGAAGAATCATTAATAAAAAACCAATTGATGAACCCGATAAAGAGCATTTGCATCATCAACTTTTGAATCTTCATTTATCACATCGTAATACAGTACTAATTATATATGGAATTGATATTTTATTTGCTTTAGCAATGCTTACTTATATGCTATATGATAATACGATTGGTATTATTATGTATGCAATATTATTTGTGGCTGTTTTGGTATTTATAATGAAGACAAATATTATTATTAATCATAATAAAGAGGGACTTAAAAAATAAGTCCTTTTAAATTGATAAAATTAACTAAATATGGTAAAATTATTAAGAAAGATGTGTGGTATAAATGACTAAAATTAGAGTAATGGATGAACATTTAGCTAATAAAATCGCGGCTGGTGAAGTAGTAGAAAGAATAGTTTCAATCGTCAAAGAATTAATTGAAAATGCGATTGATGCCGAAGCCGATAACATCGTAATTGAATTAAAAGAATCCGGTTTAAGAGAAATTAAAATTACTGATAATGGGATAGGCATGAATAGGGAAGATGCTAAACTTGCCTTTCAAAGACATGCTACTAGTAAAATATATGATGATGATGATTTATTTAATATAAATACCTTAGGATTTAGAGGTGAAGCGTTACCATCAATTGCGGCCGTTTCTGAAGTTGAAGTAAAAACATGCCCAAGAGATAGTGATATTGGCACTTATCTTCATATTAAAGGTAGCAAGATACTAGTGGAAGAAGAAGTTGCTACAAATTGTGGAACTAGTTTTAAAATAACTAATCTATTTTATAATACTCCGGCTAGATTAAAACATTTATCAAGCAGTTATGCGGAACTAGCTAATGTTATTGATTACGTTAATAAAATTGCCTTATCTTACACAAATATTAGATTTAAATTATTAAATGACGATAAGGAAATATTAAGTACTAATGGCAGTGGGAATCTTTTAAAAGTCATTAGTAATATTTATAATACCACTATTGCTAAAAAGATGGTAGAGATTAGCGGTGAAAACGATGATTATAAGATAAAAGGATATATATCACTTCCAGAAGTAACCAGATCAAATAAAAACCACATGACAACTATTGTCAATGGTAGAGTAGTTAGAAATAGTATTTTATATAAAACTATTAATGAAGCATATAGTAACTATAAAGAAGATTCAAGATATCCTATTTGTGTTATTTTGATTGAAACTGATCCAAGTTTACTTGATGTTAATATTCATCCGTCAAAACTAGATATTAGATTTAGTAATTTTGAAGAATTAAATCATCTAATCAAAGAAACTATCGATAATGCTTTAAAAGATAAAATGTTAATTCCTAATATCAGTATTATTGATGAAGAATTACCAAAGTATGAAAATATATCTTTAGATATCGAACGTGAACCTGTAAATAATGATTATAAGGATAAACTAAGTGATTTAATTAATTTTAATGTGAAGGAAGAAACTGTTGAGTATAATCAAGATGATACTAAAGATGAAGTTGTGACAATTACTCCAGATAAAAAGTTACCAGAATTATATCCAGTGGCTTTACTTCTTGGCACTTATATTGTTTGTGAAAATGATGAAGGTATATATTTAATTGATCAACACGCCGCTAAGGAAAGATGTAATTACGAAAGGGTTAGTTATGAACTTAGCAATCCTAAAACTGACGTTATAAGCCCACTTGTACCAATTGTAATCGAATTACCTCAAAATGAGATATTATTACTTAAAGAAAACAGTGATATTTTAGATAATTTACATATTACATATGAAGAGTTTGGCACTTCATCAATTAGAATTACAAGTCATCCCACATGGTTTACTGAGGGGAAAGAAGTAGAAATTATGATGGGAATAATTGAAATGATTTTAAATAAAGGAAAAGACTTTTCAATTACAAAATTCCGTGATAGTTTGGCAAAAATGGTAGCTTGTAAGATGAGCATTAAAGCAAATACTTATATTGATAAGCCTTCGATGGAAGCGTTAATTAACGATTTAAGAAAATGTAAAAATCCATATAATTGTCCACATGGAAGACCAGCGATTATTCATTTTAGTATTTATGAACTTGAGAAGATGTTTCATAGGAGTATTTAATGGATAAACATCTAAGCTTATTTACACAAAAACTATATGAATTATATGATGCTTATGAAGATCATGCATTTAATTCTTATGTGCATAATGATAATCGCTATTTATTAGTATTAAGATTTAGTAATGGTGGGTTAATTAGCTATCTATTATTTGATAATATTACTGGTCACTTAGTTGATGATGTGCATATTGATTTTGAACATCAGGAATATGATTTATTTTATGCTCTTGCACTTAGATTATTTGTTAAATCACTAGGTGATACGATGATACATAAATTAGACGATAATACGTATGGTAACAGTAT